>Ga0302325_10005573_pt1 | contig 28578 bp, 27 predicted proteins | sample Palsa_T0_2_FD_201948 | JGI IMG/M metagenome (GOLD analysis project Ga0302325, IMG submission 201948) | Peat permafrost microbial communities from Stordalen Mire near Abisko, Sweden - Palsa_T0_2 | ecosystem: Environmental > Terrestrial > Soil > Palsa > Peat permafrost | place: Sweden: Abisko...
CCCGCCTGCGCGACGACCTGCTCGGGCTGCGTGCACGGGGAATGACGCTGCTCCTGATCGAGCACGACATGCGCCTCGTGATGGAGATCAGCGACCGTGTGATGGTCCTGCGCTTCGGCACGATGATCGCCGACGGGCTGCCCGCGGCCGTCCGTGCCGATCCGCTCGTGCAGGCCGCCTACTTGGGGGCCGCGGGGTGAGTGCCGCGCTGCTGTGCTTGCGGGACCTGCACGCAGGCTACGGCGAGCTCGCCGTGCTTCGGGGCATCACGCTCGACGTCCACGCCGGGGAAACGGTCGCGATCCTCGGCGCGAACGGCGCGGGCAAGTCGACGTTGCTGCGCGCGATCTCGCACGTGGGCGCCGACGTGCGGTCCGGGACCGTGACCTTCGCCGGCACCGACATCACGCGGTCGAACGCCGTCGACGTCGTCACACTGGGGCTCTCGCACGTCCCCGAGGGCCGTGCGCTGTTCACCGAGCTCAGCGTCGACGACAATCTTCGCCTCGGGGCATACCGCCGGCCCCGTGCGGAACTCGTGGCATCGCTCGGCGACGTGTACGAGCGCTTCCCGGCCCTTGCTGCCCGCCGCTCGCAGATCGCGTTCTCTCTCTCCGGCGGCGAACAGCAGATGCTCGCGGTCGCGCGAGCGCTGATGGCACGCCCCAAGCTCCTGATGCTCGACGAACCGTCGACGGGGCTGTCACCGCAGATCGTCGTGCAGATCTTCGGCGTCATCTCGGAGCTGCGCGCGCAGGGCACCGCGCTGCTGCTGGTCGAGCAGAACGCGCTGCTCGCGCTGCGCAACGCCGACCGCGCGCTCGTCTTCGAACACGGGCACGTCGCACTGGAAGGCAGCGCGGACGCGCTGCAGCGCGACGACCGCGTGCAGGCCGTGTACTTGGGCGGCACGGTGGACGACGCATAGGCGCCGCACAGGCGCCGGCACGGCGCGACTCCCCCGACTCGAGCTGTGCCGGCGCAGCGCGGCTTCCCGCGCTGCGCTCCAGCGTGCGGGTCATTCGTGAAGAAAGGCTGAAGCCGCCTCCGGTCGTCCAGCCGACCGGCCGGCGTCGTCCGGTCCGTGCCGGCCACGGCGCAGCCACGCGGCAAGCCGCTTTCCGGCGGACCGGAACGGCCGCTCGACGACGACGTAGAGGATGTACGCGCAGGCAAACGTCCCCACGAGCGCGGCCAGCGCATAGAGCAGCAGCGTCGGAGCGCTGACGACGGGCCTCTTGATGACGAACGCGTACAGGCCGAGCACCACCATCGGGTTGAGGAGGAACACGCCGTAGCAGAGCTCCGACGGCACGTACCAAAAGCGGTGCGACAGCAGCCGGCGCACGGGCCGTCCGAGCGGCGCGTCGCTGAGCACGACGAGCATCATCGCAGCGATCGCGAGCGCGAAGGCGTAGTTGTACGAGATCAAATACACCGCGGACCAGGTCGGATCGTAGGCAGTGGCCTCGCCGGCGAGCACCGGCGCCGCGAGCACGCCGATCGCGAGGACGAGCGCGCCGGCGAAGATCCCCGCAGCGAGCCACGGCCGGCCCGCCAGCCATTCCTCCGCCCGGTGATAGCGCACGAGCGCGGCGACCATGAGGCCGCACACGATCGCGCCGATGCGCGTGTGCGTCTTGTCGTAGATCGTGTCGAAGTAGTTGTTGAACACCTCCTGCTGCGCGTGGGTTCCGTGCGGGTTCGCAAAGAGGGGCGGCGCGAGATTTGCATGGAGTTCGACGAAGCCGCGCACGACGACGAGCGCGAGGAACACGAACCATAGCGCCGCGAACAAGTGGCGCGGCCGATCGCGCAGGAAGAGCAGCAGCAGCGGAAACAGGAAATAGAAGTGGACGTCGACCGGCAGGGACCACGACCAGCTCATCGTCTGGTGGATCAGCGGTACGTAGTTGTTGACGAAGAGCAGGTTGGCCCAGACGGACTCGAAGTTGAAGTTCATCGTCAGGTGATACAGCAGCAGCACCGCCAAGTACGCGGGAATCAGGCGCGCGGCACGCCGCAGCAGGAAGATGCCGTACGACAGGTTGCCGCGATCGGCGTCGACCAGCAAGTAGTAGCCGATCAGAAAACCGGTGACGACGAACAGCGCATCGAGGGCGAAGTGTCCGCGCAGCACCCAGCGCGACTGCCACGCCCCAAAGAGTGCGTCGGCGTCGCGCGCCCCAACGAAGAAGCTGCAGTAGAAGATAACGTGGAAGACCGTGATCCACGACAGCGACAGGACGCGCAGCCCGTCGATGAAGCGAAACCGCTGCTCGCCCTCCGGTTCGGCGATGCGCAGGAGCGACAGGTTCATGCGCGCGGCGGCGGCCACGCGAGGAAGCTCAGCAGCAAGCCGCCGACGCCCGCGAACACCATCGACCCGAACACGAAATTGACGTCCCACCAGAGGCCGCCGAGCGCGACCTGCGCGACCAGCAGCGCGATTGCCTGCGCGAGCACGGGGACGGCGATCGCGAACGCGCGAGCCGTGGTCGGCCGGCCCTCCCACGGCCGCAGCCACAGCGCGAGCCCGTCGCTCAGCATTCCGAGCGCGAGGCTCTCCACGGTCGGTACGTACACCGTGAGCGCGCCGTTCGAGAGCAGGAACGCCATGAGGAACGCGGGCACGCCGAACAGGACGGTGAACGTGCCGAACGCGGGCTGGATGCGGCGCACGACGTACAGCGCGAAGCCGGCGAGCAGCGCGGTGTGGATCACGACTACCGTGACCCCGAGCGCCTCCTTGTAGTACGTAAACGGCAGCAGGAAGAAGGCCAGATCCGGGTGGCTGGCGCGCGCCGGGTCGAGCGGCGCGTTGCTGGCGGCAAGGCCACTGTCGAACGCGAACTGCAGCGTGAAGCTGATCATCGCGAAGAAGAATGCGAGCGACAGAATCATCGGCAGCTGCTCGTCGAGCGTGCGCGGCGGATCGTTCCGTGCGAACGCGGCTCGCGCCGGCCCGAGCAATATCATCGCCATTCCGACGCCCAGAAAGAGATGCGTCGGGCTGATGAGCACGTCGATGCCTTCTTCGATGCCGAAGATCCGGTGCCACAGCAGATCCGGTCCAACGCCGGCCGTGAAGATCGCAGCGCCGAGCGCCGTGTACCCGTAGCCCGGCGGGAAGGCGTCGCGCCACGAGCGGCCGCTCGTGCGCGCACGCCAGAGCAGGTACGCGACCACGGCGACGTTGCTGAAGAATCCCGTGTACAGCACGGCGTGGTAGGGCGTGAAGAACGACTCGCGCACGTCGTGGTAGTGCGACCAGCCATCGGCGAACAGGCCGAGCAGGAACCAACCCGCGCAGAAGCACGTCACGCGGTCGAACGCGCCCTGCGCGAGCGGGGGTCGTGCGGCGGCGGGTGTTCCCGGGCGGGCGGGCGTTTGCGTCACGGAGAATCGACCTTGACGTGCGGCGACGTCGCGTTTCGCTTCAGGGCCTTTTCATGGTTTTCATGCTCGCAGGCTGCGCCGGCGGCTCGGTCGACGTCCCGCAAAACGTCACCGTGTCGGCCACGCCGTTGCGGCTTGCCCCCGGGCCGACGGTCGACTACGCTGCCGAGCCGCAGATTCACGCGATCTGGCTCTCGAGCCTGACGCTGGAGCGTGGAGCGACCTGGTCGGGCGAGATCTCGACCTCCAGCAACGCCGCGAGCGTGGAAGTGCGCACGGACAGCTTCTCCTTCAGCGTGCCGCGCGTGCGCATCGGGCTGTTCGCGTTTGCCTACCCCATCCCCGACCTTCCGCCGTACTTGCGGCGCCAGTTCGTGCTGCACGTGGTCGCGCGCAACGTCGCAGGCGACCGTTCGGACGAGGCGCTCCCGATCGAGATCAGGTGAGGATCCCGAGCGCCTCCAAGTCGGCGACGGGCTCCTCGAAGCTACAGCTTCCGAAGGCGTGGACGGCGCTGCGCCGGGCACTTGCGACCTGCACCCCGTCGGCGCGCAGATCCCGCCACGCGAACCCGTCATCGTCGAGCCGAAACGCCCGCTCGCCGTCCTCCGCAAGAATGCGCTCGCGCGTCCGAGCGTCGAGGTCGAGTGCGGCGTCCAAGATCGCCGCTCCGATGACGTTCAAGAACCCGTGCATCGTGAAGCCGGCAGCTGGGACGTGGGCGCGGACCGGATGGTGCAACCCCGCCGTCGCCTTCCAGGGAATACCGAGCGCGCGCAAAGTCCCGATCGCGAACGCGAGTTGCTCGCCCGAGGGCACGCTCTGCGCCGTGAGTCCGCCGCACCGGATCTTGGCCGCTATCGGGTGCGCGCTGCGCGCGCGGGCATCGGCGATTGCGTCGAGCACCGTCGCCACGTGCGAACGCCAGTCCGCGCCGAACGAAAACTCCAGGTAGCCCGCAACCGAGCGCCCGAGCCCGCCCGCATCGACGTCCGCGACCACGCGGAGCACTGCTCGCCGCACATCGCCGTCCGGCCGGTCGGGAAGGCGGATTTCGAGCGCCTCCACGTCGAGCGCCGCCGTCGCCCCGAGCGCGAATTCGGCGACGCGTGCAATGTCGCGGGCGGCGTGCCCGCCGTCGACGATCGCGCTGACGGCGAGCGGCCCCATCCCGGACTCACCGAGCACGCACGCGAGGTCGGCCAAGCGTCCGGCGGGGACGACGAATCGCCCCAGCATCCATGAATGCGGACCGGTCCGCGCACGAGCGTCGCCGCGGAGCGCCGCCGCCATGTCGAGCGACGCCGGCGGAAAGAGGCCTGCGTCGTCGATCAAGCGCTCGAGAAAGGCCCGCTTCGCGGACAGCCGCGCCGTTCCGGGGCTCACCATGAACGACCGCTTCGCGCCTCGCCCGCCGTCGCCCCGCGACCCGCGAGAGGCCTCGGTCGGGCCCCCGTGGTAGGACGCTCCCGCTTTGAACCCCAGGCTCGATCGGTGAGCGCACAAGCGCCCGTGGCCGAATTGTACGTCTCAACCGACATCGAGGCAGATGGCCCGTGTCCGGGACTATTTTCGATGTTGAGCTTCGGAATGGCCGCGTTCACCATCGAGAAGCAACTCGTCGGGACGTTCACGCGCAACCTGGAAACGCTCGCCGGTGCGCGCACGGACGAGCGCACGATGACGTGGTGGAGCACGCCGGACAACGCCATCGCGTATGCGAAGTCCCGCGTCGCCCCGATCGCGCCGCGCACGGCGATGATCGAGTGTCGCGACTGGCTCGAGCACATGCGGCGCTACGGTCGTCCGATCATCTGCGGCGCGCCGAGCGGGTTCGATTTCACGTTTCTCTATTACTACTTTCAGCGCGAACTCGGCGAGAGCCCGGTCGGGTTCGCGAGCCTCGACCTGCGCAGCTACGCCGCCGCGGTGCTCAAGCGGCAGTACCGCCAGGTGGGAAAGAACAGCTTTCCGCAAGACTGGATCGACGACGGCCTGCCCCACACGCACGTCGCGCTCGACGATGCGATCGAGCAGGGCTGCATCCTCGTCAACATGCTCCGCGCCAACCTAGGGTTGCCGCCCATCTCGTCGTTCGTCGACGAGCGCTAGCCGTGCGCGTCCTCAGGCAGCCGGCGACGGCGATGCGCGCGGCGGCGCGGCGGGGATGACGCGGTAGGCGCCGATTTTGCCGCTCGGGTCGACGCGCAGTTCTGCCGTCATGTGGCCCTTCGCGAACTGTAAGTCGTACTCGTACTTGCCGAGGTCCGGCTGCGCGTTCGTCTGCGAGAGCCCTTGGTACGCGCCGAGCGCCCGCATGCGATCGGAGAGGTCGCCGAGGTCGGCGCGCGTCACCTGCGCCTTCGTCGCGTCGTCGAACGACGCGATCGTTGCGTCATAGTCGTCGGCGTACACCGCGCGCGTGATCGAGTCGGCGAGCGCTTGCGGCCCCGACGGACGGCCGGCACATGCGACGACCAGCAGCGCGCCGGCGGCGAACGCCGCGAGCGCGAGCGTCGAACGAAGAGCGCGCAGTGCGATTCGCGTTCCTAGAGCGTGCCCCAGCCGTAGGACACCACCATCGGCGTGCCCGCCGAATCGGCCGCCGCCGCGTGCTGTGCGATCGGCGCGGCCGCCTTGTGCACGACCGGCGCCGGCGCTCGCTGTGCGACGACGGCAGGCCGCTGCGGGACGGGTGCCCCAGCGCGCGCAGCGAGCGCGGAGTCGGCGGTGCGGACCCGGCTCTGCGCCAGCGCGAGCGATCGGTTGGCCGCGCTCAAGGCTGCTTGCTGTGCGGAGAGTGCGGCTCGCTGCTTGGAGAGCTGTTGCGACCGCTGCGCGAGCTCGCGCTCCTGGAGTGCGACCTGCCGTTTGTACTGCTCGTTCAGCGCTGCCTCTTGCTGGTACGCACGCTTCTCCGCAGTATAGGCGGCCTGTGCGTCGTTGCGCTGACCCTCCGCCTCCGCTTGCTGGCGGGCGGCGTCCGCTTCACGCTGATGGACCTGCTGGTTGTGGTTGATGATCAGCAGCGCTCCGGCCGCGGCTGCCCCTCCGAACAGGATGTTGCGCGTGCTGGTACCACCGTCGGCCGCGGCCGGATTCACCCGCAACGATGCGAGCGCGAGCGCGGCAATCGAGACGGCGACGAGCGACCTCTGTGCGATGGTCATCGGCGTGGGACCTCCCTGGCAGGGTGGCGTCTTTGCGATAGGAACGGGGCGCACGACGGCTTCGGTTCCCGCTACCGAGACGGGGGACTCGGCGGCTTGCCGCCAACTGGGGCGACGATGGTCGAAACGCTCGCCGATCCCAGGGTTGACACGGTCGGCTCTCTCGATTGGGATCACCTTCATCTCTACGTCGGGAACGCCCGGCAGGCCGCCCACTTCTATACGACGGCGTTCGGTTTCACGCCGATCGCCTACGCGGGCCCGGAGACGGGCGTCCGCGACCGCGCATCGTACGCGCTTGCCCAGGGCGAGATGCGGATCGTGGTAACGAGCCCGCTCGGACCGGACGGACCGATCGCGGATTTCGTTCGGCATCACGGCGACGGCATCGCGGACGTCGCGTTACGCGTCGACGACGTGCGCGAAGCGGTTGGCGCACTCCGGCGCGGCGGGGCCGTCGTCGTAGCAGAGCCGGTGCAGACACACGACGACAACGGCGCCGTCGTCGCCGCGCAGATCGCCACCTACGGCGACACGGTGCACACGCTCGTCGAGCGTCGCGGCTACCATGGGCCGTTCCTACCCGGCTTCGTCGCGGTCGCGCCGGCCCTCGCCGCCCGGCACCCCGTCGGTCTGCTGCGCATCGACCACGTGGTCGGCAACGTCGGCTGGAACGAGATGGATCGCTGGGTCGACTACTACACCCGGGCGTTCGGATTTACGCAGCTCGTTTCGTTCGACGACCACGACATATCGACCGAGTACACGGCGCTGCGCTCGAAGGTCGTCAGCGACGCACGGCGCAGGGTCAAGTTTCCGATCAACGAGCCGGCCGAGGGCCGCAAGAAGTCGCAGATCGAGGAGTTTCTCGATTTTTACGGCGGGCCCGGAGTACAGCACGTCGCGATCGCAACGGACGATATCGTGACGACGGTGCGAGCGCTCCGCGCGAACGGCGTGCAGCTGCTCGAAGCGCCGCCGGCGTACTATGACACATTGCTCGAGCGCGTTGGCGACATCGGCGAAAGCGTCGGCGTCCTGCGCGAACTCGGCATCCTGGTCGACCGCGACGACCTGGGATACATGCTGCAGATCTTCACGAAGCCGCTCCAGGACCGGCCAACGCTCTTCTTCGAGCTGATCCAACGCAAGGGAAGTCTCTCGTTCGGCAAGGGCAACTTCAAAGCGTTGTTCGTCGCCATCGAGGAGGAACAGGCGAAGCGGGGCACGTTGTAGTGCCGGCTGCGGCGCGCTGCCTTGCGGGCGTCGCGCTCGCCGCGTTCTCGTGCACGGGGGCTCCCGCGTGGGCTCATGCTCCAGCCCAGCCGGCGGCGTCTCCGCCGGCCGCCGCGGCCTCGTCTGCGCCGAAGCCCGCCGCCACGCCCTCCGACGATGCCCAAGGCGGCGCTGCCGCGTACGCGCGCGTCGTCAAAGACGCGGAACGCCAGGCCGGTCTGTTCGTGCTCTACCGGAAGGAGGGCCGCATCGGGCTGGAGATCGCCACCGACCAGTTCGACCGCGACTTCGTGGAACACGTCGTCCCAGCGAACGGCGTCGGCGGCTTCGGGTTCGAGCCAGGACAGATGTTCGCGCAAGCCGCCCGCATCGTCCGCTTTCACCGCGCAGGCGCGCGCGTGGCCATGATTTGGCCGCAGACCCGCTTTCTCGCCACCCCCGGAACGCCGCTCGCAACGGCCGTCGACGCATCGACGGCCGACTCCGTGCAGGCGCTCCTGGCCGTCGTCGCCGAGGACAAAGCGAGCGGAAAGGTGCTGGTCGACCTCACGCCGCTGCTCGGCGACACGCTCGACCTCGGCGACGCGCTGAGCGAGCGCCTCAAGAGCGACGGCAATCCACAAGGTGCCTATCGTCTCGACCCGGCCCGCACGTTCCTCGGCCCGAGCAAGGCATTTCCGAAGAACGTCGTGATCGAGGCCGACGAGACGTTCGCATCGGCCAAGCCCGATGCGCTCGACACCGTCGCCGATGCGCGCTTCGTGCAGGTTCGCGTCAAGTACAACATCTCCGAGATCCTCGCGACGCCCGGATACGTGCCGCGCTTGTACGACGATCGCGTCGGGTACTTCGAGGATCCGCACGTCCAGTTCGCGGACGACTCGCGCCGCGACAACTACCTCTGGTACATCCTGCGCTGGGACGTCCAGGCCTCGGATCCCTCGAAGCGGCTCTCGCCGGCGAAGAAGCCGATCCTCTTCACGCTCGACGGCTCGATCCCGGTCGAGTACCGCGCCCCCGTTCGCGAGGCCATCCTCGAATGGAACAAGGCGTTCGAGCGGATCGGCATCACCCATGCCGTCGCGGTCCAGGACCAGCCGAGCGATCCCGCATACGACCCCGACGACATCCGCTACAACGTCGTGCGCTGGGTCACGAACGCGGTCAACGACTTCGGCGCCGAGGCGCAGTTCGTGTGGGACCCGCGCACGGGCGAGATCTTTCGCGGCGGCGTCCTCTTGGACAGCAGCCTCGTCCGCTCGGCGAAGTTCGTCGACCGGCTCGACGTGGAGCCGTCGAGGGCGCTGGACGAGATCGTCCCGCCGCCGGCCGCGGCCGGGCCGCAGCCGTGGCGCAGCGAACCGTCGTACGAACAGGGCATGCTGGGCGAGTTCGCGTTCGGTGCGACGGCGCTGGCGCTCGAAGGCGACGGCATGCGCCTCGACGGTTTCTCGCGCGATCTGCTCAAGGCCGTGACGATGCACGAGGTCGGCCACGACTTCGGGCTCAGCCACAACTTCATCGCTCACAACGCGTTCACTGCCAGGCAGCTGCAGAGCCGCGAGTTCACGGCGCGCAACGGCGTTACGTCATCGGTCATGGAATATGCGCCGATCAACGTCTGGCCGAAAGGCGTTTCGCGCGGCTCGTACTTCCAGTTAACGCTCGGCCCGTACGACTACCACGCGATACATTGGGGCTATGCACGCGTCGCCGGCGCGAAGACCACGCGCGACGAAACGCCGACGCTGGCGCGCTGGGCAGGGGCAGCGGTCGATCCACGCTTCGCCTTCGCCGGCGACGAGGATGCGTTTTACAACGGCCACGCGGTCGACCCGCGCGTCGCGCCGTTCATGTTGACCGACCATCCGATGGTTTGGTGCGACACGCAGGTGGGTTTGGCACGGACGCTGATCGCGAAGCTCGACGCTCGCTACCCCCAACCGCAGGCGCCCTGGAGCGACGAGCGCGTCGCATTCCTCAGCCTGATGCGCCGCTACAACCTCTGCGCGACGTCGATGGCGCACTACATCGGCGGCGAATACCTCTCGCGCGCCCGCCCCGGAGACCCGCACGCGCCGCCGCCGCTGACCGCAGTGCCGAGAGCGCTCGAGGTGCAGGCCTACGGGCTCCTCGATCGCTACCTCCTCGCCGAGAGCGCGTGGCACTTCTCGCCGGCCCTGCTGAACCGGCTCGTGTACACCGAGTACATGCCGTTCGCGGACTTCGGCTACGACCCGCCCGCGCGACACGATCTCTCCGTCGCGCAGTTGGCGGCATCCGCGCAGAACGCCGTGCTCGGATACATGTTCTCGCCGATCGTGCTGCAGCGCATCGCGGACTTGCCGGACAAGAGCCCGTCCGGACACACGATGTCGCTCGCGGACCTCTTCGCATGGACGCAGCACAGCGTTTTCGGCGATCTCGACGCTCCCGCGGCGGCATCGCAGGTGCATCGCAACCTGCAGCGCCGCTACGCGCGACTGCTCGGGCGCATGGCGACGACGCCGTTCCCCGGCACGCCGTACGACGCACAGGCGCTCGCACGGCACGACCTCGCGTCGCTATCCGCGACGCTCGCCCATGCGCTGCGACGTCCGCGCATCGACGTGCAGACGCGAGCGCACCTCGAAGCGCTCGCTGCCGACGTCACCCGTGCGCTCGAAACGCGTGCGGTGATACCCGGCTAATCGAAACTTCTCCGAGAACGCAAGCAGCCCAGCAGTCGTTCGCTCTCCGTTCGACGGAGCACTCGCCGCAAAAAGTGTGACGTGCGTCCGCATCTCGCGGATCTGCACTCGCGCCCTCGATTCGCGCAAAACGCGGACGACAACCTGAAGACGACATCCGCCACGGAGGTGCGGTCGTCTATGGTTTCTCCACTGTCCGGTGCTGCGTTCGTGCTCATGATGTCCGCGCCAGCGCCCGTCAACCCCGACGACGTCGTGATCGCGCTGGCCGGCTACCCGCGCACCGCAGTCGCCGCCCAACCCGCCCAAGAGCGCGCGATGCTCGGGGCTCTCAACGCCGCCCGCCGGCGCGTCGGGCTCGGGCCACTCGTGCGCGACCAGCGGCTCGATCGCGTCGCGCGCGACCACGCGCTCGACATGGTTTCGCGGCAATACTTCGGGCACGACACGCCGGACGGGGTCGACCCCTTCGAGCGCATGCGAGCCGCCGGGGTTCCCTTCGGCTACGCGGGGGAGAACCTCGCGATGAACGCCGATGCCGCGACCGCGGAGCGCGCGTTCATGCACAGCGCCGAGCACCGTGCGAACATCCTCGAGCCGCATTACCGGCGGGTCGGAATCGCGACCGCCGGCGACGCCGGCGACGGGGAGTTCTTCGTCCAAGAATTTACGGACTGACGCGGCCGCGGCCCGGCGGGCAGCGCGCCGTCGCGGCGGGTCGGAGTCGCCGCCGGGCCGAAGTCCCGCCCATGGCACGACCCGCTCGCGTCGACGTCGCGAGGCCGGACGACCGCCCCGCGCCTTTGATGCCGCGCCCCTTCGATGCGTCCCGGCGCGCCGCGTGCCCGGAGCGCTCGGCCGCGCCGTGACCACGCAAGCGCTGGAGCGCTCCGCCGTGCGGAACGCCGTCACGTCGGTGGACCTACGCGCGCGGTACGGCCTCTTTATCGCGGGCGAGTGGGTCGCCCCTGAATCGGGCGCCGTCGCCGCGAGCGTCAATCCCGCTACGGAGACGCCGCTGGCCGAGGTGAGCCGCGCCGGGCCGCTCGACGTCGATCGCGCGGTGCGAGCCGCTCGTCGCGCGTACGACAAGTACTGGCGGAAGCTGCGCGGAGCCGATCGCGCGAAATACGTGTACCGGATCGCGCAAGCCGTCACCGAGCGATCCCGCGACCTCGCGACGTGCGAATCGCTCGATTCCGGCAAGCCCCTCGCGCAGACGCGCGACGGCGACGTCCCCGCCGCGGCGGCCGACTTCTTCTACCATGCCGGCTGGGCCGACAAGCTCGATTGGGCGGTCGCCCAGGGACAGCGCGCGAGGCCGCTGGGCGTCGTCGGCGCGATCTGCTCGTGGACGTCGCCGCTGCTCGAAGCGGTGCAAAAGCTGGCGCCCGCGCTCGCCTGCGGGAACACGGTCGTCATCAAGCCCGACGAGCATACGCCGCTGTCCACCTTGCTGCTCGCGGCGATCGCCGTGGAGGCCGGCCTTCCCCCTGGGGTCGTGAACGTCGTGACCGGATCGGCGAACGCTGCGGAGGCGCTGGCCGAGCACCCCGGGGTCGACCGCCTGGCGTTCAGCGGCCCGACCGACGTCGGGAAGGCACTCCGAAGGGCCGCGGCCGGGACCGCAAAGCGCATCACCCTCGAACTCGGCGGGAAACCGCCGATCATCGTCTTCGAGGACGCACCGCTGGACCGGGCGCTCGACGCAATCGTGCGCGGCGCGTTCCGCAGCCGCGGCCCAGGAGCCGGCGGGGGATCGCGCCTTCTCGTTCACGAGTCTCTCGTGGCGCAGGTCATCGAGCGGCTGCGCGTGCACGTCGAGCGCTTACGCGTCGGCGATCCGCTCGACGAAGAGACCGACATCGGCCCACTTGCATCGCGGGCTGCGCGCGACCGCTTCGTCGACTACGTTCGCGCCGGGGTGGAGGAGGGCGCGGTCCTCGCCGCCCACGGTACAACCGCACCGGAGCAGGCGTATTTCGTGGCCCCGGCCCTCTTCGGCGGCGTCGAGGCGTCGTACCGGATCGCTCGCGACGAGGTGTTCGGGCCGGTCCTCTGTACCTCTGCGTTCCGTACCACCGAGGAAGCGATCGAGCGAGCGAACGCCCTCCCCGAGGGTCCGTGGGCGAGCCTCTGGACCGCGAGCGGCGCGCTGGCGCTCCGTGCGGCGTCGCAGCTGTCGGCCGGCACGGTGTGGTGCAACGGGGCCGGGGCGATCGACCCCAGCGCGCCGCGCGGCGGCTTCGGTACGTCCGGCCTCGGGCGTGCCGGCGGGCTCGCCGGCGTGCGCGAGTACGTGCAGACATGAGCGAACCGACCAATCCCTGGCGGGCGGCGGAACGGATCGATCACCGCGCCGAGGCGCGGGAGGCGCGCCTGTGGGTCGAGCTCGTCGACGCGGTGCCCGACGCGGTCATCGTCTACGACGCCGACCTCCGGTACGTCGCACTCAACAAGGCCGCCGCCGAAATCTACGGGTACGACGCCGCCGAGCTCATCGGGCGCTCGCGCGACGAGGTCGTCGGCATCGACGAGCACACTCCGCGCCTACGCGAAGCGCTCCGGTCGACGCCGCCGAGCATCCTCCTCAGTCACGTGCCGGGACCGTCCGGGCAGCAGACCTACGAGACGGTGTACCAGCGGCACACCGCTGCGGACGGCAAGGTGTATTTGATCGGGGTGGCACGCGAGATCTCTGCGGCGCGCGATCGCCGCGGCGCGACGCCCACGTCGCCGGCAGACGCCGCCGACGCCGAGCGCAAGGAGGCCAGCCGGGACGCAGAACGGCTGCGCTCGCTCTTCGAGAGCAGCCCCGACGGCATCGGTTCGGTGAGCCCCGAGGGCCTCATCACGGACATCAACGCCGCGGCGCTTGCCATCGTCGGGCTCTCGCGCGAGGAGGTCGTCGGAAAGCCGGTCTCCGCGTTCTTCGATCACGCCGACATGCCGCCGATCCTCGCGGCGTTCGAGCGAACCCTCGCCGGCGAGGCGCAGACGGTCGAAGCGCGCCCGCGCACGCGGCAAGGCAACGACACCGACCTGGAATGCACCGCGTCGCCGATCTTCTCCGACGGAAAGGTGGTCGGAGTCTACGTCGCGGTCAAGGACATCTCGGCACGCAAGCGCGCGGAACGCGCACTCCAGCGACAGCACGAGCGCATTCGCGAGCTGTACCTCTGCGCGACGGCAAGCAATGTCCCGAGCGAAGAGCAGGCGCGCAAGACGCTCGAACTCGGATGCACGATGCTCGGGACCGAGCTCGCCCTGATCTACGATGCCCAGGATGGCGGCGCGGTCACGCTCTCGGTCGACGTGCGCCCCGAAGGCGAGCAGGCTGCGGGGCGCATCACGGAGGCGCTCGCGCGCGCGTCGATGGCAACGGCCGAAGGGCTTGCGATCGACGACCCGCACGCGAGCGAACTCGTGGTTGCAGGCGACGAGACCGGGCTGGCAGCATTCATCGGGGCGCCGGTCGACGTCGCCGGCGAACGCTTCGGGGCGCTGTGCTTCGGGAGCACCGTCCCCCGCGAGGCGCCGTTCGAGCCGGCCGATCGCGACCTCGTGCGGCTGATCAGCGTGCTGATCGGCGCAGAGATCGAGCGCCGGCGCGCACGCCTGCACCTGCGGGCGCTCGCGTATTACGACTCGTTGACGAGCCTCCCGAACCGCGTAATGCTCAAGGAGCAACTCGACGCGGCGCTGGCGGCCGGCGCCGAGAACGGCGCCAAGACCGCCGTGCTGTTCCTCGACCTGGATCGATTCAAGGATATCAACGACACGATCGGTCACATGCTCGGCGACCGTCTGCTGCAGCTCGCCGGCGAGCGGATCGTCGGCTGCGTCCGCTCGACCGAAACGGTCGCGCGGATGGGCGGCGACGAGTTCATCGTCGTCATGCCCTCGATCCGTGAGACCGGCGAGGCGATCGCGCTCGCCGAGCGGCTCTTGCGCGCGATCGACGCGCCGTTTTCGATCGCCGGGCACGAGCGCTACACGACGACCAGCATCGGCATCGCGATCGCTCCGTCCGACGGAACCGATTCCGACACGCTCATCAAGAACGCCGATATCGCGATGTACCGCGCGAAGGATCGCGGTCGAAATACCTTCGCGCTGTTCACGCCGGAATTCGATCGCACGATGTCCCTGCGCGTCTCGAACGAGCAGGGCATGCGGCGCGCGCTCGAGCGGGGCGAGTTCCGGACGTTCTATCAGCCGATCGTCGACGTTCGGGCCGGCCGCGTGCACTGCGTCGAGGCGCTCGCGCGATGGCAGCATCCCTCGCTCAGCATCCTGCGCCCCGACGCGTTCATCACGAGCGCGGAAGCGAACGGCCTGATCGTGCGCCTTGGAGAAATCGTCCTGGAGGACGCGTGCCGCCAGGTCAGCATCTGGCACGGGGCCGGCTTCGGCGATCTGCGCCTGTCCGTGAACCTGTCCGCCCGGCAGTTCCGCGAGACGCAGATGCTCGAGACCCTCGCCGCGATCCTCGAGCGCACCGGGTTCCCCTCGCACCTGCTCCAGCTGGAGATCACCGAGGGCGTCGCGATGACCGACCCGGAGCTCAACGTCGGCATCATGCGCGAACTCAAGAGCATGGGCGTCCGCGTTGTCCTCGACGACTTCGGGACCGGGTACTCCTCGCTCGGCTACCTGCGGCGCTTCCCGCTCGACGGCATCAAGATCGACCGGTCCTTCGTCGCGGGAATCGGGCACGAGCCCGACGACGAGACGATCGTCCGCACCGTCGTCGGCATGGCGCACAGCCTCGGCCTGTTCGTCGTCGCGGAGGGCGTCGAGACCGCGGATCAGGTCGAGTTCCTGCGCCGCGAAAGCTGCGAGATGGCCCAGGGGCACTTTTATTCTCCCGCCCTACCGGCCGTGGGTTGCGAGCGCTACCTACGGGCCTGGGCCGAATTCGTCAACGCCGGCTGACCCGGCGGCGCCCCCTGCGCCGCGGCGGGCTGGACAATTCGTCCGAATTCGGGTAGGTACACGGCATGGAGACTCGCCTTCGCCCAGCGCTCGACCGATCGGCTCTCCGCGAGCGCTACCTGCGCAACCGGGCGCGCTCGCGCGAGCTCTTCGCAATCCCAGCACCGGAGGCGTACCTCGACCGCCCCATCCCGCTGCGCCTACCGATCGTGTTCTACGACGGCCACCTGCCGGCGTTTTCGTACAACACGCTGATGCGCGCCGCGCTCGGCGCGCCGAGCATCGATCCGCTGTTCGAGGGCATCTTCGAGCGTGGGATCGATCCTCCGGACGAACGCAGCGCGGCGCCGCGGGTGGCGCCGCCAGCGTGGCCGCACCCGGACGCCGTGGCGGCGTTCGGCGCGGCCGTCGACCGCGCGGTCCTGACCGCGCTCGCCGAAGCGGACCTGACGGACGGCGCACGCTCGCCGATGCTCGAGCGTGCCCAAGCCGCGTACACGATCCTCGAGCACGAGGAATTGCACCACGAAACCCTGCTCTACATGCTGCACCGTCTGCCGTTCGAGCACAAGCGCGCGGCCCGCTACGCCGAGGCGCGCGCCGCCGCGCCCGCAGCACGCGTGCCGGTGGAGGTGGGCGCCGGACTCGCGACGCTGGGAGCCGAGGCGGACGACGTCGAGTTCGGCTGGGACAACGAGTTTTCTCGTACGCAAATCGCGGTCGCGGCGTTCGAGATCGGCGCCGGCAGCGTGACGAACGCGGACTGGCTGGCGTTCGTTCGCGACGGCGGCCCGATCGCGCCGTTCTGGCGCGAACGGGACGGCGAGTTCGAGCTCCTCACCCAGTTCGAGGCGATCGCCCTGCCGCCGGCGTGGCCGGTCTACGCGACGCACGAACAGGCGCAGGCGTATGCGCGCTGGCGCGGCGGCCGGCTCCCGACCGAGGCCGAGTACCACCGTGCCGCCTACGGCACGCCGGAGGGCGACGAGCGCCGCTTCCCTTGGGGTGACGACGCCCCCACGGCGGCGCACGGCAACTTCGGCTTCCGGCGCTTCGACCCCGAGCCCGTTGGCGCGTCTCCGGCGGGCGCCAGCGCGTGGGGCGTATACGACCTCGTCGGCAACGGCTGGGAATGGACGGCGACGCCGTTTGCACCGCTGCCGGGGTTCGCGCCGATGGCCTCGTACCCGGCGTACTCCGCAGACTTCTTCGACGGCGCTCACTACGTGCTCAAGGGAGCCTCGCCGGTCACGGCCCTCCCCCTCATCCGGCGCAGCTTCCGCAACTGGTACCGCGCGGACTACCCGTACGTCTATGCCAAGTTCCGGCTCGTAACGAGCTAGCGGACGGTCCCTCGCGAGCGGGCGGCGGAGCCGCCCGTTGCGCGTAGAAGGCTAGGAATGACCCGCAGTCTGCGGTTTTTTGTGCGTGCAAGAGGGGATCCGACATCGTGGCTTCGACGCTGACCGAGAAGAAAACGCCAATCACCGTCGCGTACGGCGACGGCATCGGCCCAGAGATCATGGACGCGACGCTGCGCATCCTGGATGCGGCAGGCGCCCAGCTCGAGCAGGAGCGGATCGAGATCGGGGAGAGCGTGTACAAGCGCGGGTCGACGAGCGGCATCGAACCCGAATCGTGGGAGTCGTTGCGGCGCACGAAGGTGTTCCTCAAGGCGCCGATCACGACGCCGCAGGGCGGCGGCTTCAAGAGCCTCAACGTGACCGTGCGCAAGACGCTCGGTCAATATGCCAGCGTGCGCCCCTGCGTCTCGTACCACCCGTTCGTTGCGACGAAGCATCCCGGCATGAACGTCGTCATCGTTCGCGAGAACGAAGAGGACGTGTACGGCGGGATCGAGCACCGCCAGACGGCCGACGTCATGCAATGCCTCAAGCTGATCTCGCGTCCCGGCTGCGAGAAAGTCATTCGCTACGCGTTCGAATACGCACGCGTGAACAAGCGCAAGAAAGTCACGGCGTTCACCAAAGACAACATCATGAAGATGACCGACGGTCTCTTCCACGCCGTGTTCGACGAGATCGCGCGCGAGTATCCCGACATCCCGAACGAGCACTGGATCGCCGACATCGGTGCGGCGAAGATGGCCGACACGCCCGACGTCTTCGACGTGCTCGTCATGGAGAATCTGTACGGCGACATCCTATCGGACGTCGGCGCGCAGATCGCGGGGTCCGTCGGCCTCGCCGGCGCCGCCAACGTCGGCGAGACGTGCTCGATGTTCGAGGCGATCCACGGGTCGGCGCCGCGCCGCGCCGGGCAGAACCTCGCCAATCCCTCGGGCCTGCTCCTGGGTGCGGTCATGATGCTCGTACACATCGGCCAGGGCGCCGTCGCCGAGCGCGTGCACAACGCGTGGCTGCGGACGATCGAGGACGGGATCCACACGTACGACATCTTCGATCCGAGCGTGAGCACGCAGAAGGTCGGCACGCGCGAGTTCGCCGATGCCGTCATCGCCCGTGTCGGCGAGGGCCCGACGCGCCTGGCGGCCGCGGTGTACGAGAAGGGCGAGACGATGCGCCTCGGGCTGCGGGCCGCGCCGCCGAAGCCGCACAAGACGCTCGCCGGCGTCGACGTGTTCGTCGACTGGAGCGCGGGGAAGCCGGACGATTTAGCCGCGCTGATGCGCCCGCTTGCGGGCGATGGGTTCGAGCTCGTGATGATCTCGAGCCGCGGAACGAAGGTGTGGCCGAAGGGCTTCCCCGACACGTTCACGGCCGACCACTGGTGCTGCCGCTACGCGCCGGCCGGCGGCGGCACGACCTCGCACGACGCGATCGTCGCACTGCTCGGCCGCGTCGGTGGAGCGGGCGTCGACTTCATCAAGACGGAGAACCTCTACGACTTCGACGGCAAGCCGGGGTACACGCTCGCCCAGGGGCAGTGAGGGGCGGGGTCAGCGAAAGACGATTTCGAGCTTGTTCCCGTCGGCGTCGTCGAAGAACGCAGCGTAGTACGTCTGGGTGTATTCGGGGCACGGCATCGGGCCTTCGACGCCGCGCGCCCCGGCCGCGACCGCCGCGGCCGCGAGCCGATCGACGTCGTCGCTCGACGGAGCGGCGAATGCGATCCGCACGGGGCTCGGGACGTGCTCCGGGTCCTGCACCAGCGCGACTGCCTCGTGCGCCTTGCCGTCGAGCACGCGCAGGTACACGTGCGCGTCGCGTCCGAACGCCATGCCGCGCATTCCGAGGGCGCCGAGGAGCGCGTCGTACAGTGGGCGTGCAGCCTTGAGATCCCGCACGCGGATGTCCACGTGGTCGAAGATGCGAAACGGAGCGGTTGACATGCGGAGACCGGTTGGCGCATGAGGATCGTGAGCCTCCTCCCGAGCGCGACCGAGATCGTGTACGCACTGGGCCTCGGCGACGCGCTCGTCGGCGTGACGCACGAGTGCGACTTCCCCGCGGAGGCGAGAACCAAGCCCGTCCTAACGGGGAGCGCGTTGCCGCACGCGCCGAGCCCCGGCGACATCGACCGTCACGTGCGCCGCAGCGTCCACGCGGGCTCGAGCCTGTACACGCTGGACGCCGATCTGCTGGACCGCCTCGCCCCGGACCTGATCCTCACGCAGGAGCTCTGCGAGGTCTGCGCCGTGTCCTACGAGATCGTCGCGAGCGCCGCGAAGCGCCTGCGCGGCGACCCGCGCATCGTCTCGCTCGAGCCGTCCAGCCTCGACGACGTCTACGCGACCATCGAGACGGTCGGCGACCTGACCGGGACGCGCGCCCGCGCGCACGCCGTAGTCGGCGCGCTTCGGGATCGCGCCGGCGCCCTCGCCGGGAGCGTCGCCGGCCGCGTGCCGCCGCGCACCGTCGTTCTCGAGTGGACCGATCCGCCGATGGGTGCCGGCCACTGGACTCCCGAGCTCGTCGAGCTGGCCGGGGGGACGCCGCTGTTGGGCGACGCGCGATCGAATAGCCGCACGCTGCGCTGGGAGGAGGTCGCCGCCGCCGACCCCGATGCCGTGATCGTCGCCCCCTGCGGATTCGACCTCCCCACGACCGAGCGCGCGTGCGCGGCCCTGCGCGACAACGCGGTCTGGCGCGGGTTGCGGGCCGTGCGCGCCGGCCGGGCGTATGCCGTCGACGGGAACGCGTTCGTGAACCGCCCCGGCCCACGGCTCGTCGACTCGGCCGAGATCTTCGCGGCCGCTCTCCACGGCGAGGCGCTCGGCGCACCCGCGCCGGCGGGATGGCGCGCGCTCGAGCACTCCTAACTGCGGCCTATTCCGTCCCGCCGTCCGCCGGTCCGGGCTCGAGGAACCGGTCCATCGATTCGACGATCGAGCGCCGCGCAGCAGCGGCGTCGGCCCACCCGTCGGTGCTGGTCGTCTTGCCTTCGAGCAGCTTGTACGTCTCGAAGAAGTGCGAGATGGTGCGCAGCGTGTGCGGAAAGATCTGCGTGAAGTTGTGAACGTCCGCATACGCGGGCTCACCGACGGGCACCGCCAGCACTTTGTCGTCGGGAAGGCCGTCGTCGATCATCTTGAGCAGCCCGATCGGTCGCGCGACGACGAGGCAGCCGGGGAACGTCGGCTGCGCGACGAGGATCAACACGTCGAGCGGGTCGCCGTCCTCGGCGAGCGTGCGCGGCGTGAAGCCGTAGTCGCCCGGATAGTAGATCGGCGAGTGCAGCGCGCGGTCGAGCCGGAAGATGTCCAGCGCCTTGTCGTATTCGTATTTGTTTCGGGAACCCGAGGGGATCTCGACGACGACGTTGATCTCCTCGGGCGCCAAGTCGCCGATCGGCAAGTCGAGGCGGTTGCTGCGCGGACGTCTGCTCATCCGGCAGCGTTCAGCAGCGCGGAGCTGCCCGCCTCGGCGCGCCAGCCGCCCGCCTCGACGCGCCAGCCGCCCGCCTCGACGCGCTAGCCACCCGCTATGGACTCGTTGAGCGAGACCAGCGCTGCGCCGGCGTGACCGTCCAGCCGCAAGCGCGTGACGCTGGCCGGCGTAAACCGCACGCGCGGTGCGGACCGCTCGCCGAGGGCGACGTCCAGCAGGGCGTGCAGCGGGCCGGCGTGCGTCGCGATCAGCACGCGTGCGCCCGGGTCGGTGCGTGCCAGCAGGTCGTCGAGGGCCGCGGCAACGCGCGCGCGGAGCGCGCCGAAAGCCTCACCACCGGGGGGCGCGTAGGCGCTCGGACGCACCGCGTCCTCGCGCCGGATCTCGGGATGGCGCGCGAGGATCTCGTCCCACGTCAGCCCCTCCCATGCGCCGAACCGCCCCTCGCGCCAGCGCTCGTCGAGCACGAGGGGCACGCCTCGTCCGGCCAGGATGATCTCGGCCGTCTCGCGGGCCCGGCTCAGGTCGCTCGCGACCGCAGCGTCGAACGGGTCGTCGCGCAAGCGGTCGGCCAGGGCACGGGCCTGGGCCCGCCCGACGTCGTCGAGCGGCACGTCGGTCTGACCCTGGAAGCGCGAGTGCGCGTTCCACTGCGTTCGTCCGTGACGCACGACCACGAGTTCCATCGCGCCGCGGGTTCGCCGCCGTTCGGCAGCGCGCCCGCGGCGCGGTCGCGTCAGTGCTGCAGCGGCGGACGGCCCTCGTGCGCGACCAGCAGGTCGTGCATGTCGTTCACGTGCTCTTCCTCGACGGAGAGGATGCCCTCGATCATCACGCGCGTCGTCGGATCCCGGTCGCCGAAGTACCGAATCAATTCCCGGTAGTGATCGACGGCGATGCGTTCGGCGACGAGGTTCTCGCGGATCATGTCGATCAGGTTGTTGCCTTCCACGTACTGCGAGGCGGACCGCGACGCGAGGCCCTCCGGGTTGAAGTTCGGCCTGCCCCCGAGCTGGTTGATGCGCTCCGCGACCTGCATCATGTGGCCCTGCTCTTCGGTCGCGTGCTGCGCAAACTCGGCCTTGACGCCCTCGCTCGAGATGCCGGTAGCCGCAATCGCGTGCATCGTGTAGCGCAGCACGCAGACGAGCTCGGTCGCTAGGACGCTCTGCAGGAGCTCGATCGTCTCTTGCGGGTCACCCTGATACGTGTCGGTCAGGTTCCCGCGCTCCATATGCTCGCGGGCGCGCCTGCGCAACTCCTTGACATCGGAGAGAAACGGTTTGCTCTTGGCTGTCATGGTTTCGTCATATTCCCTTCAGCGCACGAAGTTCTGCGGACCGTCGATTCCAGCCCGCGCACGGGCCTCCCCCGGCCACCTTTGCCCTTACCCCAAGATCCGGCCCGTCAGCCAGGGCGAGCCCCCCGCTCCGGCGTACGTCGCGGTCGTGTCCAAGCCCCATCCGCCGGCACGGCTCGACGTCCGCAAGACGTACACGCTCTTCATCAACGGCGAGTTCGTGCGTTCACAGAGCGGCCGCAGCGACCCGGTGGGGACTGGGACGGAGGACTTCGCGCACGTCGCCCGCGCGTCGCGCGAGGATCTGCGCGAGGCCGTCGCCTCGGCGCGCGCGGCGCAGCCGAAATGGGCGCGGTCGGCACCAAGCGAGCGGGGTCTCGTGCTCTATCGCCTCGCGCAGATGATGGAGGCGCGCCGTGCGCAGTTCGTGGAGCGGATTCGCAGCGCGACGAAGGCCGACGAGCCGACGGCCCTCCGCGAGGCCATGGCCTCGACGGACCGCACCCTGTGGTACGCGGGCTGGGCCGACAAGTATGCAGCGGTGGTCTCGGCACGCAATCCCGTCGCCGGCCCCTATTTCTGTTACTCGGCGCCCGAGCCGATGGGCGTCGTCGGCGTGATCGCGCCGGACGAGCCGACGCTGCTCGGCCTCGTGTCCTGCGTCGTTCCACCGCTCGTATCAGGAAACACCGTCGTCGCGGTTGCGTCCGAGCTCGACCCGCGGGGGGCGATCGAGTTCGCGGAGTGCCTCGCGACGTGCGACCTGCCTGCCGGCGCGGTGAATCTGCTCACGGGTCGCCGCATCGAACTCGCCCCGACCCTCGCTCGCCACATGGACCTCGCCGCCCTGGACGCGTACGGTCTCGATGCGTCGTTCGCCGCGGAATTGGAGCGCCTGGGCACCGACAACCTCAAGCGGACGCGCACGTTCCCCGCATCGCCGCCGAGCGTCTGGTTCTCCGACGAGGCCCAAGATTTGAGCCACGTGACGGCGCTGACCGAGATCAAGACGATCTGGCAGGCATCGGCAGTGTAGCCCGGCGACGCCCGTCGCTGGGCGACGCCCGTGGATGAAGGGAGCGCGCGGCGCGCGATCGTGCGGATCGGAGCGCTGCTGTGGGAGCGCGGCCTCGTCGCGGCCTCGAGCGGCAACATCACGGTCCGGCTCGCGAACGGCGGCATCCTCGCGACGCCGACGGCGCGCGCCTTGCGCACCCTGCAGGAACGCGACATCGTCTTGCTCGACGCGGGCGGGCGGTCTCTCGATGCGACGCAGCGCGCCACAAGCGAACTTCCGCTCCACCTCGCTGCGTACCGCGTGCGCGCCGAGATCGCGTGCGTGGTCCACACGCACCCCACCTATGCAACCGGCTGGTCGAAAACCGGGGGACTCTTCCCCCTCGATACCGTCGGTGCCAAAGAAACGCTCGGACCGGTCGCCTTCACCCGCTTCGCGCTGCAGGGGTCGGCAGAACTGGCGGAGCGCTGCGCCGGCGCGTTCGCCGGCGGCGCGAACACGGTCCTCATGGAGCGCCACGGGATCAGCTGCGCAGCCGAAACGCTCGAGCGCGCCTTCGAGTTGACGGAACTTGCCGAACAGACCGCGCAGATCGAGTTCTGCGCGGCGCTCCTGTTGGCCAGCAAGGGCTCCGGGGGCGGCGGAGCGTAACGCGGTCCCCTGGAGAGGTGGCAGAGTGGTCGAATGCACTCGCTTGGAAAGCGAGCAGACCCCATAAAGGTCTCGGGAGTTCGAATCTCCCCCTCTCCGAGGCCGAGCGATCGGGGCGACGCACGACCGCGCTGAGCCGACGCGCCCGCGCGGGCGACATCGCGCTCATCGTCGCCGTTGCGGCGCTGTGCCGCGCGGCGACGTTCTGGACGCAAGTGGGCGATTGGGACGTCGGCTTCTACTTGATCGTTGCGCGCGAAGTCGTGCACGGCCACCTGCCGTACGTCACCGCGTGGGAGTACCGTCCGCCGGGGCTCTTCGTTCTGCTCGCGGCGGCGCTCGCCGTCTTCGGCTCGCCGGGCATCGCGATTGCCGCGCTCGGCCTCATCTGCGCCGGCGCGACGTCGCTCGCGCTGTACGCGATCGGCGGCTGCTTCCGTGCGCACGGCCGGACCATCGGGCTCGTCGCGGCGCTGCTCTACGCGACGACGTCGATCGAAGACGGCGGCCTCGCGGGGAACACCGAGATCATCTTCGCGCCACTGCTGGTGTGGGCGATTGCGATCGTCGTGCGGCGTGGCGTCGAGCGCATGCGAATGACCGCGCGCGACGTGATCGTGGCGGGCGTGCTCCTCGGCTGTGCGCTCCAAATGAAGCTGATGGTGATCCCCGAAGCCGCCTTCGCGATCGCGCTCGCCGCCGTTTGGACGGGCAGCGGTGTTCGCGTCGCGGCCTCGCTCGCAGCGCTCACCGTGCTGCCGTTCGCGCTGGAAGCAATCGTGTACGCGTGGAGCAACGCGTTGGGCGATCTGTACGACGCGAACGTCGGCGCGACGCTGCGCCGCGTCGGCCTCTCGACGAGCGCGCCGAGCGACAACCTGCGGCGCATCCTCGCGCAGCCGCTTGCGCTCGCGCCGGCCTCCGCGCTCGCCCTCATCGCTCCGTTCGCCGCGGCGCGCGAACCGCGCGCGTCGAGCGACCGCCGCCTCGCGATCGTCCTCGGCCTCTGGCTGCTCGTCGAAGCGCTCACGATCGCCCTCGTGCGCGAGTTCAACGACCACCAGTTCCTGCAGTTGCTCCCACCGCTCACGCTACTCGCCGGCTACGCCACGGCACGCATCGCTTCGGCGCCGCGGGCCGCGCGCGCGCTCGCCATCGCCGTCGTCCTGCTCTCGTTCGGCCTCCACGGCTACTATCAAGCGGTCGGCGCCGGGCGCCTCGCGTACCACCGCTCGCTCCTGCACGACGCCGGCTGGCGAACCGCCAACCTCGATCGCATCGCGGCGGCGATTCGGGCGGAGCCGGCGCAGACCCGTACGCTGTTCGTCGTCGGTGAAACGCCGATCGTCTATGCGCTCGCGGACGCCCCGATCCCGACGCGACTCCCGTTTTCGTTGTACCTCACCGATCGCGAGATGTGGCCGCTGACGGCGGTCGACGGACGGGTGGAGGTGGCCCGCATCCTCGCGACGCGACCGACGTTCATCGTGCGCAGCGATTCGCGCTTCCACCTCGACCCGGCCGTCGACGCCCTCGTGACCGGCGCGCTGCGCGCGCGCTACCGCCCGGTGCAGACGTTCGATCACGACGTCCTCTACCGTCTGCGCGCGGGTGTCGACGAGAAGACATCCATGGCAACGTTCTCCTCCGTTCCCTCGGCGCGAACGCTCGAGACGAGCGCGTAGCGGCGGCGGATCCAGCCGATGAGCGCGTCGCTTCGAGTGTAGGGCATCTCGCCGCGGTCGATGATGATCGTGTCGCGGATCAGGCACAACCGGTCGTCCTGCGTCGCCATCAGCGCGGCGATGCGCTTCGTCGCGCGGTCCAGCGCGCCGGGGTCGCTCCAGATCTCACGGTATCCGAGGGGGCTGAAGATCTGCGGATCGCTCCAGCGCGCGAACCCGTGCGGCACCGCGCCTGCCGGCACGGAGACGTAATAGCCAAACGTCGGCCCCAAGTAGTCGGGCACGAGCACGAAGAGCGTCCGCCCGCGGCGCGCGAGCGCGGCGGCACCGGGCGCGAGCACCCGAATTCCCGAGAGCGACGGCAGAGCCCCGGCACGCGCCGCGCGCTCCGAGGGGACGAACAGCGCGAGCAGACCGGCCGCGACCAGCCCGGCCACGACGCGCACGGAGGTGCGCGAGCGCGCGACCCACCGTACCAGCGCCACGCACAGCCCGGCGAACCACACCCACGCCGCGGGCGCGAACACGAAGACGTAACGCGGCTCGAGCAGCGATAGCGCCGCGCCAACGAGCGCGCCGCCGAGCGTGCACGCGCCCAGGACCAGCATCGGCCCAGGTGTGCCGGCGGCCCGGCGCCCGCGGCGCACGAGCGCAACGACCACCCAGGTAAGGGCGGCCGCCGCGAAGGCAATGAGGATTTGCCCGTGCCTGCTCGCGAACGGCAGCAGGTTCCCGAAATCGTTGCCGAAGCGATCGAGGAAGCTCGCGGACGGCGCCCACGGCGCGCCGTTGTGGGCGTGCGCGAGCATCGTCGGAATCCACGGTGCGTAGGCGACGGCAACGAGCGCGAAGGCGAGCGCGAACGCCGGCAGGCGCCGCGCCTCGCCACGCCGCCAGAGCAGCGGCGGCGTCGCGATCGCCAGGAGCGCGACGAGCACGCACCCCATGTAGTGCGCGTAGACGAGGAGGACGGCGAACGCGCCGAACCACGCGAGCGAACGGGCGGCACGCGGCTCCCGAACCGCGCGCGCGTAGGCGGCGAGCATCAGCGCCGCCAGCAGGCCGGCGAATGCGTACGCACGCGCCTGAGCGGAGAGCGCGATCGCCGGCTGCGACACGCATGCGAAGGTTGCGGCCACGAGCCCGACGGACGACGTCGCGGCGGCACGGCCGAGCGCGTAGGTGGTGACGATGAGCGCCAATCCGTATGCGAACGACGGGAGTTTCAGCGCGATCTCGCCGGTGCCCGCAACGTGAGCCCACGCACGCTCGACGAGGAAGTACGCCGGCGGCGTCAGGTCGGTGCGCGCGATCAGCGCGAGCGCTGCGCGCAGCGTCGGCGTCACGGCGTCGTAGTACGTCGAGGCTTCGTCGCGCCAGAGGCCTTCGTGCAGCAGGGGCGCCCGTAGCAGCGCTCCGACGCCGACGAGCAGCGCGAGGAGCACCGCGTCGCGCCGGCTCATCGTGCCGCGAAGAGCGCGAACGATGCGCGCGCGCTGGCGCGCAGCATCGCGTGGCCGTCGACGACCGGCCGTGCGAGGTCGGCCCCGAGCGTGGCGCGTACCCCGTAGTTCGCGTCGATGACGACCGGAGCGCGCAGCACGGCCGCGCGCACAGCGCCCACGAGCGCGCCGCCGGGCGAGAGCGCGGACAGCACGGCGTCCACGCTGCTCAGCGGCGTCCACGCGCGCACGCCGGCCGCAGCGCACGCCGCCTCTTCCCGCGCGCGCGTTCGGTTCCAGAGCGTCACCGCCGCGCCCGCATCGACGAGTGCCCGAGCGGCGGCCCGAGCCGTGGGTCCGGCGCCGAGAACGAGCACGGCGACGCCGCTCGCGGCGTCGCGACCGGTCGCCTCGCGCACCGCGGCAACGGCGCCAGCGCCGTCGGTGTTCGCGCCGAACATCGAGCCGCGCTCGAAGACGACCGTGTTGACGGAACCGCTCGCGAGGGCGAGCGCGTCGTGCGCGTCGCAGCGTGCGAACGCTTCCTCCTTGAGGGGCGTCGTCACGTTCACACCGCGATAGCCCAGGTCACGGAAGCGCTCGAGCGCGCCGGCCGCGTGGCCCGCGGGCACGCGGATCGCCTCGTACGTACCACGGCGGCCTGCAGCCGCCAGGAACCCGCGATGCAGTGCCGGGCTCGAGCTGTGCGCGACGGGATCGCCGATCAGCGCGAGCCGCAGTGGCGGCTCGCCGCTATCCCTCGAGAAGCTCGCCAAGGGACCGAATCGTTCGCGCCGGCGGCGGACCGATCGCTTCCGGGGGAGCGCCCGTGCGATTGCACCAGAACACGCGCATCCCGAACGCAGCCGCCCCGGCGGCGTCCCACCCGTTCGATGAGACGAAACCGATGCGCTCCGGCGCAAGCGCGAAGAACTCGGTGGCGAGCCGGTACACCGCCGGCCGCGGCTTGTACGCGCGAACGGCGGCGACGCTCAGCAGCGCGTCGAACGCGCCGGCGATCCCCGCCTCGCGCACCGTGCGCTCGAGGGCGCGCGGCGTTCCGTTGCTGAGCACGACCATCCGCGTGCCGCGGGCGCGTAGCGCGGCGAGGGCGGCCGGCGCATCGGGGTGCGCGGGAAGATGCGTCCACGCGTCGGAGAGTTCGGCGCGCGCAGCAGCCGGCAGCGCCACGGCAAGCGTCGCGCACGTCACGTCGAGCGCTCGCGCCGTGATCTCGTCGAAATCGAGGTAGCGCTCCATCAGCGTCGCGAGAAATGAATACTGCAGCTGCTTCGCGCGCCACAGATCGACGAACGCGGCCGGGTCGGCCGCGACGGGCGCGACCCGGTCGCGCAGCGACGTGAAGTCGACGAGCGTGCCGTAGAGATCGAACGCGTATGCTGCCGGCATGCGCGTCAGGCCGGCGGCCGGCGCGGGCCGAGGACGAGGCGCTCCAGGACGCGCAGGAGGCGCGTGCCCAGCCAGTCGTGCGCCTCCAGCGGCCGCGTGAGGATGGAGCGCAGCCCACAGAGCTTCGCGCCGAGCACGTCGGTGAACAGTTGGTCGCCGACCACGACCGTCGCAGTGCGCGCCGTGCCGAGTAGCGACAGGGCGCGCAGGAACCCGGCCGGCAGGGGCTTGAGCGCGCGCGGCACCGTCGGAACGCCGAGCGCCAGCCCCACCTTGCGCACCCGCTCGGTGAAGTTGTTGGACACGAGGACGACCCGGAAGCCGCGCGCCAACGCGCCCGCAACCCACGCCGCATCGTCCGCCGCCAGCACGTCCTGCCGGTAGCCGACGAGGGTGTTGTCGAGGTCGACGATGATCCCGCGAACCCCCTGCGCCGCGAGGTCGTCGAGCGAGACGGTCGTCAGGCGCTCGGCAAACGCGTCCGGACGCAGCACGCACGGCAGGTTCCCGCGTTGTCCTCGCTATCCTCGGCTTTGTGCACCGGCCCTTCACACGGCGGGTCGCGCGGTGGAGGCCAATCCACAGAAAAGTGGGTCTCTTCGCAGGCCTTGCACCCCCGGCTCGCAAGGTCTGCACCGCCGTCCGCCACAAGCCGGACGACCGGGTGAGCGAACGCGCATCCCCTATATCTTGTGCCCGGCATCACGCTGGAGTACAATATGAGGTACCCGTCCGACGCCGGAAGCGCTTGACTATCGAACAGGCGTTCGATTTCGCTCCCCCGAAGTTCGTCGAGCCATCATGGAGGCCGAGATGCCCGAACCAGCC
>Ga0302325_10005574_pt1 | contig 28574 bp, 24 predicted proteins | sample Palsa_T0_2_FD_201948 | JGI IMG/M metagenome (GOLD analysis project Ga0302325, IMG submission 201948) | Peat permafrost microbial communities from Stordalen Mire near Abisko, Sweden - Palsa_T0_2 | ecosystem: Environmental > Terrestrial > Soil > Palsa > Peat permafrost | place: Sweden: Abisko...
GCAATCGGGTGTGCCGGCTCCAGCTGCTTCTGGCGCGGCCCCGAAGCCAGCAGGAACCAGGCCGGCGGCTACGACGGCGAAGCCCGCGGCTCCGAAAGCTGCCGAACCGCCAAAGTAGTTCTGAACGACACCGCGTAGTTTGGAAAAGTTCCAGAAGGCCGCGTTCCGCGCGGCCTTTTTATTTTGGTTTTCTTTGCATCCTCTTAGCCTGTGACGAGGCTCTCGGTGTCCTTACCAGCATTGGTTGAGGAGGACCCCATGTTTGCAGACACCCTGAGTTCTTCGTGGACGGAGCGTTCGCGTCGGAGTTGGACAACTCTGACCTCGTTTGGACTGCAGGCGCTGGTGGCGGCCGTGTTGCTGGTCTTGCCGCTGCTCCGCCCGATGGGTTTGCCTTCGCTGCGGCCCCTTTCAACCCCGATCCGTTTGGGTACCCCCATGGCGGAGCCTGCCGCGCACAGCCCGCAGAGGGTCGCGAACAGCGCCGCGCCGAGTACCGCGCCAGAGATTTTCTTGAGACAACCATCGCAAATTCCCCGCAGCCTGCCGGCCGCCGGCGATGATGGTCCACCACAAATAACGTCTGCTGGTTCGTCGATAGCTGGTTCATCGATCTTTGGAAGACAATGGGGCGATTGGCGAGGAACCCCCGGCACGCTCGGCAGTGCGGTAACCCCGGTCTTGCCAGTGCCTCCGAAGCCGGTTGCGGCGGTGCTCCGCATTTCGAGTATTAGCGAAGGCAATCCAATCCGGAAAGTTCAGCCGGCGTATCCTCCCCTGGCGCGAAGCGCGCGCATTCAGGGCGCGGTCGTGTTGCAAGCGGTGATCAGCAGGCAGGGAACGATTGAAAATCTTAGAGTCCTGACCGGGCATCCCATGCTGGTGCGGGCGGCGATCGAGGCAGTGAGCCAGTGGCGCTACCGGCCTTACGTCTTGAACCATGAGCCGGTTGAGGTGGAAACGCAAATCACGGTAAATTTTTCGCTGACGGGAAACTGAAAGCCAGCGTTCAGCGATTTAACGACTCAATCGTGACCAAGGACTGGCCACCGACCACGAACCACTGCCCCCGGAGTAGCCCAAGCGTAACCTGAGAGCGGGCGGCGCTCCCGCTATAATCGAGGCCGGTGGCGACAACTGTAGAAACTCTGAGCCGCGTTGCTACGCGTCCGACCTGGGCGGAAGTTTCTCTGGGCACTCTGCGGCAAAACTTCCGAACCGTGGTGAAGCACACGGGAGCGGGCGTAACCGTGTGCGCCGTGGTGAAGGCCGACGCATACGGCCACGGCGCCGTGGAGTGTTCCCGTGCTCTGCAGGCGGAGGGCGCGAAATGGCTGGGCGTGACGTCACTCGATGAAGCGATCCCGCTGCGCGAGGCCGGGATCGAGACACGAATCCTATTGATGACGGGCTTCTGGCGCGGCGAAGAAAGCGAGATCGCTCGGCTGAAGCTTACTCCCACAGTCTGGGAGCCCTGGCACATTGAGGCTCTCGAGAATGCCGCCGCTTCCGGTGCAATGCGGCAGCCGGTGCATTTAAAAGTGGACACCGGCATGGGCAGGCTCGGCGTCTCCCTGGAAGAACTACCGGCTCTGCTCAGGGCCCTGAGCGCAGCTCGGCACGTGACACTCGAAGGCCTGTCGACTCATCTGGCTTCCTCGGAGATCATGGATGCACCTTCGGTGGCTGAACAGGAGCGCCGCTTCGAAGAGGCGCAGCGCATGGTACGGGCGGCCGGCCTCGAACCGGGACTCATCCACATGGCCAACACCGGCGCTCTGATCTCGCGGCGCGAGACCTGGAACAACATGGTGCGTCCCGGCGTCGCACTCTACGGATACTATTTGCCGTTTCAGCGTGCCGGCAGAGAAGTAAGCGGAGGCACTCTGCGCCTCGCGGTGAAGCCGGTGCTGACCTGGAAGACGCGAATTCTTTCCATGCGAAACTTCGCGGCCGACCAGGCGCTGGGCTATGGAGGAACTTTTGTGACCCAAGCGCCGGCTCGCGTGGCCGTGCTGCCCGTGGGCTATGCCGATGGATATAACCGCCAGCTATCGAACCGGGGCCGCGTGATCGTCCGCGACCACTATGCGCCGATCGTGGGCAGCATCTCGATGGACTTGACTCTTGTGGATGTGACGGGTATTCCCGGGATCGCCGTGGGAGATGAGGTCATTCTTATGGGCACCAGCGAAGGGCTCAGCGTGGATGCGCTCGAACATGCGCGCCTGGCGAACAGTTCGCCCTACGAAATTCTCTGCAACATTTCCAAGCGTGTGCCGCGCCGGTACGAAAGCTAACGGAACTCGTGCTTGCGGGGTTCTTCACTCCTGGGATAGGCTCCGGCGCGTTTTCACTCCCCTCCAATGCCAGTTCTCGCGGTTCACTGCTGGCCGGCTGATTCTCCGCCGGGCTCTTTGTTATCCTCGAAGTGGATGCCTTCGCGCTACGCACAATGGATGTACGACTGGGAGCACCGCCTTACCTCGGTGGACAATAACCGCGTGGTGCGTCCGCTGGAGTGGGGCGTGGAATGGGCGCGGAACTGGCCTTGCCGGAATGGCTGGCGGCCCGGGCAGGCGCCTGACGATCCCGAGAAATTTTTCCACGACTTCAACCGGCGTATCGTGGCGGCCAGCGACGAGTTTTATTCTCACACCCGACCAAGCGATTTCAGGCTGGAGACGCGTGAAGTCAGGGTGTTCTCGACTCGCGAAGTGCCCGACCCGAAGCTTGCAGCGAAGGTGAAAGGAACGACGGCGGAATTTCTTCGTTTCACTTCGCCGGTGCGCACGCCCTATCCCGAAAACAACCTGGTAAATGCGCGCTGGTTTCCAGCGCGGGGCCGCCGTGCCGTCGTTTTGCTGCCGCACTGGAACGCCGACGCCATCGCCTACAACAGCTTCTGCCGCGTGCTCAACATGCTGGGCATTGCGGTGCTTCGGATGAGCATGCCGTATCACGATATCCGAATGCCCGCCGAAACGCGACGCGCCGATTATGCCGTTTCCTCCAACATTGGCCGAACCCTCGATGCTCTGCGCCAGGGAGTTGCCGATATTCGAAGTTGCTTCGATTGGCTGCAGGATCAGGGGTACAGCCAGCTGGGCATTCTGGGCACCAGTCTCGGCTCGTGTTATGCCTTCATCGCGGCGGCGCACGATCCGCGGGTGCGCGTGGCGGTTTTCAATCACGCCTCCACCTATGTTGCCGATGTGGTGTGGCATGGTCAGTCGACGCGGCACATCCGGCAGGGAATCGAGCAGAAGATTGGTCTCGAGCAATTGCGGCAGGCGTGGCTGGCGGTCAGCCCCATGTCATACTTCGATAAATTTGCCCGCTGGCCGAAGAAATCGTTGATCATCTACGCCAACTACGATTTAACTTTTTTGCCGGAGCTTTCGCGCAGCGCGGTGGACGAATTCGCCCGGCACGGACTCGACCACAAAGTCGTGGTTCTGCCTTGCGGCCACTACACCACCGGTGAGGCGCCCTTCAAATACATGGATGGTTGGCAGATGGCTTCGTTTTTGCGGACCGCTTTTGAGGGTTAGCGCGGGGCCGCAACCACGGCGGCCGTACCGCCGCTTGGGGACGCGGTAGAATGTAGTCATGGCCGCGCGCACGATTGACTCTGAAATGTTGATGGAGCATCAGCGTGGCGAGTTTGTCATCAGCACCAGTCGAGAACGCCTGAGTCTGGATGTGATTCACGGCTTCTTGACGAATTGCTACTGGGCCAGGGGCATTCCAAGAGAAGTGGTGGCACGGTCGATGGAGCACTCGCTGTGTTTCGGCATCTATGACGAATCCCCAGGTCTCGCAAAAGACGCGAGAGATGGGGCACCCGTGCAAGTTGGTTTTGCCCGCGTGGTCAGCGACTTCGCTACCGTGGCATATCTAGGCGATGTCTTCGTGCTGGAATCGCATCGCGGACGTGGATTGGGAAAGTGGCTGCTGGAGTGCATCCTGTCGCATCCCGCGCTCCAGAATTTGCGGCGCTGGATTCTTCTGACCCGCGACGCTCACCGACTCTACTCACAGTTTGGCTTTACGCCGCTGAGATCTCCCGAGCGATACATGGAGTTCCATCAACCGAAGGTATACGAGACGCAATAAGGACCGAGACGGGTTCTAAGGATAAGGAACGATGAAGAACTCCGCAGCTTCCAACAGGATGTATCGCCCGCTTTACGAAACGGATCCGCAGATTGCGGCCGCCATCGACGATGAAACCCGGCGCCAGCACGAAGGTTTGGAGCTGATTGCTTCGGAGAATTTCGTCAGCGAAGCCGTGCTCGAAGCCGCAGGTTCGGTGTTTACGAACAAGTATGCCGAGGGATATCCCGGCAAGCGTTACTACGGCGGTTGTGAATTCTCGGATGTGGTCGAGAACCTGGCGCGCGACCGGGCCAAGCAGTTATTCGGCGCAGAGCATGCCAACGTGCAGCCCCACGCAGGCTCGCAGGCGAACATGGAGGCCTATGCGGCAGTGCTGCAGCCGGGCGACACCATTCTCGGACTAAATCTGGCTCACGGAGGCCATCTCACGCATGGACATCATCTGAATTTTTCCGGCAAGACGTACAAGATCGTTCCCTACGGAGTGACCAAGGAATCCGAAACCATCGACTACGACGCGCTGGAAAAGCTGGCTGAAGAACACCGGCCAAAGCTGATTATCGGCGGTGGCAGCGCCTATCCTCGCATTATCGACTTCGCACGTATGCGGCAGATTGCCGATAAAGTTGGCGCACTATTCCTGGTTGACATGGCTCATTTCGCCGGATTGGTGGCGGGCGGGGCCCATCCCTCGCCGGTTCCGCACGCGCACATGGTTACGTCTACCACGCACAAGACTTTGCGCGGGCCGCGGTCGGGCATGATTCTCTCCAAGGCGGAGTTCGCGGCGGCGATCGACAAGGTGGTTTTTCCGGGGATGCAGGGCGGACCGCTGATGCACATCATCGCCGCCAAAGCCATCTGCTTTCTGGAAGCAATGCAGCCCGAGTTTCGCGACTATGCAAAGCAAGTGGTAGCGAATGCCAAAGCGCTGGCCGAGACCTTGTCGGCCGAGGGCTTCCGCATCATTTCCGGGGGGACGGATACGCACTTGATGCTGGTCGATGTTTTCTCCAAGGGCATGCTCGGCAGCGAGGCCGAAAAGGCGCTGGGCGAGGCCGGCATCACTGTAAACAAGAACGCCATTCCATTCGATACCAACCCGCCGATGAAGCCGAGCGGAATCCGCATCGGTACTCCGGCATTAACCACGCGCGGAATGAAAGAAGCGGAGATGCGGCAGGTCGGCCGCTGGCTCGCGGATGCACTGCTTCACCGCACCGACAAGGCGGCGCTCACGAAGATTCGACAGCAGGTGCTTGAACTCTGCGAGGCGTTTCCGCTGTATGCCGAGCGCCGAGCCAGGGCGCAGGCCGAGGCGCGAGTTTAGTCGGGCATTCTCGATTGCTGTAAATCTGATGTGAGACCATGCATCCCTAATGTTGAAGCACACTCAGTGAAGATCGCCATCGACATTCGGCGGATGACCGAGTTCGGCGTAGGCACATATATCCGCAACGTTGTGCGGACCCTTGGCCGACTTGACCGCGAGACTACCTACTTCCTGATTGGACCCCAGGACAAAGTCAGGGAGATCGGCCCGCTGCCCCCAAACTTCCACGCCGTTCCTCTGTCTGAGCCGGAGCGCTCTACGATGGGTTATTGGGAGTTCCGCACGACCGTGAAGCGGCTCGAGTGCGATCTGGTGCACATTCCCAATCTGTTCTCTATCCCCCGCGCTCTTCCTTGTCCTTATGTGATGACGGTGCACGACATTCTCGAGCATCTGTCGCGGGCGCGCGAGCAGACCGGCTTTTGGAGAACTTTGCACTTCCAGTCGACCAAACGTGTTTTGAGCGGAGCCGCACGGGTCCTGGCGGTTTCGAACTTCACGAAGCTTGAAATCGAGAAGCTTTTTGCGATTCCTGCAGGGCGCATTGAAGTGGTCTATAACGCGATCGATGAGAGGCTGCTGAATGGCCCTGCCAGCGCGGCGGACCGGCAGTTGATTGTGGAGCGCTATCAGGTCACCTATCCCTTCCTGCTGTATGCAGGAAGAATCAGTCCGCACAAGAATGTCGTGCGCATGATCGAGGCTTTCTCCGCACTAAAAACGGAGTTGGAGAAAGAGCAGGCATTTCCTGATCTCAAGCTCATCATCATCGGAGACGACGTCTCGGGTAATCCCGACCTGCGGCGGACGGTGATTCGAAGCGGCGTACAGAATGACGTGCGCTTCCTCGGTTTCGTGCCAATCGAAGTTTTGCGCACCTTTTACGACGCGGCGAAGATTTTTGTTTTTCCCTCACTGTACGAGGGCTTTGGTCTGCCGCCGCTGGAGGCGATGGCCCACGGTACGCCGGTGGTGACTTCCAATCTAACTTCCCTGCCTGAGGTGGTGGGGAACGCCGCGGTGCTGGTCCATCCGGAAAATGTCTTTGAAATCATGAGGGCGTTGCACCGAGTTCTTCTGGATCAGCCTCTCCGCGAAAAGATGAAGGAGCGCAGTTACCGGCAGGCGGCGAAGTTCTCCTGGGAGAAGTCTGTGCTCCGCATCAGAGAGATTTATCAGGAAGTGGTGAGCGTCGACGGCAACGCGGAATCCAGCGGCCAATCGAATGTCAGGAACAGTAAGACCGCAGCAGGCGTGGCGTAATTCGACGCCCGCCGCCGCGCTTGACCGAGGCGGAGCTGGGCTGAATATCCTTGGCCGAGATCGTTGGTCGCTCCGGCAGGATTGGAAATCAACTTTCAATAAAATCTACTTCAACAAGGGTTGGCCGGGCGAAGCGATGGCAAGCTTGTCTAACTTGGCGGTGACCCGGTTGCGATCGGCATCGGTCTGGGCGGAGGCCAGGCGTTTGCGGAGCGTGGTGATCTTGTGCTGACGGGCGCGGCGCCGGCGAATTTCCGGACGGCGGCTGGGAGCTGACATGGGTATTCTCCTGGTGAAATTTGATGATGAGAAATTTAATGGCGCCGAATTTAATAACGTGACCACGACAGCGGCGCAACTCGAACCTGCAGTCGCCGAGTCGCCACGACCACATGAGCTATTGGACCGGAGACCGGGACAACTGTCAATCGCGATGTGGACGAATCGGGGAATCACAATTGCGCCGATGCGGGAACCTAGGGGAACGGTGTCAGCCGTAAAGCACCAGAATCAAAGTGAACGGCTCATGCGCGAAAATCCGGCGATCGAATTCTTGGGGTAACATCAGTGCATGAAAGAGACTTGGCGGTGGTTCGGGCCGGACGATCCGATCCCTCTCGATCACATCAGGCAAGCGGGAGCCACCGGAATCGTCTCCGCCCTTCACCATGTTTATCGCGGCGAGGCTTGGCCGTGGACAGAGGTGCGCAAGCGCAAAGAGGAAATTCTCGCTGCCGGTTTCGCCTGGTCGGTGGTTGAAAGCATTCCGGTCCACAATTCGATCAAGCTTCGATCCGGGCCTTGCGCCACGTTCATCGATGCCTGGAAGGAATCGGTGGCTGCGGTCGCGAAGGCCGGAGTGAATGTCGTCTGCTACAATTTCATGCCTGTCGTCGACTGGACCAGGACGGACTTGCGATGGTGTTTGCCGACTACCGGCTACGCGCTGCGCTTCGATGCAGTCGATTTCGCCGCTTATGACATCTTCATCCTGAAACGCAAGGGCGCGGAAGCGGAATACAATGAAGATCGAGTTCGGGATGCGCGTGCCCGCTTCCAGGCAATGCCGGACCCACGCAAGGATGATCTGGAACAAACGATCATCGCTGGACTTCCCGGCGCTGAAGCCTCCCACAATCGCGAGACGATACGCGGACTCATCGCTGAATATGGGGGTCTGACCGCCGCCGATCTGCGCAGAAATCTGATCGCTTTCCTGCAAGAAGTTGTGCCGGTGGCGCAGGAGAACGGTGTGCGCCTCGCCATCCATCCTGATGATCCACCCTGGCCTTTGTTCGGCGTGCCTCGAGTGGTGTCGACCGTCGAGGATGTGCGGCAGATTTTTGGCGCATGCAACACACTGGCCAACGGGCTCACGTTTTGTGTCGGCTCATTCGGAGCCCGAGCCGATAACGATCTTCTCGCCATGGTTCGCGAATTCGGCGCTCGCATTCACTTCGTGCACCTTCGGCAGGTGAGGAGAGAGCCCGACGGATCGTTTCACGAGGCCGAACACCTTGCAGGCAGCTCCGATATGGTGGGAGTGGTTCGCGCTTTGTTAGAGGAAGAGGCGCAGCGGCGCGGCGCGGGACGCCCTGACCACGAAATCCCGATGCGTCCTGACCACGGACACCTGCTCGCCGACGATATAGGAAAGAAAGTGAATCCCGGATATTCTTTCGTGGGCAGATTGAAGGGGCTTGCCGAGTTGCGCGGCGTGATGCACGGCTTGAAATGCGCAAATCCGGAACTAGCCCGGTGAGGCGGTACCTGCCGTCGTTTTGAGCTGGAGTCACGGTATTCAAACTGAGGAGTCGAACTTCCATGAACGACTTTGTCGGACGAGTGGCTTTAATCACCGGCACCACGGGAATTGGCCGGGGGATTGCGATGCGCTTTGCCGCAGGTGGCGCGCGGGTAATTGCATGCGGCATTGAAGTCGCTGCGAACCAGGAGTTGGCCGGTGATGCGTCAAAATCTGGTTTCACCCTGCAGGTGGAAACCTGCGATGTGACCGATCCAGGCCAGGTTCACTCGGTCATTGCCAAGTGCGTCCGCCAGTTTGGCGGCTTGGACATTATCGTAAACGCCGCGGCGATTCATCCCTTCGGCACAGTTCTGCAAACCGATCTTGCAACCTGGAACCGCTGCATGATGGTGAACGTGGGCAGCGTGTATCTTCTGGCGCACCTGGGCATCCCCGAGATGAAGAAACGCGGAGGCGGTTCGATCCTCAATCTCGCATCGGTTCAGGGATACGCCTGCCAGCGCGGCGTGGCCGCATACGCCGCGTCCAAGGGGGCGATTCACAGTTTGACGCGAGCTCTGGCCCTCGATCACGCGGCCGACAACATTCGCGTCAATTCGATTAGTCCGGGTTCGATCCGCACGCCTATGCTGGCACGCTCCGCGGCAAACTTCGCGCCAGACGTGCCGCTCGAGGAATCGTTCGCCCGCTTTGGTGCGGCCCATCCTCTCGGCCGCATCGGCACGCCGCAAGAGGTCGCCGAACTGGCGGCATTTCTCGCGTCAGACCGTGCAGGCTTCTGCACCGGAGGCGATTACCTGGTCGATGGCGGATTGCTCGCCGGCATCGGTGTGCAATGATCACGAACCATGCCGCCTAGCCAACTTCCTCACGGAGCTCCCTGGCCACGAAGCCGATCGGGCAATTCACGGGTGCCCCGGCGGCGGTGGCGAATCGCTTTTCTTCTGGCTTTCGGAGTTCTGGTAAATTTTTTCGACCGCATCAACCTGTCGGTTTCTCGCGACGCGCTGCATGATTCCTTCGGCTTGTCGTTGGTTTCATTTGGTTATCTTTCGAGCGCCTTCAGCTGGACTTACGCCGTGATGCAGATGCCTTGCGGAGTCTTGCTGGACCGCTGGGGAGTGCGGCGCGTCGGACGAATCAGTGCATTCTTGTGGAGTGTTTCCTCCTTCGCGGCAGCGCTTGCGCCCGGGCTCGGCTGGTTCTTCGGAGCGCGCCTGCTCCTGGGTGTAAGCGAATCGCCCATCTTCCCTGCGAATGCCAAAGCAATGGGCAATTGGTTTACCAGGGAGGAAAGAACTCTGGCGACCGCGCTTACCGATGCCGCGGCAAAGTTCTCCACTGCGATCGGGGTTCCGTTGATCGGCCTGCTGCTTTTGTATTTTGGCTGGCGCTGGAGTTTCGCCGCCACCGGCTTCATCAGCTTCATTTATTTTCTTCTGTTTTGCCTGATCTACAAGAATCCAACCGAAGATAAACTACTATCGCCGAAAGAACTGCAGTTCATTCGGCAAGGCGGCGCCCAAACCGGTGGAACGCAACCTGACGGAGCACGATCGGCGGGGGCCACAAATTATCGCGGCAGCAGCCTCGGATACCTTCTAACGCAGCGCAAAGTCTACGGACTCGCGTTGGGATGGGGCGCCTACAACTACACGTTCTATCTTTTACTCACCTGGCTCCCCAGTTATCTTTCTGTCTCCCTGCATGCCAATCTGTTGCATTCATTCATGTACACCAGCGTGCCCTGGTTGTTCGCGTCTTTCACCGACATTCTGGTTGGAGGATGGCTGGTGGATGCTCTGATCCAGCGCGGCTGGAATGCAAACCGGGTTCGACAATCTGTGATGGTGGGCGGGATGGCGTGCGGCCTCGCAATCTACGGTGCCGCGGGCTCGCATACCGCGGGTGCGGCGCTGGTCTGGATCAGCATTGCGATCGGAGGGCTCGCCGCCGCGTCTCCCGTGGCGTGGACCGTTCCCTCGTTGATTGCGCCGCCCGAAGGCGTCGGAACAGTGGCCAGCGTGGCCAACCTTTGTGGCCAGATCTCGGCCATCTCCGCGCCCATAGTCACCGGCTACATCGTCTCGGTAACCCACTCCTTTGCATCCGCTTTCGTAACCGCGACCGCAATCCTTCTGCTGGGCATTTTCGGTTACGTAGTTCTTCTGGGACGCATCGTGCCCATTCCTGAACCCTAGTGTTCACCCAAACGCACCAAAACCATCTTAAGGAGGGATGGTCTTTCCGTCGATCTCCGCATCAGCGGATTTCTTCGGAAAGTCATCACCCATTTTCACGAATCGACCGCGAACTGCCGATGTTGCCGCTCTGGCTAATCTGGTTCGGGCTTGCACCCCGGGGCGCACACCGCGTCGGGCAATTTCCCACGACTCTTTCATGCGCCGGGCGGGCGGAGACGTCGATGTGGTATATAAGAGCCCTTGTGAGCTGTCGTTCGCCGCCCTGCCCCCGTTGACGGGGGGTTCCCAAGCTGTGTTGCGCAGCGTCCAGAATTTATGTCACAGCGCGAAATCATGGATGCTCTCGAAGAAGAGCTCAGAATAGGCGGCAAGCCGCTCAAGCTCACTGTTTCCGAGGTGAAGCCGGATGGCCCGGCGCTGTTTAAGTTATTTATAGATCCGGCAGATTCTTCTCACGGACTGGACGAGAGCCTTGAGGGTGCTGCGGCGTCGTGGCCGGGGCCGCCAAAGGGGGCAGCTGACGTCCTCTCCGTCTCCGCCGAACACGACCAAATCAACCTCCGGTATCTGAGTGGCCCACCACCCCGAAAAGGCGGCCAGATCGTGCTTCACCCCCCCAGATATCTGGAGGCGCTGCGCGACATTTGGAAGTCACCGCTCTTTGCAGAGGCAAGTCTGGGGTGGCTCGAGAGAGTCACCGCGCTGAATTACTCCCCTCTCCTCGATGTGCGTTCTGTGACCGGTTTTCCCAAGTTGAGGCATAGACAAAGACAGGCATTTGGGCTGCTGGATCGAGAGTTTGGATTCCTGTGGGGACCGCCGGGCACCGGAAAGACCTATACGGTGGGCGCAATGTTGGCCTCGTATCTGCGCCAAAGGCCGCGAGCGAGAATCCTGCTGCTTTCGACGACGAACTGGGCGGTCGACATTGCATTGCTGTCGGTCGACCGCCGCCTTGAAGAACTCGAGCGGACTGATCCCGCAGCTCAGGGATTGCGCCAGAGGTGCAAACGAATCGGAACGCACTTCATCGCCGGCAACTACCAAGGCCGTGAACACTTATTACCAGTTGTTGACAGCGATCTTGTTCGACGGATTGCTGAGCTTGAAACGCAGATGCCGGACCGAAGCAATGCGGCAGCATACGCCACTTGGAAAGACAAGATTAGCGCTCTTCGAGCACAGATACCGAGGCCAATCGATCAGGCGCAAGTCGCGGCGATGACCACAACCGGAGCAGCCTTTTCCTACGGAGCTCTGCGGGCTCGCAAACCGTTCGACCTCATCTTGTTCGATGAGTCCAGCCAGGTCAGCCTGCCCCATGCTTTGGCGCTGGCGCCGCTTGGCCAGCGAGTCCTCTTCGTGGGCGACCACAAGCAGCTTGCACCGATCGTGCGGTCAGCGCATCCCGATGCCAAGAAGTGGCTTGGCGTATCAATGTTTCAGTACATGAACCCGCAGAACCGCTGCTTCTTGAATGAACAGTCCCGCATGGCTGAAGAGATTTGTGACATCGTGAGCTACGTGTTCTACGACGGTGAGCTGATCGTCGCCGAGAACTGCGCAACCGACGTGGAATGGTGTGCGGAGCGACGTACGCGGTTCGTCCCCGGGATCGGTACCGACCGCGTGCACCTCGAAAAGTGCCCCGCGGAAGGCGACTTCAAACAGACGAAATATGGCATTGGCACACGCTACAAGTCCGCCGAGTATATCGGACAGATAGTTCCTTCTCTCACCGGCCAGGTCGGTGAGGAGAACGTGCTCGTCTTGACTCCTTATCGAGCACAGCGGGGGCTGATCAAAACTTTTCTCCGAAATGCTGGACAGACGAAGGTCCAGGTCAGCACCGTGCATCGGGCGCAAGGCAGCGAGTATCACACCGTCATTTTCGATCCCGTGATCGCGACTGGCGAGAGATTGCTGGGGCATCCTGTCGAAGGCCCTCGATTGATCAACGTCGCGCTGAGTCGAGCGAAAGCACGCCTGGTTGTGATTCTGTCCGTCGGCGACCATGCCAATGAGTGCCTGCGGCGAATCGCTCACGTGATCTCCGGTGCATAATGGATGGAGCCAGTCGACGTCCGTCAACTTCGATCACAGCCAGAAGCTGGAGAGCCGAGCCTCGCACGGCCTTTTCATAAACAGGATTTTACCCCCGGACATCGAGAGCGTATGGCGAAGAAAATCAAAACCAATCAGCGAATGCAAGAATGGATCGATGCGCGAAGGCGCCGCCATTTGTCTCACCGCCAGGTACAGATGGCCCGAGAACTTGGGTTGAACCCGGCGAAACTGGGCAAGATCGACAGCCACAAGCAGGAGCCCTGGAAACTGCCGCTGCCCCGGTTCATCGAACAACTCTATTTCGAGCGTTTCGGCAAGACGACTCCCGACAACGTCGCGTCTATCGAGAAGCGATGTCGGGTCGAAAGGGCGCAAAGAGAGGCGAGACGTGCCGCCAGGCAGCGGCGTGCAAGGGACAGCAACTGAAGCACAGTGAGCGACGGCGGCGATATGCGGCGCTGCGCTTCCGAGGCGCTGACAGCGCAACCACAGGGGGCGGTGACGTGAGGCGAAGTTGTCATTTTGAGGTCGGGTCGGTGGAACAGGAACTGCCGTCCCGAACCAGTGGCGCCTGAGTCAGAGTAGGTTCTGGGCAGGCTCCAAGCCTCTATCCAATCGCAAGGTGCGTTGCCACCCTTCAGGCAGGTTTCAATTTCTCCTCGACATAGAGTGAGAGCTCAATCATGCGCTCCATCAATTGTTCGGCCGGCAGTCCCCTAAAGTTTCTGAGCACCAACTCCTTGACGTAGAGCCGCACAAGATACCGCAACTGGAGGGCGCGGCTGCGCGTGGCGAAGACAAAATCGCGATGCCCGTTATTGACGACGATCAGATTCCGCTCGACATCGAATCGCGAGCGCCACAGTTCCCCAGCGGCTCGTTCAAACGTGTAGCCCGGTAAGCCGCGCGCATTGACGAGAGCGGGGCCCACAGCTGCATCGAGGCTATCGGTAACCGTGATCAGTGCCTCCGCACTGCAGCACACATCGCGCTGCGAGACGGTGACGGACAAACGCACGAGACCGGGTGAGGACGGCGCCTGGAAGCTAACTTCTTGGTCCTCTCGCCCACGGTCCAAAAGCTCAACAGTCCGATGCCAAATTCCCCTTGCAGGCCGTCTCCAGAGCCGTCTGCCCTCAAGCGTCGCTTGATCGAGTCGCAGATATGAGTCGCGACGTATTTGAAGTCAGGTTTCGGTGGGTCGGAGATTCCCTCGAAAGCTGCGGACGACTTCCACGGGCTCAAGCCGTACATACGGGAATCGCGCAGAACACTCACTCCCTCGCTCCATGCAACTAGCATCCGTTTTCCAGTGTCCTTAAAACCTGCCAGGCTCTTCATTACTTCACGAACGGCAGGAGCGGTGTCTGCCACCGCATCACTGATGCGCTCCAGGATTTCCTTCTGCTCGCGTTGAGAAATGCCAAAGATGGAAGTAATAAAAGTGCCCAGAGGTTTTCCGGGCAACCAAGTCTTCCTCCCCATGTAACTGATTCCGGGGGGACTGTTCTGGTAACCCTCGTAAGCTGAAGTCGTGAAGAAGTCGTACGCGGGTGCGAGACGTGCGTCCGTTCGTGACGTGTATAGCAATGCCAAATTCTTCGAGTGGCAGTCAGCGTTCCTTAGCGCGTACGTCAACAGCAGGATTGTGGTCAGCTTCTGGAAGGTCTCGCGCTGATCTCCGCCCGGCACATAGGTTCGAACCGCCTTCGCGATTCGCTCCCATGTCGTTTCGTATTTCGCGGATGGCCGAAGTCCGAGTAGCGCACAAAAATCTTCCAAGCTCTGAACGGTTTCCCGTTCTCATCGACGTCGAACCGGCGCACTGGAAGCTGCATGCCGTGGTCCAGCAAAAGACGCCTCAGGCAAACATTGTTCTTCCCGTTGGCGCTGCACCTCAGCAATAGCAGATTGCAGATCCAAAAGTTTGGGATCAGATTCGTTCACGTAAAGCCGTCGTCACCTGCCACTGCCAGAACTCGATTAAAGAATAATCTGACACTTTGCTGACGTCCCCGTGCGTCGGCGGACGAAGAGAGAAGGCAGTCCACACACCCCGCCTTTTCGGGGTGTATCTAAAGGCGGATGCATATCGGTGAGTTCGCTGGGCTTCCGCTGGCGTTCCACTGCGTCAGACCGGCGTCACAACCGGATCCGATGTTCTGTAAGTGATTGTAAATAAGAACCTGTGGCAGCCGGACCTATAAGCCGAATTCTGTCCGCCGGATTGCTCCGGTGGGACGGCCATTCCTCTGGGCCACGCATTGCTGCGGGGCTCTAGCGACCTACCCGAAGGTTGAACGCACCGAGCCGGCACGTGTCCGAAACCTGATTCGTGAGAACCAAGTCCCGACTCCCTTCCTATTTGGTCTTGCTCCGTGTGTGGTTTGCCCTGCCCGCCGCATTACTGCGGCGGCGGTGCGCTCTTACCGCACCTTTTCACCCTTACCCTGATCCGTTAAGACTCGGGCGGTATGTTTTCTGTGGCACTTTCCGTCGGACGGGCTTGAACCCGGCCTCCCGGACGTTATCCGGCACACTGCTCTGCGGAGTTCGGACTTTCCTCCCCCCGCGTCCGAAGACGCAGAAAGCGGCCGTCCGGTCCAGCTGCCTACCGGATCATTATAACCTCGGCTTCCGGCTCCCAGCGTCCGCATTGTCCTCCAAGCGGCGCGACTCGGCTGGTAGACTTAATTCCTTAGCAGAACTCAGTTCCGGATGCCGGACGCCGGAAATCGAATTTATGCACGTCACCGAAGCCATCCGAATTGCTCTGCAGTCGCTCTGGGTGAACAAGCTGCGTTCGGTGTTAACGCTGCTCGGCGTGGTGATAGGCGTAGCCGCCGTGATCGCCGTGGTCACTTTCGTCTCCGGCATCAACGACTACGTGGCGCAAAAGGTCTTTAATTTAGGCGCTGACGTTTTCATTGTTTTCAAAGTTTCCCCCGCCGTCACGAACGTAGACCACTTCCTTGAAGGTGAAAAGCGCAAAGACCTCACCATGGAGGATTACCAGGCGGTGGCGGAGGCCTGCCGGCATTGCGAGTACATTGGCGCCGTCGTGCGCAATGAAGCTGGCCATGTGAAGTTCGCCGAGCAGTCGATCAGCGACACCTCGGTTCGAGGGATCACTCCGACCATGGCTCCGATTTACGATACCGATCTGAGCTCTGGCCGGATGCTGAACGAGACCGACCTGAATAACCGGGCTCCGGTTGCGGTCGTGGGGGCCGATATCGTGGACCATCTGATGGCGGGCATGGACCCGCTGGGCAAGGAGATCCGTCTCGACGGCTGGACCTATCAGATTATCGGCGTGGGCACAAAGAAGGGTAAGACGCTGGGGCAAAGCGCCGACAATTACGTGATGATTCCCATCACGTCTTTTCTTAAGCAGTATGGAGTACACAACAACAGCATCCGGATCTCAGCGAAGGCCTGGAGCGCGGGTGTCCCGCTCAACGAGGCGGTCGACGAAACCCGTGCCGCTCTGCGCGCCAAGCGCCACGATCCGCTCGGCGGCGACGATAGTTTTGACATTGAAACCAACGCCAGCCTGCTCGGCATCTGGACTGACTTCAGCCAGACTTTTTTCATCGCGACCATCGGTATCGCCTGCATCTCCCTGGTGGTCGGCGGAATCGTGATCATGAATATCATGTTGGTCGCGGTGACGGAGCGCACCCGCGAGATCGGCATTCGCAAGGCGCTGGGAGCTCGGCGCGAAGACGTGTTGCTGCAGTTTCTGATCGAGTCCATTACTCTGGCCGTAACCGGCGGTGCTTTGGGTGTGTTGCTCGGAGTGGTGGTCGCGGAAGCAGTTACGCTGCTGATCGGGATGCCATCGGCGATCAAGCTGTGGGCGGTGGCGGCGGGACTGATTGTTGCGGCCGGTGTGGGAGTATTTTTCGGAGTCTATCCGGCACGCCAGGCGGCGAAGCTCGATCCGATTGTTGCGTTGAGATTCGAAACCTAGGGAAAATTGCTAAGTTCTTCCTCATGATTCACAAAGATGAATTCGGGGAGGTTGTCCAGATGGCGACGGACACCCTACGCGGCAACAAGATGCGTTCGTCTCTGACCGTGCTGGGCATCGTGATTGGAGTCGCGATGGTGATTAGCGTTTCCTCCATCGGCCGCGGCTTGGATGATAACGTCCGCGATCTGGTCGCCAGCATTGGATCCAACGTCATCTTTGCCTATCATGTGGAACCTTTTACTTTCGGCCGTCCCACCGAAGAAATGCGCACGCGCAAGAAGCTTACCTTTGAAGACGCGGAAGCGATCCGACAACTGCCGCATGTCAAGGCGGTGTCAGCCGGAATCCGCTTCTTCCGTCCGGAACTCGGCGTCGGCACATTCGCGGTAAAGTATCAGGACCGGAAGGTCAAGAACACAATCCTTGAAGGAGACACTGCCTCGGTGAAGGATGTTTTTGATTTGGTCATGTCCTCGGGAAGGTGGTTCACCGAAGCCGACGACGAGCGGCGGGCCACGGTTATCGTCCTCGGCCATGACACGGCGGAAGAGCTGTTTCCGATCGAGAATCCCCTGGGAAAGGAAATCAATATCGACGGACGGCTTTTCGAAGTGATCGGGGTTCTGGCAAAAATCAAGTCGGTGTTTGGAGGTGGAAAGGATCCCAACGATAACCGGATCTTTTTCCCGCTGACGACGTTCCGCACGCTTCATCCCGAATTGAAGGACCACTGGATCAGCGCCAAGGCCACGTCCCACGATGACATGCCCAAGGCGATCGACGAAATTCGCGAACTGCTGCGGCGACGGCGGAAAGTTGCTTCCGACAAGCCCGATAATTTCGCCGTTTTTACCTCGGATTCCATCTCGGAGGTTTGGAACCAGCTGACCGGCGCGCTGTTCGTGGGCATGTTCGCAGTTTCCAGCGTGGGTTTGATCGTCGGCGGCGTGGGTGTGATGAACATCATGCTGGTCAGCGTGACCGAAAGGACCCGCGAAATCGGCATTCGCAAGTCCATCGGCGCGCTTAAGCGGGACATCCTTTTGCAATTCACGCTCGAGGCAATCATCCTGACCACAATTGGCGGCTTGATTGGGATTCTGTTGGGGGCGGGCATCGTCGGCATGATTCCAGTGGTCTGGCCGTCGCTGCCGGCCCACCTCTCTTTCTTCTGGACGATCTTCGCCTTCACTTCGGCCGCGGGAGTTGGATTGGTCTTCGGCATCTATCCCGCCTGGAAGGCGGCAAACCTGGATCCCATTGAGGCGCTGCGTTACGAATAGTCTGGCTCGCGCTCGCGCATGATTCACTCCCTTGCCAAAGCAGTTCAGATCGTCGCCATCGGGGGTACAGCTTCCAGTTCCGGCTACTACCTTCTGTGTTTGTGGAGTGCGAAAAGGTTCGAGCGCGAGCGAAAAGCCGAATGCGAAGCCTCCGACGCGCGATCCCAGTCGGCCCAGTCTTTGCCGCCGGTCTCGATGCTCAAGCCTCTCAAAGGCAGCGATCGTGAAATTTACGAGAGTTTTCGCAGCCACTGCCTGCAGGACTATCCAGAGTACGAAATCATATTTGGCGTGAACGATCCCGACGATCCTGCGATTGAGAGCGTAAAGCAAGTGCAGGCGGAATTTCCCGGCAGCAGGATCCGTCTGGTGGTCTGTTCAAGGATTCTGGGCGCGAACGTGAAGGTCAGCAACCTGGCGCAAATGTTGACGGAAGCGCGTTACGATCACTTCATTGTGAACGACAGCGACATTCGGGTTGCTCCCGATTATTTGCGACGCGTGACTGCGCCGTTGGCGGACTCTCGCGTGGGCATGGTTACCTGCCTGTACCGCGGAGTGGCCGCGCAGACCCTGGGCTCACGTTTGGAAGCGCTGGGCATAAGCACGGAATTCTGCCCGAGTGTCTTAGTGGCGCGCCAGGTGGAGGGTGGTATTCGCTTCGGACTGGGTTCGACACTCGCCTTCCGTCGCGCCGAGTTGGAAAGGATTGGCGGCTTCCTGTCATTCGTGGATTATCTTGCCGATGACTACGAACTGGGAAAGCGGATTGCAGCCTTGGGTTTCGACGTGAAGTTGTCGGCTGTCGTCGTCGAGACCTATCTTCCGTCTTACTCCACGCGGGAGTTCTTCGCCCATCAATTTCGCTGGGCACGAGGCGTGCGGGACTCGCGCGCGGGCGGTTACCTGGGTCTCGCGCTTACCTTTGGATTGACGTGGGCGCTGCTCGCTCTGGTGCTGAGCGGAGCGGCGCCCTGGGCATGCGGGGCGCTCGGATTGACGCTCGTTCTCCGGCTTGCGGTCGCCTTCGCTGTCGGCAGCGTCATCTTGCAGGACCGCCAGGTCCTGAAAAGCGTCTGGCTGATTCCGCTTCGAGATTTGATCGCGGTCGCCGTCTGGGTTGCAAGTCTGGCGGGTCACACCGTGACCTGGCGCGGAGATAATTTCCACTTGAAAGACGGCAAACTCACCCGCATTCCCCGGTAGCACAGGTGCTTAGTAAGCCATCAGATTCACTGGAAGCTCCACTCGGCGCGCCCGTCTTCGAGAAACTCCGAAAGAAGCTTGTTGGCTGCGCCATCCCGCGTCTCATGGGCAAAAAGAACCAATCCGGAATGACCCTGCAGCTCCATCGCCTTGGCTTCATCGAGAGTGCCCGCATGATCAAGCTCAGCACGCCCCTCGCTCTGGCTGCGGGCGAGGATGTCGCGAATCACAAAGAAATCTTCCTCCTGGTTTCCTATCCGCAGGATGCGCAAGGGAGTTACGCCAGGCCCGAGTGGGGGGCAGTGGGCAAAGCAATATGGCATGAGTGAGCACATCGGACGGTCTTCAGCGGGAGCGCCGTCTTCCGTCCCCGAAGAGACAGATTGCTGCTGCCGAGGAATCCCGGACCGGGAATCTTTCAGTTGGGGACGAATGCGCTGTAATCAGGGATATGTCCCATGCCCTGAGCCCCGAGTCGCCTTCCTTCTCCGTTCGACCGCCATTGCGCCTGGGAAGGAATCCTCCGTGTTCAAGCTATTGGTTAACCAACTGTAGCTTCAGTCGTCTAAGTTGAAAGCAGCGGCAGTCGAGATGCGGCCTGTCTGGCGCGAAGATTGGGGAACCTCTCGCTGCTTCTCCGCGTATCGGTTAGAGAGCCAGGTTGTGCGAAACCGCGCCCGAGGGACCAGGGAGGTTCTATGGAAATCCGGCAAAGCATGAGAGGATCTATCTCCGGCGACGGAAACGGTCATGTTCAAGAAGTGGTGCGCCAGGCCCACGAGGAGTTGCGCCTGCTGCTGCATCAGCGCGCCGAGGTGATGCGCCGGATCGGCACCATCAAGCAAACCATCGCCGGCCTTGCCAACCTTTTCGGCGACGCTGTCTTGAGCGACGAACTGCTGGAACTTGTGGATCGTAAGAGCAGCGGCCGCCAGCCCGGATTTACCAAAGCCTGCCGTATGATTCTAATGGACGAAAACCGGGCCTTGAGCGCTCGCGACGTATGTGATCGGATCCAGCAGAAAAGCGCGGGCATGCTGGCGCGCCACAAAGACCCCATGGCCTCCGTAACCACGGTGCTCAATCGCCTGGTGGCCTACGGAGAAGCCAATGCCGTGGCTCTCGAAAATGGCCGGCGGGCCTGGCGTTGGGTGGCCGATGCTGCCCCTGACAGCGTGTCGGAATCTTCGGTGCCGGCCCCGCATTGACCTCAACTATCCCGGTGGCAACAGCATCCCTTTTTCCAGATGCCGCGTGACGTGGGCGTACGAAGCGGCGTGCGGATCGTGGGTCACCATCACGATCGTCTTATGGAAGTCTTCATTCAAGCGCTTCAGGATTTCCAAAACATCGGTTGCGGAGTGACTGTCGAGGTCGCCGGTCGGCTCATCCGCCAGCAAAAGTGTGGGATCGCTTACGATCGCCCGAGCGATTGCGACGCGCTGCTCCTGTCCGCCAGAGAGCTGCTTTGGAAGATGGTTCACGCGCTCCTCGAGCCCCACGAGCTTCAACGCCGTCAGCACGTGGTCGCGCCGCTGCTGGTGATTGAGCTTGGTCAGTAAAAGCGGCAACTCCACATTTTCAAACGCGGTCAGCACCGGGATCAGGTTAAATGTCTGAAAGACATAACCGATGTGTTCATTGCGCCAGTGAGCTGCCTGCGAATCGCTGAAGCGAAAAATGTTTTGGTTCTGCACCAGGAGTTCACCGGAGGTCGGCCGGTCGATGGCGGCGATCATGTTCAGCAGCGTCGTCTTCCCCGAACCCGACGGTCCCATCAACGCGAGAAATTCCCCGGCAGCGATGTCGATCGAAACATCATCCAGAGCTTTCACCTCGAACGCCTCACGCTTGAAGATCTTGCTGACGTTTCGCGCCTGCACAACCTTAGTTCCGGTAGCGATGTTGGGTACAGCAACTGTGCTCATAATTGCCCCTTCATGTGGACGACTTGAAATGGAATTGCCCTGGATGCTATCGGCCCTTTGAATTTTATGGGCCCTTCACCTTGATGTTGTCACCGTCTTGCAGGCTCTGCGGCCCTTTGCTGATTACGCTTTCACCGCCCACCAGCCCGTCAACCAGAAACCCATCGCTGCGCTGGCTTAAAACATGAATCTCCCGCATGCGTGCCTTGCCGTCGAATGCAAGAAATACAACCTTCTTTCCGTCGTGATCCCGCAGCGCGCCCGCTGGCACAAATGCCCCCGCCGGCTGGGCACTCGTGGGTTTCTGTTCATCGGCCAGAAACTTAACCGTGGCGTTCATCTCCGGCCGCAAATATTCATCCGGATTCAGCACTTGCACTTTCACTTGCACCGTGGCCTTTTGCCGATTGGCTTCCGGTGAGATCTGGGCGATTTCTCCTTTGTACTTGCGGTCAGGATAAGCATCCACGGTGACGATCCCTTTCTGCTTGGGACCGAGCCGGGCAAAATCGGACTGCGCAATATCGAGCTCGACCTGAATATCGTTCAAGTCGGCCAGCGATACCACCGATCCCTGTGGCCCTCCGGCCGCAGCGCTGGCAAACTGCGCGGTAATCAGCTCTCCTTTTTCGGCCGTACGGTCGAGAATCGTGCCGGTGACGGGGGCGCGAATCACGGTAGCATCGAGTTGCGACTTCGCGTAATCAAGCTGGCCCTGGGCTTGCGCCAGGGAACCCCGGGCGCGGGCAAGTTCTTCCGCACGCGGCCCAATCTTCATTAGTTGAAAAGCTCTCTCCAGGGAGTTCACTCGCTGCTGGTCCGAGTCAAACTTGGCGGTCGCATCGTCAAGCGCCTGATGCGAAACGACTCCAGCCGACGACAGCTCCCTGGTGCGGTCCAGAGTCAGCTTGTCGTTGACCAGCGTGGCGCGCGCTTCATCAAGATTGTGTTGCGCCTGTTGAATCTCTTCCGGTCGGGAGCCGTTCTGCAGTTCTTCGAGATAGGCTCGGGCATTTTCCAATGCCCCTTTCGCCTGCTCATAGCTGGCCCGGAACTCTTCGTCTTCCAGCCGCACCAGAACCTGCCCCTCCTTCACCTTGTCGCCTTTTTCTACGCCAATCCACGCCAGGCGCCCGGTGACTTTGGAATTCACGTTGATGGTGTGGTGGGCAACGATATAACCGGTGGCGGAAAGCACCGTGCCGCCCACATCACTGCTCTCCGCCGAAGCGCGCGCCACCTCGACCTCGGGCGTGTCGCGCGAGAGCAGACGGTAAGCGAGAGCAGAGACGCTCAACAACACAACAATCACGATTCCAATAACAATGTATCTGCGAGCCCAGGCGGGCGGCTCGGCGCTGCCCGCACCGCGCTCCGTGCGGTCGATCCGCAAGCTCTGCAGGTCTTCGTGTTTGGCGTCAATCGGCATAAGTATTGAGGCTTAAGTACGGACGGTTCCGAGATTCACTTCCATCCTGCGTCCGGCAAAATTATCCTCGCAATGCATTCAGAATGTTCTGCCGCGCCGCATGCCACGCCGGGAAGAGCCCCCCAAAAAATCCCATAACCAGAGCAAACAGAATCGCATATCCCGCAACCTGCGGTGTAATTCGCAGGCTGAACACCACTTCGCTGAAAGTCACCGAATTCGATGTCCCCGTCTGCATTCCATTAAAAGGCAGCATCAGCAGAATTCCGGCAAACGCTCCCAACAGAGCCAGCAACAGTGATTCCAGAACGAATGAAGTGAGAATCGATGGACGCGAAAATCCCAGCACCCGCAGGGTCGCAATCTCGCGCCCCCGGTAAGCCACCGCCGCATACATCGTATTCATCGCCGCGAAACTCGATCCGATCGCCATGATGACAGCGACCACAATCCCGATGTATTTGATGGGAGCGCCTGAACTGGTCTGCTTCGCGTAGTAGTCCGTCTCCAGAACGCCTTCGAGCTTAAGCCGCTGGTCATCACTGACGCGGTTCTTGAGCGCGTCGGCGGCGATGGGATCGGTAGCACGCAGGTAGGCCGAAGAGTAGCCACCCTGGCGATCGAAATCGGAAGCCATCTGGTTCACATCGCTCCAGATCTCTGATTCGTAGGCCGAACCGCCGGCGTCGAATACCCCCACCACTTTCCACGGGCCCTTGCCAAACTCCATGGTGTCGCCAATGTTGGCGTGCGAAAAGCGCGAGCGGATCGATTTGCTCACCACGACTTCGCGCTGCCCGGTCTGAAACCAGCGCCCGTCGACCAGCTTCGCGCTGGGCCGAAGTTCGAGACCGTCGGGCATCATGCCCCGCACCGTGACGTTCACCTCTCCCGTGCCATCCTTCCGGGGGAGCACAATCACGACCACCCACTCGCCGGAAACCATGGGATCGCCGTGGCTGTCCTTGGCGATGCCGGGCAAAACCTTAAGCGTGGGAAACAGCGCAGCGTCGAATCCGCCGGAGAGCTCCGCTTCCGATCCTTTGCGCAGCACCAGCACGTTCTGCGGATTGCCGCTGGACACAAAAGCGCGCTTTAGCCCCGCCAGCAGCGCCATCAGAAAAATCGCGGTGGTAACCGTCAGCGCGATCCCCAGCGCAGTCATAATGGTGAGCCCTTTGCGAAGCTTCAAATTGCGGACGTTATAGCTGATCGGTATCGCCATAGGTTCACTCTCTGCTTAACCACATCTTTACTCATCCAATATGCCGCAAGCCTTCTACGATATTGGTGCGCGATGCGTTATACGCGGGCAAACAGCCGCTGACCAGACCCAACGTCACGGCCACCAGCAGCGACAGCGCGGCCGTGGGCGGACTCACCTTCATATTCAGCGGAATTCCCAAGCCGATGAAGCTGTGCGTCAGCAGAGCGATCAAGGGAATGGCCACCAAAACGCCAAGAACGCCGCCCACCACCGCCAACGCCACGGACTCGCTTACGAAAATCGAGAGCACACGCCCGCGGGTAAATCCCAATGTTTTCAGCAACGCGACTTCCCGCGTCCGGCTTCGCACCGACATCGCCATGGTGTTGGCCGAGACCAGCATGATGGCGAACGCTACCGCCCCGCAAATCCCGAGAATGAATGCCTTCACATTTCCCAGGGACGCGACAAAGCCCAGCTGAAACGCCTTTTCGCTCTCCGTCTTTGTGGGTAATGGAGCGTTGCGGAACATGTCGTCGATCTGCTTCGACGCACGCCCCACGCCGTCGGCCGAGTCGATCTGGGCGGCGTACCAGCCCGCCTGTCCCTTGAACCACGGCACCGCTTCTTCCAGGTACTTGGTGTGAAAATAGAGGGCGTTCTGCGGCGGATCGCGGTGATAAATAGCCCGAATCGTCAGCTCCGGGTTCACCGGAAATATCGTTCCTAGCAATGTGATCTTATCGCCGAGCTTCCAACCGTACTTGTTCGCCAGCGTCACATCCACCAGCGCTCCGGCACGGTCGTGCTGCCAGTCGGCCAACTGTTCCGCCGACACGATCTTGTCGGAAGCCACCTTCAAATATTCGTCCGGATCGGTGGCCAGTTGAGCAAAAAAATGTTCTGGCCGGTCATCGATGTAACGGCCTCCAAACCATGTGATCGGCGCCACTGCGACGACTCCGGGCACCGCTCGAATTTTTTCCCGGTAATAAGCCGGCAGAAAAAAGGCAAGCGAGACCCGGTCACGAATGATCAAGCGACGGGCTGCTTCGGGAGCCACCTGATCGATGTAAAACGCGCGCCAGATCGAAATCATCAGCGTAAGCAACAACAATGAGAAGGAGATGCTCAGCATGGTCAGCACGCTGCGACGCTTGTTGCGGAAGGCACTGCGCATGATGAAGCTGCTTAACGTCATAATCTCAATTCGCTTTCAAAACTTCGGTCAATCAGTTTCGGCCGATCAATCCCAGCCGATCCACGCCAACTCACCACTCTCATCTCGTCACTGTTAACCGATGTGCCGCAACCCATCCACAATGTTCACTTGCGAGGCATGGTAGGAGGGCACAAGCGCGCTCAATAGGCCAACCACCGCCGCCACCAGAACCGCCAGGCCGATGGTGACCGGCGTGATCATAAAATTGGCGAAGAATCCTCCCGCCTGCGGCGAATGTTTGAACATGCTCACCGCCCCGTAGGCCAGACCCGCACCGAGGACGCCGCCGAGCACCGAAATGGCGACCGACTCGCTCACGAACAGCGCCAGCACGGCCCGCCTCGTGAACCCCAAGGTTTTCAGCACCGCGACTTCGCGCGTCCGCTCGCGAATCGACATGGCTATCGTATTTGCCGAAACCAGCAAGGTCGTAAAAACCACCGCCGAACAAATCATCAGGATGAACGCTTTTACGTTGCCCAGCATGGCCACAAATTCCAGACCGAACGCTTTTTCGCTTTCGCTTTTCGTGGGCTGCGGCGAGTTGTGAAACATGTCGTCGATCGCGACGGCTATTTTGCTCACCTCTCCGGGAGAATTTGCCAGGATGCCGAACGTGCCCGCCGTTCCCTTGAAAAATGCCACCGACTCTTCCAGATACTTCGCATTGAAATAGACGGACTGGTCGTCCGGTGTGCTGTTGAAGATGCCGCGGATAAACAGCTCCAGATTGACCGGGTAGATTGTCCCCTGCAGCACGATGCGGTCGCCCAGCTTCCAGCCGTATTTTTTCGCCAGCGTGTCATCGACGATCACTCCCTGGCGATCGTGCTGCCAGGCCTGGATTTCAGGCTGCGACATGTTGAAGTCGCGGTACACCTTAAAAAATTCTTCCGGGTCGGTGCCAAATTGAGCGAAAAAATTCTCCGGCTTATTGTCTTTGTACAGGCCTCCGAACCACGACACCGGCACCACGGCGGCCACTCCCGGCACGGCGCGAATCTTCTCGCGATAGAAGCCCGGCAGCGCGAATGTGAGTGAAACCTTGTGCCGCACCACCAGTCGCTGGGCGGATTCCGCGCTGCCGTTGTCCAGATAGAAGGAGCGCCAAATCGTCATCATCAGAGTCAACAGCAGCAGCGAGAAAGTGATGCTCAGCACCGTAAGAATGCTGCGGCGTTTGTTGCGAAAGGCGTTCTTGGTGACAAACCGGCTCAAGGTCATGCACTGAACCTCGCTTCAAGCATTGAACCAACTTCAAGGAAGATGCGACCTTCCGAATGACGGACGAACCTGCTCCGAGCAGGAATCAAGGATAAACGACTCTGTCCTCTTACCACAACTTGCCCCCGATCCCACAATTTGTCACGTCCCACCCTCAGCCTCACCACAACCGCTGCAATATAAGTGTGCAATATCAATATTCAATCTGCGCCCTAAACCTCGCCAGTGGAGATCGTCACCCGGCGCGCATGACAATTGTCACCCTGATTTCCCTTAATAGTATTAAACGTGCTTCGAGGCACAAGGTCACGCCGTGCGAGTGATTCGCCGACCACACCAGCCGAGCTTTGCCGAGCCTATCTGCGGCAAACAGCATCATCTGAAGGTGGAATTCCTTCGGCGGGCGCGAGCAAACAACCTCGATCGTCAAACCGCTGTTCGTCCAATTTCTCAGTACTTTGGTAACTCGAAACGCGTTCTGCTCAGCGATATTCTATGCCTTACCCTGCCCCCGGGTTTTTCGACCGTGCAACTTGTAAATCGAAATTGCGCGGCGTTGGTGCGCGAGGCATAGGGAACGATGACCACGAAAATCGGCCATTTCGAAATCTTGAGTGAACTGGCGAAGTCCGCCACTGGCGCAGTCTATAAAGCCAACGACGCACCAACCAGCCAGACCGTTGCGTTGAAAGTGATTCAGTTGCCGGCCTTCGGCGAGTACGCCGCCGAACTCGAGAAGTGCCTTCTCGCAGAGGCTGAATCCACCAAGGCCTTGAGCCATTCCAACCTCACCCCGGTTTTCGGCGCGGGAGAAATCGAAGGCCAATTCTGCGCCGCCATGGAATACATCCAGGGCAACAGCGTTGCCACCATGCTGGCTCGCAAAGAAGGGTTTTCGATTTGGGATCTTCTCGATATCGGCAGGCAGGTGTGCAGCGGCCTGGATCACGCCCACTCCCACAAGGTCTTTCATTTCAGTTTGGAGCCCGCCAAGATCATGTGCGGCTGGGACGGCACGGTTAGGATTCTTGGCTGGGGCGTCTCCGGCGTTGGCAAGTTTACCCTCCAAATGCCGGGTGTTCCCTCCATCCTTTACTACATGTCCCCGGAGCAGATTCGGGGCGAGTTTGAGAGGGTTGACGCCCGGTCGAATCTGTTCAGTCTGGGCGCCATGTTTTATGAAATGGTGACCGACCACAAAGCCTTCGATTGTGAAGACTCAGAAACTCTGCGTCAGAGCATCGCCGAAAGCATACCCACGCCGCCGATCCATCTGAATCCCAAACTTCATCCGCAACTGAGCGAGCTCATCATGAGAGCGCTCTCTAAGGATCCCGGGGAACGCTACCAGACGGGAAGGGAATTGCTCGACGATCTGGAAAAGTGCAAGGAGTCCAAACCGCAGACCGCTAAGCAGCCGGCCGCGCCCGCTGCGGTCGTGCAGGCTTCGGTCAAACCGGCGGCCCCGGCAAAGCCCGCCGGTGCGGCCGCTCCGACCACACAGCCCGCTGCGGTTTCTGCTCCCAGTCGTCCCGCTCCGCCAAAGCAGCAAGCCACTCCGGCGGTCAAGAGTCAGCCATCAGCAAGTCAGCCGGGAACTCCGCCTGCGGGAGCCACGCAATTCCAGGTCAAGCCCCCTCGCACGGCCGCCGCTGCGGCGGCGGGGGATGAATCTGCGTATGCCGCGGCAGACATGCCTTTGCTTGATTCGTCGAATCAGTTCATCACTTCTTGCGTTAAAGCCACCATCGACGGTGCAAACCACCCGGCAGCGTCCTTGTCCTCGGCCGTTCTCGAGGAGCCGCCGGTCGAGACCCGGCAATCTCCAAAGTTTCAAACTCCGAAGACGCAACCTCCAAGGACGCAAGCGCCAAAAACTCAAACTCCGAAGACCGAAACTCCGAAAATCAGTGTCGACCCCATGATGGCGGAAAAAGACCCGTCTCAAGCGGTCACCAGTTTTTCGGAGATGACTGAACTGCCTCCGCTGAAGGAAATTTATATTGCGCCACCCCCCTCGCAATCCACCTTCGAGCCGGAAGCGCCAGCCTCTCCAAGTTTTGCGCCCGAACCGCCCGAGAAACCGAAGGCGCAGCCCCGCGAAGTTGCCGAAAAGGCAATGAAGGAAATCAAGAACGTACCACCCCGGCTCATGGTTTACTCCATCGCCGGCGCCGCCGTGGTCATTCTGATCATTGCGATTGTTTTGGTCTTGCACGTCAACACGCTGAATAGCGATGGAGACTCCCGTCCCAACGTGCCTGATTCAGTTGCCCAGACGGCGGCCAACCCATCGGTTGCTCAGAGTCAGCCGGCGCAACCGGCGCCTGCACCTCAGG
>Ga0302325_10005575_pt1 | contig 28572 bp, 17 predicted proteins | sample Palsa_T0_2_FD_201948 | JGI IMG/M metagenome (GOLD analysis project Ga0302325, IMG submission 201948) | Peat permafrost microbial communities from Stordalen Mire near Abisko, Sweden - Palsa_T0_2 | ecosystem: Environmental > Terrestrial > Soil > Palsa > Peat permafrost | place: Sweden: Abisko...
GGCAGAGATCGAGAAAGCCCCGCTCAGCAGGGCTTTCTCGATGCGCCCGAATGGACTCGAACCATCACGGGGAAATCTCCCCACAAGGCCCTCAACCTCGTCCGGACGCGTCCGATGCGTCCGCGGGCGTCCACAGCAAGCGATTTGCGCGCGTCCGCGTCGCCCTCGGACACATCTGGCGCGGCGTTTGTTCTCACGATGTTCTCACGGCACCACGAGCGATGGGCAGGACGTGCTCGAGCGGCAGCGTTAGCGCTCATGGACGAGAAGCGCAGGACAAGTCCGAACTTCGGTACAGCTACGGCATGATCGGCCCCATGTCGAGTCCTGGACTCCGGCGGGGAGCCTTAGCGTCCCGTGCGCACGGCCCTCGCAACTCTCAGCGAGGGTATCCCGGCCGCTCAGCTGGTGCGGCGCGCAGCACAGGGGCGGTCTGAGGCAATAGTTAGAGTCTCAGCCGGCACTCGGCCGAGCCTGAGGCCTCTTGCCCTGTCCGGTACGGGCCTCCACGGCTGCCTCGAGCAGCAGCGCGAGGCCGAGTGCCATCTTCCGATTCGCCGCCCGGCGCGATGGGCGACTATCGGCCTGCTCGTCCATCCGTCCAGTTGCCGTTGACACGCGGGCCGCCGTCATATACACCGGAATGTGCTCGGACAGGGCACCTCCGCCGACCGGAGGCAATAGGGGCTTCGGCTCCGCACATAGGGAGGTCGCGTGATGCGAATCGGGCTGGAGAACGTGCGTCCGTTGGGTCTTTCACGGGCTGGTTGGAGGCAGCGCTGTCAACCTGCTCTGCAATTGGCGGCGGATAACTCGGTTACAGCCGGCGTCATCCCCGCCGTCAAGGTCGGGCTTCCTCGGCGCTCCCTACTCGCACTCGCATTGCTGGTGCTGCCGCTCGCGGTTGGGATGTCGAATGCGTTTCTGGGCACGCATTCCTCCGCGCGCATTGCCACGCGATCTCACAGCTTGCCGCCCGCGGGACTCTCCCGTCTGCCCTTGACTGCGCAGGGGCCAGTCTCGCGAGCGCTGGCTGCTGGTGCGCCGGCCTACCGAATCAGCGGCTCACGAGGAGCATTCAAAGCGGTCAACCCCACGCAGCACCTACGCGCGCGGTTTGACCGCTCCGGAGTCCACGTGAGTGCAGGCGCGACACAGCTCGGATTGAGCGTGCGCGACGTGGGCTACGGGGCCTCGCTGCGAGCGGTCGGCGCCGTCGCGCCGCACATGAGCTCCGGCCGAGTCGTCTACGCGCACAAAGGTCTCAGCGAGTGGTACTCGAACGGTGCGCTCGGTGTCGAGCAGGGCTTTACGGTCCAGCGCGCGCCTAAAGGCCAGCCGACTGGTCCATTGACCCTGTCGATGGCACTGTCGGGCGACGCCCATGTGGCGCTTGCCACCAATCTTCAGAGCCTTACGCTCGCACATGCAGGCGGACCAACGCTCCACTACGCTGGGTTGGCGGTGAGCGATGCCAGCGGGCACGCGCTTCGAAGCTGGCTTCAAACGAGCGGCGGTCGCTTGCTACTGCGAGTGGACACGCGCGATGCGCGCTATCCGCTTCGCATCGACCCGTTCATCCAGCAAGGCGAAAAGCTCACGGGCAGCGGGGAGACCGAAGAAGGCGAACTCGGCTTCAGCGTTGCGCTCTCCTCTGACGGTAACACCGCCCTGGTCGGTGGCTATCAGGACAACGAAGGCCACGGAGCAGCCTGGGTGTTTACCCGCTCGGGCAACACCTGGACCCAGCAGGGCTCAAAGCTCACCGGCAGCGGCGAGAGCGGCGCCGGCGAATTCGGTGCAAACGTCGCGCTCTCCGCCAACGGCAACACGGCGCTGATCGGGGGTATCGGCGACAACAGCGATCACGGCGCGGCCTGGGTGTTCACACGCTCAGGCTCAACCTGGACTCAGCAGGGCTCAAAGCTCACCGGCAGCGGCGAGAGCGGAGCAGGCGAATTCGGCTCAAGCGTCGCCCTCGCCTCCGAAGGCAACACGGCACTGATCGGCGGCTCCCAGGACAATGGAGAAGTTGGCGCCGCCTGGGTCTTCACCCGCTCGGGCTCGACCTGGACCCAGCAGGGGTCCAAGCTCACGGGTAGCGGCGAGAGCGAAGCAGGCGAATTCGGCACAAGCGTCGCGCTCTCCTCCGAAGGCAACACGGCCTTGGTCGGGGGTCCGAGCGACAACGCCAGCGTGGGCGCTGCGTGGGTGTTCACGCGCTCCGGCTCCACGTGGACCCAGCAGGGCTCGAAGCTCACCGGCAGTGGGGAGAGCGGCGAAGGCGAATTCGGCTCAAGTGCAGCGCTCTCCTCCGACGGCAACACGGCGCTAATCGGTGGGCTCGGCGACAACAGCCATGTGGGCGCTGCTTGGGTGTTCACTCGCTCGGGCTCCACCTGGACCCAGCAGGGCTCAAAGCTCACGGGCAGCGGCGAGAGCGGCAGCGGGCGATTTGGCTCGAGTGTTGCGCTCGCCTCCGAAGGGAACACGGCCCTGATTGGTGGCCCGAGGGACAACAGCAGTCAGGGCGCCGTATGGGCCTTCACTCGCTCGGGCTCCGCCTGGACCCAGCAGGGCTCAAAGCTCACCGGCAGCGGTGAGAGCGGCAGCGGCCGCTTCGGCTCGAGCGTTGCGCTCTCCTCCGAAGCCAACACAGCGCTGATCGGCGGGCCGCATGACGACGGCAACGAAGGCGCGGCGTGGGCCTTCGTATCGCGCGTCATCCCCGAAACCGCCCCGCACGGCAACTGGGTCGGCACCTACGGCCATGACGGCTACGACCTGGCGGCGTGGAACAACTCAAGTGACCTGGTGGACACCCCCAAGGTTTCGGTGTCGCTAACGCACGGCACGCGCTACAGGTGGGCGTCGAACACGACTGAAGAACGCGCCCTTGAAAGCCCCGAAGGCTCCCCCGAAGGCTCCCGCGAAGCCGCGACCTACTATGACTCCAGTGAAGTCAGCGTACAGCTGAGCTTCAAAGAAGCCTACACGGGAGAGCTCCACCTCTATGCGCTCGACTGGGACGGCGAATCGCGTCGGGAGACGATCACCGTCGCCGGGCAGACTGCCGAACTAAACGAAAGCTTCCACAACGGCGCGTGGATGTCGTTCCCCATCAAAGTGTCGGCCGAAGGGTCGGTCACCATTGTCGTGCAGCGCACCGGAGGCCCCAACGCGGTGCTCTCGGGAGTGTTCCTCGGCGGAACCGGCTCTCCCCCGCACGCCACGGTCGAAACAGAACCCCGAGGCAACTGGGTTGGCAACCGCGGCCACGCAGGCTACGACCTGGCGGCGTGGAACAGCTCGAGTGACCTTATGGATATTCCGAGTGCCTCGCTGTCGCTCACCCACGGCAGCCGCTACAGGTGGGCAACCAGCACGACCGAAGAACGTGCACTTGAAAGTCCGACCGGCTCCCCGCGATACGCCGCGACTTACTATGACGAAAACGAAATCAGCATCCAGCTGCACTTCAAAGAAGCCTATACGGGAGACCTCCATCTTTACGCTGTCGACTGGGACGGCGAATCCCGGCGTGAGACGATCACCGTCGCCGGTCAGACCGCCCTGTTGCTCAAAAGCTTTCACGGTGGCGCCTGGGCATCGTTTCCGATCGAAGTCTCCGCCGGAGACTCGCTGACGATCACCGTCGAGCGTAACGGCGGCCCTAATGCTGTCCTCTCGGGGGTGTTCCTCGGCGCATCGGGCGCACCACCGGCTCCTGGCCTTCTCATTTCTGCGTACTTCAATCCTGGATATGAACCCGGCACAGCCGCCTGGCCTGCGATGTGTGAAAAATCGGCTCCGGCCGGCTCCACGATCATCGTCAACCCCAACAACGGGCCCTTTACGAAAAAATACTTCGAAGAACAGGGTCTCGCCAAAGCCATCGAAGCGTGCCAGGAAAAGGGCTACAGGGTGATTGGGTACGTCCCCACGGACTGGGCCGAAGAAAAAGAGCCCGAGCCTGTGGGTGAAGAAGGCGAAAAAGCGCTTACTGAGGCAGCCATCAAGGCCGACATTGCACAGTGGTATAAAATCTATCCTGCGATCAATGGCATCTTCTTCGATCAGTATTCGAGCCATTCGGAAACGGAATCATTTTATGCGGCGCTTCAGGAAAAGGTCCAGACGGAAGGCGGCGGCACTAACGACTTTGTCGTTGCCAATCCGGGCGAACCGGCATCGTCGGGCTGGCAGCTCAACGTGGCTAATCTCGTCGTGGTATCGGAGAGTACTCTGGCTGATTTCGAAAAACTTGAATTGCCTAGCTGGATAGGCTTGGCTAAACAGAGTCGAATCGCCATCATCGTTCACAACGCCGCGACGTTGGGGTCGGTCTGTGACGCCGCAGCGGCGGACAACGCCGGAACGGTATTCGTAACCAATTGGGGACCAGGAACGTCCGAACCCGATGAATACGGGAAGCTGCCGACCTACTTCTCGGAAGAGGTTGCCGACTGCTGAGGCGGCCTAGAGACAGGGCTCGGAGCCCCGTGGCCGAGGACATGGTCACGGGGCATCGAGCGCAAGCGGGGAGACGCGACTAGAGTTCGGCGTTCAGCTATTGAACGCCAAATGAGCCGAACGACGGATGGCTGAGATCTACATGCGCGGGTACGGTCGCTGCAGTGCCTGCCCAGCTCGCACAGACTCGGCATGGGCCCAACGATCGTGTGAGGGCTTTGCGAGGCGCGCGCTGGTGCCTGCCTGTCGCGGTCCTCATCCTTTCCTTTGCGGCCCCAAGTACGAGTGCCGCCACGAGGTGGGGGCGGGACCACGCACAAGCCCACGGCTCGTCAAAAGCGCGGCCTACACACCGCGAACGCTTCTCCTGGACGCCCTCCTCGAGCGAACCCTATGCCGCCTGCGGTCGTTCCAGACCGCTTCACGCCGAGTGCATGGCGATCCTTGTTCCGGGCTCCTGGCTAGCCTCATCGGAGGGGTCGCCAAGCCGGGTCACTCCCGCACTGGCGGGTCCCTACACTGAAAAAGACATCAACGAAAGCACCGCGTACGGTCCGGGCGATCTTCGCGAAGCCTATGACCTGCCCTCGGAATCCGCGGGGTCCGGACAGACGGTCGGGATCGTGGACGCCTTTGACGATCCAAACGCGGAATCCGACCTCGCAAAATATCGCTCGCACTTCGGACTCCCGTCGTGCACGGCCGCAAACGGCTGCTTCAGGAAGGTCAATCAGAGCGGGGGCAGCACCTACCCGCCGTCCAACGCCCAGTGGGCGGTTGAGATATCCCTCGACCTGGACATGGTCTCGGCGGTATGTCCCAAATGCCACATCCTCCTGGTCGAGGCGACCAGTAACGGCGACATCGAACTGGGTGAAGCGGAGAACGAGGCGGTGGCCCTGGGGGCCACGGAGCTCAGCGATAGCTGGGGCGGCCGCGAGTTCTTCTACGAGGCTGAATACAACTCATACTTCAACCACCCCGGCGTGCCGATCGCGGTGGCCGCAGGCGATGAAGGCGACGTCGTCACCTACCCGGCGGCTGCGCCGTCTGTTATCTCCGTCGGCGGAACGGTACTGAAGCGCGAAACAAACGCGCGGGGATGGATTGAAAAGGCATGGGGAGGCGAAGGTAAAGAAGGCACGGGCAGCGGCTGCAGCAAGTACGAGCCGAAGCCGGCGTGGCAGACGGACGCGGGCTGCGCCAACCGGACCGACAACGACGTCGCCGCGACCGCGGGCGATGGACACCCGGTGTGGGTCGCCGATTCATTTGAAGACCCCGACGAAACCTACAAGGTGGAAGACCCTGGCTGGACGCTCGGAGGCGGGACAAGCGAGAGCGCTCCGATCGTGGCCGCGACGATGGCTCTCGCCAGCGAATCCACACGCTCGCTCCCCGGCGCCGAGGCGTTCTATGAGGAGGCCGCCCAGAACGGCACCGGGGCTCTGGATGACGTCGTCTCAGGGAACAACGGAACCTGCGGCACATATCTCTGCGAAGCAGGCCCGGGCTATGACGGGCCGACGGGCCTCGGAAGCCCCGACGGTCCCCCGGTCGTGCTCCCAGCCGTGCAGCAGGAACCGCAGGGCAGCTGGGTCGGCAAGGTGGGCTCGGCGGGCTACCTGCTGGCTGGCTGGAGCGGCGCGCAAGACGCCTCCGACCTCCCAGGCGTGACCGCGAACCTTGTGCAGGGGAGCCGCTGGCGGTGGGCTCAGAACAGCAGCGACACGCGTGCGCTGCAGGGTCCCGAAGGCACGACGCGCAATGCGGCGACCTACTACGACCCCAACGAAATCAAGTTGAACCTCAGCTTCTCGGGGGCCTACAGCGGAAACCTTCATCTGTACGCGGACGACTGGGACTCGCAGGGCCGGCGGGAGACGATCTCGGTAAACGGTCAGGCGATGGCGCTCACGAGCAGCTTTACGCAGGGCGCGTGGCTGACGTTCCCGATCAGCGTCGCTGCCGGAGGCACCGTCTCGATCACGGTCACGCGCACGGCCGGTGCCAACGCCGTGCTGTCTGGCATCTTCTTGGGCGAAGCCGGCCCCCCGCCGGCGGTGAAGGTCGAAAGCGCTCCGCAGGGCAGCTGGGTCAACGCCGTCGGCTCGGCCGGTTATACCCTCGCCGCGTTCAACGGAGCAAGTGGAGACCTCTCCTACATGCCCAACGCGACCCTCACCCTCACCCAGGGGAGCCGCTGGCAGTGGACTGGGGGCACCTCAGACCCACGCGCGCTGAGCGATCCGGGTGGGCACATACGCAACGCCGGCACCTACTACGACCCGAACGAAATCCAGATGAAGCTGAGCTTCAACGAAGCGTACGCCGGAAACTTGCATCTCTACGCCCTGGACTGGGACTCGGAGGGCCGGCGGGAGATCATCTCCATCAACGGCCAAAGCGCTGTCCTCTCAAGCGACTTCAGCCAGGGCGCGTGGGTGTCCTTCCCCATCAGCGTCGCCGCCGGGGGGACGGTCACGATCACGGTCACCCGACTGGCCGGCGGTAACGCTGTTCTGTCAGGCCTCTTCCTGGGGGACGCGGGCGCTCCGCCCGCCCCGACCGTGACGAGCGCTCCCCAGGGCAAATGGGTCGGCGCCGTCGGCTCGGCCGGCTATGCCCTCACCGGCTGGAACGGAACCAGCGGGGATCTCTCTTACCTCCCCGACGCGACCCTAGCTCTCACTCAGGGCAGCCGCTACGAGTGGGCTCAGAACACGACAGACGCACGCGCTCTCACAGACCCCGGAGAACAGACGCGCAACGCGGGCACCATCTATGACCCCAACCAGATCCAGATGCAGCTCAGCTTCAATGAAGCCTACAGCGGGACCTTGCACCTCTATGCGCTGGACTGGGACTCCCAGGGCCGCCGGGAGGTCATCTCCGTCAACGGGCAGAGTGTCGAGCTCTCAAGCGACTTCAGCCAGGGCGCTTGGGTGTCCTTCCCGATCAAAGCGGCCGCCGGGGGCAGCGTTTCGATCACGGTCACGCGACTGGCTGGTTCGAACGCCGTGCTGTCAGGGATCTTCCTCGGCGAAGGCGGTCCTCCGCCCGGCGCGACGGTGACGAGCGCACCGCAGGGAAGCTGGGTCGGCACCTACGGATCAGCCGGCTACGCCCTCGCGGCCTGGAACGGATCGACCGACCTCTCAGAACTGCCGAAGGCAACCCTCACCGTCGAACAGGCCAGCCGCTGGGAGTGGACTGGATCCACGACCGACCTGCGGGCCCTTGAGAGCCCCAACACGGCCACACGGGAGGCCGCCACCTACTACGACCCCAACGAAATCAAGCTCAAACTAACCTTCAAGGAAGCCTTCAGCGGCGACCTGCGTCTCTACGCCGTTGACTGGGACTCCGCGAGTCGCCGGGAGATGATCACGGTCAAGGGCCAGAGTGCGGCCCTGTCTAGCGACTTCAGCCAGGGCGCGTGGGTGTCCTTCCCGATCACCGTCCAGGCTTCCGGGATGATCTCCATCGTCGTCGACCGCACGGCCGGCCCCAACGCCGTGCTGTCGGGGGTCTTTCTGGGTTGAGGCAGAACGCGCCGCGGGGGCTGTTTGTGCGTAGAAAATTCTCCTCAATGCCCCCAACCTCGCCGGGGTGCGTCCGATGCGTCCACGGGCGTCCATAGCAAGCGCTTTGCGCGCATTCGCGTCGCCGTCGGACACATTTGGCGCGGCGTTTGTTCTCACGATGTTCTCACGGCACCACAAGGGACCGGCATAAGCCGATCAAGTGGCAGCGTAGGCGATCGTGGACGCAAGACGTCCATGACGAGTTCGAATCCCGGTAGCGTCCGCCGAGCGAGCGTTCCCCGCATCGGCGTCAGCCACGCAACGAACGACGTGAGCACTTCACCGAACCGAGCCGCAAACACTCGCCTAGTTGCTCAACCGTTCGCGGTGAAACCATGTCATAGCGCCAGGGTCCGTAAAAGGCGCAGTTTGCGGAGTATTTAACAGGCAAGCCGTTTAATGGTGAGAAAAGGAGTACGGTCGAGGCAGGGCCGTTATCGGCCGCTACTGCTCGATCTTCTCGCGCAGGCCCTCGCTGGGCACAACCTGCCTCCCGCTGACCTCACGGGCCGTTTTCGTCCAAAGCGACAGAAACGCCGTTTACAAGCAGGACCCGTCCTGATTCGGGGGTCTTGGAGGAGGTCGGGCATGGCGAAAGATAGCCGCAGCAAAGTGGTGGGCATCCCGGACGCAGAACCACTGGAAGCTCCGGATATTCCGGACCTTCGCTCCTCGCGCATCCTTCGCCCGTTTAAGTCGTCAATAGGGGTGATGGGCTCACCGCATGGCGTCGGGCGCAGGCTGCGTCGCCGGGTAGCTGGCGTCGCACCCGCGAAGGTCGCCTGCTTGGTCGCCGTGATGGTGGCGGGAGCCCTGGTCTTCGCCGCCGGTGCGTCGGCCGAACCCCTCTGTACGGACGCGTGGACCGGTCCAAGCGCAGGAAGCTGGAAAACCGCGGAAGACTGGTCGACCGGCGCCGCCCCATCCTCCACGACGGTCGCATGCATCGCCGCGGGCAAAACGGTCGACGTCAGCAATGGGTCGAACGAAACCGGAGTACTTGAGGACAAAGGAGCCCTCGTGATCTCGGGTGGATCGCTGGAACTCACGAACGCGATGGAAACGGAACCATCAAGCACCGGTGCGCTGACGCTTAGCGGCGGCACATTGACAGGACCTGGGAACCTCGATGTCACCGAATCGTTCTCTTGGAATGAAGGCGGTACCATGTCGGGGTCGGGCAAGACGGTCCTCCAGCCCGCTGTGTCAGGGACGATGGAGGGCGGCAGCTGCTCCCAGCTGCAGCTAGTCAGCCGTCACCTCGTCAACGAAGGAACCCTCACTTTCGGCGCCGCAACGCTCGAACTATCCGAAGGCGCACGACTTGAAAATAAAGGCACGTTCAAGGCCAACTCGAATGCGTCCTGCTTGGGGTCGCCGATTGTCAGCGGCAGCGGAGCCGCGCCGCTGATCGTCAACACAGGAACGTTCGAGAAGACGTCCGAAGCCACCACCACCGCCGTCAAGATACCTGTCGAAAACCGCGGGACCGTTGCTGCGCAGGCCGGTACCTTAGTGTTCCGCGGCGGCGGCTCCTCGACCTCGACAGGCGAATGGTCGACTACGCCAGGCGCCTCGCTGCAGTTCGGAGAAGGATCCTACTCGGTCACCGGTGGTCACTGGTCCGGACCACTCGAAATCACGGGTGCGAACGTGACCGCGGAAGGCGTCAACGCTGTCGCCGCTCAGGTTGGCATCTCATCCGGCGTCCTCACGGTCTCGACGGGCTCGATGACCGTGGAAGGCCTCTCGCTGACCGGCGGGATCCTGACCGGCGCCGGAACACTCGAAGTGAGCAAATCGTTCTCCTCGAACCCGTCACCGGGCGACTCGACCATGTCTGGATCGGGCAAGACGATCGTGGGCCCGGCTGCGTCGGGGACTATTCAGGGACCCGTATGCAGCGCCTTGGAGCTGCATGAACGCACGCTCGTCAACGAAGGAACGCTGACATTTACTGAAGCAATGCTTCGCTTCTGGGAAGGCGCGCGACTCGAAAACAGAGGGACGTTCAAGGCGAACTCGGAATCCACGTGCCTGACATACCCCATCCGAGAAGAATCGTCGCCAGCCACCTCGATAGTCAACACAGGCACGTTCGAGAAGACGGCAGGTACCGGCACGACGCGTGTCGACGTGACATTCGAAAATCTCGGGGTCATCAAAGAAACAAGTGGCAAATTTGAATTCCTCAAACTGATATCCCCTGAACCCTCGACCCTGTGGGGAGGCGAAAACCCTTCAGCGCCTGGAGAGGTTCAAGCAACCTGCGGAAAACCGGTGAGCTGCGCTACGGGCAACGAGTCAACTACACAAACCGACCTTTCCGTGGGCGGCCGCGGCGTCGGCCTTGACCTGACCCGCACCTACAACTCACAAGCGGCGGCCGAAGGCGTCCATGGCCCCTTCGGCTACGGTTGGAGCAGCTCATTCAGCGATCACCTCGTCGTCAACAAAACGAGCCACATCGCGACGCTCTACCAGGCCAACGGAAGCACCGTGCCCTTTACCGAAGAAGCCGGCGAAACCTTCAAGCCCCCGGTCTGGACGCAGGATGCCCTGAGCGGAAGCGAAGGGGCCGGCTACACGCTCACACGAGCCGACCAGACGACCTTCCACTTCAACGGGACAAACGGCCGCCTGGAAACCGTGACCGATCGAAACGGCAACGCGACGACGCTCAGCTACGGTGCATCCGGCCTCGAAGCCATCACCGACCCGGCTGGACGCAAAATCACGCTCAAATACAGCGGAGGGCTCGTCGAAAGCGCGACAGACCCGATGGGCCACGTCGTGAAATACGCATACGAAGGCGGGAACCTGGCGACCGTGACGCAGCCCGGCGAATCGAGCCTGCGCTGGCAGTTCGCATACAACAGCGAACACGAGCTGGAAACTTTGACAGATGGGCGCGGCCAGAATACGACGAACAAATACAACGGCTCGCATCAGGTGGTGCTACAGACCGACCCGTTGGGCCGGGAACTTAGCTTTAGCTACGAACCGCTCCACACGGTCATCACCAACAGCGCCACCGGCGCCGTGATCGACGAGCATTTCGCAAGCACCGGGGAGCCGATCTCGATCACGCACGGCTCTGGAACCCCGGATGCGAGCACCGAATCCTTGAGCTACAACGCCGAACGGCTGCCGCTGAGCGTGACCGACGGCGACGGCCACACGACGAAATACACCTACGAAGCCGGCAACCGCACGAGCATGGTCAATCCCGACGGAAACGAAGCGAAATGGACCTACAACGCGACCCATGACGTCGTCTCCACGACGACACCCAAGGGCGAGACCACGACGATCAAACGCGACAGCCACGGCAATGCCGAAGAAGTCTCGCGTCCGGCTCCGGGCGGCGAAACGCAGGCCACGAAATACAAATACAACGGCTACGGCCTGCCGACGGCGATGACCGACGCGCTTGCGCACGAATGGAAATACGAATACGACAGCTACGGCGACACAACCGCGGAAATCGAACCGACCGCCAACAAGCGCACGTGGGCATACAACGAAGACTCGCAGGAGACCTCGACCACAAGCCCACGTGGCAACGGAAGCGGTGCAGAACCGGCCCGCTACACCACAACAATCGAACGAGACGCGCAGGGCCGCCCGCTGACCGTGAGCGAACCCGACGCGAAGGGATCCGAAGCGACCTGGTTGAAGCCGGCGAACACGTCCTTGCCCACCATCTCGGGGACCGATCAGCAGGGATACACGCTCGGCGCGGCGGTCGGGGAATGGGAAGGCACGCAGCCGATCACATACAGCTACCAGTGGCAGGGCTGCAACTCCTCCGGAGCAAGCTGCTCGAACATCATCGGGGATACCTCTCAGACCCACCCGGTTGGAAGCGCTCAGGTCGGTGCGACGATTCGCGTGGTTGTGACAGCCACGAATACGGCAGGCTCGACGAGCGCGACCTCGGCGGCTACGTCCGTGGTCACCTCGGGCTCGTTCACGGCGCCTGCACACAGCTCGCAGTTCGGTGCCGAAGGCACGACAAATGGTTACCTCGAGCACCCATGGGACATGGCGGTCGACTCAAGCGGCGACATCTGGGTTGTGGACACCGGCAACAACCGCATCGAGGAGTTCAACGCCGCTGGCGAATACGTACGCCAGGCCGGGTCTGCTGGTACGGGTACCGGCCAGTTCAAATCCCCAGACGGCATTGCAATAGACCCCGCCGGCCACGTCTGGGTCGCAGACACCGGCAACGATCGCCTGGAGGAGTTCAGCTCGACCGGCTCCTACATCGCGACAGTCGGCAGCGAAGGCTCAGGAACAGGGCATCTCTCCTGCCCGTCCGGGCTCACGGTCGACGCGAAAGGCGATCTGCTGGTCGCAGACACCTGCAATAACCGCGTTGAGGAGTTCAGTAACGAAGGCACCTACATCCGGGTCATCGGCTCAGTTGGCTCGGGCAACGGCCAGCTGTCAGGTCCGAAGGATGTCGCGCTCGACGCCGCCGGCAACGTCTGGGTCGCAGATACCGGCAATCAACGTGTCGAGGAGTTCACGTCCACCGGCACCTACCTCAGCAAGTTCGGCTCCGTGGGGCCTGGTAGCGGGCAGTTCGAGGACCCATCACGCGTCACGGTCGGACCGGAAGGCAACATCTGGGTCACGGACTCGACCAACGACCGCATCCAGATCTTCGACGCCTCTGGGGAATATCTCTACCAGTTCGGCAACTCAAGCTACACCGAAGGCGAGCTCTCCTACCCGGGTTTCATCACGCCTGACGGTGCCGGCGACCTCTACGTCGCGGACATCGGTCACAACAGGATCAGCGAGTTCTCGCCGGCTGGCACCTACCTTGACTCGTTTGGGAGCACCGGCTCGGGCTCAGGGGAGTTCTCTGAACCGGAAGGCCTGGCGGTCGGCTCCTCGGGCGAACTCGATGTCAGCGACTCCGCCAACAGCCGGCTATCGGTGTGGTCGACGCATCCGACGTACGCGTCGACCTTTGGGTCGAGCCTCTCTCATCCGAGCGGAATGGCGGTCGACTCAAGTGGCAATGTGTGGGTGACGCTTGCCTACGGCGATGATGTCAAGGAGTACTCCGCGAGCGGCACACTGCTTGGAACCTACGGCAGCGAAGGCTCAGGCAACGACGAGTTCAACGAGCCCGAGGGAATCGCGATCAACAAGAGCTCAGGCAACATCTATATCGCCGACGAGCACAACAACCGCGTTGAGGAGCTCTCCTCGAGCGGTATCTATGTGAGGACATTCGGCAGCTCTGGCTCCGGATCCGGAGACTTCGACGAACCCGAGGGTGTCGCGAGCGATCCAAGCGGCGACGTCTGGGTCACAGACCAGGCGAACAACCGGATCGAGAAGTTCTCCCCGACCGGTACCTTCATCGCCGCCTACGGATCAGCCGGGAGCGGAAACGGCGAGTTTCACGAACCGTCCGGCATCGCCGTCTCCGAAGGCTACGTCTACGTCTCAGACCTCGACAACGACCGCGTTGAGAAGTTCAATGAAGCAGGCGAATACGTCAGCCAGTTCGGCTCATCGGGCTCCGGCGAAGGCCACCTCTCCTATCCCGGCGGGATTACGCCGAACGGCGCGGGTGACCTCTACGTTGCGGACATCGCCAACAACAGGATCGAGGAGTTCTCGACAGCAGGAGCGTACGTCGGCTCCTTCGGGACCGTTGGCTCTGGTTCGGGAGAGCTCTCTGAACCGGAAGATGTCGCAATGAGCTCGAGCGGTGCCCTGTTCGTCGCCGACTCCGGCAACGGGCGGGTATCGGTGTGGTCTGTGAATCCGGCCTACTCGTCGACCTTCGGCTCCGGACTCTCCCACCCGAGCGGCACAGCCGTTGACTCAAGCGGAGACCTCTGGGTGACGGTCGCCCATGGCGACGACGTGAAGAAGTACTCAACGGCCCGTAAACTACTTGCGACCTACGGCAGCGAAGGCTCAGGCAACGACAAGTTCAACGAGCCCGAGGGAATCGCGATCAACAAAAGCACCGGCAACGTCTATATCGCCGACGAGCACAACAACCGCGTTGAGGAGCTCTCCTCGAGTGGTACCTATGTGAGGACATTCGGCAGCTCTGGCTCCGGATCCGGAGAGTTCGACGAACCCGACGGTGTCGCGATCGATCCAAGCGGCGACGTCTGGGTCACCGACCAGGGAAACGGCCGGATCGAGAAGTTCTCAGAAACGGGCACGTTCATCGCGGCCTACGGCTCGGCGGGGAGTGGTGACTACCAGTTTCACGAACCATCTGGCATCGCGATCTCCCGAGGCTACGTGTATATCAGCGATCTCGACAACGACCGCATCGAGAAGCTAAACGAAGCCGGCGAATATGCGAGCCAGTTCAACGGGACGGCCAAAGGGCCGTTGGCGCTCGACACGCCGGCAGACGTGAAGATCTACGGGTCAAGCATCTACGTGCTAGATCGCGAAAATGGCCGAGTTGAGAGCTGGACCTTCACGTCGCGCCCCACGAACACCTCACGGCCGACGATCTCCGGGGAATCTCTCGTCGGCGACACGCTGACCGCGAGCGTGGGCAGTTGGGGGGCTGCGCCGAGCGCCACCTACAGCTACCAGTGGCAGCGCTGCAACGAAGCCGGCGGCGAATGCTCGAGCATCTCTGGTGCCACTACCTCAACCCATGCGGTCGTAAGCGCCGATAAGGCGCACACGGTCCGAGTCGTCGTGGAAGCAAGCAACTCGGCCGGGACAACCTCGGCGACATCGCTTCCCGCCGAACCTACGCCCGTAACCCACGTGACGACCTACGGCTACGATGCCGACGGCAACATCAAAAGCGTCACCGACCCCAACAGCCACAAAACGACCTACACCTACAACGCCGAAGACCAGCCGATCAAGGTCGAAGAACCGAGCGGTGCAACGACGGAAACGGAATACAACGCCGATGGCGAGGTGATCGCCCAGACCAACGGCGACAAAGACACCACCAAATACGTGCGCAATGTGCTGGACGAGGTGACCGAAGTGACAGACCCGCTCAGCCGCACGACCAAAAAGGAATACGACCACAACGGCAGCCTCACGGGCCTGACGAACCCCGATAGCCAGACCACGACCTACACCTACGACGAAGATGGCCAGTTGACCAAGGCCACCTACTCAACCGAAGTCAGCCAAGACGTCGAATACAAATACGACGAAGACGGCGACCGCACGAGCATGAAAGACGCCACTGGCACCACGAGCTACGCCTACGATCAGCTCGATCGCCTGACGAAAGTCACCGACGGGGACGGCAACAAAACGAGCTTCGCCTACAACCTCGACAACGAGCAGAGCGAAATCACCTACCCGAACACCAAAAGCGTCACGCAGGCATACGACACCGACGATCGACTGTCGAGCGTCAAAGACTGGCTCGGCAACACGACGAGCTTCGCCTACAACCCGGACTCGGACTTGAAGACCACCGTGTTTCCGTCCGGCACAGGCGAGGAAGACCACTACGGCTACGACGATACGGACGCGATGACTTCCGTCGCCTTCACCGAGGGCAGCGAAACGCTCGCCTCCCTGAACTACAGCAGAGACGAAGACGCTCACCTGACCAAAGCGCTGTCCGCCGGGATGCCGGGCCCGGAATCGACTGGCTACGCCTACAACGAAAACAGCCGGCTCACCGAAGGTGGCTCCACCGCCTACGAATACGACGCCGCCGGCAACCCGACCAAGATCGGGTCAACGACATACAGCTATGACAAAGCGAGCGAGCTCGACAAAAGCAGCAGCGTCACGTACGCCTACAGCAAACAGGGTGAGCGGACCAAAGCCACACCGTCAAGCGGCCCCGCCACGACCTACGGCTACAATCAGGCTGAAGACCTCACGTCCGTGAACCGGCCCGAAGAAGGGTCGACCCCGAAGATCGAAGACAGCTACGCATATAGCGGGGACGGTCTGAGGGCCAGCGAAACGATCAAAGGGACCGCGAGGCAGCTTACCTGGGACGAATCTGAAGGCCTCCCGTTGCTGCTCAACGACGAAACGAACAGCTACATCTATGGACCCGCCGATCTGCCCATCGAGCAAATCTCAAGCGGGGGCACCGCGCTCTATCTACATCACGACCAGCAAGGCTCCACCCGCATGCTGACCAATACGAGCGGTACGGTTGAGGGCACCATGACCTACGACGCCTACGGGAACGAGACTGGCCACACCGGAAGCGCGACGACGCCGCTTGGCTACGATAGGCAGTACACCAGCACGGATACGGGCTTGATCTATCTGCGAGCAAGGACATACGACCCGAGCACGGCGCAGTTCGCTACGCAAGACCCACTCGAGGCCCTGACGGGGGAGCCCTATGGCTACGCTGGCGATGACCCGGTGAACTACGGCGATCCGACTGGGCTCTGCAATGCAAATCCATTGTCGAGCAGTTTCTGGACGCATGGGAATTGCATTAGTGAAGCGTCGAATGCCGCTGGCATCACGCCGATTGTTACGAGCCCCGCGGTGATTGATGCGGGCGCAGTCGCTATCTGTGCCCTGCCGTTCACAGATGTCGCGTGTCCGGCGGCGATTGCGGTCGCCTTTGGGTCATCCACGTTAGGCGTGGCGGGCCAGGGGATATGCACCAATTGGTCGAATCCCGCCAAACTCGCTGCCGAAGAGGCAGTAAACGGCGTTCTCGGTGCCGCGGGTGCTGGTGGCGTGAAGATGGCCAAGCTCGCAGAGGGTGCACCAGCCTATGCAAAGGCGATCATCCAGGGTGGTCCTGCGGCTCTTCTGGGGGGCCTGGATGCGGCGAGGGCGGGCGGATCAGAATGCGGTTGTTCCTAGGTTACGTGCGGATGGGGAGCTGGTGGTGAGCGGAGACGGTGTGAGGTATCACGGTCGCGGTTATCGTCGCACCGTTGTCTTTTTCCTAGGTGCTGTTGTTGTTGCGTATGCGCTTCTAGGGCGCCCGTGGGTCGGGGTGAGTGTCGGGGACGCAGTGTTGCGTTTGGCGCTGTTCGGTGTGGTCGTTCTTGGGGGTGGCCTCTGGTTGGCGTTGTGGCCAGGGCTCGAGTGGGACGAGCAGGGCGTCACGCTCATTTATGCGTTGCGTCGCAGGCACGTCAGGTGGGTCGACTTGGCACGATTGGAGTGGAGGCGGCGAGGTTCGATGGGCAAATGTCTCGTGCTCTGCACACGGTCTGATCAGGGGATACGCGTCCCTACTGTGATGAAAGTCGATGGGACCGATTGGTGGGCGCGTCTGTGGGAGTCGAATCTCCTTCGTTCGCGTACCGGCACGGGTGGCGAGATCGATGCAATGGCGGCACTTGAGGCGGCATCCCGAGCTGTGAAGGAGCAGGGTCTGGGCACTGGCTTGGCGGGTTCGCCGTCGTCGATGTGACCGGGTTGCTCGCTGGGCGGGACTCGAAGACAGTGCGGAGGATGCCGTCGTGGCGGCTCTCACGGCTATCCGGCGAACGCCCTTGTCACGTCAGCGTCCGCTGAGGAGCTTGGGCTGGTGGATAGCGCTGACCTCGATTCCGACATTGCCGGCCGCGTGGTTGGATCGCTGATGGCGACTGAATCACCGCGGAGGCGCGTTCATTCGCAAGGCGAGCTCCAGCTGAGCGGCGCCCAGCGCCAGCGCCGGGCTACGCCGATATGCGACTGCCCCATAAGATGGCCAGCGAGGGCTTGGACTGAACACCGTCCCGCGCACCCCTGGTGCCTTTGCGCAGCGCGGATGCTCGACCGCGGTGCCGGCGCGATGATTCTCGACCTGCTGGGAGACCGCCGTCCGGCCTCCCAGGCATACTCGACGTTCGTCTCGGGTGCTCGTCTGGGTGTTCGTCTTTAAGCCGAGCACCCAGACGAACAGGCTGTTGCCCGCTCGCTCCCGAAGTTTGGCTCTGCAGCTGGCCCGAGGAAGGGGGTCCCCGCCTCTACGCTTCGCTTCGACCCGGGGACCCCCTTCCTCGACCAACACATCACAGATGTTTATGGCCAGGCCAGATGCAGAGCGGTGGGCTGGAGCGAGCGGGCAGCGGGCAAGAGAGCGAATGCACAATCGTGAGCGTCTCACGGAGTGTCCCCTGTTTGTGGCAGTTGTTTAGCGGGTTGTCGTTTGTAGCTGTTGCCTCTCGTGGGTACGTAGCTCGTATGTCGCGGTGAGAGGTAGCCGAGCGTGGAATGCCGTCGGCTGTGGTTGCAGAAGGTCTCGATCTCGTAGAACAGCGCGGTTGTGAGCTCGCGCCGAGTCGGCCAGCTGCGCCGGTTGACGGGGTCCTTCTTCAGGGTCGCGAAGAACGTCTCAAGGGCGTTGTCTTAGGCGTTGTCGAGTTGCGGCGCGCATGGTCGAGCCCACGCTTGCCAGCCGACGATCGCCCGGCTGTAAGCGTCCTGCACGGCGACCAGGTGGAGCCAGCCCTCCCAGATGGGCAGGTAGGTGTGGTATGCCGTTACCGACCAGGGATGGAATCTAGGGACCGACGGAACGACCGCACAGCGTCGGCAGAGCCTCTCGTCGGCATGGAGCCCGGTCGCTATGCAGCGGTCCGCCCAAGCGGCAGGGGGGCCCTCGTAGCCTCAGCGCCGACGACCCGGATCACCCGCTTGGTACAGAAACGCGTCCTTCGACGCAGAGTTTGACGATGAAGCTAACCGTATATTTGGTGCACGCAAGACGATCGGCGAGTTGCGATGCCTGTAGTGATGTCGGCCGCGCGATTTCGGCACCGGTAGCTTCACGATCGACCGTAACCCCTCCGGCTCGTATCGTCAGCGGCACTGGCGTGGCTTGATTGTTCGCCAACGTTTCAACCGCTTCTTTGCATGCGACTCCCGCGGCAGTCGATGCACCGAGCGAGGTGAGAATCGAGCCTGCTGACTCGTGTCTCGTCAGGCCGTCAGCGATCAGCCCTACGCCAGACGCTGTTAATGCGCACGCGGTAGCTCCGCCTCCTCCGCCCCCTTTGCCACCCCCGCCCCCAACTCCGCCAGCGATTAAGAAGATCGCGACTAATGCGAGGACCGCGACTCCCGCGATGACCTTTTGATTGTCCTTCATGGCGTCTCCGAGATCACGTGACCGACGGCTTGCGAGGATTGCAACAATACTCGAGACGAGAAGCACGGCACAGAGTAGGGGCTGCTAGCGCTGTACCACGGTTCCTGCGCCGGGCTTTGGTCATACGATCGGCGTCGTGGGAAGCTAGTTGGCAGTCGCGTCGTCGACAGAGACGTAACCTCGCTCCGGATCACGCCGGATGGCATCGAGGGTCGGAGTACTCACGAGTTCATCAACGACTGCCCGCAGCGCTATCCCTCGGGCTCGGGTCCTAAGTTGAAATGCCTCGATCAGCAGCAGGTACTCGAAGACCACAAACCCAGCCCACAACACTATGAGGAGCCACCATGGCCAGGCGGTCCTTATGGCGACCGAAACCGCGAGTATCAAGAGAGCGGGCAGAAGGCCCGCTCTGAATTCGGCCTCACTTCGGAGTCGGTAAAGCTCGCTGTACAGCTCCGGCTTCGCGGCGAGTATCCGCTCGTCGATTCGCCCCGACTTGGCCTCGACCAGCACCTGTTCGTCAATCGTGAGGGCGTCAGCCGAGGGTTTGGGCCCCTCTTGCCGGACCCGAAAGCCCCTGAGGTTCGTTCCTGGTGTCGTTGATATAGGTGGCAGCGTTTTCGGATCCTCGCCGCTGGCTTCTAAGATCGTCCGATCGACGAGTTCCTTAAGCCGCACGTCGAGCTCGTCCATCTCAGCGTCGTGAGTAAACGAGAAGATCTTCCTGAACTGTTGTCTGATCTTCCCAGTTGAGCTCTCGATGGGCGGCTGTCCCCGGATTTGAAGGAGTCTCGCGGACTCGCGGACGACCAGGTCCCCAGCAAGGTATGCGACGAACGAGCTGGCGGCGATGATGCCAGCCGGGCCGACTGAGTCAAATATGGTCGCCAGCTCCGGATAATGTCTGTGGAGTGCAACATGACCCTCCGGAAGTGCGTGAAACAACAGCAACCACAACGCCAGGAGAATCACGTATCCGACGATCAGTGGCGAGCGGGCGTCACGTATACCAGACAGCAGCCCTAAGAGCATCGGGCGTCTCCTTCATGTGCTAAGGGAGTGGCAAGTGGACGAAGTCGATGCCGAAGACGCTCCCAGGCGGCGAAAAGACGCCGATCGCCGGGTCGGTGCCGTAAGCGAGTAGGCACGACGGCGGCTGCGCGGGAACAGCGTCGCGGGGCCAATAGCGGAAGCCGGTCGCCGTGGCGTCTGTCAGCAAGCTGAGCTCGCGGCGAACGCCGAGCAATGCCCGCAGCAGCTCCTTTCTGTAGGTGAGGTTCTTGCACTCGACACCGACCCTGACATCGGTTGGCCCCGGTCTGCCGCTGGTGCCGGCGGGGACTACGACCACGTCGAGCTCGTGGTAGTCACAGCGTGCGGCGTATTCCGGGGGTACGCCGCGGACACTGGCGCTGAGAGAGAGGAACTCGACGTCAGTCCAAACCTCCAGTGGGTGCTTACCGGGAGCGGTCAACCGGAAATGCGGGTAGGAGCGGTTGATTGGGCCTGGGGAGCTCTTCAGGCGTACTCCCGGTGCGCCCTGTAGTTCCACGTCGTAGCCCTCTTCCCCGTGTAGTCGCTGCAATACTTGACAGAGCACCCAGGCCTCGTAGACCTTGCCGGGGGTGAGGGCACCCGACAGCAGGGTTTCGCCGGATGCGGTGCGCGTGCGGTAGGTGCCGAGGATCTGGTCGATTTGCGCCTGGGCTTCCTGCAGGGTCATGCGTAGTCTCCTTGTTGGAAGTCGCGTCGTATGCCCTCGCGAAGCTGCTCAAGTGCTCGCAATACGTCCCCCAGCCTGGCTTCCGCGAGCGGCACGCTCGAACGATCGAACACGGCGCGGTGTGCTCCTGTCAGGTCTAGTCGAAGATCGCGGGGTGGTGCTCCGTTGACGGTTCGTACGACCTCTTGGAAGCCGACCATGATTCGCTCTGTGGTCTCGACGGCGTGAGCCCGGATGTCAGCATCGAGTGAAGCGAGCATCTGCTGCAGATGCTCGCTGGGTCGTGCGTCGCTCTCGCCGATCGCCTCTGTAACGTTGGCTACCAGCTCGCCCATGCCGGCTTCCTGCAACCGTTGCAGGATGTGACGCATCAGTTCGTTTGCGTCGTCTTGATCCACTGCTCAGGCAGTCGCGGTCTTGGAGTTGACCTCGTACTTGTGATCGGTCATCGAGGAGGCGAGATAGTCGTCGTCGATCAGGTGAAGGATCCGCCAGCGGTCCTCGACCCCGGGCTTGAAGATAAGCTTTGGCGTGCCGTCGCTGTCGTCTACCTCGATTGGCAGCTCGAATTCGGCGATCACGGGCGCGAGCATCTGGTAATTGAGCCGTGGGAAGTAGTCGCGGCGTTGGACAGCGATCAGCTTGTCTGCCATGCCGGGTTGGCCAGCGCATGCGGCGGCGAACTCTTGGATGTTCTTGATCGGGACCTGGGCGTGCAGGAGCTGTGCGGCGTTCAGCGCGGCTTGGCGGATCTCCTCGAGTTGTTCGAAGATCCGGCGGTAGTCGTTTCTGCGCAGGATGAAGATGTACTCGCCATACACGGCGCAGTCGACGTTCTCGTCAAACAGAAACACCTGCTCGTCGAGAAGCTCGAATGGCCCGTCCCTGAGCACGATCGCCACGAATTTTTTGCGCTTCAGCTCGGCGGCCTGTGAGAAGGACCGGAAGAAGAACGCACGGGGCCCGCCCGCTTGTCGTACCCCGACCCAGTAGAGAAGGCGTTTCTTGTACTCGTCGTCGCCCGCGGTGAAGTTGCTGAGGTCGTTGAGGTCGGCGAAGCGCTCGCAAGCGGCTTTGACAGCTGGGACGTCGTCGAGTGGTGCCCACTCTACGGTCCCCGCCTCGGGCTTGTACGTGTGGTCAAGCCTGCGCAGTTCGTTCTGGTGGGCGGATTCGATCGCTTCGGTCGTGATCTTCCGGAAGTAGGCGTTGGCGTCGCCGTCGAGCGGGACAGCACGTGCATCGTGCTGTGTTTCGTTCCGACGTGGCTTGGCGGCTGTCGCGAGCTCGAGCGGGGGGTTCGATGCGAGCAGCGAGTTGAGCTCGGCAAGTGTTTCGGCGGCGGTCATGGTCGTTTGACTTCGAGCCGAACGTATTTTCCGACTTTTGTGGGCGTGATCGTGGTGTCCTTGTTAAGCTCGATCCGGCGGGTGATGAGGCTGTACTCATGATCATTTGCGTCGGTGATCCAGAAGCTGTGGTAGCCCGCGAGGTTCAGTGCCGGGTTGACGAACAGCATGTCGCTGTTCACGTAGACGACACCGAGAACGAACAGGAAGCTCGCCAGGATCACGACGCCTTCGATGTGGGCGAGATCGACGGTCAGGAATGGCACGAGGTATGTGGCGGTGTACGCGAGTACGTCACCGTCCTTGGGCCGGGAGTGCGTGACCGTGAGCGCCGTCCCTTTCTTGTTACGGCTGGCGAACATCACCAGCCAGAGAGCGAGCAGCGCGACAACGGCGACTACGACGAGGGGGATCCAGACCTTCTCGGTGTTGCGATTCCGGTACGCGAGAATCCCGAACAATGGTGAGTAGGAGCTGAGGAACAGCAAGATCCGGAAGGGGAGCCTGGGCATTGCGTCCGATGCTATGGGCGACGGTGGTCGCTAGTGCCGCCGCGACCTCGCTGGACGTTCTTTGCGGCCATCGATGGTATTTAGGCACCTGCGAGCTGTTCGAGCGCACTGATCGACGGCGAGAAGAAGTACTCGCCGCCGGTGGTGGTGACGAACTGCGGGATCGACAGTGGCGTGTGCTGCATCTGCGGGGTTGCGAACGTCCGCGCTTCGACTTCTTGGGCGATGATCGGGTCTTGCCCGTCGCCGGGCACGGGGAAGTTCGGGTTGTTGACCCAGGCTTTCTGGAGGAACTCGAACTGCTTTTCGAGGGAGTGCTGATAGCAGAGGAAGAGCAGGCCGCGGTCGTGAGGGAATGGGGCGTTTCCGGCGTGCGGGCTGCCGGTCTGCGCGCCGGGGTCGTAGGGTGCTCCGTACGCGATACCGCGGCGCACAATCCGGTGGGTCTGAGTGTCCGCCTCGCCGCCGCCGGGGGTCGCCTCGTCGCGCGGGTACACCTTCCTGATGTGTGCACTCCGGGGAACGATGTCACCTTCCGCATCTTGCCCGTACTCGAAGTTGTTGATCTTGTCTTCTTCGAGCAGACTCGGGTCGGCCATGGACGGATCGACGGTCTGCGTGTCGAGTCCGGCTGCCTCGTCGCCGGTATGCTCGAGTGGGCAGCCGCTCTTGTAGCGTCCGACCAGCTTCGCGCCGATAAGGGCTGTCTGGACGCCGTCTTCGCCGCCGGCTTTGTTGACATACGCGTTGAACGCGGCGACGTCTTGCCGTAGTCGGCGGAACACGAGGTAGGAGCCGTCGGCTGTCCACGCAGGTCCGCTCGCAGTGGTTTCTCCGGGTTCGGTTGGGATGGGGGAGGTGGTCGGTCCAGGTGACCCCGGAGTTGGGTTGTAGGGAGGGCCTGGGGTCGGCTGGGGATTTTCGGGCGGTTTCTGGCCCGGGTATCCGAGCACGAACTCGCCCGGGAACAGCAGGTCCTGTCCGGGGAGTCCTTGGTTGAGGTTCGTGGGGTTTTCGGGGTTGGTGAAGCCCCTGATCCCGGGCTGGGAGATGCCGTCCTTGAACCCGAAGTGCTCGTGGCCCGGCAGGTCGGGCCGCGCTTGACCATCTTGTTGGAAGAGGAGGCGTAGGTTGTGTTGGCCCAGTCGATCGATGTGGCGCAGGGCTTGGTGGTCGAGGTCTGCGCGCGTGTCGGCAGCGAGCAGCACGATCGCGTGAACGTCGGTCGAGCCGAGCGGAGCGATCCAGTTCGCGGGAGCGCTGTTTCCGATGTCACCGATTTCGCCGGCGCGGGCGTTCATGCCGGCCTTGAATGCTCCTGGGAACGCTTCGAGTTCTTGCGGCGGCAGGCCGAGCTGCTGTAGCCCGGTGTAGCTGAGCGCGAGGTTCATCCAGGTCGCCTTGAGGGCGTGCTCGCTGTTGCGGCGGGCGCTTGCTGCCTTGAACAGTTTGTTGAAACCGTCGACTTCGCTGGTCGTCGCGACATCGGGCGTGATTTCGCTTAGCCACGCCTTCGGTTTGCTGTTTGCCGGGAAGTTGATAAATAGGAAAGTCTGGTGGTCCTTGTTGAAGCCGGCCAGAATGTTTCCCTGGATGTTGTCCAGTTTCAGCGGTTGTGTCGCCACTGGTGCCCCCACCTCGCGTCGATTGATTCAACATGCTGAATACTACGGTTGATTGGGCATTCTGATGTCTTGGTCGCCCGCAAAGTGCGGCCTTTTCGGCCTGGGTTATCGGCCTGCCGAGTCTCACGGACCCTGCGTGCGCTACTGGCGAGCGACTTGAGGACTCGTCCGCTCGACAGGCGGCTCCGCCCGCGCCGCCTCGAGCTCCCCCAGCCCCGTGCTGACTGGACGTCGTGCGTCGGTGTTCGGCAGCTCAGACGGGGCGTCGAGGGGTGCGTGGGATGGCGATCTCCTTCATGGCCGTCGGGTCGCTCGTTCAGGCGATCCACTCCGTGGAGGAGAGCGTCGCTCCCGTCCGGCGTCGGCCGCGATTGCCCCAGCGCTTGTCCGAGGTCGAAGGATGGCTCGCTCGGTCGGACGCGCGCATCCGTTTGCCGCAGGGGGGCGTCGCCCGGCTTTATGAGCGAAGGCCGTATGGAAGCTCTGAACCAAACAATGCACCGCCTTGGCGCCCCTTCGGCCGAGCAAACTCGTGGGCGCTCGGCAAGCAGCGCGACGATGGCTGCTCCTGCCGGTGTCGCAAAGAGGATGTTGCTCTCCGGCGAGGACTTGAGCGCTGGGAGTGTGCAGTGGGGAAACCGGCCGGGGTCGGCGCCAGCGGTCGGGCTCACCGACCGAGACCTCCGTCTCATGGCACTGACTCACGACGTCAACTTCCTCGCTTCAAGCCAGCTCGTGGTGCTCGGATGGGGCAACTCAGGCGAGCGGGCGGGACAGAAGCGACTGAAGCGACTACACGACGGCGGGTACCTGGATCGCTTTCGCCCGATAAACGAACGCGGCAGCGCCGAGTGGAACTACAGACTGAGCTCCCTTGGTTGGTCGGCGCTCGTCGAGCAGGGGCGCGCACCGGGGGATCGTGCCTACACGCCCACGGCTATCGCCAGCATCAGCTACACCGAACACGACCTGCAGCTCGCATCGCTCGTCCTGCATATAGCCCAGGAGACCGCGGGCGGTCAGGAAGCGCTCCTCGACAGGATGCCGTTCACGTGGAAGGGGCCGCGCAGCGGGCGAATCGACACCGACAGCGACGAGGAGTTCGCGTGCTCTCCAGCCGCCGAGCTACCCGTGGGCACGCAACTCCACCGGGAGGGCAGCCGTCAGGGCTATTTGGAGCCCGACGCCACTCTCATCGGCCGATCGGGCGATGACACGTGGGCGGTCCTGATCGAGTACGACCGCACCGAACGTCCGCACAAGCAGATCGACCGCCTGCGCCGTTACGACCACTGGCTGCTGAGTGGCTGGCGATGGGGTCACTTCGCGGAACATTCGATCCCTCCGTCAGTGATCTTCCTGACGGCACGCGAGCGGCCCCTGCGCCGCCTGATCGAGACGGCCGATCGGACGTTCGAAGCGTGGCACGGTCACGAGCATGCCGGCCCGCGCGAAGGAACGCACCCGGCGAGGCAGCGCGTCGTGTTCACGAGCCGGCAGCGCGTGCTCGCCGGGGACTGGACCATGGAACGGACTCCAGGCCTGCCGCCGGAGCTTCGCGAGGACTTCCGCGTCTGTTCACCGCGCTCGATCGATTTCAACCTCCCCGCACTGTTCGCTGGCTCTGACGTTGACAGGCGAACCACCGAGCGCGCCGCGTCCTGATGAACAACGGTTATCCACGACCCGAACTGGAGCTGATCAAGCCGACCGCGTTGGCCGCGCAGCTCGGCGTTTCTCGGACATGGATATACGACGCCGCGAGGGATGGGCGCATCCCTTCCGTGCGCATCGGCGGCCCCGATGGGCCTTTGCGCTTCGTCCCCGCGGACATCGAGGCTTGGATCGACGCCGCTCGTGCCGCATGGCGGCCCGGAGCGTGCGTGGGGGTCACGCTCCGCGGCGCGGCGCGCAACGGACCCTGAGCTCAGCCGGGGACTGCCCTCGACTCCGGCGTACCCCAGATTGCGACCTCGGTCTCCGCCGCTGCGCTCTTGAGGAAGCTCGTCTCGAGGTGGCCGTAGCAATGCTCGGTCGTCGTGATTGAAGCGTGGCCGAGCTGGCGCTGAACGTACATCAGCGGCTTGCCGGTCGTGAGCCAGGCTGCGGCTGCGGTATGCCGCAGGCTGTGAAGCGGCATGTCGCGCAGGCCGGCGTCCTGGAGCGCAGACTTGTGCCAGCTGCGGGTTACTGTGTTGCGGTCCATGCGCTTTGGCGGTGCGCTCAGCCTCCCGCCGACGGTCCTCGCGAATACCGGTCCGTGCTCAGCTGCCCCATCGTGCTCCTGTTGGCGAGCCTTGAGGTCGCGAAGGACTCCGCCAGCCCGTGGCCCGAAGTCCACGGAGCGATAGCGGTCGCCCTTCGTCGAGCCATCGCCGTCGGCCTTTCCCGAGCGCAACACACGGACTGCGGAGTTCTCGAAGTCGACGTCATGCCAGGTGAGTGCGATTGCCTCGCTGATCCGCATACCGGTGGCGATCAAGAGCTCCGCGAGTGGCCGATAGATTGGCATGCATGCATCGAGGTAGCGGGGGATCTCATCGAGGCGCAGGTAGTCGCGCTCGACATGGGTGGCCGGGAGGCGCTGCACGCCGGCCGCAGGGTTCCGCGCGAGCTTTCCTTTCCGGCACGCATCGTTCAGGCACGCCACGAGTGCAGCCAGCGCGTTGTTGATCGTCTTCGGCGCGTAGCGACCTTCGTCCACGGACTGTGCCAGCCAGGCTTCCACAGCGGGCGTGGAGAGCTTGGTGAGCTTGATGGGTCGGAAGTTCGCCAGCCGCTTGCGTCCGTGGACCTCATAGTCGCTGTGGGTCCCGGGCTCCAGATATGGCCGCCGGTTTTGCAGCCAGGCGTCGAAGAACTCGCCGAAGGTCTCCGTGCTCGACGTCTGTCCGCCGATCGCTGCAGAGACGACGACTCGCTCACGCTCGCGCCGTGCAGCTCGTGGGCTCGCGAACCCGCGCCTGGTGGCACTCCTCCCGTCTGACTTGCGGTACTTGAAGTAGTAGCGGGTGCCCTGCCTCGTCTCATACGGGTAGATGCCCTCACCGGACCTCGCTGCGTGCCGTTCTCGCGCCATTTGTTCTCAAATGTTCTCACAGATCCTGGATAGATTCAATCTCGCCGATCGGCCCAGGAACGAAAAAAGCCCCGCTAGCAGGGCTTTTTTCAGTGCGCCCGAATGGACTCGAACCATCACGGGGAAATTTCCCCACAAGGCCCTCAACCTTGCGCGTCTACCAATTCCGCCACGGGCGCAGAGTGGGCGAGTATAGCCCCGGGCGCCGGAGCCGAGCGCGGTCGCCGAATGCGCAGCTTGCATCCGTCATGGCCCAGCGCTACAGTGCGAACACACGTTCGTTTCAGGCCCCAGTCCCATCGGAACAGGGAGTCCAACATGGATTTGACCAAGCGCCAGCAGGAGATATTCGACTTCATCCGCAAGTACTCCGCCAGGTACGGCTATCCGCCGACCGTCCGCGACATCGGCAAAGCCGTCGGCTTGGCGTCGTCCTCGACGGTGCATGCGCACCTGGCCAACCTGGAGAAGATCGGGTTGTTGCGTCGTGACCCGTCCAAGCCGCGGGCGATCGAGCTGCTCGATCGCGCCGTTGAGAGCGTGCGGGGGATCGTGCGAGGAGAGGGGCTTCCGCTGGTGGGCTCGGTGGCCGCCGGACAGCCGATGCTCGCCGAGGAGAACGTCGAGGAGTACATCTCGGTGCCCGAGATTGCCGGCGGCGAAGACGGCGAGTACCTGCTGCGAATTCGCGGCGACTCGATGAAGGACGCCGGCATTCTCGAGGGCGACTTCGTGGTCGTGCACTCCCAGGAGACCGCGAAGGACGGCGACGTGGTGGTGGCGTTGCTGGGAGAGGAGGCCACGGTCAAGCGCTTCTTTCGAGAGAGCGACCACATTCGGCTGCAGCCGGAGAATGATGCCCTGGAGCCGATTCGCAGCAAGGAGGTCAAGGTGCTCGGCCGCGTTGTGGGCCTGCTCAGGACGATCTGAACCGGCGCGCCACCTCGCGGGTCCGGCCTGCATGGCGGCGGTCGAGCCTTCACAGGCGTCGTGTCACGCGCTAGGTTGGATGCTGCAGGTCAGACAGCCGCGAGGGCCAGGTGCCTTCGAGGAAAGTCCGGACATCACAGGGCAGGGTGGTCGAGGGATCGACCCGGGGAAACCCGCGGGAAAGTGCCACAGAAACAAACCGCCGATGGCCGCCGTCCCACGTGAACGGCGGGCAGGC
>Ga0302325_10005578_pt1 | contig 28561 bp, 28 predicted proteins | sample Palsa_T0_2_FD_201948 | JGI IMG/M metagenome (GOLD analysis project Ga0302325, IMG submission 201948) | Peat permafrost microbial communities from Stordalen Mire near Abisko, Sweden - Palsa_T0_2 | ecosystem: Environmental > Terrestrial > Soil > Palsa > Peat permafrost | place: Sweden: Abisko...
ACCAACCGCAAGGTGGTCCTCGAAATCATCGAAGATAAGTAGCGTCGTGGCCGCGGACGACCGTCGCGCGGAGCTGGACGCCGGCCCGGTGCGCATCAGGATCGGGGCCGTCTCGGGCGTCCATGGGCTGCGCGGCGCTTTGCGCTTCAAGCCCGATAATCCCGATTCGGAAAGTCTCATCGAAGGTACCGAGCTTTGGTTTGAACGCGACGGCGAAACCGTCAACCATCAATTGATCGAAGTCGGACAGGGCGGCCGCGGCGCGCTCAGGATGATCGTCGAGGGCGTCGATAGTATCGACGCCGCCGAGGCGCTCAAGGGCGCGGTCGTCAGTATCGATGAGGCCGACTTGCCGCCACTTGCGCCGGGTGAATTTTATTATTTCAGGATGATCGGCTGCGAAGTGCGAACCGTTGGCGGAGAATTTCTCGGCCGCGTCGATGAAGTTTTCGGCAACGGCGCTCACGATGTGATCGTCGTCCGTGATGGCGACGCCGAGCGGATGCTTCCCGTAATCGACAGCGTCGTGCTGACGATCGATCTCGACGAGCGCAAAATTATCGTGGATCCGATTCCGGGTCTGCTCGATTGACGGAGCCTGCTCGATTGACGGAGCCTGCTCGATTGACGGAGCCTGCTCGATTGAAAAGTTTGCTCGACTGAAGTTGTATCCGATGGAATTTCACGTAATCACGCTGTTCCCCGAAATGTTCGACGCCCCAATGGGCTGCGGAATGGTCGGCCGCGCCGTCAAGTCAGGTCTGCTCACCGTCGCGGCTCATCCGCTGCGCGACTTCGGACTCGGCGCCTATCGGCAGGTCGACGACACTCCGTACGGCGGCGGCAGCGGGATGGTGATGCGGCCCGAACCGATCGTCAGCGCGATCGAATCGGTGACGGAAAAACATCCGGGCTTGTGGCGTATCCTGATGACGCCGCAGGGCGAACGGCTCGATCAGGCACTCGTGCGCGAACTCGCAAGCCGGCGGCCGGGACTGCTGCTGATCGCCGGGCGCTATGAGGGCGTCGATGAGCGCGTGCGCGGCTATGCGGACCAGGAAATTTCGATTGGCGACTATGTCCTGAGCGGCGGCGAGATGGCGGCGATGGTCGTGATCGAAGCGGTCGCGCGGCTGATACCGGGCGTGCTCGGCAATCCCGAGTCGCTCACCGACGAATCGTTCAGCGCGAACCTGCTCGAGTATCCGCAGTATACGCGGCCCGAGGAATTCCGCGGCGAGCGCGTGCCCGAGGTTCTGCTGAGCGGCAACCACGCGAAAATCCGCGCCTGGCGCGAAGCCGAATCGCTCGCACGAACCGCGCGCCGGCGTCCCGATCTGATTGGCCGCCGCGGACGTCCGGGTGGCTGACCTCTTCATCGCGCTGGTCCACTATCCGATTCTCGATCGCAACGGCCGTATCATCACATCCGCGATCACGAGCCTGGACGTCCACGATCTTGCGCGTACCGCGCGCACCTACGGCGCGCGGGCGTTCTTCGTGGTTCATTCGATCGAGGAGCAGCGCGAGTTCGCAAGGCGGGTAATCGGCCATTGGTTCGAGGCGCCCGGCCGCGAGTTCGATTCACGCAGGCAGGAGGCGCTCGGGTTGACTCGTATCGTCACTTCGATCGACGACGCGATGGCGGAGGCGCAGTCGCTATGCGGAGCCGTCCCGACGTTAATCGCGACCTCGGCCCGCGGCGTCGGCGTGACCAGCTATGCGCAAGTTCGGAAGCAACTGGACGATCCGGATGGCGCGCCTGTGATGATCATTTTCGGCACCGGCTTCGGCTTGGCACCCGCCGCACTCGATCGCGCTGACCTGACGCTGGCGCCGATCAACGGGCCCGGCGATTACAATCATCTGTCGGTTCGCGCCGCCGCCGCGATAATCCTCGATCGCGTCCGTGGCCGCTAGGCTCGATCGTGTCCGGTGGCCGCTAACTCGGCCGCTGGAATTGCGCGCCGCGCCAGTTCGTCATCGGATTTGTTATCAATAGGTTGCTGAGGCCCCGCGCTCCGGCTATATTGGTTGGCTCGACTCGGAGTTTTCCTCCCATGAACAGTGTTATCGAGAAGATTGAATCGCGCAGCCTGCGTCAGGATCTGCCCGAAATCCGCGTCGGCGACACCGTGCGCCTGCAGGTAAAGGTCGTCGAGGGCGAAAAGGAACGGATTCAGACCTTCGAGGGGCTGGTCATAAAGATTAGCCGCGGGTCGAGTCGCGCCACTTTCACCGTGCGCAAGGTTTCCTATGGCGTCGGCGTCGAGAGGATTTTCCCGCTGCACTCACCGCGGATCGACAAGATCCAGGTGCTGAGCCACGGCAAAGTGAGACGAGCCAAGCTTTATTATCTGCGCAACCTGTCGGGCAAAGCCGCCCGAATCGACACCGTCTGAACTAGTTCCGCACGGGCCTTCGATGGCCGCGCTTTAGCCTTCGCTGGCGACGGCAGGCACAATACGCATCCCGCCGATCGGCGTCCGGATGTCGGCGTCCAGCCGGGCGCCTTCGCAAATCGTCAATAGCTCGGTTTCGATTGTCGCGTGCACGCGTGATCGCGGTCCGATTACCACGCGCTGCGCGGCGGTGACTTCGCCGCGAATCTCGCCCAGGACCAGCAGGCGCGGGGTGCGCACGCGGCCCTCGATCGATCCGCCTTCCGCGATCACGATAAGATCCACCGAGCTCACTTCGCCGCGGAATCGTCCTTCGATCCGCACCGGCTCCTGAAAGATCAGCCGCCCCGATACGTTGGCGTTGCGTCCGACCGCGACCCGCGTGCGCTGCTCAATCCACGCCTGCCCGGGAGCATGCGGCATCACCGGCGACGGTGCGCGCAAGTCCTCGGCGCCGCTGGATTTCAACTCATTTTCAGCCGACAGCTCGATCATGTTCGACTCCGCATATACTACGGTGCCGGAAAAACGTGACAGGCGACCGCGTGGCTGCTGAATCCGGCTTCCAGACGGGGCTCCACGGTCCTGCAAATATCTTTCGCATACGGACAGCGAGGATGGAAGGCGCAGCCCGACGGCGGATTGAGCGGGCTCGGCATTTCGCCGGGCAATTTGATTCGCTCGACCGCTTCGGATCGCTCGATTGTGGGGATCGCGGAAAACAGTGCCCGCGTATATGGATGGCGCGGGTTGGCGTAGATCTCGTCGCGATCGGCGCTCTCGACAATCTTGCCGAGGTACATGATCGCGACCCGTCGGCTGATGTGCTCGACGACGCGGAGATCGTGCGCGATAAAAAGATATGTCAGATGCAGCCGCTCCTGCAGATCTTGCAGCAGGTTGATTATCTGCGCCTGAATCGAGACGTCGAGCGCCGATACCGGCTCGTCGAGCACGAGGAAACGCGGCTCGACGGCGAGCGCACGCGCAATTCCGATCCGCTGGCGCTGGCCACCCGAAAACTCGTGCGGATAGCGGTTGAGCGCGTGCGCGTCGAGCCCCACCATCTCGAGCAGCTCGATTATCCGCCGTTCTTTGGCCTGACCCTGCGCGAGCTTGTGAATCTCCAGCCCTTCGCCGACGATCGATCGCACGCGCATCCGCGGGTTCAGCGACGAGTAAGGATCCTGAAAGACGATCTGCATCTCGCGCCGCATCGCACGCATCGCACTGCGATCGAGCGTCGCCAGATCGCGCCCGTCGAAGATTACGCGGCCTGCCGTCGGCTCGAGTAGCTTGAGGATCAGCCGGCCGAGCGTCGATTTGCCCGATCCCGATTCGCCGACCAGTCCGAGCGTCTCGCCCGCCGCAATTTCGAGATCGACACCGGCGACCGCCTTGAGCGTCAACTTGCGCAATCCGAGCAGGCCGGCCGAGCCGGCAGGGAACTCCTTGACCAGTCCGATTGCGCGCACAAGCGCGGGTGTGGCTGCGGTCGCAGTCGCCGCATTTACCCCACTTACGATTACGGACGCTTCAGACACGGATGCAGGCCACCTCGTGGCCGGGCGCCTTCACTTCGAGCGGCGGCACGACGCGCGCGCAGTCCGGGATCGCCATCGAACAGCGCGGATTAAATCGGCATCCGCTCGGCGGATTGAGCAGACTCGGAATCGTGCCGGGAATCGCATTCAAACGATCCTGCCGATGGCCGCCGACGCCGGGGATCGATTGCAGCAGCCCGCGCGTGTACGGGCTCAGCGGATTGCGGAACAGCTCGGCCGACGAGGTGCGCTCCATCACGCGAGCCGCGTATAGGATCGTTACATCGTCGGCGTACTCGGCGACGATTCCAAGGTCGTGCGTCACCAGCAGCACGGCCAGTCCGAGTTGGCGCTGCAGGTCGCGGATCAAATCGAGAATCTGCGCCTGGATGGTCACGTCGAGCGCCGTCGTCGGCTCGTCGGCGATCAGCACCCGCGGCCGGCACGCCAGCGCCATCGCGATCATCACGCGCTGCCGCATGCCGCCGGAAAGCTGATGAGGATAATCGTTGACCCGCCTGGGCGCGTCGGCAATCCCGACCATCTGGAGCGCGTCGACTGAACGCCTCAGTGTTTCGGCGCGGTCGGTATGCTGATGGAGCCGGATCGCTTCGCCGACCTGGTTGCCGATCGTGAAGACCGGATTGAGCGACGTCATCGGCTCCTGGAAAACCATCGCGATTTGCGCGCCGCGAATCTTGCGCATATGGCGTTCGTCGAGCTCGAGCAGATTGACGCCGTCGAACCGGATAGCGCCGCCGATAGTCCGCGCACTGTCGGGCAGCAGCCGCATGATGGACAGCGCGGTGACCGTCTTGCCCGATCCCGATTCGCCCACGAGCCCCATCAGCTTGCCGGGCTCGAGCGCGAAACTCACGCCGTCGACCGCGCGCAGTTCTCCCGCTTCGGTCGCGAACGCGGTGCGCAGGTCATCGACTTCGAGTATCGGATTCACGCCGAGGCTCAGGCTATCATCCGGGTTACGGCCGCCAAAGGATCATGAAACTTTTCAAGTGCGCGCGATCTCCGACAGCGCCTGCGCGGTCTCGTTCGGTTTGGTGAACATCAACTCGTGGCCGCACTTGATCGATCGGATAACGGGATCGCGCAGACGGCCGGAGAATCCCGGATGCCACACTGACGGCTTGCCCATCGCGAGGTCGTCCTCGCATACGATATAGCCGGTCGGAAGATTCAGCGCCGCGAAACCGCGATACGGAATCGGCTCGGTGATTACTCGCGTGGGCTGCGGCACCAGCGCGGTGTAGACGAAACTGGCAAGGTCGGGCGATCCGTCCTGGATGTAATAGCGCGGAAAATCCTCCGGCTTGACCAGCACCGAGAACGGACCGGTCTTGTCGCCGCGCGAGCCGGGACGGCCGGGCGCCACGCGTTCGAGTTCGGCGCCAGGACGCTCGCCGTCGATCATCACCATCGCGGAGGCGAAAATCACGCGCTTCAACCGATCGGGCACCAATTCCGCGACGCCGGATATTGTCAGACCGCCGAGACTGTGGCCGACCAGCACAACGTCGCGCAGGTCGCGCTCGGAAATATAGTGCGCGACGTACTCGACATAGGACGTCAGCGTGACCTCGGCGTGATCGCGCTGATTGTCGTAATGGCCGGGCAGATCGAGTGCGAAGGCGCGATGGCCGTCGCGTTCGAGCGCGCTCATCACTGCGCGCCAGCACCATCCGCCGTGCCAGGCCCCATGAACCAGTACGAATGTTTCACCCATCGCAAACCTCCGAGGTCAGCCGGTGTTGCCGGGATCGATGCGATCGCGCAGATGATCGCCAAGAAAGTTAAATGACATGACCGCGAGAAAAATAAAGATGCCGGGAATCAGAATCCACGGATAATGCGCGAGGTTCTGCACGTCCTCCGCATCGGCAAGCAGGTTGCCCCAGCTCGCGGCGGGCTGCTGGATGCCGAGGCCGAGCAACGACAGCGCGCTCTCGCCGAGGATGAATCCGGGGATCGATAACGTCGCGGCGACGACCGCGTAGCCGAGGACCGACGGGATCACGTGGCGCAGCAGGATGCGGCTGCGCGATCCGCCGAGCGCCAGCGCCGCCTCGACATAAGGACGCGATCGCACCGAAGCCGCCATGCCGCGGATAATCCGTGCCAGCCCGGCCCAGCTGATGAAACTCATGATCGCGACGATCATCAGGTAGGTCATGACCGTGCTCATGCCGGCCGGAATCGCGGCGGCGAGCGCGAGCAGGAAATAGAACGACGGCAGCGACATCTCGATTTCAGACCATCGCATGATCAGGTTGTCAGCGGTGCCGCCGACGTAGCCGGAAAATGCGCCGACGGTGATACCGAGCGAAAAGGAAATGATCACGCCGATCAGGCCGACCGTCATGCTCACGCGCGATCCGTAGACGATCCGCGAAAAGAGATCGCGGCCGAGGCCGTCGCTGCCGAGCACGAAATATGGCGGATCGTTCGGAGCGGTGGTGAACAGATGGCCGCCGCGAAATAAATGAATATAGATGCGCGTCGCCGGGACGTCTGCGAACACGCGTCGTTGCGAGTCGACCATCCGCATCGGGTGCGTATAGAAAATGCCGCGCGGCCAGTCAGCCGGCGCGCTGATGCGAAGGTCCATCGGTGGGCAGTCGGGCAAATCGCGATACTGACGGGCCGGGTCGTAAGGCGCAATCAACGGGGAGGCGGCCGCGAGCAAATAGAACAGCAGAAGGCAGATGACGGAGACGCGCACCGTCCATGATGCGAGCCGCCACTCGCGCCTGAGCGCGGCGCCGGCGGTGCGGCCGACAGATCCCAGTTGCGCCCGCTCCGCCGTCATTTGCGATTTTTCCCGCTCCGCGTCATCCGTGATTTTTCCCGCTCCGCGTCATCCGTAACCGCTTCGCGTCATTGCGATTCCAGCGCGGAGAAATCGACCCGGGGATCGACGGCTACCAGCGCCAGATCGGCGAGCAGGTTGCCGACCAGCAACAGAACCGCACCGATCAGAACCGATCCCATGACCAGGTAAACGTCGAGTGAGCGGACGGCGTTGAGCAGGAGCAGGCCGAGCCCCTGCAGATTCATGACAGCTTCGATCAGCGCCGCGCCGCCGAGCAGATCGGCCAGGCTGTAGCCCGCCATCGTGATGAACGGATTGAGCGCGTTGCGCAGGACGTGCTTGTAAACGACGACCCGCTCCGACAATCCCTTGGCGCGCGCGGTGCGGACGAAGTCGGAATTTTTAATCTCGAGAATCTGCGAGCGCATCAGGCGCATCAGCGACGCCATGCTCGCGATGCCGAGAACGAAGACCGGCAGGATGAGATGGTTGATGCGATCGGCGACTTTCGCGATCGGGTCCAGCGTATCGTAATCCACCGAGAAGGTGCCGCCGATCGGAAACCATCCGGTGCGCAACGCGACGTAGATCATCAGGAAGGCGAGAAAAAAATTCGGAATCGACATGCCGAAGAACGCGAGGAACGACAGGACGCGATCCCAGATGGAGTTCTGGCGGACGGCGACGATGATCCCAATCGGAATCGCGATGACCCACGCGAAAATCATGCTCGCCACCGACAGGATAATCGTGTTGACCGCGCGCGACTCGATCAGAAACGCAACGTTCACCCGGTAGGCCAGCGAGATGCCCATGTTCAGATGGAGCACCGCCCACAGCCATTTGAAGTAGCGCACGAGTAGCGGCTGATTGAGGCCGAACTCGACCTCCATCTGATGGATGACCTCCGGCGAGATCGACGGATTCATCTTGAGGTTCGACAGAAAATTTCCCGGCGCCAGCGAGATGATGAGAAAGGACAGGAACGTGATTCCGATCAGCAGCGGAATCATGTTGAGGATCCGTTTGATCAGGTAACGAAGCATCACGTCAGCGCGCGCGGCGCTTCAATTGGGCCGGAACTGAATCAGCTCGGGACGGTAGACGCCCCACACCGTCGGGTTGTAGCCGGTGAGCGACGTTTTCCAGGCCGAATATTCCTGCTGGCGGACGGTTTCGATAATCGGCAACTGCTCGTGGAGAATCTGCTGGATCCGCCAGTAATACGGTGCCCGTTGCGCCGGATCCATTTTCATCGTGCCCTCATCGAGCAGTTGATCGATCTCGGCTTCCCACGGCGTCGCGGGCTTGGGCTCGCCCGGATTCCAGATATGCAGGTTGCCCGACGAGCGCAGAAAGTTGGCGCCGTTGTTGGGCTCCAGCGTGCCGGTGAATCCAATCAGAATACAGTCCCAGTCGAAAGTGGAATCGAGCTTGTCGACCAGCGTGGTGAATTCGAGCGGCCGGTAGTTGACCGTGATACCGACGTTGGCGAGGTCCTGTTTGAAGATCGCGCACATCTGCTCGCGCGTGCTGTTGCCGGCATTGGTGGTCAAATTGAAGATCAGTGGATTACCGTGCGAATCCGTACGCTGACCCGACTTGCCCATCCGGTAGCCGGCCGTATCGAGGATTTGGGTCGCCAGCGTCGGGTCGTAATCGTAATCCTTCAGATTCGGATTGTAGAAAAGTCTGTTGGCCGGCGACGTGTCCGAAATTGCTGGTTCCGCATAGCCGCGAAAGCACAGATTTATGATCGTTCGCTTGTCGACCAGATGGGCCATCGCGCGCATGAAGTTGAGGTCGGTGAACCACGCGAGTTGCGGATCGGCAGCCGCGCCGCGCGTGTAATGGCGCGGATTGCGATTGAAGGCGAAGAACAGCGACCCGGTATCGATACCGGTCTTCTGTACCGTGATACCGAGTTGCTTCGCCTGATCGGACAGCGGGGCGATCTCTTCGGGACGCGGCGCATAGACGTCGGTCTGGCCCTGGAGAAAATGCACATAGGCGGAATTCTGATCCTGCAGAATCAGGATCTTCTGCCCACGCAGCAGCGGCAACGGTTCGCCGCCCTGCCCGCGCATCCAGTAGTTCGGATTACGGACGAACCGCAGCAACTGGGCGGGCACGTAGCTGGTCATAAGGTAGCCGCCGTTGGCGATCAGCGCCGAGGGCGTCGTGTCGATACCCCAGGCTTGATTGAAGCGGCCACTCTTGTAGGCGTTCTCCAGCACGTGGGCCGGCAGAATCGGAAACCCGATCGCATACATCAACGGCGCGAACGTCCGCGGCATCGTCATGGTGATCGTATGGGCGTCGGGCGCGGCGACCGCGATCAGCTTGCCGTCCACCATGATACTCGGCGCTGTGCTGTTCGGAATTTTGGGATCGTAAATGACGCTCATCGTAAACAGCACGTCATTGGAATCGAGCGGCACGCCGTCGCTCCAGCGCGCATCGGGCCGCAGATGAAACGTGATCGTGCGATTGTCCGCGCTGACGTCCCATCCGGATGCGAGGTCGGGCTCAGGCACGTCGGTCATCGGATCGTTGCGGACCAGCCCCTCGAATAGGTTGCCGATCGCGTCGCCCGAGGCGGCGTCAGTCACCAGGATCGGATTGAACGTGCGCGGATCGCTGATCGTGGCGGTGTAGAGCGTCTGCGTCTGGGCGTGGTCGAGCGATGATCGCGAAACGTGGCATCCGGACGCCAACGCGACGACGGATACCGCGATAAGTGGCGCGATAATTCGCCCAATTATTCGCCCGATTATTCGAGTGTCGCGGGCGAGGAGGGAGCGCCGCGATTCATCCGCGCGGAGCAGTTGGCGCAACCGGTTGCTGATCAAGATCAATCTCCCTGGTATTCGCGGCCGGCACGATAGTGAAGACCGAATCGTCGATCGGATCGTTCACGATCGGCCGCTGATAAACAAATTTCAGCGAGCTGCCGGCCGCTGGAAAGCTCGCTTCCACGACATAGGGAAACTGCACGCCCCCAATGTCGCGATAGTCCGAGTAGCGTACTTCATACTCGATGACGCCGCCGTTCCCGAGCGCGCGCACCATCGTTAGATGTCCATCGACGAAACCGGCCTCGCGCGCGCCGCCGTCATCGGCCTGGTAGTCGAGCACGACTGTGCCGTCGGGAGCGAGCGTCGAGCTGGCGTTGGCGAGCCGGACAGCGTCGGGCGCGAGTCCCATCATCAGACCGATAGCCGCGCCCGGTTCCATCGGGATCCGCGCGAAGCGATCGAGCGTCGAGGCGGTCGCCGCGCCAAAATAGAGCGCGTTGTTGCCAGGATCGAAGATCTGAATCCGATTCCCGTTGGCAGTGACGATCAGCGCCACGCCGAAGGGCGAGCTGACTGCGACGCGCAGATCGGCCGGCCGCCGCGCGTCGATAGTCTCGTGCGCCTTCAGATGCTGATGGTCGTCGCGATATTCCATGATCGCCGCCGTCCGCAGCGTCGTGAGTATCCGATCGCGCGCGACCATCGCAGCCGCGATCGTGTTCATATCGATCTGACTGACGCCTGCCGGAGCCGGCGTATTCAGGGTGGCATTCGAAGCGGCTGTCGCGCAGGCAGACGCTCCGAGCGCGATCGCCGCTAATATCGTGCGCCACCATCCGCCCGCGTCAAACCGCCGGGCGCTAGTGGCTGGCGGTGCCGTCATCGTGGAGGTCTTGCAGCTTGTCCTTGAGCCGCGCCACCTGGTCGGCGTCGGAAGACTTCTTGAGCGCGGTGTCGTATTCCTCGCTGGCCTCCTTCAGGCGGCCAAGCTTCAGGTAGGCGTCGCCGAGATGCTCCGTGATGGTCGGATCGTCGCCGGTCAGATTGACCGCGCGCTGGAGCTGCTCAACGGCCTTGTCGTATTGCCCCTTGCGGTAATAGACCCAGCCGAGACTGTCGATATAGAAGCCGTCCTCGGGCTCGATAGTGAGAGCGCGCTTGATGAGCTGCTCGGCCTGACTGAGGTTGGTGCCGTCCTCGGCGTAGGTGTAGCCGAGATAGTTCAGCGCCGGCGCGTTGCCGGGATTGAGTTCGATCGCCTTCTGCATCTCGACGACGCTCAGCTCCTTCTGCTTGTCCTCATCGTAGAGCGCGCCGAGCGTGAAGTGGAATTTGTCGTTCTTGGGATCGAGGGCGACCATCTTCTTGGCCAGATCGATCGCTTTTGGATAATCCCTCTGCTCCTGGTAGACGCCGACAAGGAATCCCATGATCTCGGTGTCGTTGGGACGCTGCGCCTGCGCCTGATCGAGCGCCGTGATGGCGGAGGGGAAATCCTTGCGCTTGTCGTAGATGTAGGCCAGCTGGAGCTGTGCATCGACATAGTGCGAGCTGTTCTGCGGAATCACCCCGAATTCGTGCAGGGCCTTGTCGTCCTGGTCGAGTTCGCTGTAGGCGGCGCCGAGGTAATAATGGACCGCCCAGTTGTTAGGCTCCGAACCCAGCACGAGGTTGAACTCGGTGGTCGCCTCGGCAAAGTCGCCGCGCTCGAAGTAGAGCAGGCCTATCTTGGTGCGAGTGTCGGCCGGGTCGGTCTCGATCTGTTCGAGCTGTTTGAACTCGCCCAGCGCCTGATCGTAATTCTTCTGGCCGACGTAGATTTCCGCCAGGCGCTTGCGCACCAGTTCGTTATTGGGATTAACCTGCAGGACGCGCTGATAGTACTGGATTGCATCTTTCGGCCGCCCCTCGATCTCGCGCAGCAGCGCCATATCGAGCAACACGAGTTCGGACTGCGGATTGAGATTCAGCGCCTCGAGATAATAATGCTCGGCCTGATCGTACTTCTTCGCTGCGACCATCACGCGGCCGGCGTAGTAGTAGCCGAGGAATGAATCCGGATCGAGCGCGATAAGCTGCTGGAACGTCTGTTCCGCTTTCGCATAATCGCCTTGTTGCGCGTAGAGCGTGCCGAGGTAGAGGTAAGCCTCCTGATTGTCGGGCTTGAGCTTCAGGACGGTTTGATATTGCTGGGTGGCGACCTGGTTGTTGCCGAGCGCCGAGTTGATTCCGCCGGCGAGCAGGTTGCCGTCGATCGAGTTGGGATCGATCGCCAGCGCGTGGTTGATCTGATCGAGCGCCTCCTGCAACTGGCCGTTGCGGACGTACAGCGTGGCGAGCCGAATCCTCAGCAGGGCGTTATCGGGATCGTACTTAACCGCCTGCTCGTAGTCGCCGAGCGCCTGCGCCCGATCACCCTGATCGGTAGCCACTTCAGCCTTCAGAAAGGCGCCCATCGCGTACGCCGAATCCGGGATATCGACCGGCGGCACGCCGCCGAACGGAGTAGGCTGCCCGGTTTCATCGTGGGAGGCCTGCTGATTTGCGGCGGTAGGGTTGGTTTTGGCGGTCGAACAGCCCGAGATGACCCCAAGCGACAGCACAACACCGAAGATAATCAGGATGGTTGAGATCATTGAGATCATCGAGATCTTCGCCGAGATCAAGGATCGCGATGAGAGCGAGGCGAGAAAGGAAGATTTCATGAACTCACGAACGGCGCGCGGGGGTCCGACAATCACGTTTCGCACATAGTATCATTAACGTCAACAAAACCGGCAGCCTCGGCGGTACGCGGGCTCCGGCGATATCTGGCCTTCATCCCTCCAGTTTTGCGCCTGCTTGCCTCCTAAGCAATGGCCTTGGACCGCGACGTCGCACAAATGTTTCGCCCATCGTCACGGCGAGGCACTTGTTTGCACTCTCCCGCTTGGTTACAGCCACACTGGGTAGTACGTGGACGATCATCTGACGAATCCTCCCGATACGGCGTCGGCCGTCGGGGCAGGTCCCGCGGCGCACGGTCGCGGGGGCGGCGCATCGATGCCGCGTCGGCTGCGTCTGCTGCCGCTCGTATGCCTGATGTACCTGACGGTGAGCGGCGGCGCGTATGGCATCGAGGATACGGTCCGGCTTGCGGGACCGCGGCTGACGTTACTGCTGTGCGTCCTGGTGCCGCTGATGCTCAGCGTTCCGACCGCCATGATGGCCGCCGAGCTTACGGCGCTGATCCCGGATGAGGGCGGTTTTTACCTATGGGTAAAGGAAGCCTTCGGGCCGTTCGCCGGATTTATCGAGGCGTACCTGACCATACTTTATACCGCCGTCGACATGGCGATTTATCCGGTGCTGTTCGCCGCCTATCTGTCGTTTCTGTTGCCGCTCGGCACTGTAACCCAGGCCGTCCTCGGAATAGCGCTGGTATGGATCGCGGGATGGCTGAATCTGCTCGGAATTCGCCCCGTCGGCCGCACCTCGATCGTCCTGACGTTCGTGATCATCGCGCCGTTTGTGGCGATGGCGATCCTCGGGATGCCTCGGCTGATCCATTGGCAGATGCCCGGCGGCGAGGTCTTCGGCACTAATTTCGCCGGCGCGCTGGGAGGCGGTCTGACCGTCGTCATCTGGAATTTCTGCGGATGGGAAAACCTGAGCGTCGTAGCCGGCGAGATGGAGAATCCGCGCCGCAACTACTTGCGCGCCGTTCTCATCACGGTACCGCTGGTCACGCTCGGGTATCTGATTCCGCTGGCGATCGGGCTTAGCGGCGCAAAAAATGGCGACGGCTGGCAGTCGGGATCGTTCGCGCGAGTAGGCGCCGAGATTGGCGGAGTTCCGCTCGGCATCGCGATCGGTCTGGGCGGTGCTCTGAGCGCGTTTGCCGTCTTCGAGGCCGCGATGCTGTGGGTATCGCGGATGCCGTTCGTGCTGGCCCGCGAACGCTATCTGCCCTCTGCGCTGGGTCAACTATGGTGGCCGCGCGCGACGCCGGGCCGTTCGATCGTGCTCTGCTGCGTCGTCTTCACGCTGCTGGTGCCGATGGGCTTCGTGGCGCTGGCGGTACTCGATGTATTTTTTTATATGGCGGCGCTGATGCTCGAGATGGGCGCGCTGATCAAACTGCGCCGTCTCCGACCCGATCGTGGGAGTCTGTATGTGATCGGTGGCGGCACCCCCGCGTTGATCGCGATCGTCGCCGCGCCGATAGTCGTATGGGTCGCGACCTTCGGCCTGGCGCTATCGCAATCCGACGGCCACGCCGACTTCATAATCGCGATCGTGCTCGCCGCCGCCGGATGGCCCGTCTATGTTTTTCTGAAGCGGCGTTACGGCGGACCCGCCGCCACCGAGGATCAGACGCGAATCGCCTAGCTGCGGCGCTTTCGCGCCCCCTTTGGGCGCGCCGCCTGTTTCGGAAGATCGTTGCGCAGATCCAGAAAGGCAAAGGCGGTGATTACGAGAGCATGGGTGATCTTGCCCGACGTGATCAGCCGGCCAACGTCGCTCAACGGAACTTTGACAACTCCGATTTCCTCGTCGCCGTGAAACTGCGGAGCGGCAATCAGGCGGACGTAGTCCGCGAGAAACGAGTAGCAATAGTTCGGCTGGATCGCGGGGTTCGGATGCACCTTGCCGAGCGCGGTGATCTTGCGCGAGTCGTAGCCTGATTCCTCGATCATTTCGCGCCGCGCCGCCGCGCGCGGGCTGCGATCTTCGGGGTCGACCATGCCGCCGGGAATCTCGAGCGTAAAGTCGCTGATCCCGTGCCGCCATTGCCGTATCATCACGACCTGCCCGTCGGACGTGAGCGGAATAATATTGACCCAATTGGACGGCGTGAGGAGGTAGAAATTGCGCTCGCCGCGCCGCGGATTGGTCGAGCGGCGGCGGTACAGATCGAATATCGGCGTCGTCGCAATCCGCTCGTCGCCCAGCGTGCGCCACCTCTGGATCTTCATGTGGCGGCTTCGGCCTGCGAGCAGAACTTCACGGAATCGCCAGCCGACGGAACTCGATCGCGGGACATCGATCCATCACGACGGTCATGCCGGCTGCCTGCGCAATCCGCGCCGCTTCATCATTGATCACGCCGAGCTGCCCCCACAGGATACGCGCGCCAATCGCGACGGCTTCGGTCGCGATCGCGGGCAGATGCTCCGGACGGCGAAAGACGTCGACCATCTCGACGGCGACCGGAACCGATCGCAAGTCCGGGTAGGCTCGCTCACCGAGGACTCCGAGCAGCGCATCGGCGGCGAGCGCCGGATTCACCGGGATCACTCGGAAACCCTGGTTTTTCAGGAGAATCGCGATTCGCAGGCTGTCGCGCGCCGGATTATCGGAGCATCCGACCACCGCGACCGTCGCCGGATGCGTCAGGATTTCGCGGATCGTATCATCGGGCGGATTTTCGAATTCCATCTTCTAATCCCTGAGCGTCCCAAAATGTTTCACGTGAAACGTTTTGATCCTAACCTGTCCCTTACCTCTTGACCCTCTCCCTCAGGCTAGCGAAGCCTTCCGACGCGGAGCGAGCAGGCGAGTCTGCCGCGTTAAGGATAGGGATTTCTAATTTCTTATAGGTCCCTCACCCGGCGCTACGCGCCGTCCTCTCCCGACCGGGAGAGGATATGGAGCGTCCCAAAATGTTTCACGTGAAACACAAACTTTCTAATGGGGCCCATTAACCAATCTACTTAAAACATGGTCTTTGCAGCACCTACCCAGGAAGATAGCCCCGGCCGGCTTGATCATTCGCTATTGATACCGTCGGGCCAGTTCTCATTTGTTGATTGCCTGTTTATGAGGCATCGCCCCGTTCATGACTCATCGCCGAGAATCCGGGCGGCCACGATCGGGACCAGCCGCTTGATCTCGTCGCGGCAGTCGGCGAAGGCGTGATGACCCTGTTCGACCGGATCCTCGATATCGCCACTTTCGCCGGCGAATTCCCTGAGCGTCATCACCGTGCGAGTCAGCGCGGCCGGAAACCGCGCCTTCAGATCCGTCATCTGGGCGGCGGTCATCGCCAGCACCAGGTCGGCGTTGTCGATCAATTCGGGATGACGCTTCAAATCGGTCGAGGTCGCTTCGTCATCGATCGCGATAGCGTCCTCGCGCAGCGCCATCCGCGTGTCGAGCGACACCAGCGCGCCGTCACGAGCGTAGGCGGCGATACCCGCCGATCGCACCTCGATTAGCGATTCGGCACCGCGTGCGGCGAGCTCACGAATCAGCAGACGTTCCGCCATCACGCTGCGCGCCGTGTTGGCCGCGCATATCAGCAGTATCGAGCGGAACCTGGGCTCGCGCGACGGACCGGCAGACGCGGGCACTTAATGCCCCTCCGACATGACCTCCGCCATGTTCTCCTTTTTGGTGAGACCCTTGGCGAGCTCTTCTTTCACGCGAGCGCCCAACGCGGTCGGATCCCAGATGCCATCGGTAACCGATAGCTTGGCGACCGAATGCCATCCCTTCATCAACCAGACCGAGCGCATGCCGGCGCGGAATACCTCGCCGTGGACGTCCTTGGCGTCGTCACTGGCGAGCCATGCCACCAGCGGAGCGATATGCGCCGGCCCGAACGGATCGACTTCACCGGTCTTGACCTCGCCCATCGACGCGCCTATCTGCGGCGTCGCCTCGACCGTCATCCGGGTGCGCGCGACCGGGGCGACCGCGTTGACGGTTACGCCATAGCGGGCCAGCTCGCGATCGACGATTATCGCCATCGCGGCGAGCGCTGCCTTGGCCGCGCCATAATTAGCCTGGCCGGCATTGCCTAGCAGCCCCGAATCCGACGCCGTATTGATGATACGGCCGTTGAGCAGATTGCCGTTTTTGTGCTGCTCGCGCCAATAGGCTGACGCATGGCGCATCATGTTGAACGAGCCCTTAAGATGGACCGCAATAACGGAGTCGAAGTCCTCTTCGCTCATGTTGAAAATCATCCGGTCGCGCAGGATACCCGCGTTGTTGACGATGATGTTGACCTTGCCGAAGTTGTCCAGCGCGCATTCAAGTATGCGCTTGGCCGACTTGAAATCGGACACGCTTTCGTAATTGGCGATCGCCTCGCTGCCGGCGGCGCGAATTTCCTTGACTACATCCTCAGCTGGCGAGCGCGACTGGCCGCTACCGTCGAAGTGGCCGCCCAAATCGTTGACCACGACGCGCGCCCCCTGGCGAGCCATGAGCAGAGCTTCCTCGCGGCCGATGCCGCGTCCAGCGCCGGTTACGATCGCAACTTTGCCTTCTAATAGTGCCATTGATCGGATTCCTTTTTGCCGCTGGTCGAAATGCTTTTCGAATCTGCGGGGTCTGGTCTTGGGATAGACTCGCGCAGCGGTTCAAGTCAAGGCGCGTTCGGCGTATCAACCGTGATCGATACCAATCGGCGGTCCTTCAGGAGAGCGATTTTAGCGTGACAATACTCTCTCGTTCGTATTGTGAGACATACGATGATTACACGCGTACGAGAATAAAACGACGTGGTTTTGGATCGTACGTTACCTTTACCTCACTATGCGCGGCTTGCTACGTTGCGCGACTGGCAGGCGTGCACTTTTGCATGGAGGAGCCCCCAGTGGCAGGAAGCAGGCGAGAACATCACCGCAGTCCCGATGGAGGCTTCAAAATAGTTGCCATAGTCACGGCGGTGGCGGCTGTCGTGACGGTTATGGCGGGAAAAACAATGGCGGCTCCGCCGCCAATATCGCCGGCGGTGTTGATCGCGGGCGGCCTCGATGCTTCCGGGAACTATCTCACCACCGCCGAGCTTTACAGCGTTTCCGCCGGAACATTTTCGTCCACCGGACCGATGCACAGCTCCCATCTGTATGGAACGATTACTGCGCTCAACGACGGTACCGTGCTGGTCGCGGGTGGCGACGATATGAACGGCAGCACGACGGCCGCCGAGATTTACAACCCATCGACTGGCACCTGGACGACGGTCGGCTCACTGAAAGTATCGCGTGATCTGGATACCGCGGTGCTGCTGAGTTCGCCGAATGCCAATATCAACGGGATGGTTCTGGTTTGCGGAGGAACGACCTATATCGCCAGCACGGACGACGAGACATATCTCAAAACCTGCGAGGTTTATAATCCCGCCACGCAGAAGTTCACGATTGTGACAAAGAACATGAAGGACGCCCGCGCCGCCCTGACCGGCAATCAACTGGATGACGGCACGGTGCTGATAGCCGGCGGCAACGAGAATGGGAACCATGGAACGGCGGAGATTTTCACGCCCGCCTCATCGGGTCCACTGGCCGGAACTTTTGCCCGCACTGTCGGCAAGATGACCGATTACCGCGAGTTTGCCACGTCCACCAATCTGAACGGCCTGTTCGATCCGCATAACGGCCAGGTGCTGATTGCCGGCGGCGACAACGGCGGTGTGACCGGCCCGCTGGCGGTGCTGGCGACGGCGGAACGATACGATCCGACCACCGGTCGCTTTACGGCAACCGTCGGCAACATGAATTCCCCCCGTGAGTTCGACTCGGCCAATGAACTGCCTGCCGTGCTCTATGCGGACCAGGTGTTGCTCGCCGGTGGCGTCGACAACACCGGCAACAGTGTTATCACGGCGGATCTGTACTCGAGTTCGTCGGACACCTTCAGCCTGACCGCAGGGGATCTCTCTTCCTGCGGCCTCGATTCGCAAGCCGCGGTTGCGCTGCCGTTCGGTACGTCGGCGACTCGGCAAAATGTGCTGCTCGCCGGCGGCGAGGACCTGCGCGATGGCGGCACGGAGAGCAAACCGGTCGACACCTCGCTCATCTATAGTTACTCATCGACGAGTTTTACCCCGAGCGGCATCATGTCGACGGTGCGCAACAGCCCGCTGGGAGCGCCTGTCAACTATTAAGTGTGCGCGTATCGGCTAGGCTGGACCGCCGGATTGCCGCGCCGATAACGCCTCGGCGTCGGCCTGCGCGGCGACGTGGCTATGATGACGGCCGTAGGTGAAGTAAATGACGAACCCGATGGCCATCCAGATGAAAAAGCGAATCCAGGTGACCGTCGGCAGACTCGTCATCAGATAGCCGCAGAATCCGGTGCCGAGAATCGGCACAATCGGCACCAGCGGCGTACGAAACGGCCGCGCCATCCCGGGTTCGGTATGCCGCAGTATCCATACTCCCAGGCATACCAGCACGAAGGCGAATAGCGTGCCGATATTGGTCAACTCCGCGATATCCTGAATCGGCAGCAGGCCCGCCGCGGTAGCGACCGCGACTGCCGTGACGACGGTGGGAATGTAGGGCGTCTTGAAGCGCGGATGGATCTTGCTGAACGCCGCGGGCAGCAGACCGTCGCGCGAAATCGCAAAGAATATCCGCGACTGCCCGAGCAGCAGCACCAGCAGCACCGAGGTCAGTCCCGCCACCGCGCCGACCGAGATAACGCCTGACAGCACGCCCAGTCCGCGCGTCACGAAGGCTGAGGCCAGCGGCGCGTTGATATCGATCGACCGCGCCGGAATCATCCCGGTAATCACCGCCGCCACCAGAATGTATAAAGCCGTACATACGAACAGCGAGGCGAGGATTCCGATCGGCAGGTCGCGCTTGGGATCGACCACCTCTTCGGCGGCCGTCGAGACCGCGTCGAAGCCGATGTAGGCGAAAAAGATCACCGCCGCACCTTGCATGACTCCGTGCCATCCGAACGGCGCGAACGGATGCCAGTTCGACGGCCGTATATAAAATGCGCCCGCTCCGATTATGATCGCGATCACGGTGAGCTTGATCGCGACGATCACCGAGTTGATACGCGCGCTCTCCGAAATGCCGACGTACAGGATCGCCGATACGGCCAGCACGATCAGCACCGCCGGCAAATCGATTATCGCGCCCGGCGCCGCTCCAGGAGCCCGCGTGAGGGCAACCGGCAGATGGACGCCGAGCCCTTCCAGGATGACGCGCAGATAGCCCGACCATCCGACCGCGACCGCTGCCGCGCCAACGGCATATTCGAGCACCAGATCCCATCCGATAATCCAGCCGACCAGCTCGCCCATCGTCGCGTAGGAATATGAATACGCGCTGCCGGCAACCGGAATCATCGCGGCCAGCTCCGCGTAACACAGCGCCGCCATTGCGCATGCGAAGCCCGATACGACGAACGACAGCACGACGGCCGGCCCTGCGTATTCCGCCGCCGCGACGCCCGTCAGCACGAAGATACCCGCGCCGACGATCGCGCCGATCCCGAGCATCGTGAGGTCGAACGCCCGCAGCGCCCGCTTGAGCCCCTGCGAATCCGCCGCCTCCTCGGCCAGCATCGACTGCGGTTTGCAGCGGCATATCTGTCTTACGAGAGGGTGGTTTGATATCGCCATCGCAGATCGTCGCCCATCACAATTCGAGCGTCAGCCTTAGCCAACCCGCGCTCACGATTCAACCGCGATTCAACTGATCGCGCTGGGCGGCGAAAATATCGGCAAAAATATCGATGAGGAATTAACTGAAAAGCGGCAACGATCGGGTGATTACTACCAAGCCTGGTAACCGCCATCGACGGCGATAACCGAACCGGTCATGAAACTGGCCGCGGGACTCGCGAGAAAGATCACCGCGCCGCGGATCTCGGACGGCTCGCCGACGCGCGCCATCGGCGTGAAAGTCTCGATACGCTCACGCCATCGCGGCTTGGAAATTCCGCCGGCGGTCGCTTCGGTCGGAATCCATCCGGGCGCGATCGCGTTGACCAGGATTCCGTAGCGCGCCCATTCGATCGCGAGCTGGCGTGTCAGATTTCCCAGCGCGCCCTTGGCCGCGGTATACGCCGACAGCCGATAGATGGCGCTTCCATGGTCGGCCAGAATGGACGTGATGTTGATGATGCGTCCGGGCCGGCCAATTTCGATCAGACGCGAGGCGAAATGCTGCGACAGGATCATCGGCGCGGTGAGATTGGTGGCGATAGTGGCGTCCCAATCTTTGCGCGGAAATTTTTCCGCCGGACCGGTCGGCGAGATACCGGCGTTGTTGACCAGGATATCGATCTCGCCAATCGATTCTCGCGCGGCCGCAAAAGCGCGCTCAATCTCCTCGTCGCGCGTCACGTCGGCCGTGATCGCGAGGGTTTTCACGCCATGGCGTTCAGTCAATTCGGCGGCCAGCGCTTCGACGCGGTCGGCCCGGCGCGCGAGCAGCACGACGTCGGCACCCGCAAGCGCAAGCGCCTCCGCGCATTCCACGCCGAGGCCCGATGAGGCTCCGGTCACGAGCCCGGCGTGTCCGCGCAGCGAGAAAAGACCCTCGAGCGAATTCATCCCGTCCGCCATCAATTGGACTCCATCAGTGCGCTATCAAGCACATCCGGTTTCGCGCGCCGCCCGCGTCGCCGCCGCGATCGCATGGTCGATATCTTCTGAATCGACCCCATGATGCGTCACTGCCCGAAAAGCGGTCGCCGTGCGGGGCGAGACAAGGACGCCGAGTTCATGGATGCGGGCGGCAAATTTCACCGCACGGTCGGCGCCATCGATATCGAAAAAAACCATGTTGGTGCGACGCCGCGCCGGCTTCACCCGTATCGCCGGTCCGATCGATTGAAGTCCCGCCGCCAGCGCGCCGGCATTGCGATGGTCCTCGGCGAGCCGGTCAACCATCGTTTCGAGCGCGACGATTCCGGCCGCGGCAATTATTCCCGCCTGACGCATTCCGCCGCCGATCGTTTTGCGCAGCCGCCGCGCCGAGTCGATAAACGCATGGCTGCCGCAGATCAGCGAGCCGACCGGCGCCGACAGCCCTTTCGACAGGCAGAAGGAAACCGAATCGGCGCGCGCCGTGATATCGCGGGCATTGGTTTCGAGCGCGAGCGCCGCGTTGAAAATTCGCGCTCCATCGAGATGAATCGGCAGGCCGAAGCGCGTGGCGATCTGTGCGACGGCGTCCATATGCGCGATCGCGACGGCCTCGCCGCCGCATCGGTTGTGCGTGTTCTCAAGCGCAATCAAAGCGGGCCGGGCGAAATGCGGATCGTCGGGTTGATCGAGTTCGGCGGTCAGCGCATCGAGGTCGATTTCGCCGGTGTCGCTGTTCGGAATCGGCGTCATCACGACGCCGCCGAGCGCCGACGCGCCACCCGCCTCGTATATGAAGCTGTGCGAATGCGATCCCATGATCGCCTTCATCCCGCGCGGACAATGAACGAGTATCGCGATCAGGTTGGCCATCGTGCCGCTGGTCACCAGCAGGGCGGCTTCCTTACCGACGATATCGGCGGCCATCGCTTCGAGCCGGTTGACGGTCGGGTCTTCGCCGTAAACGTCGTCACCCACTTCGGCGCGCGCGATCGCCTCGCGCATCGCGGGCGTCGGCAAGGTGACAGTATCGCTTCGCAGGTCGATCATTCTATTTCTGGCCCGCCGCGAGAATAGATTCGTGCCGCGATTCAGGCGCCGCTCTGCTGGCGGCGGCTGCGCTTAGGGAAGAATCGCCCTGACGACTTCGTCGATCGCGCGCTTGCTCTCGACCTCATCGGTCAGCGACCAGGTCACCGCGACCGTGGCGGCGCGCTGCGGAGCGATACCCTGCTGGATCAGCTCGCCGGCGTAAATCAGGAGCCGGGTCGAAACGCCCTCTTCGAGACCCGAAGCCTTCAGGTTGCGCACCTTCTCACCGAGCAGCGCGAGCTGGCCGGCAGTCTCGGCGTCGACGCCCGCCTCATGCTGGATAATCTCGGTCTCCTTGACGGCCGGCGGATAGGTGAACTCGATCGTCACGAAGCGCTGGCGGGTCGAGTGCTTCAAGTTTTTCTGGATGCTCTGGTAGCCGGGATTGTACGAGATGCACAAAAGGAAGCCGGGATGGGCCTCGAGAATCTCGCCGCGCTTTTCGATTGGCAGGATGCGCCGATGGTCGGACAGGGGATGGATCAGAACGGTGGTGTCCTTGCGCGCCTCGACAACTTCATCGAGGTAGCAGATAGCGCCGCGGCGGACCGCCTGGGTAAGCGGACCGTCGACCCATACGGTTTCATCGGCCTGGATAAGAAAACGGCCGACCAGGTCGCTGCCGGTCAGATCCTCATGGCAGGCGACCGTGATGAGCTCGTTGGGTCCGTCGGGCAGCGCGGAGAGCTGGTGCGCCATATGCTCGACGAAGCGCGTCTTGCCACATCCGGTCGGCCCCTTGAGCAGGATCGGCAGGCGCGCCTTGTAGGCGGCCGAAAAGATTTCGACCTCATCGGCGATCGGCAGATAAAAGGGCGCGGTCTCGGGGTTGAGGTGGCGGACCTCGGGACTTTCGGCCTGCGCACCCATTCGAGTATCGAAATTCTTGAATTTAATTGCCATCTTCGCTCCGGCCGGCGTCGTGGTTGGAATTGTAAGAGAGCGGTCGCGTTGCTTTCAAGCGCGGCGAGCGCCCTGGTCTGGCGCTATTCCGTGGCGCGCGAGGTAAGTCGAACCCTCGCGAGTATCCTTGGTTTCGTAACCTCGCACCGCAAGCTCGTCGCGCAGCTCGTCGGAACGCTTGAAATCATGGGCCGCACGGACGCGCGCACGCTCATCGATCAGCGCCTGGATGTCCGGCGGGAACTGCCCGCGCGCCTGCTCGCGACGGAGCTCGAGATCGAGTCCGAGCACGCGGTCGAAGTTGCGCAGCGTCGCCCAGACGGCGCGGTCGCCACGGCGATAAGCCTCGGTCACGAGTTCGATCGCCGCCGCCAACGCGCGCGGCGTATTCAGATCGTCGTTGATCGCCTCATGAAACCGAGCGGCATATTGCGCCGCCCATTCGGAGTCGGGCGCCTCGGCCTGATCGTCCGGCAGGTCGCGGGCGAACTGTGCGAGATAATCGAGATTACTTTGCGCGGCGCCGACCGCCTCGTCGCTGAAGGCGATTTCCGATCGGTACTTGGCGCCAAGGCACAAAAGCCGGAAGGCAAGCGGATCGTAACCCGCGGTGCGCAGATCGTCGAGCACCGGAAAGCGGCCGCCGCTCTTGCTCAGCTTGACGCCCTCCATTCCGACCATGAAGGCGTTGTGCACGAAGTAGCGCACGAAGGGATGGCCAGTCGCGGCTTCGGATTGCGCGATCTCGTTCTCATGATGGATCGCGATATGATCGAGGCCGCCGGTATGGATATCAATCGTTTCGCCCAGATACTTCATCGACATGGCGGAGCATTCGATATGCCAGCCCGGGTAGCCGCGTCCCCACGGACTGTCCCATTGCATCAGATGGCCGGGCTGATTGAGCACCCACAGCGCGAAGTCGTGCGGGCTGTGCTTGTCGGAGGCGTGATCGAGCCGATTACCGGCATCCTGCTCATCGAGGCTCTGGCGCGACAGGCGGCCTGTGCGGACGGTGCCGCGCCATTTCTCGACATCGAAATAGACTCCGCTCGTCACGGCATAGGCGTAACCGCGGTCCATTATCCGGGCGATCAGCTCGATCATGGCGTCGATATTTTCGGTCGCCCGGCATAGGACGTCGGGCATCTCGATATTGAGCGCGGCAATGTCGCGGCGGAACCAGTCGAGGTAGAAATTCGCGATCTCGATCGGCGCCTTGCCTTGGGCGCGCGCGCTCTTTTCTATCTTGTCCTCGCCGGAGTCGGCATCGGAGGTCATATGGCCAACGTCTGTCACGTTCATCGCGTGGCGGACTTCAAAGCCGTTGTACTCGAGCACGCGGCGCAAGGTATCGACAAAAACATACGCGCGGAGGTTGCCCAGATGGGGCGCAAGATAGACCGTCGGTCCGCATGAATAGAGCGTGATCGCCGGCGGATTGAGCGGCTGAACTTCCTCGACTCGGCGCGAGAGCGTGTTGAAAATCTGAAACGGCTTCATTTAATACGATCGTATCCCGACGGCTCGGGCTCGCCCCGCTGCACGATCATGCCGCGCCGCCAGGCCGATATGGCCGATACGTCGTCAGCCGCGGCCGTCTTCACTACCGAAAGGCCGCCCGGGCGCATCGCGATAACGCGACCCTGCTATCCGCTTGTACTGCCAGTCAGCCAGCCGCGCGTAGCCTGGAACATACCAGAGCAGCGACAGCATTCCGATGATACCATGCTGGCGCCGGAGAATTTCATTGACCGCGCGGGCGCCGCGATAGACCTGTCCATGCTCGTCGACGGCGTGGAGCTCTTCCATCATGCGGTCATATTCGAGCCCGGCGAACTCGGCCTGCACCGCGGGATCATGGAGATCGAGCATATCGAGCGCGCCCGAATTGTCGAAGGCGCGCACCTTATCGATCATGTCGCGGCACATGCCGCAGCCGCCGTCATAGAGAATCGCGAGACGGCCGGGTGACGCCCGGCCAATGGTTTCGCCGTCGGGCGCCATAGAGATCGATAATCAGCGCGGCGAAAGGCGGGGATTCCGGTTTCTGCGGGCGACGCGAAGATTTTCGATATTGATCCGCCACTCGTAACCGTCGAGCAGAGATTTCCAGCCGGCTTCGACCGTGTTGGCCGACTTGGCGAGCGTCGTCCACACCTGCTCGCCGTCGGAGAACTTCTTGATCGACACAACTTCGGCCTCGGTCGTCTCACCGGCGGCGTGGGTGTAGGTCTCGGTGACGCGCACGTTTTCAAGATAGGGAAAGTACTTGAGCAGCGCCTTGCGCAGCGAGAGGTCGAGCGCATGGACGACGCCGACGCCGCGCGCCGCACCAGTCTCCTCGACGTCGCCGACCCGGATAACGACCATCGCGTCGATCGTCATTCGGCCCTCGTAGGAATCGTCGATCACACGCCGGCGGATCACTTCGAACGGCGCCTGATAGCCCGCTCCTGCGCGCAGTTCATCGAGCTCGCGCGAAGCCTGCGGGACTTCCGCCTCATGGAAAATCGATTCGTGTTCGGTAGTAGTCATGGTGGCACACCACGTCCCTAGTCAACTCTCAGGTCTAGCGCAGCGCCAGACCAACCTTCAAGGCAAAATCAAATTCGCGCGATTCAACTATCAACCGGTCGGTAGCGGCGGCGCCCGAGACAGGTCACATCGCGAGACCGCCGTCGATCTGGATGATCGCGCCGGTGATATAGGCTGCCGCCTCGGAAAGCAGGAAGGCAGCCACCGGTGCAACGTCGTCGACCTTGCCGAACCGGCCGATCGGAATCAGGTTAAGCGCCGCGGTCCGGTTGGCCTCGGGAATCGCGGCGGTCATATCGGTATCGATAAAGCCAAGCGCCAGCGCATTGACCCGCACGCCGTGGCGGCCGACTTCCTTGGCCAGCGCCTTGGTCATGCCGATCATCCCGGCCTTGGACGCCGAATAGTTCACCTGGCCCGCCATCCCGACCAATCCGCTGATCGATGTGATGTTCAGAATCGCGCCGCGCTTGGCCTTCATCATGTTGAACACGGCCGCGCGCGAAAAGTTGAAGGCGCCGGTCAGGTTGGTGCGGATTACCTCCGACCAGTCCTCTTCGGACATCATCATGATGAGCTTGTCGCGAGTAAGACCGGCATTGTTGACCAATCCGTCGATCTTGCCGAACGCGCTCTTGGTCTGATTGACCATCTCCCGCACGGCCTTGAGGTCGCCAGCGTCGGTCTGAAACGCAATCGCCTTGACACCAAGCGATTCTATCTCGCGCTTGAGTTCCGCAGCCGCTTCGGAACTTTTCAGGTAGCTGAAGGAGACGCTGGCGCCTTGGCGGGCGACCTCCAGCGCAATCGCACGGCCGATCCCACGCGTCGCACCGGTGACGATAATTCCTTGTCCTTCAAGCTGCTTCATATGATGAGAAGTTTCGCGTAGTCATGCGAACCCGGTCGCGCCCGAGGGACGCAGTGTCCCCTCGACTCCGGGCGGTCAGCTAAGAGCTATTACGAGTTCAGGGCGGAAATCGAATCGGCGATACGGGCTTCGCCGAGCGTCAGGCGCTGAACGACGAGCCACATCCGCAGGTGCGGCTGGCGCGAGGGTTGTCGAACCTGAAGCCGGCGTTGTGAAGGCCCTCGACGTAGTCGAGCGTGACGCCCGCGATGTACGGCATCGAGACTTCGTCGATATAAACCTTAACACCGTCGAACTCCGTCACGATGTCGCCTTCCTTGCAGTCGTCGAACGCCATTGTGTACTGAAAGCCCGAGCAGCCGCCGCCAACCACTCCGACCCGCAGCCCCTGTTCGGCGCCAAGCCCCTCTTTGGCGTGCATATTCCGCACGATCTCGATCGCCTTGGGAGTCAAATGCACAGTTGCCGAAATCGCGGCCTCGGGGTTGCTGGCGACCGTCGGTTCAGAATGATGTTCATGCACATGATCAGACATATTAAGCGGCCTCCGATGACAGCCGGTGCGGCTATCGTCTGAACATCAGTTTAACCACCGCTGGCGCTCTGGACAAGGAGCCATATTCGGGCACGGCCGACGGGTAAGCGTGGCCCGATGATGCTATGATCGCCCATTCGTGGAAGAATTAGCCAATGCCGTGACGCTTTCCGCCCTTCGCCACGGCTTCGCCATGACCGGATTTGCGAAGCTACGCCGTCTGGGCGAGCGTGAAGATTTCTTTGATCGATGGCTAGCCGACGGCCGCCACGGCGAGATGGGCTACATGTCGCGGGCGCCGGAGCGCCGGCTCGATCCCTTCCAGATCGACCCCCGGATGCGATCGGTAATAACGCTGGCGTATCCGTACGAGGCATCGTCGAGGCCGACGTTCCGATGGCCCGACGATCTGCGCGGTAAAATCGCGGCCTATGCGCTCGGGCCCGACTATCACGATCGGGTGACGCTTGCCGCCAGCGCGGTGGCCGAATCGCTTCGGGCGATACGGGCGGACGCCCTGACACGGGTTTACGTCGATACCGGGCCGGTTTTCGAGCGCGAATGGGCCGCGCAATCGGGCTTGGGATGGTTCGGCAGGAACACGAATCTGATCAACGTCCGGCGCGGATCCTACTTCTTTCTTGGTGAGATCCTCACCGACGCCGAGTTTGATGTCGATCCGCCGCCCTATCGTGATCATTGCGGACGGTGCCGCCAATGCCTCGACTTATGCCCGACCGGCGCGCTCTCTGAAGGCCGCCTGATCGATTCCCGGCTATGCATCTCTTACCTGACGATCGAGCTTCGCGGCGCGATTCCAAGAGAGCTTCGCGCTCCGATGGGCAACTGGATATTCGGATGCGACGTGTGCCAGGAAGTCTGCCCGTGGAATGAGGACGGCGTCGCGCATGCCGATGAGCTGGCGCCGTCGTTGCTGGACTTGCTGGCCCTCGATGACGACGGCTTCATGCGGCGCTACGGAAAGAGCGCCATCCGCCGCACGCGCCGGCGCGGTCTTTTGCGCAACGTCGCGGTGGCGCTCGGCAACAGCGGCAATCCCGCGGCTATCGCGCCACTCGGCCACGCGCTCGATTCGGATTCCGAACCGCTCATTCGCGCACACGCGGCGTGGGCGCTAGGCGCAATCGGTGGCCCAGTCGCGCGGACCCGTCTCGAAGCTGCGCGGCACCGCGAGCCTGATGCTCTGGTGCTTGAAGAGATCGGTTCGGCGCTCCAAAGTTCGGCCGGCGGCCCTTGCAGCAGCGCTGGCGTAAGTGAAAACTCCCTAATGAACTCCCGGGAGTCCGAATGAAGCCGGCTCGAAGCGAATTCGCCCAGTTGGTTGCCCGTGAGCCAGTGCCCCTGGCCCGCGGCGCCCTGCTGATTGCAAAAGAGGAATATCCGGGCCTCGACGTCGACAACTATCTCGACCGTATATCCGCGCTGGCCGGCGAGGCGCGCCCGCTCGTGCAGGCGGGTGCAGACACGGTCGAAAAAATCCAGTTGCTGTCGCATTTCCTGTTCGTCGAGAAGGGTTTCGAGGGTAATCGCGACGACTACGGCGACCACCGCAACTCGCTGCTCAACGATGTGCTCGAACGCCGCCTCGGTATCCCGATAACGCTCTCGGTGGTTTACCTCGAAGTCGGCCGTCAGCTTGATCTCAATCTTTACGGCGTTTCGTTTCCGGCACATTTCCTGGTTAAGGCAGTCGATGAGCGAGGC
>Ga0302325_10005580_pt1 | contig 28558 bp, 23 predicted proteins | sample Palsa_T0_2_FD_201948 | JGI IMG/M metagenome (GOLD analysis project Ga0302325, IMG submission 201948) | Peat permafrost microbial communities from Stordalen Mire near Abisko, Sweden - Palsa_T0_2 | ecosystem: Environmental > Terrestrial > Soil > Palsa > Peat permafrost | place: Sweden: Abisko...
TGTCGCGCTGTTGCTTGTAGGTGTTGCGAAGGGCCGGGCGGCCTTTGCGCAACTCCGCCAGAGTCGTCGGCAGGTCGTGAGCAGTGTGAACGACGGCCATTAGCTTGATCCCCTCGAGATTCGCTTGGAGAGGCTGACTTCTTCGAAGTGGTTTGGCCAGCCGCCGCAAGCGGCGGTCGGCGAAGCCGGATGAAGAGTAGGCCGGATTGTCAAGCCGCGACATTGGCGCCGACCCGCCCTGCGGGCGTCGGCAGGACCTTCAGGCCCGACCAGTCGGCGTCGAGGGCACAGACCTTGACGTCCACCCAGCCGGGGCATGGACAGCCTTTCCGCCAGGGCCTCCAGTTCGGCGCTTGACCCGGGCGGCGGTTCGGCCAGTCTCCTGAGAGAAGGGGGCGCACCTGACGATTCCCGACCGCATTGCTCCGCCCGCCCTCGGCGCCTGCGCCGCCGCGCTTCTGGCGGGCTGCATGGTCGGGCCTAACTTCCAGCGGCCGGCGCCCCCCACTGTCCAGGGCTACACGCCAATGCCGCTTCCCGCGGCCACCGCCGCCGCCCTCGGGCCAGGAGGGGCGGCGCAGCGGTTTGTCTACGGCGCGCCGGTCGACAAGGCCTGGTGGACGGTGTTCGGCTCGCCCGAGCTCGAGGGGCTCGAAGCCGAGGCGTTGAAGGCCAATCCCACCCTGGGCTCGGCGCAGGCGGCCCTACGCCAGGCGCGGGAGACCTGGCTCGCCCAGCGCGCCGCCCTTTTTCCGACCGTGGCCTTCCAGGGCAACGCGACCCGCGCCAAGAACTCGGCGACGCTCGCCCCGCCGCTCAACAACAATAGCGAGACCTACACGCTCTACACCGCCCAGTTCCAGCTCTCCTACGTTGTCGACGTCTTCGGCGGCGTGCGGCGCCAGATCGAGTCGACCGCGGCGCAGGCAGAAAACCAGCGCTTCCAGACCGCCGCCGCCTATCTGACGCTGACCGCCAATGTCGCCAGCGCGGCTCTTCAGCTGGCCGCCCTCGACGACCAGATCGCCGAAACACAGGCCATCGTTGAGGCCGACAGACAGAGCCTCGTGGTCACCTCGCGCCAGCAGCGGTTCGGCCAGGCCTCCGGCGCAGACGTGGCGGCGGCCAGGGCAAGCCTCGAACAGGCCGAGCAGCTGGCGCCGCCGCTGCAAAAGCAGATCGATCAGCAGCGGGATCTGCTGGCCGACCTCCTGGGCCGACCGCCATCGCTGGCGCCGACGAATTCGCTGCGCCTGGCGGATTTCCACCTCCCGCCCGACTTGCCGGTACGCCTCCCCGCGGAGCTCGTGCGGCGTCGGCCTGACATCCTGGCGGCCGAGGCCAATGTCCACGCCGCATCGGCGCAGGTGGGCGTAGCGGTCGCCGCGCGGCTGCCCAGCTTCACGATCGACGGCGCGCTGGGGGGCGCATCGACGGAGATCACCACCCTCGTCTCCAACGGCAACGACCTGTGGTCGATCGAGGGCGGCATCGCCCAGACGGTCCTCGATGCCGGGGCCCTGCGACACAAGGAGCTGGCGGCAAGGGCGGCTCTCGATCAGGCCATGGACCAGTACCGCGTGACGGTTCTCGCCGGACTGCAGAATGTCGCCGACGTGCTGCAGGCGGTCGTCGACGATGCGCACACGCTCGAGCACGCCGGAGCGGCCGACGCCGCGGCGGCCAACTCGCTGCGCATCGCGCGCCAGGAGTTCGTCCATGGCCAGGTCGGCTCGCTCAGCGTGCTGAGCGCCCAGGCCGCCTCCAGCCAGGCTCGCGTCACCCTGGTCCAGGCCAGGTCGGCCCGCTACCTCGACACCGTCGCTCTGTTTCAGGCCCTGGGGGGCGGCTGGGACCCGGACGAGCCGACGACGAAGTCAAATCCTCCTCCGCCGACGACGCCATGAGGATGGCCTTTTCCATTCGTGCAACCCGAGCCCTCTGGCGAGCCGCCGCGGCGGCGCTGTTCCTGGCCGCCAGCATAGCGCCACGCCAGGCCTGGTCGCTGGAGGTCAGCCAGCAGGTGCAGCGCCGCCTCGCCGTGGCGACGCAGCGGCTGACGTTGACCCACCAGTCGGACCAGGTCGACGCCTTCGCCAAGGTGCTCGATCCCGAGCCCCTGGTTCAGCTGGATTCGGACCTCGCCACCGCCATCGCGACAGCGGCGGCGTCGAAGGCCGAGGCCGAGCGCTCCAGGGTCCTCAGCACTCCCAACGGCGGCGTCGCGGTCAAGGACATGGAGGCGGCCGTGTCGCAGGCCAGGCAGGACGCCCTGAAAGTCGACATCCTTCGCCGCCGCCTGGGGTTGGAGTGGGGACCGGGCGTCGCCAGGATGAGCGACGTGGCGCGCGAGCGGCTGGTCCGGGCGCTCACCGCCGGGGCCGCCGCCCTCGTCCACGTCGACACCCACAACAACGAAGGGCAACGGGGCGCCAAGTTCGTCAAGGTCGACATCGGCGATGATTCGGTGCGCGGCAGGGTCATCGGTCCGGCGCGCGCCGCCGAGCCCCGCCTGCAGTCCTCGGGCCTGATCGTCGAGGTCGAGGGACGCTCGGCGATCCTGCTTTCGGTGGGCCTGACCCAGAGCGCCCACATCGAGCAGTCCACTCCGCAAAGCGGCGTCCTGCTGCCGCGCACGTCGGTGATCCGTTTCAAGGGATCGGACTGGGCCTATGTCCGAGTCGCCCCGACGACGTTTCAGCGGCGGCTGGCCGAAAATCCCGTACCCGAGAGTGATGGCTTATTCGTCGCCAAGGGCTTCGCGGCCGGCGACGAGGTGGTGGTCAAGGGCGCCGATGCGCTGTTCGCGGCCGAGTTGAGCCCGCCTGCAGAGACCCACTGACAATGCTCGAGGCGCTCGCCCGCTGGTCGATGCGGCGGCCCAGGCTAATTGCCTGGACCTGCGTGTGGTTCGTAGCCTGGGGCCTCTTCCTTGTCAGGGACATCAGGTTCGAGTTCCTGCCCGAACTCGCCCCGGCGCACGCGAGCATCCAGACCGAGGCGCCTGGGCTGGTCGCCGAACAGGTCGAGCAGCTGGTGACCCGGCCGATCGAAACCCGGCTCATCGGCGCCGCCGGCATCGGCAGGGTAAGCTCGCAGTCGGTTCAGGGACTTTCCATCGTCACCGTTCGTTTCGCAGACCGCGCCAATCCCTATCGCGCCCTGCAGGCGGTTTCGCAGAACCTCTCGGGCGTTGTCGGAATACTACCGGCGGGGGTCGCGTCGCCGCGCATCTCCCCGCTCACTCCGCGCGGCGCCGAGGTGATGAAGATCGGCTTCACCAGCGCCAAGCTCGACGCCATGTCCTTGCGCGATGTCATACAGTGGGTCGTGCGGCCGAGACTGCTCGCCGTGCCCGGCGTCGCCCGAGTGGCCGTCTACGGCGGCGCGACCCGCCAGATAAGGGTCTTGGCCCGGCCCGGCGACCTTGCCGACAGCGACCTGGGCTTTCTCGACATCCTCAACGCCGTCAAGCGGGTGACCAGCGTCGCCGGGGCGGGCTTCATCGATACTCCCGCGCAGCGGGTGCTGATCGACCCACGCGGTCAGGCGCTGACGGCCGACGCCGTCGGCGCCGGACAAATCCCGGCCGCGGGCGCGGCGCCGACCCGCATCGCCGACGTCGCCGACATCGTCGAGGGGCCGGCGCCGGCGTTCGGGGACGCCCTGATCATGGGCAAGCCCGGCGTCCTGGTCTCGATCGCCGGCCAGTACGGGGCCAACGCCCTGGAGACCACCCGCGCCATCGAGCGCGCGACCACGATCCTGCAACCGGCTATGGCCGCCCAGGGGATTACGATGACCACGCTCGCCCGGCCGGCGACCTTCACCGTCGACGCCATCAAAGGCATTGCTTTGGATCTGGCCATCGGCGCAGCCCTGGTCGCGCTGGTGCTCCTGATCTTTCTTCGGGATCCGCGGGCGGCGCTGATCTCGCTCGTCGCCATCCTGCTGTCGCTGCTAGGCGCAGTGGCGATCCTGAAGGCCATGGGCGTCGCCCTCAGCGCCATGACTCTGGGCGGCCTCGCCATCGGCCTGGGCGTCATCGTCGACGATGCGGTCGTCGACGTGGAAAACATCCTCTCGAGGCTGAGGGACGCCGAGGCGCGCGACGCTTCTCACCGCGAAGCGGTTGCGGACGCCTCGCTCGAGGTGCGCCAGTCGGTGATCTACCCGACCTTGGCGGTGATTGTCGCGGTCCTGCCGCTGCTCGCGCTTAGAGGGGCGCAAGGGGCGTTGCTGGCCCCTCTGGCCAAGGCCGCCATTGCCGCTTCGCTGGCCTCGCTGGCGGTCGCCGCCGTGGTGACGCCAAGCCTATGCGTGGTTTTTCTGCGCCACATCAAGCCGGCGCAGGACCCGGCCGCCCTTCGCAGGTTGAAGGACGCCCATGGCGGCTTGCTGGCGGCGCTTCTCTCCAGACCGGGATGGACGCTCCTGGCGGCGACCGTGGCGATCGTGCTGGCCATCGGCGGCATCGCATTGTCCCGACCGCAGTTCCTCCCACCTATCCATGACGGACATCTGGTCGTCGAGGCGCAGGCGCCGGCCGGCACTTCGCTCGAGGTCATGCGGGAATATGGCGTGAGCGTCGCGGCCGACTTGAGGTCGATACCGGGAGTCCGAGGCGTCAGCCAAAGGACAGGCCGGGACGCCACGGACGATGAGGGCTGGGACACCGGGCGCGGCCTCATCGATATCGACCTGGCCCCGAACCTGGCGGTGGCGGCCCAGGCCCGGATCGCCCAGCGCGTTACCGAACGGCTGCGGCTCTACCGGGGTCTGGCGACCACGCTCCGCCCGCTGATCGACAGCGGCCAGGTGGAGGGCGCGGAAGCCGCGGCCCCCTTCGAGGTCCTCGTTTTCGGTCAGGATCTCGACGCCATCGACGCCGCCGGCGCACGGATCGCCGCCGTACTGAAGACGGCGCCAGGGGCGCGGGAAGTGCGGGCGCAGACCGACGCCGTCGGGCCCGTGGTCCGCGTCGACCTGCGGTTTCCGCGCCTAGCGCTGTTCAGTCTCTCGTCAGCCGATGTCCTCGACACGGTCCAGGCCGCTTTCGCAGGCCAGAGCGTGGCGAAGATCTACCAGGGCGACCGGACCGTCGATCTGGCGATCAGCGCCCAGGAGAGCCTTCGGCGCGACCCCGAAGCGATCGGCGATCTGCTGTTGCGTTCGACCTCTGGGATTACAGTTCCCTTGAAGGCGGTCGCCAACATCTACCTGACCGACGGCCACGTCTTGATCGATCACGACAACGGCTTCCGTCGCGAGGTGGTTACCGCCGCTCCGGCCGATCCGGTCCGCTTCGAGGCGCTGGCGCGGAGCGCGATCGCCGCTCACGTGACCGTGCCGCCCGGCGCCTTCATCGAGTTCGGCGGGGCGGGCGCAGCAGCCGCCGCCGCACGCAATGACCTCTTCATCGATTACGGCTTCGCCTTCTTCGGCATCTTCGCCATCATGGCGATAGCATTCGACGCCAGGACAGGCGCCCTGATCGTTCTCTCGACCCTGTTCTCCCTGGTCGGCGCGGCGACGGCGGTGGCGTTCATGGGGGGTGCGCTGTCGATCGGCGCGGTCCTGGGTTTCATCGCCCTGATCGGGATATCGATGCGGGGCGCCATCCTTCTCTTTAGCCGGGCCGAGGATCTCTTGATCTCGGAAAGCGCGGAGTGGTCATTCAGGACGCTGGTGGCGGCCACGCAGGACCGGTTGACGCCGGTCCTGATGACCGCCTTGCTGGTGGCGCTTGTCCTGGCGCCCCTGGCCCTCCACGCCGGCGAAGCTGGACGGGAGATCCTGGGACCCATGGCGATCGTCATCCTTGGCGGCCTCTTCACCGGAACCCTGGCCACGCTGATCGTCTTGCCGGCCATGGTCGTCACCCTCTGGCGCCCGCCAACAGCGGCGCCGCCGGCCAATCCCCCAACCACGACGGTGACCGACAATGGATGAACCCCGCAGGGCCCCTCCGGCCAGCTTTGGCAAGAGGCTGGCCGCATTCTTCAAGATTCTCGGCCCTGGCCTGGTCTCCGGCGCCGCCGACGACGACCCCTCGGGAATCGCCACCTATTCGCAGACCGGGGCCCAATTTGGTTTCGGCCAGATCTGGACCGCGCTCTACCAGATCCCGCTGCTGATCGCGGTCCAGGAAGCCTGCGCGCGGATCGGGATAGTCACCGGCAAGGGGTTGGCCGGAGTCATCAAGGAGCACTATTCGCGCACGATCCTGATCTGCATCGTGCTTCTGGTCGTCGTTGCCAACACCATCAACGTCGGGGCCGACATCGGCGCAGTCGCCGCCTCCGCCCAGCTCGTCTTCAAAGCGCCCTATTGGCTCTACTGCGTCCTTACGGCGGTAGTGGTCGTCGCCCTCGAGGTCTTCATGAGCTACAAGACCTATGCCCGGGGGCTGAAGTGGATGGCGCTGGCCCTGCTAGCCTATCCGGCGACGGCGCTGATCGTGCACGAACCCTGGAAGCAGATCCTCTACGCGACCTTGGTCCCGCACGTGGAATTCACCGTCGCGTTCCTGTTCATCATCACCGGCGTCTTTGGCACCTCGATATCGCCCTACATGTTCTTTTGGCAAGCCTCCCAGGAATGCGAGGAACAGATCGAACAGGGCCTCGCGTCCCAGGACGGGAGCAAGCACCGAGTTTCCCGCCGGTTCCTCAGGGGCATGGAAGTCGACACCCGGGTCGGGATGATCGCCTCCGAGGTCGTGCAGTGGTTCATCATCATGACCACCGCCACGGTGCTCTTCAGTCACGGGGTCAAGAACATCGCCACCGCCGCCGATGCCGCCAAGGCGCTGGAGCCCCTTGTCCGCTCGTTTCCCAATTCGGGCCAGGTGGCCAAGGACCTCTTCGCCGTCGGCGTCGTCGGCCTGGGCCTGCTGGCGATCCCGGTGTTGGCTGGCTCGTCGGCGTACGCCTTCGCCGAGGCGATCGGCTGGAAGCAGGGCCTGTCGCGAAAGCTCGCCGAGGCCCCTGGCTTCTACGGCGTCATCATCGTTTCCCTGCTCGTCGGGCTCGCCTTCAATTTCCTCGGCATCGACCCGATCAAGGCGCTGGTCTTCACCGCGGTCTTCAACGGCATCGCCGCCGTGCCCATGATCTTCCTGATCGGCCTGATCAACCGCAACGCCAACATCCTCGGGCGCTGGCGCGGCGGCTGGCTCTCGCAGACCTTCGTCTGGATCACCTTCGCGGTCATGGGCCTGGCCGCCGGGGCGCTGATCTACACCACCGTCATGCCCAAATAGGCGGGCGGGCGCGCCGCCCGAAGGGTTGAGCACTCTGATCCACTCGCCAATGCAGGAGCTCCGGCGCAATCACGGCATGGCCAAGCCGTGAGGGCGGGAAGAACTCCGTGGAGGATGCGGAACGGCCGGACTTGCGCGTCAGTTGGGGGCCTCGCCGCCGGTCGCGAGGACCCGGTCGGTCTTCACGTCGAGCTTGTGCATCATCTGCAACAGCATCGCATTCTGGTATTCGAGGTGGGTAAGGATGATCTCGATCTCCTTCTCCGCCTTCACATTGATCTCCAGGTCACGCTCGGCGCGCAGCTCGGCGTGGCCGCCCTGGACGTTCTGTCCGACCATGATCAGCGGCATCAGCAGGATCTGGACGACGTTGGAAATGAACAGCCAGAAGACGAAGCCCATCGGCGGGTCGAACCGCAGGTTCTCCGGGGCGAGGAAGTTCCAGCCGAGCCAGAGCACCGTCCAGATGAAGATGATCCGGAAGAACGCCATGGTCCCGACCCGCTCGGTGATCCACACCGCGAGCCGGTCCAGCGGCCCCAGACTCTCCCGGTGCTGCTTGTAGGTGCTGCGCATGGTTGGGCGGCCCCTGCGGACCTCCGCCAGACTCTTCTGCAGACTTTGGGCGGTCGGCGAGGTGGCCATCGGCGACGTCTTATCCAGAGATGTTCTGGCCGGGAGCGCGACCGGTTCCAGAGCATATCGCCAAAGCGCGTTCCAACCGGGACTTCAGACCTCAAGCCGGGTCGTCGAGGCTGAAGCGGTCGTCGTCCTCGTGGTAGGCGAAGATCTCGGCGAAACGGCCCCAGGAGACGACTGCGTCCAGGGTTTTCTCGGCGTAGTCCTCGCTCATGAAGTCCTCGAGCTCGTCGCGGAACCGGGTCGCCGGGGCCTGGTGGGAGGTGCGGTCGTCCAGGACCCGGCGAATGTGGGCGGCCAGCGGGACGTAGGCCAGCAGGTGCTGGGCGAAGAGCTGCTTGCGTTCGTCGACCTCGGCGTTGGCGTAGCGCCTAGCCGCGGGCGTCAGGCGGATCGTGCGGCCCTCGATCTCGGCGAAGCGCATCAGCTGCAGGGTGTCGGCCACCGGCAGCAGTTCGTCGGCGTCCATGTTCAGCTCGTTGGCGAGCGTCGCCAGGTCGGCCTTGCCGTGGTGAGGCGGCGCCGCCAGGGCCTCGATCATCCCCGAAAGGGTGTTGGTGGAGACGTGGGTCAGCGCCATGCCAAGGCCCAGGCCTGGGAACGCGCCCTGGGAGGCCGGCGGGCCGCTGGGCCTTGCGGTCATCCGCGCGTAGGTGTCGTCGACCAGGGCCCGGAAGGCGGGGTCGAGCCGCTTGCGCGGTTGGGGAAGGTCGACCTTGATCTCGGCGATCACCCGACCGGGGTTCGACGAGAAGACCAGAATCCGGTCGCACATCAAGACCGCCTCCTCGATGTTGTGGGTGACCATCAGGATCGAGCGGATCGGCATCTTGCCTTCGGCCCAGAGATCGAGAAGGTCGGTCCTGAGGGTCTCGGCGGTGAGGACATCGAGGGCTGAAAAGGGTTCGTCCATCAGCAGCACCGAGGGCTGGACGACCAGGGCGCGAGCCAGGCCCACCCTCTGGCGCATCCCGCCGGAGAGCTCCTTCGGATAGGCGTTCTCGAAGCCGTCGAGGCCGATCAGGTCGATGGCCGCCAGGCTCCGCTTGCGGCGCTCGGCCGCCGGCACGCCCCTGGCCTCCAGCCCCAGCTCGACGTTCTTCTCGACCGTCAGCCAGGGGAAGAGCGCGAAGCTCTGGAACACCATGGAGACGCCGTGGGCGCTGTCGTCGCCCGGCATGTCCTTGACGATGATCGTGCCCGCCGTCGGAGTGATCAGGCCGGCGATCGAGCGCAGCAGGGTCGACTTCCCCGACCCCGAACGGCCCAGGAGACCGACGATCTCGTTGGGTCGAAGGGTCAGGTTTACCTCTTCCAGCACCAGCAGGCCGGCGCCGCCGCCCTTGCCGTAGACATGCCTGAGCCCCCGCACCTCGACGAGGTCGACGTCGGTTTCGATCGGGCGTTCGAGGGTCATGGTCATGGCGGCGGTCTCCGGTAGTTTCTCAGTCAATCAAGTCGAAAATGGCGTTCGGAAAAGGCGTAGAGCGGACGCCACACCGTCCGGTTCAGGAAGATCACCAGGATCGACATAACGGCGATCCCCAGCGCCACCCGGGGATAGTCTCCCGCCGAGGTGGCGTCGGCGATGAAGGACCCCAGGCCCTTGGCCTCGAGGCGCGAGTGGCCCCAGCTGGCGACCTCGGCGACGATGCTGGCGTTCCACGACCCGCCCGAGGCGGTGAGGGCCCCGGTGACGTAGTAGGGGAAGATTCCGGGCAGGATCAGGTCCCGCCAACGCTGCCACGACCCCAGGTGGAAGATGCCGGAAACCTCTTTCAGGTCGTTGGGCAGCGCCGCGGCGCCGGCGACGACGTTGAAGAGGATGTACCACTGCGTCCCCAGGATCATCAGCGGCGAGAGCCAGATGTCGGGATCGAGCTTCCAGGCGACGATGACGATCACCGCCATCGGGAAGAGGACGTTGGCCGGGAACGCGGCCAGGAACTGGGCCACCGGCTGGATGCGCTCGGTCCACACCGGCCGAAGTCCGATCCATACCCCGATCGGCACCCAGATCAGGCTCGCCAGGGCGATCAGGATCAGGACCCGCAGCAGGGTGATCAAACCCAGGTCAAAGGCGGTCAGGGCGTCGTGAAGGCTGACGGTGTGGCTGATGTAGCGGAGGATGGTGAGCGCGGCCCAGATCGTCACGGCGATGACGAGCGCCAGCCAGGCGATGTCGAACCACCTTCCGGTCCGCGGCCCGCCGATCTGGGGCAGCGAGACCTTCGGGGCCTTGGGAACGGGGATGGCGCGCAATAGGGCGGCGAGCGGCGCGCCCAGCCGGGCGAGGAGCCGGGTGCGGCGCAGGACATCGAAGAACCAGGAGCGCGGCTCTTCCTCCGAGGCGGTCTGCTCGAAGCGGAACTTGTCGGCCCAGGCGACGATCGGCCGGAAGAGGAGCTGGTCGTAGAGGACGATCACCACCCCCATCGCGCCGACGGCCCAGGCGACGGCGGTGAAGTTCTTCTGCTCGATGGCGACCGCCAGCCACGATCCGATGCCGGGCAGCGTCACCTGGGTGTTGCCCACCGTGATCGCCTCGGAGGCGACGAGGAAGAACCAGCTTCCGGACATCGACATCATGGTGTTCCAGACCAGGGCCGGCGTCGCGAACGGCAGCTCCAGCCGCAGGAATCGGCGCCAGGGCGAGAGACCGAACTGGCGGCTGACCTCGTCGAGATCTCCGGGGAGGGTCCGGAGCGACTGGTAGAAGCTGAACGCCATGTTCCAGGCCTGGGCGGTGAAGATGGCGAAGATCGCCGCGCACTCCACGCCCAGCTCGCTGCTCGGGAAGAGGCCCATGAAGAAGGTGACGGTAAAGGTCAGGAACCCCAGGACCGGCACCGACTGGAGAATGTCCAGCATCGGGATGATCACCAGCTCTGCCTTGCGGCTCTTGGCCGCCAGGGTCGCGACGATGAAGGTGAAGAGCAGCGAGGCGAAGATCGCCGCGAACATCCGCAAGGTCGTGCGCAGGGCGTATTCGGGCAGCCTCGCCGGATCGAGCACGATTGGAGTGGTGTGCAGGTTGGCTAGCGGCAGGTTCATCTCCTGCGCGCCGTGAACGATGAGGACGGCCCCAAGGCCGATCACGGCCAGGGCGACGAGGTCGTAGCGATTGGGCGCAAGCCTGCGGCGCGCGAAACGCGCCAGCAAGCCGAAGTTCGTCCTGTCTGGGGAAAGGAAGACCATCGAGGAGCCTCGTTGACGCCGCTTGGGCCGTCACGAGGCGCCCGATTTAAGTCAGGCGGCGTCCGACGACTTCAGCGGCCCGCTAATTGGACCAGGACTGTCGCTTGGCATTGGCTTTTCAGGTTGAAGGAGCGCGCCCGAACCGCGCAATGCGGTCCAGCCACGAACGAGCGCAATGGTGCTGAACGAAGGCCAAGTCAAGCGGGCCGGGGCCGATATTTGGGCGCAGCGGACAGGGCGTCCAGGAGGCCGCTGGCGGCGGTCTGGACCGGGGCGAAGGCCAGCGCTATACCGCTCGCCAAGGCGTCGCGCCGGCTAGTCACCGGCGGAGCGACCGCCGGAGCGGATTTTAGAGGATCGGCCGGCTCTTAACGCCTATGGACGTTTTGCTCCCGTTAGGCGAACGTGCCGATGCGGGAGACCGTTTTTGGGTCCTTACGAGTCGGGGCGACAAAATCAATCACCAGGGGAACTGACACCATGAAGCTTCCAGCCCTCGCCATCACGGCCGTCGCCGTGGCGGCGCTTCTCGGCGGAACAGCGATCGCGCAGGATACGACGCCTGCCACGCCGCCAGCCGCCGCGCCCGCTCCGGACGCCACCGCGGCCCCAGCGCCGGCGCCTGCCGACCAGACGCCGCCCGCGGCGATGGCGCCGGCCGCATCGCCCGATCAGCCTGGCCCGGCCGCGACCATGCAGCCGGTCCCAAACCCGGAAGGCTCCACGAGCCACGCGATGGCCCATCACGGGGCGATGAAGCATCACGGCAAGTGGCACGGTCACATGAAGGGCGCGCATAAGGGTAAGCACCACGGCCACATGAAGGGCGCCCATAAGGGCAAGATGCACGGCCACATGAAGGGCCATCATCACGCCAAGGCCGCCAAGGCCGCGCCGGCGCCCGCCGCGCAATAGGCCGGAGCTTCGGCGAGTCGGCCGCGGGGCCGGCTCGCCCGTAGCCTAACTCCGAAGGGATTGGACGGCGGCGTCCGGCAACAGGCGTTGCGGTTCCTCTCCCCTACTTTGCGCGCACCGGTCAGACGGGGACGACCGCCTTGCCCACCGGGGCCAGAGCGATCATCGCCAGCTTGAAGTGCTGGATTCCGAACGGGATGCCGATGATCGTGAGGCAGAGGCCCGCGCCGATCACCAGGTGGGCCAGGGCGATGTGCCAGCCGCCGAGCAGGATCCAGAGCACGTTGAGCCCCAGGCCGAGGCAGCCCGAGCCGAGGTCCTCGCGGCCGGTGATGTCGCGGCGCTCGACAATCCGCTTGCCGAATGGCGCAAAGGCGAAGACGCCGATCCGCACTGCAGCGCCGGCCCACGGCAGGCCCACGATCGTGATCGCCAGCAGCACCGCCCCCAGCAGCCACAGAAAGCCGGTGATGAAGCCGCCGAAGATGAACCACAGGATGTTGAGAAGCAGCGTCACGTCGGGGCCTCTATCGTCCTCAGAGCATAGCTGGGGCCCTGCATTGATCCAAAGCCCGGCGAGCCCACCTATAGGGGGTCGCCAGGCGCCGCCACCGGAAATGACGGCGGCCCCGGCAGGCTCGAACTGAAAACAGGACCCCTGACCCCGCGATGACCCGCCCGCCTTCACCCTCCGGCCGCCCCTCTCCTCTCGCCGCCGTCTTCGCCGGCCTCGTGGCCCTGGCCGCGACCGGCTGTTCGGTCGCCTCCGCGGCGCCGGAGGAACCGCGCCGGCTGCCGGCGCCGGCCGCGTCCGACCCGGCCCCGACCGCCAAGACCGAGAGCGCCGTCCTCTCCGGCGGCTGCTTCTGGGGCGTGCAGGGGGTGTTCCAGCACGTCAAGGGCGTCGCTCGGGTCACCGCCGGCTATTCCGGCGGCCAGTGGACCACCGCCAACTACGAGATGGTCGGCAGCGGAACCACCGGCCATGCCGAATCGGTGCGGATCGTGTTCGACCCGCACGTGATCTCTTATGGCGAGATCCTGCGGATATTCTTCTCGGTGGCCACCGACCCGACCCAGCTCAACGGCCAGTTCCCCGACGAGGGCCGCCAGTACCGCTCGGAGATCTTCGTCGCCGACAAGACCCAGAAGGCGCAGGCGCAGGCCTATCTGGCGCAGCTTGCCGCCGCCAAGGCTTTCGATCGGCCGATCGTCACCCGGATCGATCCTCTGACCGGGTTCTACGAGGCCGAAGCCTACCATCAGAACTATCTCTACAAGCACCCCGACGCGCCCTACATCGCCACCTACGACCTGCCCAAACTCCAGGCGCTCAAGGCCCTCTTCCCCGCCGACTACATGGCCAAGCCGGTTCTGGCGAACTAACCAGGGCTGCCGGCGCACGCAGCCTACGCCTCATCACCGACCTGGGGTCGGCAAGGGCGATGCAGGTGGCGTCGCCCTTTCGATCGGCTTCCCGATCAGACTCTCGTAGAGATCAAGCACTCTTTTCGACGACGCGGTGAATTTCGTCAGTCAGTTTGTTGTTGATCTTGATCAACTTGTGAATTTCGTCGGTAAGTTTCAGCACGGCCTCGGCGTCGTTGTAGGTTTGGCGCGCCTGCTTGTCGGACGCCTTCGCCAACACCTGCTGCCCGACCATGATCACGGAGAGCAATACCAACTGCAGGAAGGTCTGCGAGATCCAGGAAACAGTCGCCACGGTTCCCTGATGAATCGCCGCCGGGAGACTGATCAGGGTCAAGATTGCGAAGGCGTAGGCGCACCACATGGAGCCAACGATTCTCGTGATCTGCACCGCCAGCCAGCCGTTGAATCCAACGTGCTCGTCAGTCGTAAGGGCGACAGGTTCCATCTTCCGCCTCGCAATTTGTGGGTGTGGGACATGAGCTTCCGGCATCTTAGGTCGTCTCCCAAGATTGTGCCGGAAAACATGTTAGCCGACAGAGCGCGGCTCCGCTCCGGCATTGACCACGGTCTTCCGACGACGAGCCGGCGGCGCCGGCCACGGGAGATGGAGCCTCTTAAGCGAAGAGGCCAGGGTCGAGGCCCGACAGACTTCGACGAAGGCTTATTCTCGCGCGCTCGGCGAGACGACCAATAAGGTTTCGATGAACCGCGGCAAGACGAGCGCCGCCCGCGTCACGGTCGTCGCCGCCGACCGCATGCCCATCATCGTAGCGGCGTTTCCAAGTGCAGCGCGGGGCGACCGCTCTGGCGTCGGGACCAATCGCGAGGAATGGCGGCCTCCAGGGCGTCGTCGACGGTGATGACGCCGAGAATCCGACGGTCGGCGTCCAGGACCGGCAGGCTGAGCAGGTTGAAATCGGCCATGCGGGTCGTCACCGAAACGATGTCGTCCTCGGGCGCCGCGAAGATCACCGGCCCTTCCGCCGCATCGCGCAATGGCGTGGCCGGATCCAGCTGCAGCGCGCGCACCAGGCGAAGCGTGCCGGTCAAGGCGCCGTCGGCGCCTAGGCTATGAATGGTGGTCAGGGCTTCGGGTTGATGAGTCGTGGCCGTGCGGATCGCCTCCAGGGCGTCGGCGATGCTGTGGTCCTCGGGCAGCGCCAGGTAATCGGTGCCCATCAGACCGCCGGCGGTGGCGGCGTGGTAGCCCAACAGGGCGAGGACCTTCCGGTTCTGGGGTTCTGGCAATAGGGCCAGCACCGGCTGTCGCCGCGCCTGGGGAAGCTCCATGATCGCGTCGGCGGCGTCGTCGGCGCGCATGCGCGACAGCACTTCGGCAACCTCCCCGTCGCCGCGGCTCTTTAGCAATTTCGCCTGCTTGTCGTCCTCGAGCTCTTCGAACACGCTGGCTTCCAGGGCCGGGTCGACGTGGACCTCGGCCAGGAGCAGACCCTGCTCTTGCGGCGAGGCAGTCTCGATGATGTCCGCGATCTGGGCCGGCTTGAGCCGCCACACCCATTTTGGCCGGCCGCCCGCCCTCGGATGGCCGGCATCGGCGATCAGGACCACGAAGTCGCGCCAGTCGCGCGCGGGATGATGCGCGTGGGCGCCGAAATGGAGCCAGCCATGCCGATGCACATCCAGGGCGGTTGCAGCCCATCCCGTCTTGGTGCGCGTCAGGCGGATGTCGTAGGCTTTTACCAGCCGGCCGCGGGGGACATCGATCAGCCGGTGTCGCAGGACCTCCGCCCTGAGCAGAACTTCGTCGCCTCGCCGTTTCGGGGGAGGGCTCCATGAGTCGGCCTTCAGTCGGATCGAGGCGTCGCCGATCACGGCGTCATTGGCTTTCACGAAGGCTTGGCCGCCCTTCAGGCCGAGGAGAAAGCCGGCGAGGATCGGGTAGTCGTCGTCGCGAAGCTGGACGACCGCGTCCTCCAATGTCCCCACCGCGTGATCGTGGGCGTCGACGACGGGCCGCTTGAGCAGGAGCGACAACGAGACTTGGGCGTTCGGTGCGCGCTCACCGCTAGCGGTGGTCACGAAGGCGTCCTTAGGTGACGGGCCGCCACGGCCGGCCCGACGCTGACCTTACGCGCAAGCACGTCAGTGACCAAGCGCGAGCTGTACGACGCGCACCACCACCAAGAGCATGGCGAGCAGCAGATAGGCGCGCAGGACCGTCAGTCCTATGGTCCGGGCCAGGGAGAGCTTGGGTGTCGCGAGCAGAGTCAAGGGCGGCATCCGCCACGTCCCGCGCCCAGGTAGCTGGCGCACGACGGGGAGGGGCGGGTGACGGCGCCGGGCGATCAGGAACATCACGCCGACGGCCGCCATGAGCACCGCGCCGCCGCCGAGTATGGCGAGCACGGCGTTAGCGCCGAGGTCGGGAAAGAGGACGCCGGCGGTGAGAATGAGCGAGAGCACGACCAGGATTCCGATGACCATGGACGTGAACAGGTTCAGCGCCAGCCCATTGACCCAAGGGCCCAGCACCTCGCGGTCGTTGCACAGAAACAGCAGGAACACAGTGGCCGAAGGCAGCAGCACGCCGGCCAGCACCTGGACGCCGACGGTCAGCAAACCGAGCGGGCTGCCTGGGATGAGGACGATGACCGCGGAGACCACCAACAGCCCCGCAAAGGCCAGATAGAACCCCTTGGCGTCGGTGACCTTGCGATGAAGCGAGTGCTTCAGCCCGAGCACATCGCTCAGAGCATAGGATGTGGAGAGACCGACGGCGGCCGCGCCGATGATCGAGGCGTCGATGAGCGCCAGGGCGAAGAGGATGCCGGCGAGCTTGCTGACGTATTTGCCGAGCCCCTGGGCCACGCCTTCCGCGTCGGTGAACGTGCCGAACTCCGGATGTCCGCTGAACGTAGCCGCCGTAAAGGCGATGATTGCGGCCGCGCCGACGATGACGATGACGATCCCGATCCATAGGTCCGCCTTCTCGTAGGCGATGAAGCGGGGGGTGATGCGCTTGTCGATGATATAGGACTGCTGAAAGAACAGCTGCCACGGAGCGACCGTGGTGCCGATGACCGCGATGATCAGCAGCACGACCTTGGAGAGGTCCGCGCCCCGGGGCAGCCGGGGGATCAGGAAGTCTCGGACCATCTGGCCGGCGGGCGGATGGACTATCCAGTAGATCGGCACGAGCAGGAACGAGCCGGCCACCAGCGCCATGCAGACCTGCTCGAAACGCCGGAAGGACCCTGTGCTCGCCGCGGCCACGACGGCGACGGCCGAGAGCAGCACGCCCGGGATCTTGGGAAGGCCGAGATAGTGCAGTCCCAGGCTGATGCCGATGAACTCGGTGACGATCGTCAGGGCGTTGAGGATGAAGAGATCGATGACGCTGAAGGCGCCCCAGAACCTGCCGAAGCGTTCCAGGATAAGACGGGCGTGGCCGACGCCGGTGACCACGCCCAGGCGGAGGACCATCTCCTGGTTCACGTAGAGGACTGGGACCAACAGCAGCAGCACCCAGAGCAGGCTCGTGCCGTACATCTGGCCAGCCTGCGTGTAGGTCCCGAAGGCGCCGGCGTCGTTGTCGCCGACCATGACGATGAGGCCTGGGCCTACGATCGCGAACAGGGTGACGAGGCGGGCTTTGAGGCCCACGCTGGGCGGATGGTCGAGCGGGAGCGTGCCGAAGGCGCCTTCGATGTCGCCGATGTGCGCCGAGTCGAGAACAGCGGATGCCTTAGTGTCCGTGGTGGCGTCGACCATGCGCGCTTCCTACCTACTCACGGCGGCGGACCGCCTCGACCATAGGCGAGACCGCCGATAAGCCAAGCGGCGGCCCAAGGGGAAACGCAGTTGGGTCAGGACCCGCGGCGGGGTCTCGAACCACGCCATCTCGAGCGCGCAAATCGCCTCGCCGGCGAGCCGGTCATCGCCACGGGCGCGACAGCCCCAGTGCCGCTCGCGCTCGCCCGAGCCCGGCTGCGCGGTCTTCGCAAACCGGCCGGGCCGTGACGGCTGCGCCCGGGAACGAGCCAGTGACGACAGCGACGCGCCCAGCCCTGGCGTGCCCGGCAGGGGCCTATAGTCTAAGCCCGGGTCAGGGCGGCGACCTCGGAGGCGAGGTCGGCGGATTCCTTCTCGACGCCCTCGCCGAGCGCGAACCGGGCGAAGGCCGTAAGCTTGACGCCAGCCTCGGCCACGAGTTGGCCGATCGTCTGGCCGGGGTCCATGACGAAGGCCTGATTGAGAAGCACGACCTCCTCGTAGAACTTGCGGATTCGGCCCTCGACCATCTTCTCGACCACGGCCGGGGGCTTGCCGGAAGCGAGGGCCTGCTCTGAGAATATGGCGCGCTCGCGCTCGACCACATCGGGATCGAGATCCTCGGCGGAAAGCGAGCTGGGATTGGCGTGGGCGATGTGCATGGCGATCTTGCGGCCAAGATCCCTCAGCTTGCCTTTGTCGCCCTCCCCTTCCAGGGCGACGAGGACGCCGATCCGTCCGACATCGCCGGTGGGGTGGACATAGGCGCCGATAACGCCGGCGTCGACGCCCATGAGGGTGGCGCGGCGCAGCACCATGTTCTCGCCGATGGTCGCGATCAGGTTGGTGATTGCGTCCTGGACGGTCGCGCCGCCGGTAATGGGGGCGGCGCGCAGGGCTTCGATGTCACCTTCGACCGCGAGGGCCGCGGCGGCGATCTGGCGGGCGAGGTCCTGGAAGGCGGCGTTGCGGGCGACGAAGTCGGTCTCGGCGTTGAGCTCGATCAGGGCGCCGATCATGCCCGCGGCGTTGTCGCGCACGGCAAGGGCGATAACGCCGTCGGCGGCGATCCGGTCAGCCTTCTTGGCGGCGCGCGCGTGGCCCTTGGCGCGCAGCCAGTCGACGGCGGCCTCCATGTCGCCACCGGTTTCCTGCAGCGCTTTCTTGCATTCCATCATGCCGACGCCCGACTTGTCGCGCAGCGCCTTGACGAGCCCCGCCGTAATTTCGGCCATGGGTCCACTCCTTCTCTCTGGATGCGAGTCCCGGCCGGTTTCGGCCCGGGCCTCGAGGTTGTTCTAGTCTTCCGCGTCGGCTTCGGCTTTGGCCTCGGCGATCGCAACGTCTTCGCTCTCGGGCGCCGCTTCGTCAGCAGTCGCGGGCGGCTCGGGCTGGATCTCGGCCGGCTCGGCCGAGGCGAGAGCCGATACGGCCTCGGGCGCCGGTTCGGAAGCGGCGGTCAATTCCGCCTCGAGCTCCGGATCGACCTCGATCGAGGGCTCGGCCTGGGTCTTTTGCTTCGCGGCCTTGGAACGCAAGACGGGCTCGACCGGCGCCTCCGCCGCGCCGATATCGACGCCCATCGCGGCCTGGCCCTCGGTAAGGCCGTCGAGAACCGCGTCGGCGACCAGATCGCAGTAGAACTGCAGAGCCCTGGCGGCGTCGTCGTTGGCCGGCACCGGAAAGGTGATGCCCACCGGATCGCTGTTGGTGTCGAGGATCGCGATCACCGGGATATTGAGCTTTCGCGCCTCCTGAATGGCGATCGCCTCCTTGTTGGTGTCGATCACGAACATCAGGTCGGGGATGCCGCCCATCTCCTTGATGCCGCCCAGTGAGAGCTCGAGCTTCTCGCGCTCGCGGCCCATCTGCAGCAGCTCCTTCTTGGTCCGGCCGCCGGGATCGCCGCCGTCGAGCACGGTCTCTAGCTCGCGAAGGCGCGCGATCGAGGCCGAGATCGTCCGCCAGTTGGTCAGCGTGCCGCCCAGCCAGCGATGGTTGACATAGTACTGGGCGCAGCGCTTGGCGCCGGCCGCCACCGGTTCGGAGGCCTGGCGCTTGGTGCCGACGAAGAGCACCCTGCCGCCGGATGCGGCGACGTCGCGGACCTTGACCAGGGCCTGATGGAGCAGCGGCATGGTCTGGGAGAGATCGATGATGTGGATGTTGGAGCGGACACCGAAAATGTAGCGCTCCATCCGCGGGTTCCACCGGTGCGTCTGGTGGCCGAAGTGCGCGCCGGCCTCGAGCATCTGGCGCATGGTGAATTCTGGCAGAGCCATTTGGGATACGCGGTCCTTCTTCCGGTTGTCGCCTCCGCCGGGCCAACTCCTCGCCAAGACGGGCGGGGAGACCGGAACGGAAAAGCACGGGGATGTGGGCCCGCGCCTCGCCGAACGCCCAGCGTGCGTGATGGGCCGGTCAGATAGGGGGAATGGGGGCCGAAGGCAAGGGTTCGGGACCGGTTCCTAGACGTCCTCCAGGAAGGCGACGCCCGGGGCGGTCTTGAGCGCGCCGCGGATCGAAAGGTCGAGCTGGTAGCGCCCGGGAAGACGCACTTCGACTTCGCGACCGCCGCCGAGGGCCGCGACCAGCATGACCTCGCCTCCGCCGCCGTCGGAAGGACGCAGGCGCTTTTTCAATGAATCGAACTCGGACGTCGTCGGGGAGAGATAGATCCGCAATCCCGCTGCGACCTCGGCGATGGCCTTGTCGAGCGGCGAGGCGTCATCGCCGAAGAAGCGAACCTCCCCATCGGCGGTTTTGGCGCGAACCTTCAGGAGGACGGCGCGGCCGGGTTCGAGCAGGTCGCGGCAGCGCCGCAGGGTCTCGGGCGGGAAAAGCACCTCGTATTCGCCGGTGGGATCGGAGAGCGTGACGAAGGCGAACTTGCCACCGCCGGACTGGGCGGTGCGCTCCTGGCGGCGGCGAACGACGCCGGCCATTCTGAAAGCCTCCGCGCCGGCCTTCGCTTGCGCGAGGGCGTCGACGAACAGGGTCGAGCGGTGGCGGCGCAGAACCTCGACCATGTCATCCAGCGGGTGGCCGCTCAGGTAGTAGCCGACGGCGGCCAGTTCCTGGTCCAGTTGATCGACCGAATTCCACGGTTCGATCTTGGGCAGGCGTGGCCGGGCCGCGTCGGAAGCTTCGCCGAAGAGACTCTCCTGGGCCGAGGCGCGATCGGAAGCGACGCTCTGGGCGTAGCCGACCAGGGTGTCGGCTGCGGCGACGATCTGGGCTCGATTGGGATGGACAGAATCGAAGGCGCCGGCCCTGGCCAGGCTTTCGAGCGAGCGCTTGTTGATGTGGCGCGGATCGATGCGTTCGAGGAAGTCGAAGAGGTCGACGAAGGGTCCGCCGCGACCCCGCACCTCGACGACGTGGGCCATGGCCTGGGCCCCGACGTTGCGGATGGCGCCCAGCGCATAGAGGACGGCGCCGTTCCTCACCTCGAAGTCGGCCCCGGACCGGTTGATATCGGGGAGAGAGACGGCGACGCCCTGGCGGCGGGCGTCCTGGTAGAATACCGCCAGCTTGTCGGTGTTCGAGAGATCGAGACTCATCGAGGCGGCGAAGAACTCCACCGGCGCGTTCGCTTTCAACCAGGCGGTCTGATAGGCGATCAAGGCGTAAGGGGCGGCGTGACCCTTGGGGAAGCCGTAGCCCGCGAACTTCGCCATCCGGTCGAACATCGGGCTCGACTGCTCGGGGGTGAGGCCGTGGGTGGCGGCGCCGGCGAGGAAGCGCGCCCGCTGCTCGTCCATCTCGGCCTTCTTCTTCTTGCCCATGGCGCGCCGGAGAAGATCGGCTTCGCCGAGGGAATAACCGGCCAGGAACTGGGCGATCTGCATCACCTGCTCCTGGTAGACGATGACGCCGTAGGTGTCGGCGAGGGCCGGCTCGAGGCCGGGAAGCATGACCACCGGGCGGCGGCCCATCTTGCAGTCGACATACTCGTCGATCGATTCCATCGGCCCGGGCCGATAGAGCGAGATGAGCGCGGTGATCTCCTCGACCGTGCTGGGTCGCAGCTTGCGCAGGGTGTCGCGCATGCCCTGGCCTTCCATCTGGAACACTCCGACCGTGTGGCCCGAGGCCAGGAGCTCATAGGTCGCCGGATCATCGAGCGGCAGCCGCTCCAGGGATATGCCCGCGCCCCGGCGCTCGAGGTGCTTCACGGCCCGGTGGAGGACGGTCAGGGTCTTCAGGCCGAGGAAATCGAACTTCACCAGGCCGGCGCTCTCGACCCACTTGATGTTGAACTGGGTGGCCGGCAGCGCCGATCTCGGGTCGCGATAGAGAGGGGCCAGATCGGTCAGCGGCCGGTCCGAGATGACCAGACCGGCGGCGTGGGTCGAGGCGTTGCGGTAGAGGCCCTCGAGCTGGAGGGCGACGGTGAGAAGCGCGGCGACGGCCTCGTCCTCGTCCCTGGCGGCCTGGAGCCGCGGCTCCATCTCTATGGCCCGGGCGAGGCTGACCGGAGCGGCCGGATTGTTCGGGACCATCTTGGCCAGGCGGTCGACCTGTCCCAGGGGCAGCTGCATCACCCGGCCGACATCGCGCAAGACGGCGCGGGCCTGCAACGTGCCGAAGGTGATGATCTGGGCGACGCGGTCGGCGCCGTACTTTTCCTGGACGTAGCCGATCACCTCGTCCCGGCGCTCCTGGCAGAAGTCGATGTCGAAATCTGGCATCGACACGCGCTCGGGATTGAGGAAACGCTCGAAAATGAGGCCGAAGCACAGCGGATCGATCCCGGTGATGAGCAGCGACCAGGCGACGAGCGAGCCGGCCCCAGAACCGCGACCGGGACCCACCGGGATATCCTTGGCGACGGCCCACTTCATGAAATCGGAGACGATCAGGAAGTAGCCTGAAAATCCCATCGACTGAATGACGCCGATCTCGCGTTCCAGCCGCGCCCAGTAGGGCGCCTCGCCATCCGGTGGCGGCGCCGCGTCCAGTCGGGCGCGAAGGCCCTCGCGAGCCTGTTCGGCGAGCTCCTCCGCCTCCGAGCGTCCGGCGCGGGTGGGAAAGCGTGGCAGGATCGGATCGCGCTTGCGCACCAGGAAGGCGCAGCGTCGTGCGATCTCGAGGGTATTGTCGGCGGCCTCAGGGAGGTCGGCGAAAAGGGCGCGCATGTCGGCGGCGGACTTGAACCAGTGCTCCGGGCTGACGCGGCGGCGGTCGTCGGCCGACAGCAGAACCCCGTCGGCGATGCAGAGCAGGGCGTCGTGGGCGGCGTGGGTCTGCGGCGCGGCGTAGTAGACATCGTTGGTCGCCACGAGCGGCGTGTCGCTCTCGTAGGCCCAGGCGACGAGGCCCGGTTCGGCGATCGCCTGGCTCGAGAGGCCGTGGCGCTGGAGTTCGACGTAGAATCGGCCCTCGAAGGCGCGCCGCATCTCGGCAAGCGCCCGCTCCCCCTCTTCGATCCGGCCGGCGGCGAAGAGCGGATCGACCGGGCCGTCGGCGCCGCCGGAGAGGAGGATGAGACCCTCGGCATGGCCGCAAACCATGTCCCAGGAGACGTGCGGTTCGTCGTTGGCCGGGACGTCGAGGAACGCCGCCGACGAAAGCTTGGTCAGGTTGCGATAGCCGGCCTCGTTCTGGACCAGGAGGACGAGGGTCGGCAGCCGCGCCCAGCGGTCTGGCGGGCCTTCGCCGACACCCGACACCGGCAGCGCGCAGCCGACGATCGGTTGCACGCCGGCATCCCGGGTAAGCTGGGAAAACTCCAGGGCCCCAAAGAGGTTGGCGCGATCGGTAAGCGCCACCGCCGGCATCCCGGCCTCGCGCGCCAGAGTCCCGATGGTCTCGGCGCGGATCGCCCCTTCCAGCAACGAATAGGCCGAGCGCACGCGCAGATGTGCGAACCCACCGGCCGGCGCGTTCATGGCGCTCTTCTCCTTAACCGTCGCAGGCCCGCGCCCGAGGTTCGGTCGAGCCTTTTCGACTCACCCGACCCGTTGCGCCACCGTGCAGACCATCCAGACGAACGACGCCACCGACGCAAGCGCCAGCGACTCCCGAGCCAACCGAATCATGGGGACAACCTCCAATGAGTACCTCTTTTGTTCTCGTTATGTTTCGTCACGGAGTCAAGGAGAGATAAGCTCGCCTGAAAGCGTGGGTCGGTGACGCTCGCGGCAGGGAGCGCCTCGACGCGAGACGCGGTTGGCGCGAGACTGATCCAGCGCCCCGGCAACCGGACCGCGACGCCACGGGGATCGTCCACCCTCGCCATGGCAATCGACCAGACTGCCGATATCGCGCCGGTGGTGGTGCAGGCGCCGCGGCTGCCCGAGGCGGCCGGCGATCCGGCGTTCTCGATCCTCAGGATCGACCCGGTGGAATTGAGCCGCAGCGACCGGCTGGACGACGCGCTTGGCGAGGCGCCGGGCTTTTCCCTTTACCGGCGTAATTCCAGCCTCGGCGCCAATCCGACGACTCAGGGCGTGTCGCTGCGCGGGATCGCGGGGTCCGCCGCCAGCCGGGCCCTGGTGACCCTGGACGGCGTGCCGCAGAATGACCCGTTCGGCGGTTGGGTCATCTGGACGGCCCTGCCTCCGGAAGCGATCTCGAGCGCCACGATCGTGCGGGGGGCCGGCGCGGGGCCTTACGGCGCGGGCGCGCTCACCGGCGTGGTGGCCCTGGAACAGCCGGACCACCTCGACGCCGGCGCGGCGGGCGAGGTCGAGGCCGGGAGTATCGGCTACGAAAGGGCGTCGGGCGTCACCGAGATCGATTCCGGCCCCTCGCGGATATTCCTCGACGCGTCAGGCGAGCACGGCGACGGCTGGATCCCGGTCATCGAGGGCCGCGGCTCGGCGGATCGGCCCCTCAGCCTGACCGACTGGAGCGCGGCGGCGCGACTCGAGACCAACCTGGGCGCGGACGTGCTCGCCGCCCGCGTCGGCGCCTACCAGGAGGATCGCGGCGCGGGGACGCTCTTCGCCAACTCCCGCGCCCGCGGCGCGCAGGCGAGCATCACTCTCGTCGCGCCGCCGGACGAGGCGACTCTGGGCTGGCGCCTGCAGACCTGGGTCGAAGCCACCGACCTGGCCAACACCTCGGCGTCGGTCTCGGCGGATAGGAATGTCGCGACTCTCGCCGACGATCAGTATGCGACGCCGGCCGTTGGCGTCGGGGCGAACGCAGCCGTCCGCCGCGACGGGACCGCCTACAGCTGGGAGCTGGGCTTCGACGCGCGGGATTTCGACGGCGAGAGCCGCGACGCCCTCTACAACCAGGGAACGCCCACTGGAACGCGGGTCGGCGGCGGCGGCGAGTTCGTGACCGGCGTCTACGCCGAGGGCAGCCGGACCTTAGGGCCGTTGCTGGTGACCGGCGGCCTGCGGCTGGACGGCTGGGAAGACTACGGCTCCAAACTCGTCCAGAGCGGCGCGACGACATTGGACGAGCACCCCGCCGATCGCGGCGGAGTCGTGCCGACCGGACGGCTTGGCGCCCGCTGGGATTTCTCGGACGCCGCCTGGCTGCGCGCCGCGGCCTACGCCGGTTTCCGTCCGGCTACCTTGAACGAGCTGCACCGCCCGTTTCGGGTTGGCAACGACGTCACCGAGGCCAACGCCGACCTCTCTCCGGAGCGGCTCTATGGCGCCGAGGCGGGCGCCGGCGGCAAGGGGTGGGTCACCTGGGATGCGGATGTCTTCTACAACGAACTCGCCGACGCCATCACCAACGTCACCATCGGCAAGGGCCCAGGAACCTTTCCGCTGGCGGGTTTCGTGCCGGCCGGAGGCACCCTCTACGAACGCGAGAACGCGGATCGGGTGAACGCCTTCGGCGTCGAGGGCGAGGCGGTTCACCCCTTCGGCCCCCGGCTCCAACTCCGCGCCGCCTTTACCTTCAGCCACGCCCGGGTCGACGGCGGCGACCAGGCGCCGCAACTCACCGGCCTGCGTCCGGCGCTGACGCCCGAGGCGACGGTGACCGCCGGCCTGGATTGGCGGGCGATGGAGCGGCTGACCTTCAGTTGCGAGACGCGCTACCAGAGCGACAGCTTCGATGACGACCTGAACACCCGAAGGATCGACGGCGGGGCGGGCGTCAACGCTCGGGCGCAGTGGCGCCTGGCCAAAATGGTCGGGGTCTTCGTGGCGGCGGACAACATCTTCGACGCGCGGCTGGAGACCGGCCGCAGCGCCACCGGCGTGGTCACCTACGACGCGCCGCGGATCGTGCGGGTTGGGTTGACGGTGGGACGGTGATCGTTGTCGTTTCGGACGGAAAGCGGGATCTGAAAAAACGCATGCGCGCCTACCTCGCCGGTCCGTTCGGATTCTCGGAGGCTGGCCGCCACTACCAGGACACCGTCCTGACGCCGGCCCTCGGCGACGCTGGCGTGGATGTCGTCGACCCTTGGAAGCTGGCGGACGCGGAGCGCATCGCCGCAGTGGCTGCGATGGCGCCGGGCCCTGGGCGGATGGCCGCCTGGCGGGAACTGAACGAAGACATCGGCCGGACCAACGCCCGGGCTATAGATTCCTGCGAGGCCGTGATCGCCGTGCTCGACGGCGTCGACGTCGACAGCGGCACGGCGGCGGAGATCGGCTACGCCTTTGCCAAGGGAAAGCGGATCCTCGGCTACCGCGGCGACTTTCGACTGTCATCGGACAACGAAGGCGCCAGGGTCAACCTTCAGGTGGAATACTTCATCCATGCCAGCGGCGGCGCGATCGCCGCCAGTCTGGAAGAGCTGCTGAAGGCCACGGCCGAGCTGAAGCTCTAGCTAGCGCTGCTCGATGTTGAAGGTCAGGCCGAAAGGGTCGCGCAGGTAGCATCGCGGGATCGAAGGATCCTCCTGCTCGATCACGCAGCCGGCCTTCACGAGATCGGCCTTCGCCGTTTCCAGATCGCGTACGTAGAAATCGAAGACCGGGCCGTAGGGCGTTCCGCGGTCGAGGAACAGCCGAAAAGCGCCCGCCTCGAGGCCTATCATGTTGTCTTTGCGCATGAATTCGGTGAGCCCGAAGGTGCGGTGGTAGAATTCGGCGGCCGCGTCGATGTCGGGCGTCTGGATGAGGACGTCGCGTGAAGAGAGGGACATTCCAGGCCACTCCTACGGGGTCGGCGGGGCGCCGCGCAGGGTGATGGCGCTGCGAAACTTCAGCGGATCGGGGATCCGCGGGATCGGGTCCCACCGCGAGCCGACGCCGTGGATGGTGACCGTTCCGTAGCCGAAGATGCGGGCGAGGATGGACTGATCGACGTCGACGCTCTCGACCTTGTCCTCGTTCATTTCGAGAGTGTGGAGCGAAAGGACGCCGCGCTTGACGATCACGCGGCGGTTGGTCACCGCGAACTCCGTCGTCGCGCGCGTGATCGTTCTGCCGACGAAGGCGATGATCCCGAAGAGGCCGACGAGGGCGGCGAAGGCGTAGACGAGCATCGCCTGCCCGGGGGTGAGCGAGGAGAGGCGCGCCAGAATCGCGATGGCGATCGCGGCGACCATGGCGAGGATCGACGGCAGCAGGATGATCCAGTGCGGCCGGGCCGTGGCGACCACGGTCTCGCCGGGCTGAAGGATCCGAGTCACATAGGCCACGCGTCACCCCCTGACGAGCGGCGTCCACGCCAAGGACCCCGCCCGCCCATGTTCGCCCATGGCGCGCCGAACGGCAACGGTTGGACGCGCGCGCGTCAGGGGGGAAACGGATAATCGAGCGCCTGCCGGACGGCCTGGCGCCGCGGCGCCTGGTCGTCGGGGCCGAACGCCTCACTCGAGGGCGCGGTCGGGATGCGGCGGCGCGTTGGGCCCCAGCAGCAGCCGCATCGCTTCGTCATCGGTGAGGACGAGCCTTGGGCTTGGCTGGTGGAACGGGGAGAAACGGGGCCGGGTGGGAATGTCTTCCTCTTCCCATCCCTCGCCGGCCCAGCGGCTCCAGTCGGGGGTCAGCGCCAGATCCTTGCAGAGGCGCTCGACCGTCTGGCGCAGGGGCCGCTCGGAGCAGTCGAAATAGGCCTCGTCCAGGTCCAGGCGTTCCTGGAGGGCTTCTTCGATCTCCTCGAAGGCCTCGCGGCTCTCGCACTCCCGCTCGGCGACCTTCAGGACCAGCTCGCTGATCTTTTCCTCGCGCGCCTCGGCCTCGTGCGGGGCCCGCTCCCGCCTCTCCTGGCGCGCGCGGCTGACGCCGGCTTTCAGATCGCGCAGGTCCTGGTCGGTCCTGGCCTCGAGGGCCAGCGTCAGGCGAACGGCCCGCGACAGCGGCGCGAAGACCGCGGCCGGGTCCTTCGCGGGCGCATCGCCGGCGGTGGTCTTGTCAGGCTCGGCGCCGGGCTTCAGCGCCCGGGCCAGCTCCATGCCGATCTCGGAGAGCTCCTCGAGCAGGCGCAGCCGTCGCTCGGCGCGCGCGACCGACAGATCGAGCGTTTCCTCGGCCGTTGCGGTCTCGTCGGCGGTGGACATCGACATGTCCGGCATAATTGCATATTGCGACGTCCTTGTCAAGGGGTTTTGGTCCAACGCGCGCCCTGGGCGCGGTCTCCCCTCCGGAACCATGATCATTTCGCAATAAAACGCCGCGATCGCGCAAGGGAACGCGGTCCACGGATTCGCGTTCATCTCGCGGAAGCGCTCCGCCACGAGCTTGCCGTCGGCCGGAATGTAGTCGCGCCAGGTCGTCGCACCTGCTGGGACCCGCTGACCCGCTTCGCCACCGAGTGAAGTCCGAGGCCAAGTTGAAGGCTTTGGGCTATCATCGGTTCCGGCCGTTATCTGAAATCAATGCCGGCTCTGATCCGGTCGCTCCGCCAAGATGCGCTCGACGGCGGTTGCCATGATCTGTTCGAAGTCCCCGATCTGCTCAGGCGTCGCCCCAAGGCCAGCCAGGTAGGGCGCCGATTCCGCTATGCCACGCACATATTCCCGAAGCTGGTCCTCGAAGGTTCCGCTCACGAAGACCTCGTAGTCCAACTGCGGCGCACAGTCGTAGACTCCCTCCTTTTTGCGCAGCTTCGATCGCGCGGGATACCGTTCCCGCAGCCCATCCGGCATGATGATCGGCACGTAGCGCAGTTTACCCTCGAGCGCCGCAAGGCTCGACGACGCAAACCTCAGGTTAAGAAACGGCTCGACCGCACGGCGCACCGCGTTCATGGCCGGGTAAGCCAGCCTAAATACTTCTGATGAAGCCCAAAATTCCAAGCCGGGACGCCTATCTTCCACGGCAATTCAACCGAGGAAATTCGCCGTGAGTCGCAAAATATCCTATCAGCTCAATATTTCAGGCACTAAGCGTGATCCCCGACACGCCCCATCACGTCGCCCAGCGCGGCAACCGGCGCGAGGCGGTGTTCTTTTCCGACAGCGACTATCGGTTCTATCTGGGCGCGGTCACGGCGGCGGCCAAGGCGTCG
>Ga0302325_10005582_pt1 | contig 28555 bp, 25 predicted proteins | sample Palsa_T0_2_FD_201948 | JGI IMG/M metagenome (GOLD analysis project Ga0302325, IMG submission 201948) | Peat permafrost microbial communities from Stordalen Mire near Abisko, Sweden - Palsa_T0_2 | ecosystem: Environmental > Terrestrial > Soil > Palsa > Peat permafrost | place: Sweden: Abisko...
CATCGGTGGCTAATTCTTTTTTTAGATTGCCGTTCAAATCATTTTTGAATTTCGCCGCGGGTCCCAGGCGTCGCGCAGGCCGTCGCCGACGAAGTTCAGGGCCAGCAGCGTTACGCCGAGCAGAGTACACGGAAATACCAGGAGCCACCAGCAGGAGGCAATGGGATTGAGCGCCAATGTCAGGCCGTCGCTGGCCAGTGATCCCCAAGTCGGCAGCGGCTTTTGGATTCCGATGCCAAGAAAACTTAAAAACGATTCCTGCAAAATCGCCTGCGGCACCGTGAGGGTCGCATACACGACGATGGGCCCGACCAGATTGGGCAGAAGATGCCGCGTGAAAATCCGGCCCTGCGGAACACCCGCCGCCCGTGCCGCCTCGACGAACGGCAGAGTCCGCAGCGACAGCACCTGTCCACGAATCACCCGCGCCATCGGCGGCCAACTGACCAGGCCGATAGCCAGAAAGAGCACGATCAAATTCGCCGCCATGTCCGAGCCGAATAATCCGTTCAGCCGCTTTTCCAGCGCCAGCTTGAACAGGATCACAAGCAAAATGTAGGGCAACGCGTAGAGGATATCGCAGGTCCGCATCAGCAGCGCATCCACCCATCCGCCGCGATATCCCGCTAACAGTCCAATTCCCACGCCAAGGAACACGCTCAGCGCTGCAGCAGACAATCCAATCATCAGGCTGATGACGCCGCCGAACAGGCATTCGCCCAGCATGCTTTGGCCTAGTTTGCTGGTGCCCATGACGGTCCAGAGCGCGGCGCCTGATGGTGCTTGAAGCGAATCAGCCCCCTGATGGTCGTAATAGAAATTTGAATGCGAGTTCAACGTCCACGGCAGCGACCCGACGCACGCGACAAACAGCAGGAGTAGAATTCCACCCCCGATCGCCAGACGCATATCCACCGATTTGCGGAAATCCGCCGCCGGCGCGTTCTCTTGAGAGAGGATGGGTTCCATCGCCGTCATTGTTTGGCCGTCACGTCAATTCTCGGATCGATCATGGCATATCCAAGGTCCACAATCAGATTCAGCACCAGCAGCATGGCGGCATAGACCATGACGGTGCCGAGGATGAGCGTCTGATCGCGATTCTTCACGCCGTTGACGAAATGCTGGCCCAAACCCGGAATATTGAACACCGTTTCCACCACGAACGATCCGGTCATGGCATACGCGGCGGCGGGACCGAGATATGTGAACACCGGCAAAAATGCGTTGCGGAATGCGTGTCGCCAGATGACATCCGATCGCGTCAAGCCCTTAGCGCGCGCGGTGCGGACGTAGTCGTTGCCGAGCGTGTCGAGCATGGCGACTCGCGTCAGCCGGGCGATGTATGCCATCGGCAATGTCGCCAGCGCGAATCCCGGCAGGATCAATTGCTTCAGCGTTCCCCAACCGCCGCTGGGAAGCCAATGGAGTCGATCCGAGAAAACCGCCAGCAACAAACCGGCGACAACGAAGCTGGGCAAACTGATGCCAATCAGCGCGACCGCCAGACTCAGTCCATCCAGAATTCCCCCCCGCTGTAGCGCCGCCATAACGCCAACGCCGCACCCGACGACGAGTGCGATCAAAATAGCGAACAATCCCAGCGTGATCGAAATCGGCAGCGATGCCCGCAGGATGTCGTTCACGGTGAACCCGTCATACGACATGCTCGGCCCGAAATCGCCGTGCAGCAGCAGTCGCCTCGGATAATATCCCAGAAATTGCCAATCGCTGGTTGCATGAAATTGTTCCCGCAGCGCCTTCTCCGCCGCCGCCGGAAGTTTTCGCTCGCTGTTTCCAAACGGTGTTCCCGGCGCGACCCACGCCAGCGTGAACGTCACCAGATAAATCACCGCCAAAACCAGCGGCAACTCGATCAATCGCCATGCGATGAAGCGTCCCATCGTCGGGGCGTATGTTACGCATACCGATGGGGAGCGACAACGCAGGCGACGCGTTCCGAGAGAATGCTAGGGCAAAAGATTTTTGTCGGTTGCGGTTTTCGTGCCGATGACGGTCGCTCACTCGAATCCGCCAAGGCGCTGCCGATGCGAACGCCGCTGGCTGGCCCGATGATGTTCCAAGCGGCATTCGGCGGCGAGACAAAACACGGAGTTCTCGCCTGCAGCGACTAATGCAGCGGAGTTTCGCGCTCAAGCGCGCCCCTCAACCGTCCGTCACGTCCATGTCCGACCTCCGCTTCAGATTTCAGATTTGCCAGGGAGGTCGGACATGCGGGGCTGTGAAGGACGGTTGAGGGTCGGCCCGTGGCCGAAACTCCTTGGCATCCAGCCGCCGCAGGCGGGAAACTCTTTCATTACCAGCAAGATGCCGCGTCGAAGGTCGCCGGGCCATCCGACGGTCTTCGCAGCGCCAGTGCATTCCCTTATTCGAGCCGGCGACCGTCATCGGCACGAAAACCGCAACCGACATAAATCATCTTTCTAAACATCCGTTGATCACCACCCTCAATGCGACACCTCAATGCTCTTAAACTCCTGCATCCCGCTGGCCGCCAGCGGCAATCCCTTCACATTGTCTCGAAACATGTAATTGATCGTGTAATAATAAATCGGCATCATCGGCGCATCTTCCAGCAGGATGTTCTCCGCCTGGGCCAGCAAATCAAATCGCTTCTGCTGATCCGTCTCCTTGGCGGCGGCGGCGCAGAGGGCGTCATACTCGGGATTAGCCCACTTGGAATTGTTGTCATCGCTGTCGGATTTGTAGCAATCCGTGAAAGTGGATGGATCATCATAATCCCCAAACCAACTTGCCCGCGCGATGTCGAATTGCTGGGAATGCAGCCGATCTCCGAAAACCTTCACCTCCACGCCTTCGAGATTCACCTGAATATTTAGATTGGTCAGCCAATCGCGCCGAACGATCTGCGCGACATCGCCGTGGTTCTGTTCGTTGTTAAAAAGAATCGTCAGCGTGGGAAATCCCTGGCCGTTGGGATAACCCGCCTCCGCGAGCAGCTTCCGCGCCGCCGCCGGATCGTACGGCAATCCCGGCGGAGATTTGTATCCTTCGAAAACGCCCTTGGGCAAATAATCCGAAGTGATCGGCTGATCCAATCGCCCCGCGTTGTCCACCACGCTCTGCTTGTCCACCGCCATTGTCAGGGCTTGTCGAACCCGCCGATCCACCAGCGGATTGGGCCGACCACCCGGTAGTTTCGGCAGGCAATTGAAATTATAGAAATACGTCCCGAACGCCGGAAAAACATGCAAATCCGGCTGGCCGCCATTTTTTAAAATCGTTGCGGCGATATCGTAATCCACATCGGAAAGCCAATCGACATCCCCGCGCTCATACGCCCGAAACGCCGCCAATCCGTTATCGGCGGAAATCTCATCAATCACCCGGCATTTCACATTCGCCCGATCCCAATAAAAATCGTTGGCCACCATCCGCACCTTCCGCTTGAACAGCCATTCCGCCAAACGATACGGCCCATTGGTCACCAAGCCACCGAGTTCCGGATGATTCGGATCAAACGGCCGCGAGGTGAACCTCTGATCGTAATTCACCACGCCGCTAGCCGGATCGACAATCGCAAACGGCCGCATGGAAGGCTCGTGCATCGGAAAGAATGGCGGGAATGCGAGCAACGCCGGAAAGAATGGCACCGGATTGTTGAGTGTGATCCGCAGCGTGTGATCATCCAGCGCCACTTCGCCCACCATCGCAAAATCCGGCGGCTTTGCGCTCATATCGCCGCTCTGCCGGGCCGTCACATAATCCGTGAATTTATCCGAATAATCCTTCGCTCCCTTCACGTAATAGTGGAGATACGTGTATTCCCCTGGCGTCTCCAGAAATCGTCGCCAGGAAAAAAGAAAATCCTTCGCCAGTACCGGATCGCCATTGGACCAGCGGGCATCGGGGCGGATGTGCAGGGTCCAGACGGTTTTGGTGGGATCGGAATCAGAGCGATCGGCTGTGCCGAGGATGGGCTTGAGCGTCACCGGATCGAGGGCGTACAAACCTTCCCAGAGTGCGTAGGCGCTGCGGATGTCCTGCATCCAGGACATATCGTTGAGGTCCATGCATTTGTGATCGCCGCGATTGATGAAGACGAAATCCGCGCGCCCCTCGGCCCCGGTGCCGCCGGACCAGACCACCGCCCCGGCCACCATGGCGGCCAGCAGGACGGGGATCAGCATCAGGCGAAACATGATGTCCCGGAAATCAGTTGCCCCCGGCCGCCGCCGCGCCATCGGTTCCGCCGCCGGCCGCGGGCGCTGCGCCGCCACCAGCCGCGGGTGCAGCTCCGCCAGTTGCGCCGCCGGGCGAAGGCGTGTTCATGGCGTTCAGCGTGGGCGGTGGATTAAGCGATGCGAACTGCGGCCCTGATGATTGCAAGGCCGGAAAGATCGCCTGGCATGCCGACTGAACGGCTGTCGCGGGTGACGTGCCGTTCAACACCTGAATTCCCGATACTGCCTGGGTCAAAGAGGAATTCGAAAAACCTGCGGCCTGTGCAAGCGTGCCAAGCTGAGATGCCTCCCGCTTGAGCGCGTTCACCATATCAATATTCTCATTAATTCCTCCCGAGCCAATTCTGCCGCCGATGCAGCCGATCAAATCGGATGCCTCCTGAATCGCGCGCGTCTGCTCTTTGGGAGTGAGTTGGCTATAGTATTTGTTCTCAAGCAACAGAAGGCTCGATCCATCATCCGCGCGTGGCGATTCTGGAATGGCATCTTTATAAAGATCGATTCGAGTTTGCTCCAGATCCATCATCGTATCTGCCAGCAACGACAGCGCGTTGCCCGCCAGACTGCCTAATTGCCCGGTCTGATCCACGATGGGATCCAAATCATCGATCGCCTGTTTGGCGATCCACCCACCCAGCGGCGGAGTGGAATGGTTGGCCACCGCGCTGACCAGCGCCTTCATCAGCGCCGCTGTGTTTGTCGAAGCCGCATCGTTGCTGAGAGCATCGGGAATGATGTCCCCCGCCGCTTCCACTCCGACCAGCACGACCGCGTCGCTCTGATCACCCAGCAAAGCGGTAATGGCCGGCGCCAGTTGATGGCTGTGGGTGCGATCGGCAACCGAATCGACGACCAGCGCCAGGTTGAGCCTTGCCGGTGCGTTGGCCGAGGGAAGTTGTGAAAGCAGGGTGTCACTCAGCGCCGCCGAATATGCTGCTTTGTACGCCGTGGGGTCAGCCTGTGTATTTGCGTCCTCCGAGCGGGCCACCAGCCAGGATCGGGCGCCTTTGAGTTGGTCGGGGCTGCTCGGCGTCACGATGATGGCCACCGCCGGGGCAATGGTCGAAACAATTAGGCTCTTCTGCGACATCGGGTCCGCAGCCCCCGTAACGGATGGCGGGATAACCGGCGGCAATGTCTCGACCTGCCCAAAAAGAGCGCTTTGCCAAGCAGGTCCGAAGGAGAGGAGAGCGATGATGAAATAGAAATATTGGCGGCGGTTCATGCAAGGATACTCCGGCGGCGCGTCATGCCAGAGTCGCGCACGCTACCGGAGGCCATCGGCGGTGTCAAGAAAAAGCCCGGATTTGGGGACCGGAATGGGGATTTGGGTAAGGATTATGGCCATGGGATATCGCCAAACCCGCCGACAGCACCAGCAGCGGCCAAAGCTGCAACATCAGCCGCTCAAGGCTGGTTTGCAAATGCCACGACAAATCCATCGGCGTCAGGACGTAAACGAAGTAATAACTGACTGAAATCAGCATCGCCACCGCCGCGGCCAGGCTCGTCCGCCGACGCATCGCCTGGACAATCACAATCACCACCGCCAGAAGCATGAAAATGTTCCATCGCCGCAGGCTCAAGATGTGGCCAATAATATCGGTGGTGATTTGGAAATATCGATGCGGATTCATCAGCCGGGAGAATGCCGAGCCTGCGCAACTTTTTTCCACGAGATCATTGGTCGGGGCGTAATGAATCTTGAATGCCGCCAGCAACGCCAGCGGGACGGCAACTCCGATGGCGAAAAATCCCAACCCGCGCGGCCTGAAAGCAATGACGCAGACCGCCACGCAAATGAGCATCACGATTCCCTCGTTCTTCACGCAAGCCGTCAGAGCCGCGCACGCCCCGCTGAGAATCCTCAGCCCCGAAGATCGCCCCGCCGTCCGGTCTCCCGCAAGCATCGCCAACACCACCGCCGCCGCCAACATACAGCCGATCGGCATATCGGCGTATTGCGAGGCGCCCAAGTCGATCAGCGCCGGCGTGCCCAGCAGCACCATCGCCGCAATAATTCCCGCGCTGGTCCCCCGCAAAATCGCCAACCCCGATCCAACGATCCCCACGGCCAGCCCCGTAAAAATCGTGCTGAAAACCATCGGCACAATCACCGAATCCCGTCCCAGCAATGTCCACCCATGTGCGATCATTCCACACAGCAGCGGCGGATAATCCGGATGATTCACTGCCGGATCAAACGCCCGAAAAAATAATTGCGGATCGCGGAACAAAAATCTCGCATGCAAATTCCAGATTTCATACGCATCCCAATCTCCATCCGGTGAATGAGCAAATCGCAACGCCATCGCGATCATCGCCAGCAGTGCCATCGCGAGCAGAAGGATTTTTTCCGTCCCCGTCGCGCGCTGGGGCTCATAATGGCTTCGCGCCTTCCATCGTTGCCGGGTCAACAGATATCCACCCGCCAGGAGCATCGGCACATCCACGAGATACATCACCGACCCCGGCGCGCCGATCACCAGCCAAAGCAGATATCCAATCGACCAGATCGACAATCCCAGCAGAATCGCCACGCAAGCCGCCAGAATCCGCAACGCCGCCGTCTCGCCCGACATGATTCCCCGGACGATTCCCCACCCCACCGACCAAATCGCCACCGGCGCCAGAACGATCAGCGAAGAATTCATTGGCGCGGCTCCGCTTCCAACAGCGCCAAATCCGGGCCGAACATCCGCACCACCCGCAAATGATTCTCGCTGCAAATCGCCGGCAATTTTGATCCATCGGAAAGATCGGCAATCACCAGCGGCTCATCGGTTCCCCAGTGCACGATCCGCGGCGGCAGCGCATAAGCCGCGCTGTAAAACGCATCTCGCGCCTTCTGATCGGTGGCATCCAAATCCGACACATACCCCAGCCGCGCATCCATCGGCAGATACGCCGCCAGCGCGGCATACCGCGCCCCCAGCTCCGCCGGCACACCATCATGCCGCAAATCCCGCGCGTTGCGCACGATCTCCCGCGCCGGGCCGATAGCGGCGATGACAAAGATCAATCCGATGACCATCCGCCAATTCATGCCGCTCCCTGAAACGGGTAAATCGAACCCAGACCCAGCATCCGCGTTAGCTCGTCCAACGCCGTTCGCCCCTCTTCAAGTAGTTTTGGATCAGCCAGATCGGCCGGAAACAGGCGATCTCGATAATGTTTTTCGATCCATTGCCCCAATCGACGATGCAAATCATCCGTAAGAAAAACCGTCGGCCGAACGGCGGCAATCTGTTTTTCGGTGAGCACCACCCGCAATCGCAAACACGCCGGGCCGCCGCCGTTGTTCATGCTCTGCCGCACGTCGATAAATTCCACCCGCCGGATCGGCCCGCCGCGCGCGAGGAGTTCCTGCAAAAATTTTTCCGCACTCGGGCAATCGCGCGCTTCCAGCGGCGCGATCAATGCCATTCCATCAGCCGTTTGCACGAGCTGGCCATTGAAAAGATATGAACTCACCGCGTCCGCCAGCGGCACCTGTTCTTCCGTCACTTCAATGGCATGAAATTCACGATCGCCGAACCAGCGACGGATTTTTCTCAGCGTTTCCTTGGGATTTGCGAAAGCGGTCGAGTGGTACAGCAGCACATTCAGATTTCCCACCGCCACGACATCGTTGTGAAACGCCCCCGCATCAATAGCCGCCGGATTTTGCCGGACGAAGAGAACGTCGGCAGGATTCAAATTATGCAGCCGTGCGATGGCTTCGGAAGCCTGCCTGGTTTGGCGCGCGGGAAACTTCGCCGGCGCCGGCTCGCCGCCAAACGCATCGCGGCCATACACGAATATCTGCAAACCGCGCAGGCCGTAATCGCCGGCTGTCAACCGCGTGTGATTCGCCGCACCCTCATCGCCAAATACAACCCCGGCCGGCAATGGCGAATGATGAGTGAAGTTCACTTCATCCGCAAAAATCGCCCGCAAAATCCGGGATGTCGTAGCCGCCTCCAGCGAACGATGAAACTGCGTCGGCAAATTCGCCGCCGTGAAATGCGCCCGCCCATCGGCGCTGTCGGCGCTGGGCGAAACCGTCGCGGCATTGGCGGCCCACATCGCCGATGCGCTGCCGCAGGCCGCCAGCAATATCGGATCGTCCTTCGCCGCCTTCTCCAGAATCTGCTTATCATTCCCACTGAATCCCAATCGCCGCAGCGCCGCCACATCCGGCCGCTCCTGCGGCGGCAGCACGGCCTGGCGAATCCCCAGGTCCGCCAGAAATTTCATTTTCGCCAACCCCTCGAGCGCCGCCTGCTTCGGATTCGACGGCTGATTCGCATGTTTTCGAGAGGCGAGATTGCCAAACGAAAGCCCCGCATAATTGTGCGTCGGCCCAACAATTCCGTCGAAATTGATCTCAAAGGCGCGGTCGGACATTCAGCAAAGCATATCGTCAAAAAGGCGCGCATGTATATCGGACGGCAATCCGTGGGCATTGCGCGCGAATTCAATACTGCGGGCCGCCGGGATTGATATCTTTGTTCCAGAGCAACACGCCGCCGGCCATGCTTTTGACATTCTTGAATCCCTGTTGCCGCAGGAGTTGTGTGAACTGCATCGATCGCCCGCCGCTCTTGCAGTGGACGATGATCTTGTCGCTCTCGTGTCCCTTCAATTCGCCGATTCGCCGCGGCAATTCCTGCAGCGGCAGCAGATCGGCGCCGGGAATATTCGTGATGGCATACTCATTGGGCAATCGGCAGTCGATGAACGTGAACTTCTCATGATGTTCCTGCATCGACTTCACTTCACGCGGCGTGACTTCCCAATCGGGCTTGAAATTATATCCCGGGGGAAGCCCGCGCGCATCGAGCGATGGATCTGTCACTGGTCCTCCTTTGGCTTTGCGAACTTCGGCGGCGGTCTCGGCGGCGCTTTGCGGATCGAGGATCGGCACGCCGCAGAATTCTTCGTAGTCGATCGGCTCGGTGATGGTTGGATGCTCGCCGCAAACCGGGCAACCCGGATCGCGCCGCAGCTTGAAGGATTTGAATTCCAAATCCATCGCGCTGAACGTGGTGAGTTTTCCAATCGCCGGCTTGCCGAGACCGAGAATGAGTTTGATCACTTCATTGGCCTGCAGCGTTCCGATGATGCCGGGCAGAACGCCGATCACGCCGCCTTCGGCGCAGCTCGGCACCGAGCCCGGGTCCGGCGGCTCGGGATACATGCAGCGATAGCACGGCCCGTTTTCGCCCGGCCGATCCGGATTGGCCAGATGCGGCGCAAAAACCGTGACCATTCCCTCGAAGCGGAAAATCGAGCCGTAAACATTGGGCTTTTTCAGCAGCACGCATCCGTCGTTGACGCAGTAGCGCGTCGGGAAATTATCGGTGCCGTCGATGATGACATCGTAATCCTTGATCAGGTCGAGCACGTTGCTGCTGTTGACGACGACTTTGTGCTCGTTGATTTTGACATCGGGGTTGAGGTCCTTTAATCGCTTCACGGCGGCTTTGACTTTGTCTTCACCGACGCTGGAAACGCCGAAGAGAATTTGCCGCTGGAGATTGCTGGGGCTGACGACATCGATGTCGGCCAGTCCGATAGTTCCGACGCCGGCGGCGGCGAGATAGAGGCTGATCGGGCAACCCAATCCACCCGCGCCGATGCACAGGACTTTGGCATTGAGCAGCTTGATCTGCCCAGCCGTGCCGACTTCGGGGAGAATCAGGTGCCGTTTGTAGCGGTTGATTTGTTCGGTGTTCAGTTCAGTGACCATGTTCTCTTTTCCTCTTATCGGATTCTATGCCATCATAGTGAAATTTCCTGTAGGCTACCGGCATGAGCGACGAGATTGCGGAGAAACAGCGGCGACTGGGCGAATTCCTGAATCGGCACTCTCTGGATGGCGTTTTTCTCAGCCATCGCGCCAATTTCGCCTGGATCACCGGCGGCCGGGACAACTACATCGCCAATAATTCCCCCAACGGCGTTGCCAGCATTCTGGCGACCGCCGATTCGCGCATCTGCTTCACCAACACCATTGAAGGTCCGCGATTTGCCAATGAAGAATTGGCCGACACCGGCATCGATGTCGTCACATATCCGTGGCATAACTCGAGAGCCGGGCAAAAAGTTCTCAAGGAGCTGATCGCCGGCCGAAAGATCGCGGCGGATGTCGGCGACAGCGGCGAATGCGACCGCTTGGGCGCGGGATTGCTTCCGCTGCCGAAGGATTTTGTCGAACTTCGCTGGGCGCTGACTCCCGAAGAAATCGCCCGGTACAAAGAAGGCGGCAGACGAACTTCGGCAGCAATGGAAGAAACCTGCGGCACCATCGAGCCCGGCATGAGCGAACACGAAATCGCTGGAATGCTCGATCATTTCGTTCGGGCACATAGTTTAATTCCCGTCGTGAATCTCATCGCCGTTGATGATCGTGTGCACAATTTCCGCCATCCGATTCCGACCGATGCGAAGTTGTCCAAATACATTATGCTCGTCATCTGCGCTTCCTACGGCGGACTGATTTCCAACATGACCCGCTTCGTCAGCTTTGCCCCGCTGTCATCGGAGCAGAAGAAAAAACAACAAGCGGTCTGCAATGTCGATGCGGCCGTGAATCTCTCGACCAGACCGGGCAAAACACTCGGCGACATGTTCGAGGTCCTTCGCACTGCATACGCCGACAACGGTTTTCCCGGCCAGGAAGATTTGCACCACCAGGGCGGATCGACCGGTTACGCCGGGCGAGAAGCATTCGCCGAGCCTGGGCTGGATATAAAGATTCTGGCCAATCAAGCGTTCGCATGGAATCCATCCATCACCGGCGTGAAGAGCGAAGACACGATGCTCTGCACGGAAAAAGGATTTGAATTTATCACCATCATGTCCGCCGACTGGCCGACAATTGAGGCACGCTTTGAGGGCAAAACTCTCAAGCGCCCGGATATTTTCGTTCGCTAACACCCATTAAAAAACACCATCGCGCACGGCACGCTTCGCCATTTTTTCCCTCGCCCGGTACTCCGGGAGAGGGTAGGGTGAGGGTCTTTTTTCGCTCGGCAAAACCGGCCCATTTTTGCGTTCGGCCCTCACCCCTGCCCTCTCCCGGAGTACCGGGCGAGGGGGAAATACAATCTCACGGCACGGCCTGCGGAACCTTGGCGGGCTGCGCGCTGGCGGCGGCCGCGGCGCGACGGGCGCGGCGTTGGCCGAGAATCGCCAGGACACGATCCACGATCACCGCCACCAGAATCACGCCGCCGGTGACGACATAATCCAGTTGCGTCGGCAATCCCAGCAGATTCACCATGTTTCGCAGCACCTGGAGCAAAATCGTTCCGAGCACAATGCCAATGATCGAGCCTTCGCCGCCGCGCAAACTACAGCCGCCAAGAACCGCGGCGGCGATGGCGTAAAGCTCGAAGACTGCGCCGTGGGTGCTTGGCGTGATGCCGCCGACATCGATGTCGTCCAGCACACCGGCGATTCCCACCAGAACCATGTTCAGCACATAAGTCGCACCGATGACACGCACCGTGTTGATGCCGGAGAACCTTGCAGCATCCTCATTTCGCCCCGCGGCAAACAAATATCGGCCATACACCGAGCGATGCAAAACGACCCACAAAATCGCCGCAATCACCAGCATGATGACAAACGGCATCTTCAGATAAAGAACGGGCGCGACGTATTTGTAGATGTGCGAAGACGTATTCCAAAACCCCGCTGGAAAGAACACATCCTGCACCTTCGCCTCCGACAACGTGTGGAGCGTGGGGAAAGAATCCTCGACGGTTTCCTTGTCGCCCAGGAGAAATCCGCAGGTGGAATCGCCGGTGAGAACGCGCGCCATGCCGCGGTAGATCAGCCAGCCGCAAAGCGTGACGATAAACGCTTGGAGCCGCAATTTGGCGATGAGAAACGCGTGAATTCCGCCGAGGATGGCGACGAAAAGAATCGAGAGCATGCAGGCGACGGGCCAGGGTTTGGGCTGGATAATGAATTGGTGCGTGCCGAAATCGAATTCGGTGCCGACGAGCAAAAACGACAGGACGACGCCCTGCAGCGCGAAGATGGAACCGGTGGTGAGATCGATTCCGCCGGTGATGATGACGATGCCCGCGCCGATGCTGAAGATGCCGTAGATGCCGACGAGGCCGGACATGTTGCCCAGGTTATATGGATCGAGAAAGTGCGGGCTTTTCCAGCCGGTGAAGGCGAAGAGACCGACCAGAAGCAGGAAGATGCCGAATTCTTTTTTCATCAGTTGAGCGCCTTGAAATTCTCCGCGACGGACTTTCGGCCGAAGGCGAGATTCATCACCGCCTGCTCGGAAAACTGCGGGCGATCGAGCAATCCGGTGATCGCTCCCTCGCGCATGACGGCGATCCGGTCGCTGATGCCCAGCACCTCTTCGAGGTCCGAGGAAATTGCGATGACCGCAACGCCATGATCGGCCAACTCGCGAAGGAGGCGGTAGATTTCGGCCTTGGCGCCGACATCGATGCCGCGCGTCGGTTCATCGACGATCAGCACCTTGGGCCGCAGCGCCAGCCATTTTCCCAGCACGACTTTCTGCTGATTTCCGCCGCTGAGATTCATCACGCGGGATTCGACGCCGGGCGTTTTGATTTTCAGCGATACCACTTCCTCGCGGGCCTTGATGGTTTCTCGCTTGCGGACGATCAGGGCAAACTCGGTGTAATTCCACAAACCGGGCAATGTGATGTTTTCGCGCACGGTCATTTCGGTGACGAGACCGGTGCGGCGGCGATCTTCTGGCACGAGATAAATCCCAGCCGAGATCGCGTCGTCGGGATCGTGAATGTGCAGCCGTTTGCCGTCGAGGAAAACCTCTCCCGCGATGGGCGGTTCGACGCCGAAAACGGCCAGCGCCATTTCCGAACGGCCCGCGCCAACGAGGCCGGCGAATCCGAGGATTTCCCCACCGTGAGCCTCGAAGTCGATGGTTTGATTCGGGCGATCGAATGTCCGCAATCCGCGCACTTCCAGCCGCTTCAGTTGCGGCGAGAAACCCGGTGGAATAAAGAAACTTTTAAGATCACGGCCGATCATCAGGCGGACCATGTTCTCGTGGCTGATCTGCTCGCGCGACAAATTGCCGGCGTTTTTGCCATCTCGCAATGCCACCACACGATCAGCCACCTGGCCGATTTCGTTCAGTCGATGCGAAATGTAGATCACGCTCACGCCGCTGTCGCGCAGATCGCGCACAGTTTTCAGCAGCGTTTCGGTTTCACCGGCGGTGAGAGAACTGGTCGGCTCATCGAGAATTAGAATCCGCGCGTTTTGCGACAGCGCCTTTGCGATCTCCACCATCTGCTGCTGGGCGAGCGACAATTCGCTGAGCAACATGGCCGGATGAATATCCAATCCCAACCGCTGCAGAAATGGCCGACTGTCAGCGATCATTTTCCGCCGATTCAGCAGACACAGCGGCCCGCCCCAGAGCGGCTCGCGGCCGAGAAAAATGTTGGCGGCGACGTTCAGATTATCGAGATTGTTCAATTCCTGATGCACGAATCCGATGCCTGCTCGATCGGCATCGGCGACGGAGCGAAGATGCACGACCCTGTCATCAATGCGAATTTCCCCACCATCCGGCTGATGCACGCCGCCGAGGATTTTCATCAGCGTCGATTTGCCCGCGCCGTTTTCACCGATGAGCGCGACGACTTCGCCCTTGGCGACGGAGAGGCTCACCTTATCCAGCGCGACGACGCCGGGGAAGCGCTTGGAAATGCCGGCGAGCTGGAGAATTGGTGTCGGGGAGTCAGTCGGCATGTTGGACAGTGACAAGGTGACAAGGTGGCAAGGTGACAAGGTGAGAATGTGGGCCGGCGTGAGCGGTTTGGGATTCTGTCTTTTTCACCTTGTCACCTTGCCACCTTGTCACCTTGTCAGCATTATTTTCCCGAGGCGGCTTTCAGATCAGCGACGAACTGATCGACGTTGCTGGAATCAATCGCCTTGGTCGGGATGAAAATCTGTTTGTCAGCGGGGATCGTCGGATTATTTCCGCGCAGATAGTCGGCCATGAAATGCACGGCTTGGCGGCCGAACTCGAAGGGCTGCTGGGCGACGGCGGCGGAAATGGTGCCGTCCTTGATTCCTTCGGGAACGCCCTGGTCGTAGTCGAAACAAACTTCCTTGACGACGCCCTTCTTGCCGGAGTCGCGCAGAACTGTCGCAATAATCGGGCCGTTGTAGCTGTAGAGTCCGACCAGGCAACCGATGTCGGGATATTTCGCCAGCGTGTCTTCGACGTTGGCCTTGGCGCGATCGCGGTCGCTTTCATCAGTGCGGGTGTCGATGATGGTGATGTTGGAATTCAGCGTCTTCTTGATGCCGGTCACGCGATCCCTGGCGTTTTGTGCATCCATCGTGCCTACGAAGAGGATGATCTTGCCGCCATCGGGAAGGGCCTTGTTGATGAGCTGGCCGCACAGTTCGCCGGCGGCTTCGTTGTCGGTGCCAAGATAACATACGCGATTGCTATTGGGCGCGTCGCTGTCCTGGGTGATCAGCAGACAATGCGAGGCGACTTCGTTGAGCGTGTCGGTTTGATGGGCTGGATCGGCCGGGCTGATGGCGATGCCGTCGTAGCCGGCGGAGACGAGATTATCCAAAATGCGCTGCTGTTCGGCGGCGGTTTGCTCGGATGGAATCATCACCTGAACGGTGACGTTGGGGACTTCTTGTTCGGCTTTCTTACAGCCGGCTTTTGCGACGTCCCAATAGGAAGATGCGTTGTTGGTGACGAACGCCAGTTTCAACGGTTTGGAATCATCGGCTCGCGCCACGCCGATCCAAACGCCCGCCGCGCAAATGGCCAGTGCCGCCAGCACGAGCCGAAAAGTCTTTCCCATGATTCGGTTCCTCCAGAAGGTGAAAGTCTCGCCAAAACTCCGCCGGCAGAAGGTCTGCCTTGATGTTTCAGAGCATACCAAAACCCGTAAATGCCGTCACGTTGACGCCAATTCTTCCCCTCCTCCGGTACTCCGGGGGAGGGTGAGGGTGGGGGTTTTCGGCGCGACGCTCGCTACAAGTGATTCGAACCCCCACCCCTGCCCTCCCCCGGGGTACCGGAGGAGGGGGAAATTATTTAAGGTGAAAGTCGCGCGGCCACTGTGAATGTTTCGAGTAATCAGCCCCATTTTGATGCACATGGATATGAGAATCCCTGCGAAACTGCCTTATAGTTTTTCGATCTGCCAATATTCCAATTCCAACGGTGTTGGGCGACCGAAGATGGTGGCGATGATGCGGACCATGCCTTTGTCGGGGATGATCTCGTCCACATCGCCTTCGAAATTGACGAACGGGCCTTCGGTGACCTTGATGCGGTCACCCTTCTTGTAGGCCGTCTGGATCGTTGGGCCGCTGTCATCGGGGCGCTCGGCTTCTTCGAGCATCTTGGCCTGATCCTTAGGGCTCATGGCTGTGGGCTTGCCGTTGGAGCCGATGAAGTCGCCGACGCCGTCGGTCTCCTTGATCATGAACCAGACTTTTTCGGGGATCATGCCGTTCTTGTCGAGTTCGAGCTCGATGAAGACGTAGCCGGGATAAAGTTTGCGGTCGGTGTCGCGGCGTTTGCCGTCCTTAATCTGTCGCACCTTCTCGACGGGGACCAGGATGCGTCCGACCTGGGCTTCCAGTGCCTCGATCTTGACCTTGCGAGTCAGCGCTTCCCGCACGCGGTCTTCCTTGTTGCTGGCGACTCTGAGAACGAAAAATTGCATGGCTGCCTGTCGGGTTAAAAGTCCGGTTGATTCATCCATTGGCCGAAGCCCGGTTATGAGAAAAGTTCACAATAAGTGAGTTCACAATCAGTGATGAAACGGCCAAAACGGCGGCGGCGTTTTCAGCACGCCGATCCACCAGAAAAGAGTGTGGAAAAAGAGATCGTAAAGAAACAAAACGGTTGCAACGAAAACCATGAATATGATGACCACGCGCGTCGAGCCGAACAGCTCCTTCTTGCTGGTCCAGTTCACCTTTTTCATCTCGCTGTCGGTGGCGATGAGGAAATCCACGTTGGTCGGCTTGTTGAGAACATGGAATGCGAAGAGCGAATACACGGTGGCGAAGATGAGCACGAGCAGATAGCTGGCGCGCGATCCGCCGAGATTAAGCTTGCTCAGAAAATTCTGGAAAGAGACTTCCGCGCCAAACGATTCCATCTGATCGAATATGAAAGCGCCGGTGAGCAGGCCGAGCAGCGCGACGCCGGCGACCGTGCCCATGCGGGTCCAATAACCCTGGCCTTTTTTGTAAATGGTGAAATAGCCTTGACTGGCGGGGACAACCGCAGCAGCGGGCCGGGCCTTGGGCGACCGTTCCTCCTGTTCATCGGAGCTGTCGTCGTCGGGCGCCTGCGGGTCCATCTTTTTGGTTACTGCGTCCATAAACAACACGCCAGGAGGGAATCGAACCCCCAACCTGCCGCTTTGGAGACGGCTGCTCTGCCAATTGAGCTACTGGCGTAAACTAGAGACTAGGGACTAGAAACTAGAGTCAGCCGCCAGTGTCCAGCGATCCCTACTTTCTCTTGATCTTATGCAACGTATGCTTCCGGAGCCGGGGGCAATATTTTTTGAGTTCGATCTTCGGCGCACCGCCGAGGACCTTGAGTTCGGTCCGATAATTCAGATCGCCCGTTTCCGTGCATTGCAGCCAGACCATTTCGCGGTTCAATTTCGCCATAACAGCTCCCGACTCGAATCATACGCCGGCGATCAAGCCAGAATCTTGGTTACAACGCCCGATCCGACCGTCTTTCCGCCTTCGCGGACGGCGAAGCGGAGCTTTTCTTCCATGGCGATGGGAGCCTGGAGTTCGACTTCCATCGTGATGTTGTCGCCGGGCATGACCATTTCGGCTCCGCCCAGCAGCTTGGCGCCGCCGGTGACGTCGGTGGTCCGGAAATAAAATTGCGGACGATATCCGGTGAAGAACGGCGTATGCCGGCCGCCCTCTTCCTTCGTCAAAACATACACTTCCGCCTCAAACTTGGTGTGCGGGGTGATGCTCTTGGGCGCCGCCAAAACCTGGCCGCGCTCGAGGTCTTCTTTTTCCACGCCTCGCAGAAGCACGCCGACGTTTTCGCCGGCTTGGCCTTCGTCCAGCGTCTTGTTGAACGCCTCGACGCCGGTGACGACGGTGGTCTTATTGGGCTTGAGCCCGACGATTTCGATCGTGTCGCCGACCTTGCAGCGACCGCGCTCGATACGTCCGGTGCCGACTGTGCCGCGTCCCTTGATGCTGAAGACGTCTTCGATGGGCATCAGGAACGGCTTGTCGATTTCGCGCTGGGGAATGGGAACATAATCGTCCAGCGCCTTCACGAGATCGTCGATCGGCTTGCAGGCCTTGTCGTCCTTGGGGTTCTGGTATGCGGGCAGAGACGAGCCGCGAATGATCGGGGTGTCGTCGCCGGGGAATCCGTACTTGGTGAGCAGTTCGCGGATTTCCATTTCAACCAGCTCGAGCAGCTCCGGATCATCCACCAGATCGATCTTGTTGAGGAAGACCACGATCTTGGGCACGCCGACCTGGCGGGCCAGAAGAATGTGCTCGCGGGTCTGGGGCATGGGACCGTCGGCTGCGGAGACGACCAGAATCGCGCCGTCCATCTGGGCCGCGCCGGTGATCATGTTCTTGATGTAGTCCGCGTGACCGGGACAGTCCACGTGGGCGTAGTGGCGCTTCTCGGATTCGTATTCCACGTGGGCCGCGGAGATCGTGACGGTCTTGGTCGAGTCGCGCTCGGTGCCGCCCTTGGCGATCGACTTATAATCCTTGGCTTCGGTGCCATACTTCGCGGCCGCGCGGGCGCTGAGCGCGGCGGTGAGTGTGGTCTTGCCGTGGTCGATGTGGCCGATGGTGCCAACATTCACGTGGGGCTTCTTTCGCTCGAATACTCCCTTTGCCATGTCCGTAACCTCCAGAATCAAAATAACTGTGAACTAAGCTGGCACTGGGGCTTGAACCCAGGACCTCCACCTTACCAAGGTGGCGCTCTACCGCTGAGCTATGCCAGCGCTTCATTCCGTTCAGCGCTGACCAACCAGACACCGCTGCTGTAGCGCGCCACGCGCGTACCGGAAGCGATGGACGGGGGAGTATAAATCTCGGCAATTCATTGTCAATGATTGCAGAGATGCGGAAAACCGCACATTATCGCCCCACGGGCATGGCGACTTCAGTCGCCACGCTGGATGCCTCAGCCCTTTCCCGCTTTCTCCACTTGCATCTTTCCCCAGGCTCGGGCCCGAAGAATCAACTCAACAATTCCACCAAGCCCCACCACTCCCGCGGCCACCATCAGCGCGGCGCCACGCCCATTTTTGCCGGCATCAAATTCATCGGCCGCAAGTAACATCATTGGAATGCTGATCGCGCAAATCAATCCCGCGCCCAGCAAGACGACGAAAAATTCTTTCCAGCTCCAAAGTCCCTGACGCTTGGCGGATTTGTAGTTCTGCTCGAAGAAGTAGCCGGTCAGGATGAGATTGAGAATCCAGAACATAAATTCTTCACATGTCTGCGGCGACGATCGGGAACTCCGCCGGGGCATCGGTTTGCAGCAGCGGCCAAATGCGCATCGCCGCGGCGGCCATGATCAGGTACGTGCAACCGATCATCGCCAGCAAGAGCGAGCCGCTGATGATCGCGTTGCGGAGAGTGGTCGGATCGGGCGTGGTCTTGGCCAATTGTGTTGAGATCGTCAGGCCGTAACCGTAGAGCATTTCCATCGCGGCGGCGCTGGTGGTGGTGCAGACGAAAAGCAACGGCAGGATCGTGACCCAGAGGTATCGGATTTTTCCGCCGCGCGCCAGGACCACGCTCACCACGGTCAGCGCGATTACTGCCAGCATTTGATTGGCGATTCCGAACATGGCCCAGATCGCCTGGAAGGAATTGGCGTTGATGAAGTAGGCCCAGCCGATCACGATCAAAAATGTGCTGGCGATGGTGCCGGGCCACCAGTCGTGTCGGCCGAGCTTGGGATGAATCTTGCCGAAAACTTCCTGAAGTAGAAATCTCCCGATGCGGGTGCCGGCGTCGATGGTGGTGAGGATGAACAGCGCCTCGAACATGATGGCGAAGTGATACCAATATTTCCAAAGTGCTCTCACGGTGGAATCGCTGACGGTTCCGACGCGGAGCGCTTGCTGGAAAATGTTGGCCATGCCGACGGCAAGCGTCACCGCCCCGCCGGTGCGGCCGCGGAGGGATTCGTGGGTGTAATCATCCCACACGTTCAGATGATCCACATCGGCCCCGATGCTCACGAGGCGATCGTGATAGGCCGGCGCTTTGGCGATGTCCATATTCATGGCGTAATAATCACCCGGCGGCAGCGAGGCGGCGGCGATCATGGCGACAACGCCGACGAGTCCTTCGATCAGCATCGCGCCGTAGCCGATGGTGCGGGCATCGGATTCACGCCTGAGCATTTTGGATGTTGTGCCGCTGCTGACCAGCGAATGAAATCCGCTGATCGCGCCGCACATGATGGTGATGAAGAGGAATGGAAAAATCCGCCCGGGGACAAGAGCGGTGCCGCTGCCGACAACCGGGCCGCCGCTGGCGAAAACGTGATTGTATGCGGGGGCTTGCAGTTTGGGGTTGGCGATGATGGTGCCGATGACCAGCGCGGCAATGGTGCCGATCTTCAGGAAACTGCTCAGATAATCGCGCGGGGCCAGCAGCAACCATACGGGTAGAACACTGGCGATGAATCCGTAAATGGCGATGGCCCAGACAACCTGGGTGCTGGTGAGATCGAACCAGTGGGCCAGCGAACTTTGTGCGATCCAGCCGCCGGCGAAGGTCGCGCCCAGCACAAGGATCGCGCCGACGATGGAAGCTTCGATCACTTTTCCTTTGCGAAGGCGATACATGTACAGGCCGATGAAAAGTGCGACGGGGATGGTGCAGGCGATGGTGAAAGTTCCCCACGGGCTGCCGGGCATGCGATGCGGCATGTTGATCGGATCGCCGCCGAGGGCTTTGACCACGACTTTGCCGAGTCCCGCCAACGCGATGACGATAATGAAAAGAATTGCGATCATCGCAGCCGCGCCGGCGGTTCGGCCGATGTCATCGCGCGCGATCTGTGCCAAACTTCGGCCGTTGCGGCGAATGCTGGCGGCGAGCACCAGAAAATCCTGCACTGCGCCGGCGAGACAGACGCCGATGACGATCCACAGCAATCCCGGCAGATATCCGAATTGAGCCGCCAGCACCGGCCCAATGAGCGGCCCCGCGCCGCTGATGGCGGCGAAGTGGTGACCGAAGAGAACCCATTTGTTGGTCGGATGATAATTCTGTCCATCTTCCAATCGAGTCGCCGGCGTGGCGCGGGAATCATCCAGCGCCGCCACGCGCGCGGCGAGGAACGCGCTGTAATAGCGATACGCGATCGCCAACACGCAAAGGACCGCGATCATGATGGGCATGGCGTGCATGGGAAAAAAGTATTAACCACGAAGATACGAAGACACGAAGCGGGTTTCGACGTTCGAGAGACTTTCTGCGAAGGAAGCTGCCTGGAAATTGATTTGATTCCAATACATCTGATAGCGCCAACTTTGCTAATCTGTCGGCGAATTACGAAAACCGCTTCGTGGCTTCGTGCCTTAGTGGTTCATTTTCTTCTTATCCGATTTTTTCGCGGCCGTTGAGATAGGACCGCAATGCATCGGGGATCGTCACGGTGCCGTCGGCGTTTTGATAATTCTCCACGATCGGAATCAGAATTCTTGGGCTGGCGACGACGGTGTTGTTGAGCGTGTGCACGAAACGCATCTTGCCATCAGCGCCTTTGTAGCGGAGATTCAGCCGGCGGGCCTGGTATTCGTAGAGGCGGGAGGCGGAGTGCGTTTCGCCGTAGCCGCTGGCGCGGTCCTTGCCGTCGAATCGGCTGGGCATCCAGGTTTCGACGTCCATCATGGAGGCGTTTTTCACGCCGATGTCGCCGGTGCAGCATTGGATGACTCGGTAGGGAAGTTTCAGCCGCTTGAGCACTTCCTCGCTGTAGCTGAGCATTTCGACGTGCCACCGCTTCGATTCTTCGATGTCATTTTTGCAAATCACGACCTGCTCGACTTTGTCGAACTGATGGACGCGATACAGGCCGGCGGTGTCTTTGCCATACGTTCCCGCCTCGCGGCGGAAACAGGTGCTGACGGCGCAGTATTTCAGGGGGAGGACGGATTCGTCGAGGACCTGGCCGAGATGGTAAGCCGTCAGGCCGACCTCGGCGGTGCCGGTGAGGAAGAGATCATCCTCGGCGACGTGATAGGCCTGCTCGCGCGAGCCGGGGAAGAATCCGGTGCCTTGCATGGCGACTTCGCGCACCAGGACCGGCACGTTCAGTTGTGTGAATCCTTTTTCATGGACCATCAAATCCAGCGCCAGGCGGAGAACGGCCTGATGCAATTCCGCGCCGAGGCCCTTGAGAAAATAGGATCGCGTGCCGGCCACGTTCACGCCGGCCTCGAAGTCGAACAAATCCAGCGACTTGCCGAGTTCGAGATGATTCTTCGGTTTGAACTCAAAGTTCCTCGGCTCGCCGACGACGCGGAGGACGATGTTGTCGGCCGCGCCTTTGCCGGGGGGGACTTCCGGATCGGGTGGCTGGGGGATTTGCAAAACAAAATGATCCCGCGCGGCCTCGGAGGCTTTCCATTTTTGTTCGAGGTCCTGCAACTGCGGCTTCATCGCGGCGGCTTTGGTTTTGAGGGCTTCGCGCTCGGATTCGCTGGCTTTGCCGATCTGGCGGGAGATTTCGTTCTGCTCGGCCTTAAGGCGGTCGAATTCCTGCTGGAGGCGCAGGCACTGGGCATCCAGATCCAAAACAGCGGCGATGTTGACGGAGACGTTCTTCAGCTCCGCGCCGCGGCGATACTTCTCGGGATTTTCGCGGAGGTCTTTGATGTCAATCATGGGAACTCCGGAGGAAGAGGATGGACCGCCAAGACGCCAAGACGCCAAGGTTGGAAAATACGCCAAGAAGAATTTGACGCTTGCCGGGGATTCCTATTTTTGGAATTTCCCCTTGGCGTATTTTCCTGTCTTGGCGTCTTGGCGTCTTGGCGGTCAATCCGCATTTGTGTTAGGGGGGAGGGGGGGATATTCGTCACATTCTGTAACATTGTGTAACATCTACTCTGGTACATGTTTCGAGTCGGAACTCGCGCCCAATGCGCGGAGCTTCCACCAGAACATAATACGAACATCCGCCCGAAATATTCCCGGAATTCTGAAAAAAATCTTGGAGGCTGGTTTCGCATGGCTTGCTCCACCATGTCCCTCTTCTACCAAGCGAAGTGGGCGAAGGCCTTGTTCGCATCCGCCATGCGGTGGGTATTCTCGCGCGTGGCCATGGCTTTGCCTTCTTTTTTGTAGGCGGCCATGAGTTCATCCGCCAGGCGATCCGACATGGGCCGGCCGCCGGCGCTGCGGCAGGCTTCGAGAATCCAGCGGAACGCCAGGCTCTGTTGCCGACGCTTGTTTACCTGCATGGGTACCTGATAGTTGGCCCCGCCGACGCGCTTGCTGCGCACTTCGACATACGGTTTGACGTTGTTGACGGCGGTCTCAAACAGTTCCAGCACCGGCACGTCCTTGACCTTTTTGGTGATCTGATCGAGAGCGCCGTACATCACCTTCTGGGCAGTGACTTTCTTGCCCTGCCACATCAGGCAGTTGATGAACTTGCTGACCAGCTTGCTGCCGTAGCGCGGGTCGGGTTTGAGAATATCTTCGCTTGCGGTGAATTTCTTGTAAGCCATTTTGCAAACCTTCTAAAACTACCTTCTAAGCCACCAGATGGCGACGCCGATCAGGAGAAGAAAGAAGAACGCCATAAACAGGACGTTCTTCAGGGAATTTTGCCAGACATCCGTCCCGCTCCCACTCGTCGCATCCGCCAGAAGACGAAGCGTGGTGAGCACGGCTATTTCCCCGCCTTGGTGCCGTATTTGCTGCGACCGCGTTTGCGGCCCTCGACGCCCAGGGCGTCCAAGGTTCCGCGCACCACGTGATATCGCACGCCCGGCAGATCGCGGACACGGCCGCCGCGCACGAGCACAATGCTGTGCTCCTGCAGGTTGTGCTCCTCGCCGCCGATGTATGCGGTGACTTCCCGGCCATTGCTGAGACGCACGCGGGCGATCTTTCGCAGGGCCGAGTTGGGCTTCTTGGGGGTCATGGTCTTGACCTGCAGGCACACGCCGCGCTTTTGCGGGCTGGCTTCCAGGTCTTTGACCTTGTTAATCCGCGGCAAACTCCTCCGCGGCTTCTTGATCAACTGATTTATCGTCGGCATCCAGTTTCCTTAAGCAAACGCCACAACCAAACGCCAGCGGGTCTCGGCGTCGATTCACTAGACACCTTCTCCGTGGACTTTGAGGTGGGGTAGTATAGGAATGTTACGGATTCGTTCAAGTCCTCGTTAATTCGGCAGCACAGGCTTAGGTGCCGTGGCGGGACGATGGAAGCGAGCAGACTTCCATAGCTTGAAGCAAGCCGTTCGCCAGAGTGAACCGATGACCGACGTGCACATCGGCCAGAACGGTCCCGGCCAAGTCACGCACGACTTGATGCACGTCTACCAAAACACGCCCGTCACCCTCCCGATGAAAGGAAACCGGCTCGACACGCGGATCGATTTCGGACCATTGCTCCGTCCAATAGGCCCGAACCGCTTGATGACCACGGACAAAGCCGCCTTTGAAGGCTTTCGGCCAAGACACATCAGGAGTCATCGTCGCAAGGGCGGCGTCAATGTTCCTCGCGTTGAAGGCCGCATAGGCAGCTTTTAACAATTCGGTTTCTGGCGCATGGCTATCTGACATATCTGGATCGGCTAAGGACGTACTTTACTACCGTTAATTCGACACCGGCGCCGGCAAAAGTTGCGGCATACGGTCTTCGATGCCATCGTGAATTTTAACGGGCTTGGAATCCACCTCGACCGTATCCGAATCCAAGCCGTCGCGGCTGGCGGTGATGGTGATCTTGCCGGCCGTGTCGGTGGATCGGATGGCGACCCGATTGATGCCGCATTCGGTGTTGAGATAGAGATTGTTGGTGGAGTTGGTCTTGCCGCTGTTGTATCCGCCGCGCCAGATGGCCGGGCCGTCGAGTTTGAAATCCACGCGGGCATCGTCCGTCGGGCAACGCTGGCCGTTGGCGTCCACCGCTTCGACATCGAAGAGCGCCACATCCGTGCCGTCGGCCTGCAAGCCTTCGGGTCCGACGATGGGCGTCAATTTAATTTTGACGGGCGGGCCGGCGGTGGTGAGTTCGTACGTGCACAGCACCTTGTCGCCATCCATCCCGACGGCTTTTAGTTTTCCTGGCTGCCAGGCGATATTGGGGAAGGCGAAGAGAAAGCCGTTGGTCGGCGTGGAAATCTTGCCAAGCGATTTGTCATTGAGGAACAACTCAACGGTCGGGCAATTGCAGACGACATTCACCGTCTTGGTCGTGCCGGCGGGATAGGTCCAATGCCCGATGATGTGAATGTCGGGCTGATCGTTCTGCATGACCTGTTCGGTGAAATAAATCTCCTTGGGCAGACGCACCGCATCCACCTTTCCGCTCACCCGGCAGACTTCGCTGGAATCCTGCCGGCCATCGGCATTGGAATCGGAGAAATAAATCGATGCATAGCCGGACCACTTGGAATGGTCCGGATCGGGATTACTGATGCGGTTGATCCAATAGGCGTTGTAGCGGGCGATCTGTGCCAATGCGAAGGTTTCGGAATTCCAGTGATAGGTGTCCAGCGGGCCTGGTTTGAATCCGAAATAGGGAGGCGAATAATCGTCCCAGAATCGTCGAGCGGCTTCGTCGCGGAAGTCTTCCGCCTCCATCAGGGGCGCGCGGTCTCGCCGTTCGGCGCTGTAGCCGCGGAAGAGGGCTTTGGGGTCGGTCAACCGATCGGTTTGCGGCGCCTGGCCGATCATGACACCGTAATATTCAGAGATCGGCGTGAGCGCGGCGTTGGCTTCGGCGGAATCGTTGTCGCGCGTGCCGACGACTCGTCCGCCGTAGGGATCGTATTGTTTTCGCAATCCCACCATCTGGAGCATCTGCGGGGGCGTGACGATGGTGTTTCCGGTCTCATAGAAAAGGATGCTGGGACTGTTGCGATAATAAATCATGGAATTGCGCATCACTTCGGCGCGCTGGTCCCACCGGCGGCCGGTGGCGTCACCTTCTTTGTCGCCCGCCGGGCATATGTCAACAATGCCAAAGCGGTCGAAGGCTTCCACATCCACGGGCTGGGGCGAAACGTGCATCCAGCGGACATAATTGGCGTGAGAATCGCGGATTAATTTGGCCGTGAAATCGTGCATCCAGTCGGGATATCCCTGTCCCAATCCGGCCCATTCATTGGTGGAACGCTGGGAGTAGCCCTTGAGGTAAACGAATTTGTCGTTGATGTAGACCCCACCCGTGCCGGCGCCGCCTTTGAATTCGGTTTTGCGGAAGCCCGTCGTGGTTTTGCGGACATCGACGACTTTGTTGTTGACGGTCAGAATCGTGTAAACATCGTAAAGATAAGGATCATCCGGGCTCCAGAATCGCGCGGGTTTTAGCGGGCCGGTGGCTTTCAAGACGGAGGTTGCGCCGCTGGCCATGTCCACGGGCTCGCCGTCGAATTTTGCTTGCACCTGGCCGTCAGAATCGACGATCACGGTTGAAAGCGTCACGGTGGCGGGATCGGCGGATTCATTTTTCACTTCCGACTCAACCGTGACATCGGTGCTCTTGCCGGGGATGTCGTAATTCTGGCCGTAGATATAGGTGCCCGTGGTTTGCAGGCCGTAATAGAGCGGAAGCGTCTGGTAGATTTTGCCGGTCACATGGAGCCAGACGCGGCGATTGATCCCGCCAAAATCGGGGTTGAAATCGTTGGCGTTCCATTCAAACGTCGTGTGGGTCGCGCGTTCGGCGTAGTTGGTGCGGTTGTCCACCTGCACGGCCAGCACATTGTCCTGGCCAAATTGAACCGCATCGGTGATGTCGATGCCGTAGGCGTTGATGCCGTTTTCGGAAAGGCCGACTTCCTTGCCATTGAGGAAGATATCGCCGGCTTGGCGCATGCCCTCGAATTCAATGAAGATTTTGTCGCCGGAATAATCGGATGGGAGTGTGAAATGCTTTCGATACCAGGCCAGGCCTTTGTAGGTTCCGCGATCGCCGCCGCCGTGGGAGATGATGGTGCGAAAGGAATCGGTCTCGTTGTAGGAGTGCGGGGTGGCGACGGTTTGCCATTGGGAGTCGTCCAGGGCGACGGTTTGGCCATCGGGCACATCCTGACGGATAAATTTCCAGTCGGGGTTGAAATTGAGCGTCTCCCGCGGCGAGGGGGGCGGAGAATAAGGGGCGTCGGCCAGGGTGATGGAACAGGATGCGAGTATAGAAACCAATGCGCAGACGAGATGGCGTGCGATCATGGAACGAGCCTCCAAGGGTTGATTAAAGTTCACTTTAACTAATAACGCCGGGAACTCAATTTCGTTGCAATTGTACCATCTGCCGGTGGGTAGTGCCCTAATTTGAATCCCCCGGCGTTTCCGCCCTCCTCCGCAACATCCAGAGACCGGACTAGCGGCTGCGGTGATACGGCCGTGACTTGCCTGTGATGCACCGCCGAGCTACCGTGGGCGCTCAGTCTATGCTATTCACCCATGAAGGATGTGGACCGATGCCTGTACTCATGATTGCTGAACAACCGAACATGGACAAGGGGACCTATGCCTCGATGCTGAAGCCGCTGATGCCGTTGCTACGTTCGGCGAACGGCTTCATGTCCCACACCGGAGGTCCGAGTCCCGCCGGCGGGATGCGCATCATCGAGATCTGGGAGTCCAAGGCGGACCAGCAGAAGTTTTTCAACGAGAACCTGAAGTCGAATCTCCCGCCTGGACTTGTACCTGACATCAAGTATTACGAGCTTCACGCTGCATTCACTCGATAGTCACGTCGCACTTTTCGCAGGCGTAGGCGATCCTCATCTTCGACCTCTAGGGATAACGCGACCGAACCGTGTGTTAGGCACGCCGTGTCCAGGCATGTTGCGGAGGAGAGCGGAAACGCCGGGGGATTCAAAGTAGGACAGTACGTTGCCGGTCTATTCGCCTCATTAATCTTTGCGGTCCGTGCCCTCGTCGATTAGTCTTTCCGTCGGCAGAAACAAAGGTTCTTGCTTATGCCGATTGAAAAGTGGTCTGAGTCGATCGCGGTGCTGCATCTGGCGGATGATCCGGCGTTTTCCGAGGACATGGAAACGCTGGAAAGGGAAGGGCCGCCGATATTGAATGTGGTGCTGGATTTCGCGGGGGTGAAGTTCATGAATTCATCGAATATCGCCGCGCTGCTGCGGGTTCGCCGAAAGCTGAGCACCGGCGATCGGAAGCTGGTGCTGTGCAATGTCGCCAACCAGGTCTGGAGCACATTGCTGTTAACCGGACTGGATAAGATTTTTGAAGTAACGGATGCAGTGCCGACAGCGCTGGCGACGATTCAGATGGCTGAGCCGAAGAAGACGGCCAAGAAAAAATCCTAAATCAGTTTCCACCACGGAGACACGGAGTTCACGGAGAGAAATCAAAATCATTTCACCGCAGAGGGCGCAGAGGGCCGCAGAGAAAATAAATACAGAATTTGATTTGTTTTTATCTCTGCGGCCCTCTGCGCTCTCTGCGGTAAAAATTCCCCAGTATTTTCTCCGTGCTCTCCGTGTCTCCGTGGTGGAAACTGCATTTCCCGATTTACAGTTGCGCTCCGTTTAATTCCATTCGCAAAATCATCAGCGCCGCCGAGAGTTGCGGGTCGATGTTCAGCAGGTTCGTTTGCGCCGGCTGGGTGGTCGGCGCGCCGCCGGAGGTGTCCTCGGTGTCACTGAGCACATCCATTTCCTGGCGGGCGTTGTTCACCGCGCCCATTTGTTCGGGCGTCATCGGCACAACCACATCCGGGTCCACGCCCCAGGTGGTGCTGTTTTCTTCACGATGAATGCAGCGGCCGCTGGGCAGGTAATAGTGCATGGTGGTCAGTTTCAGATACGCCATGTCCGCCTGGGCATCCAGCGGGAAAAGCATTTGCACGCTTCCCTTGCCGAAGGTCCGCTCGCCGACGAGCAAAGCGCGGTGATGGTCCTTGAGCGCGCCGGAAACGATCTCACTGGCGCTGGCGGAATACTGATTCACCAAAACCAGCAGCGGCAAATCGGTCTCTTTCAATTTCGGATCGGCCATCGCCATGGAGGGATGGTTGGAAGTATCTCGATCCGCGCGGGTGCTGACGATCACGCCATCAGC
>Ga0302325_10005586_pt1 | contig 28549 bp, 31 predicted proteins | sample Palsa_T0_2_FD_201948 | JGI IMG/M metagenome (GOLD analysis project Ga0302325, IMG submission 201948) | Peat permafrost microbial communities from Stordalen Mire near Abisko, Sweden - Palsa_T0_2 | ecosystem: Environmental > Terrestrial > Soil > Palsa > Peat permafrost | place: Sweden: Abisko...
CCAGCGCATGCGCTTGGGAATAGGCAGCCCATCGAGAGCGCTTTGGATGATTCCCGGCAGCAGCGTCACTGCATCGGCGCCGCTTTTTGTGCCGATAAAGAAGAGAAACGTGCCCTTGGGTTCCTCGTGCTTCTGCAGCGCCTCGACAGGCGTGCCGCAGCTTTGGGCGAAAGCGAGCGCGGCGCGCGTAGGATTTCCCGCAGCGTCGAACGCCGCGCTGACTGCGGGGCCGCGGCGTTTCAAATTTTGTTCGGGTTGGCGTGCCGCAAGACGCTTGACCCAAATCGCGAGCCGGCGCGGCGTTGCGAAGGGGCGGATTTCTCCATGGGTCAGGCCTGCCTGCTGCAGACCAGACTCGACGCCCGCGACGAATGCCTGCGAGAGCTCGAGGAGTGCCTTGGGCGGCAACTCCTCCGTACCGATCTCGACGAGAAAGTCGTGCTGCTCCCCCTTCATGCGCTGACCGCTGCTCTTGCGGGCTTCGAGAGCGGAAAGCCGAGCGCTTCGCGGCTTTTGTAGTAGGCCTGTGCCACAGCGCGCGCCAAGGTGCGTACACGCAGCAGGTAGCTCTGTCGCTCGGTCACCGAGATCGCATGCCGGGCATCCAGAAGATTGAAGGTGTGCGAGGCCTTGAGGAGTTGCTCGTACGCCGGCAGCGCAAGTCCCGCCGCCAGCAGATCGGCGCAGGCTTTTTCGTAGTCGACGAAGTGCCGGAGCAATACGGCAACATCAGCCTGCTCGAAGTTGTAGGCCGACTGCTCCACTTCATTCTGGTAGAAGACGTCGCGGTAGGTGACGCGGCCCTGCGGGCCCTCGGCCCATAAGATGTCGTAGATGCTCTCGATGCCCTGCAGGTACATGGCGAGCCGTTCGAGTCCGTAGGTGATCTCTGCGCTCACCGGGCGGCAATCCAGTCCCCCCACCTGCTGGAAATAGGTGAACTGCGATATCTCCATGCCGTTCAGCCATACCTCCCAGCCCAGGCCCCAGGCACCGAGCGTCGGCGACTCCCAGTTGTCTTCCACAAAGCGCACGTCGTGCACCAGCGGATCCAGTCCCAAAGCGCGCAGGCTGCCGAGGTAGGTATCGAGGATAGCGAGCGGCGAGGGCTTGATGATCACCTGGAACTGGTAGTAGTGCTGCAGGCGAAACGGATTGTCGCCGTAGCGCCCGTCGGTCGGCCGGCGCGACGGCTGCACATAGGCGGCGCTCCATGGCTCCGGGCCGATGGCGCGCAGGAATGTGGCGGTGTGAAAGGTGCCGGCCCCGACTTCCATGTCGTAGGGCTCGAGAATGACGCAGCCCTGGTCTGCCCAGTAGCGCTCCAGTACGAAAATCAGCTCCTGGAAGGTGCGCGGCGTGCTGCCAAGGCGTGGGGGCTTCATGGGGCCGCGAGTATAAATGTTAACCCGTTAAGCAGCGGGCCGCGGGTGGAGTACAATCACGCACCGTCTCGGTGCACGCGATTTTCTAATGTGCACCAAAACGGTGCGTTCTCGCTCTCACATCCTGCCAAAGCGCTTGATTCCCAAGACCTTCAAGCCTGGCACAGGCCCTGCACTGATCATGACCCTTACTAGGGGGGAAGTATGACGCCGAATGACGTGTTCAAGCTGATCAAAGAGAAGGAGGTCAAGTTTGCGGACCTCCGCTTCACCGACACACGAGGCAAGGAACAGCATGTGACCATTCCTGCCCGGCTCGTGGACGAGGAGCTGTTCCGCGACGGCAAGATGTTCGATGGTTCCTCGATTGGCGGCTGGAAAGGCATCAATGAGTCAGACATGATTCTGATGCCCGATCCCAACACCGCCATCCTCGACCCGTTCTTCGAGGAGACGACGGTCGACATCCGCTGCGATGTCATCGAGCCTGCGACCATGCAGGGCTACGAGCGCGACCCGCGCTCGCTTGCCAAGCGCGCCGAGGCGTACTTGAAGTCGACCGGCATCGCCGATGGCGCGCTCTTTGGGCCGGAGAATGAGTTCTTCATCTTTGACAGCGTGCGCAGCGGGTCCGACGTGCGCGGCTCGTTCTACGAAATCGACTCCGTGCAGGGAGCGTGGAATTCGAGCAAGGACTATCCCGACGGCAACCGCGGTCATCGACCGGGTCTGAAGGGCGGTTATTTCCCGGTGCCCCCGGTGGATGCTTTCCAGGACATCCGTTCGGCCATGTGTCTCGCCTGCGAAGAGATGGGTCTCGTGGTGGAAGTGCATCATCACGAGGTGGCGACCGGCGGCCAGTCGGAGATCGGCATCGGTGCCGGCGGACTCGTCATGAAGGCAGACCAGGTGCAGCTGCTCAAGTACTGCGTGCATAACGTGGCGCACGGCTACGGCAAGACCGCCACGTTCATGCCGAAGCCGCTTGTCGGCGACAACGGCAGCGGCATGCACGTGCATCAGTCGCTGCAGAAAGAAGGCAAGGCTCTCTTCGCCGGAGACAAATACGGCGGTCTCTCCGAGCTTGCGCTGTACTACATCGGCGGCATCATCAAGCATGCCAAAGCGCTGAACGCCATCACGAACCCCGGCACCAACAGCTACAAGCGGCTGGTACCGGGATTTGAAGCGCCGGTCATGCTCGCCTACTCAGCGCGCAATCGCTCGGCCTCGATCCGCATCCCGTGGGTGTCAAATCCGAAGGCGCGGCGTATCGAAGTGCGCTTTCCGGACTCGTGCGCCAATCCCTATTTCGCGTTTGCCGCGATGATGATGGCGGGCCTGGATGGGATTCAGCACAAGCTGCACCCTGGCGATCCTGCCGACAAGGATCTGTATGACCTCGAGCCCGAAGAGGCGAAGCACATCCCCACGGTGTGTCATTCGCTCGATATGGCGATCGAGCATTTGGACAAGGATCGTGAGTTTCTGACCCGCGGCGGCGTGTTCACGAACGACGTGATCGACGCCTACATTGGCCTGAAGATGCAGGAGATAACGCGCTTTCGCATGTCTACGCATCCGGTTGAGCTGGAAATGTATTACAGTTGTTAACCACTACCGATCTGCCTTTGTTCTTCGGCTCCGGCGCAGCTATGCTCAGCTTGTATGCGCGCCGCTCTGTTTACCTTAATTGGGCTGGTCGCCGTGTCCGCGTTGGCGAACACGGCGGCAGTCTACAAATGGGTCGACGAGAATGGCGTCACGCATTACAGCGATCAGCCGCACCCAGGGGCCCAGAAGATCCAAATCCAGGCAGTGCAGACCTACAAGGCGCCGCCGGGCCAGCGCACACCCGCGATCGCGCCCCGCCGCACGTCTACTGCTGGCGCGTATTCGACCTGCGTCCTGAGCCGCCCGACGAGCCAGGAAATGTTCCAAAACACTCAGACCGTTCCGGCGAGCGTGCATGTGGAACCGGATCTGCGCGCGGGCGATCGCATCTCCGTGTTGCTGGACGGTGCGCCAGTGCCGGCCGACATCCCGGTGGACAGCGAGTTCGCGCTCAACTCGGTTTATCGCGGCGCGCATTCGCTTGTGGCCCGGGTCGAGGACTCGACCGGAGCGGTCGTGTGCCAATCGCCGAGCGTCACCTTCAATGTGCGCCAGTCGTCCCTGCTCTCGCCCAATTCACCGCTGGCGCCGCCTGCGACTGTGGCGCCCGAAACGCCCGTGGCGCCAACTACGCCGGTGCTGCGTCCCAGATAGCGCGTCCCCCGCCGGCCCGTGCCCACGCGAGGCGCCGTGGCCGTTGAACACAGCCTGCCCTCGGTTTTATCGCATTTCGATCCGGCCGACCTACTCGACGCATTGTCTACCGGCATCGTCGTACTTGATGCACAGCTGTGCCCCATCTACGCCAACGTTGCGGCGCAGGATGTCCTTGCCTTCAGCCTGAAGCAGTCGCGCGGCCGGCCGTTCGGCGATTTCCTGCACGACTCCAACGGACTCATCGCGACCCTGCGCCGCGTGCTCGAGTCCGGAGTGGGCATCGCCGATCGCGAGCTCGTACTGAAACCGACCGGCACATCGCGCGACGCGCGCGTGCTCGACGTCACGATCACCCTGCTGGAAGGACAGATCACCGGCACGCATCTCCTGCTCGAGCTCGCCGACGCAACCCAGCGCCAGCGCATCTCACGCGAGAGCGACCTGCTCGCGCGCCTGGAAAGCAGCCGCCTGATGATTCGACAGCTCGCTCACGAGATCAAAAATCCGCTGGGCGGCCTGCGCGGCGCAGCGCAGCTTCTCGCGCGCGAGCTGCATGACCCGACGCTGCATGAGTACACCGGCGTCATCATCGGCGAGGCGGATCGGCTGACGGCGCTCGTCGACTCGATTGCCGGACCAGGGCGGCCGCCGCTGCGCAGCCTGGTGAATGTGCACGAGTTGTGCGAGCACGTCTTTCATCTGCTGCGTGCCGAGGCGCGCTCAACGGTGCTAGTGGAGCGCGATTACGACCCGAGCCTGCCGAGCGCCATGCTCGATCGCAATCAGATCATCCAGGCGCTGCTCAACGTCGCAAGGAATGCGCTGCAGGCAGTCGGCGAGCGTGGACGCGTCACGCTGCGCACCCGCGCGCTCTCAAATGTCACGATCGGCCTCGTGCGCCACAAGCTTGTCGGCAGCCTGCAGGTTGAGGACAACGGGCCCGGGGTGCCGCAGGAGCTGCGCGCAAGTATTTTCTATCCGCTCGTCACTGGGCGCGCGAACGGAACAGGATTGGGTCTCGCCGTCGCTCAGGATCTCGTTACGCGACACGGGGGGCTCATTGAATTTGAAAGCGAGCCGGGTCGAACTGTCTTTACCCTGCTATTACCGCTCTCGGAGGCATCATGATGAATTCTGCACTGCATGTTTGGCTCGTCGATGATGACGCCTCTATCCGTTGGGTGCTGGAACGCGCACTGCGCGATGGCGGCATGGCGCCGCGCGCCTTCGAGGCGGCCGAACCGGTCCTCGATGCGCTTAAGCGCGAATCGCCGGATGTACTCGTCACCGATATCCGCATGACGGGCATGTCCGGGCTTGATCTGCTGCAAAGGATCCACGAAACACGCCCCGCACTGCCGGTCATCGTGATGACAGCACACTCGGATCTGGGGAGCGCCGTGTCCGCCTACGGAGGCGGAGCGTTCGAGTATCTGCCCAAGCCGTTCGACATCGACCATGCCGTGGATCTGGTGCGGCGCGCGGCGCGCGCACGTCCGCACGGCAACATCGAAGCTGTGCCCGTGCCGCGCATCCCGCAACTGCGCGGTTCGGCTCCCGCCATGCAGCAGGTGTTTCGCGCCATCGGCCGCCTCGCCCGCTCGAGCGTCACGGTGCTGATCACCGGGGAATCGGGCACCGGCAAGGAAATCGTTGCGCGTGCACTGCATGACCACAGCCCGCGTGCGGGCAAGCCCTTCATCGCGCTCAATACGTCGGCGATTCCGGCGGACCTGCTCGAGTCGGAGCTCTTCGGCCATGAGAAGGGCTCGTTCACCGGCGCGGATACGCAGCGCCGCGGCCGATTCGAGCAATCCGACGGCGGCACGCTGTTCCTCGATGAGATCGGCGACATGTCAACTCCGCTGCAGACGCGGCTGCTGCGCGTTCTCGCGGAGGGCGAGTTCTACCGCGTTGGTGGCCAGACTCCGATCCGCGTCGACGTGCGTGTCATCGCCGCGACCCACCAGAACCTTCAGACCCGAGTCGAGCGCGGGCTGTTTCGCGAGGATCTCTATCACCGCCTGAATGTCATCCGTATCGAGCTGCCGCCGCTGCGCGCGCGCGCGGAGGACATTCCGGATCTGCTCGAGCACTATCTGCGCTTCGCGACTCAGGAGCTCGCGGTGGCGCCGAAAGTCTTTGCGGCCGAGACGGTCGCCAGACTTGCCACCTACAGCTGGCCGGGCAACGTTCGCGAGCTCGTCAATCTTTGCCGCCGCCTCGCGGTGCTCGCCCCCGGGCGCGAGGTGCGCATCGAGGATCTGCCGCCGGAGCTCACGGCGGCAGGGCCGACAGCGGTTGATGCCGACTGGGCGCGCGCCCTTGCGGTGTGGGCGGACGCGCGGGCGATGACGGCCAAAAAGCCGCTCCTCGATGAGGCCCAGCCGCAGCTCGAACGCGTGCTCATTCGAGCTGCCCTGAAGCGCACCCAAGGCCATCGCCAGGAGGCGGCCAAGCTTTTGGGTTGGGGCCGCAACACACTCACCCGCAAGTTGAAAGAGCTCGGCATGTCCGACGCTGACCGCGCACCCTCCTAAGCGCGCCTGCCGCAGGCCGGCATGCTGTCTATAATCCGTCGTGGCTTGAGCACGGCGGAGTTTTGATGCCGAACTGGCGCGACATCTGGGATATTCAATTTTTCAGCAACAGCGTCGCGGCGTGGGCGATTGCTCTGGCTGCCTTTCTCCTAACGTTCACGGTGCTGCCGCTCGTCAAGCGTTTCATGGCCGCGCGCCGCCGCACATGGCAGGAGGCGGGTCAGACACATCCGCTCGCCGTTGAACTGACCGCGCTCCTGGTTGCACGCACGAGCCGGATTTTCCTGTGGATGCTGGCGCTGTGGTTCGCCTCGACGCTCCTCTATCTGCCAAACCGCATCGATCGGATCGTTTACGTCGTCATCGTCTTCAGCTTCTGGTTTCAGGTGGGATTGTGGGGAATGGCGGCGGTGCGCTATGCGATCGAGCGGCGCGCACGCCGCGCGGGCGCCGCCAGCACCACACCCGTTCAGTCCGGCTCGATCGACATCATCGTCTTCATCGCGGGACTCACGATTTGGACGATGGCCTTTCTTCTCGCGCTCGACAATCTGGGCGTGCAGATCAAGCCGCTGCTCACCGGCCTCGGCATCGGCGGCGTCGCGGTGGCGCTTGCCGTGCAGAGCGTGCTCGGCGACGTGCTCGCCTCGATGTCGATCGCGCTGGATAAGCCTTTTGGCATCGGCGATTCACTCGCCGTCGACGACATCCAAGGCACCGTGGAGCACATCGGCGTCAAGAGCACGCGGCTGCGCAGCATCTCCGGCGAGCAGATCATTCTTGCGAATGCCGATGTTCTGAAGGCGCGCGTGCGCAACTACGGGCGCATGCGCGAACGCCGCTCGGCCTTTCGCTTGAATGTCGTCTACGACACACCTGTGGAGAAACTGCGCGGCATTCCGGCGGCGGTGCGCGCGGTCATCGAAGCACAGCCGCAGACGCGCTTCGACCGCTGTCATTTTCTGGCTTTCGGCGAATGGTCACTGCAGTTTGAAGTGGTCTACTACGTGACGGTGTCGGACTACCGGACTTACGCTGACCTACAGCAGACGATCAATCTGGGAATACTGGAGAGCTTCGCGGCGCTCGCGGTCGACATCGCCTTTGTCAGCCATTCGCTGCACACCCCGCCGGTGACGAAGCAGCTGTCTGGGTCGTAAGTCTTCTCAAGCACGCTGCGCAAGTGGGGCCCGAGCGCGTTCGGCGCACGGCAGATTGAAGTGTTGCCCGCGAGCGCGTACGTTGGCGAAGGCCAATTTACAAAATTGCCGGGGGGACACGATGGCAAGCGCAGTGACAGATCATGACGGCGGGTGCCTGTGCGGCGCGCTGCGGTTTCGGGTGACCGCCCCGCCGCTCGACAGTGGCTACTGCCATTGCCGCATGTGTCAAAGGAACTCGGGCGCGCCGGTCGTCGCTTGGGTAACGTTTCCGACGCCAAGCTTTGTCTGGACTAGAGGCGTGCCCAAAAGCTTTGCCTCCTCATCGCACGCGCAGCGCCAGTTTTGCAGCCACTGCGGCAGTTACCTCGTGTTCCTGAGCACCAAATCCCCCGCCGAGATCAGCGTCAACACCTGCTCCTTCGACGATCCGAGCGCGTTTCCGCCTAAGAAGCACATCTATTCGGAAAGCCAGATCACGTGGTTCAGCACCGACGACCGTTTGCCGAGGCATATCGGCTATGAATCATCGTCCCTGGTTGATGCCGGCGAGTAGCGCGCACTGTCCGAGGAAGTCGCCCTAACCTGATATGGCGCAATCCTGGATCTGGGAATTCGTGCTGAGCGAACCCACGAGCATCGCTACATTTGCAAAGCCGTGTGCCCTGAGATACTCGGCAACGCCCTGATTGATCTTCTTGCACACCATCGGGTCATAGAAAAGAGCGGTACCGATGCCGACGGCGCTTGCGCCGGCGATGAGAAACTCGAGCGCGTCCTTCGCCGTCGTGATCCCGCCCTGGCCAATAATGGGCACGCGGTGCGGGCGCGCGATCTCGTACACCTGGTGCACCTTGAGAAGTGCGATCGGCTTGATGGCCGGTCCCGACAGTCCGCCTTGCACATTGCCGATGACGGGGCGGCGAGTCTCCACATCAACGGCCATGCCCATGACCGTATTGATTACCGCGAGCGCATCCGAACCAGCCTCGATGCAGCGGCGTGCGTTCTCGCGTATGTCCGTCTGATTGGGCGAGAGCTTCGTGATGATCGGCTTGCGGGTTGCCGCACGGCACGCCGCGACCACCCGCGCGGAGGATTCCGGGTAATTGCCGAAGGCGACACCGCCTTCTTTGACATTCGGGCAGGAGATGTTGATTTCGATCGCATCGATCGGCGACTGGTCGAAGCGCTGCGCGACTTCGACGTATTCCTCGATAGTTGAGCCGCAGACATTGGCGATGAAGCGCGTCTCGGTGAAATCAAGCTGCGGCAGCACCTTGTGCACCACGTGATTGACGCCCGGGTTCTGCAGGCCGATGGCATTCAGCATTCCGGCGGGTGTTTCGAACACGCGGTGCGGCGCATTGCCGAGCCGGGGATTCAACGTGGTTCCCTTGAGCACGATGGCACCCGCGTCGGTATTTGAGAAACCCTCGACCCGCGTGTATTCCTCGCCGAATCCGACGCACCCGGATAGGAGAACGATCGGCGAGGCGAAGTGGAGTCCGCAGAAGGAAAACCCCAGGGGATTCTTGACTTGATCGCGGGCGGCGCTCATACGGAGCATTATCCCCGAATCCCTCTGGATAGACGATTCCTGCTCTTGTTTCACATCCTCCTCTTGCAGCCGGAGATTCCGCCGAACACCGGCAACATCATCCGGCTATGCGCCAACACGGGCTGCGCCTTACACCTCATCAGACCGTGCAGCTTCGATTTGAGCCACAAGCGCGTGCGCCGTGCGGGACTGGACTATGTCGAGCTTGCCGCGGTCGTGGTGCACGCCAATCTCGAGACTTGTCTTGCCACCCTGCCGGGCGCGCGGGTGTTCTGCGTGGAGACCGGCGGCGCGCGGCGCTACAGCGACGCCGAGTTTCGAGCCGGCGATGCGCTGCTCTTTGGCTCGGAGACCAGCGGCCTGCCTGCGTCCGTCGTCAATGAGATTCCCCCCGAGCAACGGCTGACGATTCCGATGCGCGCCGGCAGTCGCAGTCTCAATCTGGCAAATGCCGTCGCGCTCGTCGTGTACGAGGCATGGCGGCAGAATGGATTTGGCTAGCGACCGCGAGACCTGCGGGTGCGCCGCCGCAATTGATCAGCCGGAGGGATTTTCGCCCGAGAAACGGATCGGCGTGGCGCCTGTCACCGGACCGATCGTCGCGCGGTCACTTACGTAGAGCCGCACCTCGCGCTCGAATCGAAGGCTGCCCGCGACGTTTGCGCCGGGTCCAATTACGATGCGCGGACCGCTGCTCTCCCCGTGGAACGAGCCGTGTTCGGGCTTGCGCACCAGTATGCCGCCTTCGATGCGCGAGGTGCCGTGCAGAGTGATGTCGCCGTTCACAGTCTCCAGGCCGCCGGCCACGTGCGCCGCCGTCAACGCGATACTGCCATTGACGCTTTTGACCGCGCCTGCGACCTGGGCATCATCGTGCAGCGCGAGGGCGCCGTTGACGGTAGTGACCGTCGCGTTCACGTGCGCACCCGCGCCGAGCGTGATTGAGCCATTGACCGTATGCAAAGAGTCGGCCGTCGCGTGCGCGCCGACCTGGATGTCGCCGTTGACGGTATGCGCCGCCGACACGGTGGCATCATCGCCGAGACGAATGGAGCCATTCACGGTCGTAACTTCCCCGCGTTTGGCGCCCTGCGGCACCTGGATCGAGCCATTGACGCTACGGCTATCGCCGTCGCCCGCCGCGACGTCGGTATTTGCCGCGACGCTGCTGCCCGTCGCGTTGACGCATCCTGCCGCCGCGAGAAGTACGAGCAGGGCGATGGGCATACAACGGTTCATAAAGCCTCTCTCCATATGGGTGGCCGATAGCCTGACAGATAGGGCGCGCGGTGAGGCAGTGCCTGCGACTAAGCGACCGCCTGGCGCGGCCGGTTCGCAGTGCAGGCCCGACGAGGGCGCGCGCCGCGCGCGGACTCGCCTCGCCGGAGTTACTCGGTCTCCGCCTTGATCGGACGGCTCATGAGACCGCGAACGACCTCATCCACCGGCAGGCGCTCGTAGAGGACCTGATAGACGGCTTCGCAAAGCGGCATCTTCACCTCGAGGCGCGCGGCGACCTCGCGAGTCGCTTTGGCGGCAATGTAGCCTTCAACAATCTGTCCGATTTGAGCGAGCGCGGTTTCCGGTGTCCTGCCATCGGCGAGCAGCAATCCAAAGCGCCGATTACGCGATTGATCGTCGGTGCACGTGAGGACGAGGTCGCCCAGACCCGCAAGTCCCATGAACGTATCGCGGTGGCCGCCGAGCGCGACTCCGAGGCGCGTCATCTCCGTGAGTCCCCGCGTGATCAGCGCGACGCGCGTGTTGGCGCCGAATTTCAACCCATCGGAGAACCCCGTCGCGACGGCGAGCACATTCTTGACGGCACCGCCGACTTCCACGCCGATGATGTCTGGCGAGGTGTAGGCGCGGAAATTTCCGACGGACAGATCATGGGCGAGAGCTGTTGCAAACTCCGCGTCTGGGGAGGCAATCGTCATCGCGCTCGGCATGCCCGCGCCCACTTCGTGCGCGAAGGTGGGGCCGGAGAGGACTGCGATTGAGTGTCCGGGTCCGAGCTCCTGGTGCGCTACCTGGTGCGGCAACAGGCTGGTCGCGAGCTCAAACCCTTTGGAGGCGAGCGCCAAGCGCATGCCGCGCGCCAGGCGCGGCGCTATGACGCGCAGCACGCTGCGCAATGCATGGCTCGGCACGGCGACGAGCACGTCCAGGGCGCCGTCGAGGGCCACACCCACGTCGCTGACGACGCTCAATGCCGCGGGGAATTCGGCGCCAGGCAGATAGCGCAGATTGCGGCGCTCGCGCGCCATGGCGTGCATCTGCGGCGCATCGCGCCCCCACAGTCGTGTGCGCTTGCCGCCGCGCGCGAACTGAATGGCGAGCGCAGTTCCCCATGAGCCGGCGCCGAGGACGGCGATCGGTGCCTGGGGATCGGGCTCGCTCAATTCTTCGTCACCACCCCGTTGGAATCCCCGCGCGTCTGCAGCGCGTCAAAGTTGACGGGGGGCAGCAGAAATTGCGGGAAGCCGCCCTGTGTCACCAGATGCGAGACGGCGGCGCGTGCATAGGGAAAAAGGACACTGGGGCAGATACTGCCGAAGGCGCGGCCGAGCTCGATCTCCGAGAGGTTGCGCATCATGAAGATCCCCGCCTGCTTCACCTCGACCAGGAACACGGTGGATTCCGCGTGCTTGGCGGACACCGTGACGGTCAGAACCACCTCGCGCAGATCCGGCGTGAGCGCGTTGACCGTGGTATTCAGATCCAGGCTGATCTGCGGGTTCCAAGTGCCGTCGATGCGTGGACCGTTGGGTGCCTCGTACGAGCAGTCTTTCAGATAGACGCTCTGTAGTGCGAGCTGTGGCCCGGTGATCGCGTCGCGCACGTCGGCAGCGCTTGGATCGCCGGTAGTTTCCTTGGTGGTCATGATTCTTTCCTGGGGTTGATGAGTGGGTCCAAAGTGCCGGCGGCGTCGCGCGCCAAAAGATCATCGCATCCGCCGATGTGGACGCCGTCGATGAAGATCTGTGGAACCGTGTGGCTGCCGCAGCGCGCCACCATTTGCGCGCGCGCCTCCGGGCTTGCGTCTACGTCAATTTCCTCGAATGGCACGCCTTTGTCGTGCAGCAGGCGCCGCGCACGGCTGCAGTACGGACACCAGTCGGAGGCGTACATTTGTATTTTCGGTGTAGTCATCCACGTGGTCTTTGGAGCCGCCGTTCAGCCCTTGGCGAGCGGCAGATTGTCCGTGCGCCACGCAGCAATCCCGCCGCGCAGGCTGAAGACCTTCGTGAAGCCCTGGGCGCTGAGCTCGCGCACGGCCGAAGCTGCAACCGGGCCGGACTCGCAGTACACGACAATGGGCTTGTCTTTCTGCTTCTTCAGCGTCTCGCCCGCCTTGGCGATCTGGTCGGATGGCATGTGGCGGGCGCCCGTGACGTGGCCGGCCGCGAAGGCCTCCTGCGGCCGCAGGTCCAGAACGAGCGCGTTCTGGTTCATGAGTCTGATGACATCCTGCGGTGATGCAGCGGCGAAGGTCTGCGCGCGCGTGCGCAGCTCCATCCCGACCACGACGAACGCCATGAGCACGGCGGCCGCGGCGAGAAAGGAATGATGTCCTGCGTATTCGATGAGGCGCTCCATGGCACCCATTATAAAGCGTAGTGGACCGGGTGCGGGGAGGTTAGGCTTCGGCTCCTACAACTTATGACCAGCCGCCGCTTGTCTCATGCGTTTGCGCCGCGCTCTCGCCGGGGCGCGTCGCGTGCGCCTGTAGGGCGTGCCTGGGCAACCTGCGCGCTCGTGGCGTTCCTATCAGGTGCGCTCGCCGCCACGCCGCAACCGGATCGCAAGAAGGCCGAAGCCGAGCTGCAAGCTATCAAGGCCGAGATCGGCCGCATCGCAAGCCAAGTGAACCGCGATCAGCTCGAGCGCGACCGCCTCGCTCGCGAGCTGCGCGCGGCTGAACTGTCGGTGGGCAGCGCGCGCGACGGCCTGGAGCGGGTGAAGAGTGAGCACGCGCAACGCTCGGCGCGGCGCGCCGCGCTCGCTCAGGAACAACACCACCACGAGCTCGATCTCGCAAGCGCCCGCCAGGACCTGGCAAGCGAGCTGCGCGCCGCCTATCTCATGAGCACCGTCGAGCCCCTGAAGCTCCTTCTCAATCAAGAGGACCCGGCGCGCGCCGGCCGCCTGTTCGTCTACTACAGCTATTTTGGCCGCGCGCACGCCCGGGAGATCGATCGCGTCAACGCCGAGCTGGGCGCGATCGAACGTCTGGATCAGGAGTTGGCTGCCGAAGAGACGCACCTGCAGGAGCTCGAAAATCAACGTCGTGCGCAGCTCGTCGCGCTCGACCAGGCACGACTGCAACGCGCCCAGGTGCTCGCCAATCTGCAGATCGAATCGCGCAACCGCGTGCAAAGCCTCGAGCGGCTGCAGCGCCAGAAGGCAGGTCTCGAGAAGCTGCTGCACGATCTGGAGCGGGTGGTCCCGAGCTATCCGGTCAATGGCCAGGATGCGTTTTCGCGGCTGCACGGCAAGCTCGTCTGGCCCGTAAGCGGCCGCGTCGTGACGCATTTCGGCGATACCCGCGTGGGCGGCATCAAATGGGACGGTCTGCGCATTGCGACCGAACGCGGCTCGCCGGTGCGCGCGGTTTCCGAAGGGCGTGTCATCTACGCCGATTGGCTCGCGGGCCTGGGATTGCTCGCAATCGTCGACCATGGCGGCGGTTATCTGAGCCTCTATGGACACAACGAGCGTCTTCTCAAGGGGGCAGGCGATCACGTGGCGGCGGGGGAGCCGATCGCCGCAGCGGGGGACTCCGGCGGCGAGGACAGTCCCGAGCTTTACTTCGAGATCCGCAGGGCCGGCAAGCCGGTCGATCCGCGCCCCTGGTTCGCAACGCCTGACCCGAATCCGTGAAATCGCACGCGCCGAATTAAGTTTAATCGCGCCGGCAGTGGCGCCGGCGGCGCACATTTAACGAAAGCGCCAACTCGTTCAACGATTCTCGGGTTACCCCTCTCCTATCGTGCGCTGGCCCTTCCAGGCCTTGACCACTTTCGCATGAGTGCAGCTGGCAAACCATCGGGAGATACGAATCATTGGGGTTCCTTCGAGCCCTACGCGCAGCTCGTCATATCGCAATTGCCGCGCGCGGCGAGCGTGACCCTGTTCGATTCGAAGGGCGAGCTGCGCTGGTCGACTGATCCGACGACGGGACCGGACCTCGTGATGCTCATCGAGGAGACCTTGGCGGCTGCCACGACCGGACCCGCCAGCGGCGAATTGAAGATGCTCGCCGGAGGCTTGCCGGTGTACGTGTGCTGGCTGCGCAGCGACGCCGGCACTCCCATCGCCATTCTCGCCATCTCATGCCGCGCTGCCGACACGGAAGCGCGCAGCTTTCCACTTGTACATGCGCTGTTGCGCCCTGCGCTTGAATGTTTGCGCCGCGACCTGCTGGCGCGCGCCGCCATTTTTGATCTTGGCCATCGAGTGAATTCGCTCGACAAGGACCTGGAGCTGTTGCTTGCGGACCCGGTGACGAAGGGCGAGACCGCCGGCGACGACTCCGATGAGTTGAAAGGCATTCTGCAGCAGGCGAACGACTACCTGCGCTGTGTCATGAGCGCGCTCTTTGTTCCGGACAAAGGCATAGTGCTCATACGCTCGACCACCGGCAAGCCGCCCGACAGCCAGATGGTCACGCGCACGCACCGGCAGCTTCTGTCGATGGCTCAGATTCGCCGCGAGCCCGTAATCATCAATCAGCTCAGTGCCAACGGTGGCGCCGGCGCCGTGCCCTACCGCATTCTCTCCTGTCCTCTCAAGCACGCGAGCGGCCGTGCGACCGGCGTGCTTGCGCTGTTCCGCGACGAGACGGCCGATGAATTCGTGGACCGGGATGCGCGTCTGGGAGATGTCCTGGCGCGCAAGGCGGCTAGCGTGATTGAGAGCAGCTTTGATGCGATGAGCGGTTTGTACACGCGGCAGGCGTTCGAGCACCGCGTGCGCGCGGTCGTGACCGAGCCCAATCGCGCCACGGCCTGGAGCGCGCTGTACATCGATTCGGACCAGCTGCACGTCATCAATGACAACTTCGGCATGCACGTCGGCGACGGCATCATTGCCCAGATCGGCGAGCTCTTGCGCCGGCGCCTGCCGCGCAGCGCCTTCGCAGCACGCATCTCCGGCGACCGCTTCGCGGTGCTGTTGCCGGTTGTTCTGGAGGACGCCGCGCAGTTTGCGGAGTCGCTGCGCGAGGGCGCCGAGCAATTGGGCACCTTGCGTGGTGATGCGCGCCTGCACGTCTCGATCAGCATCGGCGTCGCGCCGTTTGAGCGCGAGGCGCGCGAGCTCATGCATTCATTGGCCGCGGCCGAGACCGCCTGCAAGGCAGCCAAGGATCGCGGCCGCAATCGCGTGGCGGTGTATGAGCCCAACGATGCGAGCATCGTGCGCCGCTTTACCGACATCAACATCGCCTCACGAGTGCGCGAAGCGATCGAAGCCGATCGTTTGCGCTTCGACGCGCAGCTCATCCTGCCCTTCGCAGGCTCAGAGCACACGAAGCCGCACTACGAACTGTTGCTGCGCATGATCGATGAGGACGGCAAGACGGTCGGACCGGATCGTTTTCTCTCCGCCGCCAACCGCTACCAGCTCATGCCGACCATTGATCGCTGGGTGGTGCAGAAGGCCATCGCACTTCTTAAGCCGCACGCCGCACTTCTCGCCGCGCGGCCTTGCGTGTTCGCAATCAACTTCTCGGGCCAATCATTGAATGACGACGGTTTCGGCGACTTTCTTCTCGAGCGGATCGAGTCAAGTGGCCTGAATCCCGCCGTCTTCTGCTTTGAGCTCACCGAGAATGCGACGGTCGCCAGCATCGCGCGCGCCGAAATACTGATGCGCCGCCTGCGCGGGCTCGGTTGCGGCGTCGCACTCGATGACTTCGGCACCGGCCTGTCCTCTCTTTCCTATCTGCGGCAGCTGCCGGTGACGATGCTCAAGATCGACGGCAGCTTCGTCCGTGACATCTTGAAGGATGCGCGCGCGGAATCCATGGTGCGCGCCATTGCCCAGCTCTCGCGCAGCATGGGCATCGGTACCGTCGCCGAATATGTCGAGACCGAGGAGATCCGCGCCCGCGTCGCCTCGCTCGGAGTTGACTACGGCCAGGGCTTCGCCATCGGTCAACCGGCACCGTTTATTGATCTGCTGTCCATTGAATTGCCGTTGCTGGCGGCGGCCGCGACGGTGGACTGCACCACCGAGGAAAGAATGCCCGAGGCGCTAGTGGCCAACATGTAGGGCCGCCGCTTGACAGAAATTGGGTCGACCCGCGCCGCGCGGCTGTAGTATCGGTGCCCGGAAGCAGTGCGGGAGTTCTTAAGCATGTCGATGCGGTCGCGAACCCTCGTCACGCTGGGCGCGGGAATCATTCTGGGATTTGCTGCGGCGCTCGCCGGTAACGCCATGGCGGGACGGCAGAGCGATGAGGCACCGGCGGCCGCTCCTGCCACGCTGCCGTGGGAGGAAGCACGCCTCTTTGCGGAAGTCTACGAGCGCATCAAGCGCGAGTATGTTGACGAGGTCGACGATCACGAGCTCATGGAGAAAGCGGTCCGCGGCATGGTAGCTGCGCTCGACCCGCATTCGGCCTTCCTCGACAGCGAGGAATTCGAGGAGATCCGCCTCTCCACCATGGGCTCCTACCCGGGTGTCGGGATCGAGGTCGTGGCCGAGGATGCAGGCGTCAAGGTTCTGCGCCCGATCGAAGGCTCGCCCGCCGAACAGGCCGGCATGCGCTCGGGTGATTTCATCGTGAAGATCGACGGCGTCGATGTGGGCGCTGATCTCGCCGGCGCCATCAATCGCATGCGCGGCCCCGCCGGCAGCACCGTGCGGCTCACCGTACGGCGTTCGGGCCACGCCGAACTCCTCAATTTCTCACTGCGCCGCGCCAAGGTCGAAGTGCGCAGCGTCGCGCAACAGGATCTGGAGCCGGGCTATGGCTACGTGCGCATCACCGGCTTCAGCGAGACGACTGCCGATGACGTGGCACACGCACTCGCGCGCCTGAAGCGCGACAATCCGCATGGACTGAAGGGGCTCGTGCTCGACCTGCGCAATAACCCGGGCGGCGTGCTGGAAGCCTCCGTGGCGGTGGCCGACGCATTTCTCGATCACGGACTCATCGTATCCGCCGATGGGCGCACGGCGGACTCGCAGTTTCGTATGGACGCAACCCCAGGCGATCTCATCGACGGGGCGCCCATCGTCGTGCTCGTCAATGGCGGTTCGGCTTCGGCGGCAGAGATCCTGGCGGGCGCGCTCAAGGACCATGGCAGAGCCGAGCTCGTCGGCCACAAGACCTATGGCAAGGGATCGGTCCAGACCGTGATGCCGCTGTCGCATGGCGGCGCGCTCAAGCTCACAACCTCGCTCTACTACACACCCTCCGGCGCATCCATTCACGAGAAGGGCATTTTGCCGGACGTCGTCATCGATGGACCGGAAGTGCCGCCCGCCGATCTGGATGCGGCCGCGACGGTTCCTCTGAGCAAACGCGATCCGGAGGTGCGCCTGGCGCTCGACGAACTCAAAGCCCACGCGCGCCTGCCGCAGAAACGCGTCGCGCTCGCCACTGTGCAGTAAGAAGCGCACGCCTTGGAAACCGTGCATTGGGCGGTCAATTTCCTGCTGCATATCGACCGCCATCTCGTCGAGATGCTGGCGCTCTACGGCGCGTGGATCTACGGAATCCTGTTCCTCGTCATCTTTGCGGAAACCGGTCTCGTCGTGACGCCGTTTCTGCCGGGCGACTCGCTGCTGTTCGCGGTCGGAGCGCTCGCGGCCGTCGACACGCACGGCACGCTCACGGCGCCGTTTGCTTCGCTGCTGCTGGCGACGGCAGCGATTCTGGGTAACACCGTCAACTATACGATCGGGCGCGTCATTGGACCCGCGGCCTTCAGTGGACGCTATCGCTTACTGAAACAGGACTATCTGCTCCGCACCGAGGAGTTCTTCGCGCGCTACGGCGCCATGGCAGTCTTTTTGTCGCGCTTCATGCCGATCATTCGCACCTTCGCACCCTTCGTCGCAGGCGTCGGCCGCATGCCGGCCGCGCGCTTCCTCGCCTACAATCTGGCCGGCGGCCTGTGCTGGGTGTTGCTCTTCATCTGGGGCGGATATTTGTTCGGCAACATTCCCATCGTCAAAGACAACTTCGGTCTCGTGACGATCGGCATCATTTTTCTATCCTTGCTGCCCATTGCCGGCGTGCTGCTGCGGCGGCGTGTTACTGCCTGAACATCTGCAGCGCGATGCCAATGAGGGCACCCAGCAACAGGATGAGCATTGGCAGAAATGAAAGAGCGAACGCCGCGCTTCTTTTGGCCGGATCGCGCACGTACTGAGCGAAGTACCAGGCCCGTCCGGCCAGGAACAAAAACCCGAGGATCGCGGCGACTCGCGGCTCGACGTACTGCGCGAACAGGAAAATGCTCGGTATGAATACGATGAGCTGTTCCAGAGTATTCATCTGGACGCGAAAATAGCGCTCAAACATTTCGTTACCGGTTGTCGCCGGCGCCTTCACGCCGTACTTCTCGCGCGCCCTGCCGACAGCGAAGCCAAAACGCAGGAACTGAACCAGGGCGAGGCAGACAATCACCTCTACCAGATTCATGCCCGTTCCTCCCAGGTGCACAAAGTTGTTCATAACCCCTCCTTGCGGGACGGCGCACCGTGTCTGTTTGGTGTTGCGCCGTCACATGGCACAATGGCGCGCATGGCCGAAAGACTGCGCGGCTACGCGCATCGTACCGACATCGCCGCCAGTGTGCAGACCGTTTGGCGCGCCATGACGGACTCTGAGAGCCTGGCGCGTTGGTGTTCGCCGGACGCGTGGATCCGCGCCAAGGCCGGCGGCCTGTTTCGGGCCACGGTCGATCGAGTGACGCAGCTTGAGGCGCATATCGATGTGTGCGAACCGGCGCGCCGCCTGCGTCTCATCTATCTGCCTTGTGCCGCGTTACCCCAGGACGAGGCGATTACCGACGACTTCATGCTGGCAACCCATCCGCAAGGCACGATCCTGAGGCTCATCGGTTCCGGCTTTGTCGCATCTGCGGCCGGGGACGTGCAATATCGGCGTATGCGCACCGGCTGGGAGCGCGCGCTCGCGCGCCTCAAGGTTTTTGTCGAACAACTCGAACGCAAGGCATCGTGATGGGGTTTTTGATTCGCGCGCTGATTGCTGCCCTTGGCCTGTGGCTGGCCACGCGCTGGGTTTCGGGCATCACGGTCGATGATGCGGGAACGCTCATTCTGGCGGGCCTGCTTTTGGGGGTCATGAATGCCATCGTGCGGCCCATCGCCATTGTGCTGACCATCCCCATTACGATCGTAACCCTGGGATTGTTTCTGCTCGTCATCAATGCCGCCATGCTGGCTCTGGTAGCGGCTTTCCTGCCGGGGCTGCACATCACTGGATTCCGCGCGGCGCTTCTGGGAGCGCTCATCGTCAGCATCACCGGGTGGATCGGCTCGATGTTGGTGGGCTCGCGGGCGCGCGTGGAGTTCTACTCGAACCGCAAGCCCTAGGAGCGGCGCCGTAGGGCGCACTCTTAACTTAACTAATGGAGTGCGGGGCCCGGGGACTTTGCGATGGCCGCACGGTATAGAAGGTACGCAAGCCCGGCGAGAATCATAAGCCCTATCGCCCCGCCGAACTGCAGCGCCGCCGGCAGTGTGAATACGTCGTCACGATGCGTGACCACGATCGGAATGGCGATCAGCACGCCGACGAGAGATTCCCCGGTGATGAGGCCCGCGGCGAACAGCATGCCCTGATGATTATCGGGATCAGCTTGCTTGCGCGCCGCGAGCCAGGCGAGCACGCCGCCCAGGAATATGGGCACCGATAACTCAAGCGGCAGGTAGATGCCGACGGCCGCTGCGAGCACCGGCGTACGGAACGCGGCCTTGCGCCATTTGAGTATCTCATCGCAGACGATGATCGCGATGCCGATGCCGACGCCCAATATCACCATGGTCCACGGCAGCTTGCCGCCGAACATGCCACGCGAAACCGCTTCCATGAGCGTCGCCTGCGCCGCCTGCAACGATTGCGGGTGCGCGCTCGTCGCGGGTCCCATGCCGTAGGCCTTCAGCAGCAGATTCAGCACCGGCGCCATGACGAGCGCGCTTGCGAGCGCGCCGATCCCGAGCATGAGTTGCTGCCGCCACGGCGATGCGCCGATCAGGTAGCCGCACTTCAGGTCCTGGAGATTGTCGCCCGCGATGGAGGCGGCGCAGCACACGACGGCACCGATCATTATTGTGGCCACCGGTCCGGCGGTGGCATGGCGACCCATGAGGAGCGCGAGGATCAGTGAGGCAAAGAGGATAGTGCAGATCGTAATACCGGATACGGGACTGTTCGATGAGCCGACGAGGCCGGCCATATAGGCCGATACGGAACAGAACACAAAACCGGCGACAATCATGATCACCGTCATCGTGACGGCTACGCCCAGGTCCCCCACGATGGCCTGATACAAAGCCGCGAGCGGCAGCGTGAAGGCCACGATCCCGATCAGCACGTACTTCATCGGCAGATCGCGGTCCGTGGGCAGCAAAGTCGCGGCAACGTTGGCGCGGGTGGCGGCAAGTCCGCTTCTGACGCCGGATAAAATCGATTTCCTGATGGAGATGAGCGCCCAAACGCCGCCTATCAGCATGGCGCCGACGCCGAGATAGCGGATCTGTACGCCGCGAATCGCATCCGCCGCATCGGTCGCCGACATGTGCGCAACTGCGGCGGCAAGCACAGAGTCGGTGTCGAGAAAATAGGTCGCGTAGATCGGGATGGCAATATTCCACGCGATCACGCCTCCGATGAGCATTACTGTGCCGATGTTGAAGCCGACGATGTAGCCGACGCCCAGAAGCGCAGGCGAGAGGTTGGTGCCAAAGTACGCGATCCCGCGCCCCACGTAGGTCGCGTACTGGGCCGTATCGGGAATGAGGCGCAGCCCGCTCGCTGCGGCGAACTTCATCACGCCGCCGGCGAGCGCCGATACGGCCAGGACCTTGGCGCCAGCGGCCGGGTTCGCACCGGCTTTCAGGACCTCCGCGGCGGCCTGGCCCTCCGGGAAGCTCATCTGCTGCTCGACCACGAGCGAGCGGCGCAGCGGCACCGAAAAGAGAAGCCCGAGGAGCCCGCCCAGACCTGCGATCGCGAGCACCCACCAGAAATGAAAATCCTGCCAGGCGCCGAGGAAGATGAGAGCGGGCAGCGTGAATATCACGCCCGAGGCGATGGAGCAGCCCGCCGAGGCGCCGGTCGAGACGATGTTGTTCTCAAGAATGCCGCCGCCGCCCAGCACGCGCAGCACCGCCATCGACACGACTGCCGCGGGAATGGCCGAGGCGATGGTGACGCCCGCAAAGAGGCCGAGATACACGTTCGCGGCCGCGAGGATCACCGCAAGCACGATGGCGAGAATGATCGCGCGCGCTGTCAGCTGCGGCGCCGCGCCTGCCTGTTTTCTCATGAACCCCCTCAGCCGCTGCCGGCGGTCCTGGCCACTTTAACGCATAAGTGCATTTGTCATATCTGCGCTCGCGCCGCGCTCCATCCGTCCCGCAGGGCGATTACGAATTCTTAACCGCTCCGTAGGCACGGCGCCATGCGCGGCGGGCTAACGTGTCAGCCGCTTCAGCCCCGTAGCTTTCGCCAATTCAAATGAGGACGTCCATGAACCTTTATTCCGCTCTCGCCCTTACCGCTCTTCTAGGCACCACCGCCGCTTTCGCTCAGACCACGGCTACTGCACCTACTAATGCGTCGCCGACCACTTCAGTCAACCCCGCTACCGGACATCCGACCGGTGCAGCTTGCAGGAAACAGGCGGCTGACAAGAATCTGGCCGGGGCCGACAAGGCCCAGTTCATCAAGGACTGCAAGGCCGGCAAAGCGTCCAGCTAAGCGGTTGCATTGACACGCGGTGCCGGCAGCGCCGGCGCCGCGTGCTTCTGCGGCGCATTCTCCGGTCGCGCCGCCTGAAACTGCACTACGACGCAAAGTCCGGGCGCATTGTCCTCGAGCGACAGGCGCGCCTGATGCAGCCGCGCGATCGCCGCCACCAGGCTCAGACCCAAGCCGCTGCCCGTCGACTTCGCGCTGGACAATCGCACGAAGGGACGCAGCGCCCGCTCCCGGTCCTCGACCGGAATACCCGGCCCGTTGTCAGCAACCTGCAGGCGTGCTCCCTCGGCGCTCGCGCGCACCGTGACATGAATGAGTGCGCCGGGGCCTGCATAGTTGACGGCGTTCTCGATCAGATTGGCGAGCAGCTGCGTGAGCAGCTGCCGGTGACCATTAACCCAGGCGCGCTCAACATCGCAGTCGAGGCCCAACCCCTGGGCGCGCGCGGCCGGCTCGTAGAGCTCGGTGATCTCCTGCACCAGCTCCCCGAGATCCAGGCGCGCACTCTCCGCAAGCGCAGCGCCAGACTCGGCTTGCGCGATCTGCAGCAGGATCGCAAGCGTACGCTGTACGGAGTCGATGTCCCTCAAGGCCCGATCGATGCTGCTGCGCGCCTCCCCATTGAGCGCCGCGGAACCCTGCAGTTCCTCGAGGCGGCCGCGCAGACGGAACAGCGGGCCGCGCAGATCATGGGCGGCGCTGTCGAAGGTCGCCCGCACTGTTGCGGTCTGCTCGTCCAAACGCGTGAGCACATGATTGACTGCGACCGCCAGGGCATCAAATTCGTCGCGGGATCCTCCGACCGGCAGGCGGCGTGCAAAATCGCCGGCGACGATCTGCTGGCATGCAGTGGAGATCGCCCGCACCCGCGCCAACAGGCGTCGGCTCAACCACAGCCCCATGAGCGCCCCAAGGATTGCTGTCGAGCCGATGGCCCACAATGTTGCCAGGCGAAAGCGCTCCTGGAACTGGCGCCGTTCGGAGACCTCCGTGCCGACGAGCAGGCGATAGCCGTCCGGAAATTCGACCACGCGCGCGCGCACCGGATCGCGCACGAGTCCGCCGTCACGCAGCGCCTCAATGTCAAATTCGAGCCAGCGCTCCTTCGGCACGCCTTGGAACGGCCACGAGCTCAGATTGCCGGCGCGCTTCGCGAGCGACGGATCAACGAGGAGGTAGATCGCCCCTGCCCGGCCCCAGCTTTCGCGCAGCCGCGTCAACTCCGCGATGATGCCATCCTGTCCCTCGCGATCGTATTCGTCGGCGAGCGCATCAAGCTCGATCAGAATGACGTTGTCGACCTCATTCGCGAGCACGCTGCCCGTGATCAAATAAATCGCGCCCAAAAGCGCGCTCACGCTCACCGTGAAGAGCAGGCAATACGCAATGGCGAGCCGAAAAGTGCTCGTGCGGAAGGAATTCGAGAACGGCGGCCGCTCGCTAGGGGCCATCGTCGCGCACCACGTAGCCCGCGCCGCGCACGGTATGGATCAGGACCCGGTCGAAGCCGCGGTCGACCGCCTGCCGCAGGCGGCTGATATGCACGTCGATGAGGTTCGTCTGGGGGTCGAACTGCAGATCCCACACACCCTCGAGCAGCATGGTGCGCGTGACCACCTGGCCCGCACGCCGCACGAGAAACTCGAGGAGCGTGAATTCCTTCGAGGTAAGATCGATTTCGCGGCCGGCGCGGCGCGCGCGGCGACCCAGAAGATCAAGTTCCAGATCTCCGACCTTCAATGTTGTCGTGGCCTGCGGCCCCGCCTTGCGGCGCAGGAGCGCTTCGACGCGCGCCAGCAGCTCGACGAACGCGAACGGCTTCGTGAGGTAGTCGTCACCGCCCGCGCGCAGCCCGCGCACGCGATCGTCGACGTTGCCGAGCGCGGACAGCACCAGCACCGGCGTATCGCAGCCCTGCTGCCGCAGCACCTGCACGATCGCAAGCCCATCCATGTGCGGCAGCATGCGATCGGTGATGATGGCGTCGTATTTGCCCTCGGTCGCGCGGAACAGGCCATCACGGCCGTCCGCGGCATGCTCGACCGAGTAGCCGCCCTCGCGCAGTCCCTTCAGCACAAATCGTGCGGCTTCCGGGTCGTCTTCGATGAGAAGCAGGCGCATGCAAATAATCCCGCCGACGTGCGCGCTATGCCTGGGCGTAGCGCTCGAGCGCCGCGGCGCCGACGATGAAGTAGTCACGCAGGGAATCCGTCCGGCCGGCGAGCGCGCACGCGGCCCTGTGGAACGGGAACTGCAGGACAAGCGACAGGATATGGCGCGGATGCGGCGTATTGGCGGGAATGAGGTACTTCGCACCCCGGCTGAAGTTGGACTTCGCGCGTGCAACGGGCGGCGCGATGCCCTGATAACGCCTGCGCAGCTCCCACCATGTGCCATTGTAGCTCGCGGGAGCGCTCGCGCCTGAAAAGACTCGCGAGCGCCAAGCCGATCTTCGCCGGATACGCGCGTGCGCTACATGAATCCTCATCTAGATGGGCTTCACTAGGCAGGCTCCGCCGCCGCATCGCGCACGTAGGTGCGTTCGCGGTAGAAGCCCGCGACGAAGACGAACAGCACCGCCACAGCGCCTCCCATTCCTGCAAAGAACAGGAAGTACATGGGGCCGACCAACTTGTAGGTTGTGACTTCCGCTTGGCCGGGCTTGAATTCCCCCGAACTCACCAAGGGCCGGCGATGGATGACATCCATAAGGCGCACCCGGTTGTGAGCTGCGTCGATGTCGCTGATCAGGAAAGTGCCGTCGAGGGCTGCAGGCGTGCCGTTGTCAGTGATGAATTTGACGCCGGTGTCGCCGCCGAAGTCTATTTTTTGTCCGCGCTGCAGCTTTGCGACGCTCTGCAACTGCGCCCACGTCTCAGCGCCCGTAGTCATGGAAAGTGTCGGCAGCGGTTTCACCATGGCACCGTTCACCTGCGCGGTAAAGGCGTTGCCGATGCTCACCGCCAGCAGGTAGGTCACCGCCATGATGAAGCTCTTCACCTTGAGCGGCGCCTGTTTATAGGAGAATTCTAGGGCGGTAATGGAAATGAGCACCTCTGCGGCCGTCAATACGACATAGGCCAGGATCTGCCACCACAGGCTGACGGTCTCACCGTGCATGATGTGATTCTCGATGGAAGCCACTATCAGGTACGAGGCGGAGATCACGAACAGGCCGATGCCAATCTTGCGCAGGGGCGTCACGGTGAAGAACTTGCCCATGACCGGATAAATCACGAACGTGAATATCGGCACCATGGCGAGTATGAAAAGGCCATTCACCACCTGGATCTGCGACGGCAGCATCTGGTAGCTCGCAAGGGCGTCAAATGCGGGAATGCCCGCCAGAAATCCGAACAGATGCTTGTCCATCAAATCGGAAGTGGCCTGCAAGGTCCAGGTCTGGCCGTTGGATTGGTCCCACAGACACCAGAACATCGCGATGAACACGTAATAGATGAGAGCAAGTCCGGTGATCTGTTTGAGCGCGGGCCCGGTGAATGCTTCTTGCATCCAGTCTAGAAGCTGCGCCGGTAGCGCGCGTCGGAGGCCGGTGTTGAGACTCAGATACACGACCAGCACGAGCAGCGCGAGGAGCGTGATCAACGCTGCGAGCGTGCGGTAGTCGGGACCCACGACATTGAAGATCCAGGCGGAGATGCCGAGCACCGGCACGAGGCCGAGAAGGAACAACACGATGCCGCGATTCGCGCCGTGCGTCATCGCCGGCGGCACCACGACGAATTTCCTGCGGCCAAGCCCGAACGCGATGGTTGCGAGCAGCATCATCGCGGCCGGTACGCCGAAGGCCACCCGCGGGCCGTAGGCATTCAGCCATATCGGGCAGAAATAAATTGAGATCGCGGAGCCTGCGTTGATGGAGAGATAGAAATAGCTGAAGGCGCGCTCGATGAGATGCTGATTCTTGGAGGTGAACTGGTCGCCGACGTTGGTCGACACGCACGGCTTGATACCACCAGTCCCGAGAGCAATGAGGCCGAGGCCGACCGCCAGCGTCGTCGGACCGCCGCCGCTTGCGAGCACTACGCAGCCGGCGCAGTAGACCAGCGCCAGCGTCATGATGGTGCGGTATTTGCCCCAGAAAACATCGGAGATGATGGCGCCGATCAGCGGGAAGAAGTAGGCCCCGAACTTGAAGAGCGACTGCCAAACAGTCGCCTGCGCCTGCCCGAAGTGCAGGTGCTGAGTCATGTACACGGCGAGAATGGCGTTGATGCCGTAGAAACAGAAGCGCTCGGCGAACTCGTTGGCGATGATGAACGGGATGCCGGGCGGCATTTGGTCGACGTTTTTAGTGCTCATGTTCTTCTAGATTACGCCTCCAGAGGACCTCGGCATGATCGGCAAACGGACTGCGCTTGTCCACTTGGCAAGGTCTAATTGACTGCGGCGCAAGAGCTATGGAATTAGCTTCGGGTCACGGCGTTGCGGGCGCTGTCATTGCCAGCCGCTGCGGCTCAGCGGCGTTCATGAGGCAGCGCCGGGAGAGGTCATGCAGGTGTCGCCGGAGCCGCTGCAAGCGGCGCCTTGGATGCTCAGACCTTGGCGGCGTCGCGTTCGGCGGCGGTGCGCTGCATGCGCTGCATGATCTGCGCCATCAGCACGCCGCCCTCGTACAGCATGTACATCGGCACCGCCATGACGCATTGCGAGAGCGCATCAGGCGGCGTGAGAATGGCTGCGATGATGAAAATGGCGATGAGGACATAGCCGCGATTCGCCTTCAGTTTCTCGATCTTCACGATTCCCGTCAGCACCAGCAGCACCACGGCGACGGGCACTTCGAACGCGACGCCGAAGGCGAGGAACATCGTGAGCGCAAAGTCCATGTAGCTTGTGATATCCGTCATCATCGACACACCCTGCGGTGTCGTACTCGTGAAGAAGGCAAATATCATCGGGAACACGACCACGTAGGCGAAGACGACGCCGGCGTAGAAGAGCACGATCGAAGACACCAGAAGCGGCACGGCGAAGCGCTTTTCGCGCCGGTAAAGGCCGGGCCCGACAAACGCCCATACCTGGTACAGCACGTACGGCATGGCAATGAAGAGCGCGACGAAGAACGACAGCTTGAAAGGTGTCGTGAACGGCGTCATCACGCCGGTCGCAATCAGCGTGCCGCCTTTGGGCAGCTTGTCGAGCAGCGGCTTTGCGATGAAGGTGAAAATCTGATTGGAGTAATACGCGCAGGGAATGAAGAAAATCCCCACGGCCACAAGTGCGCGAATCAATCGGGAACGTAGCTCGAGCAGATGCGAGATCAACGTCCCTTCGGAAAGCTTTTCAGGCTCCTCGCTCATGGGATGCCGAATCTGGCGTGACGGAGTCTGTGGCGGCTGGCGGTTGCGGTATGACTGGCGCCGGCGGCGCCGGGCGCGTGGGATCTACGACCGGGCGCTGCATGTTCTGAGCTTCCTCTTCGAGCTGATCGCGGAATTGACGGGCCATCGCGCGCGCATTGCCGAGCCAGCGGCCGACCATGGCCGCGACCTGAGGCAGTTTGTGCGGGCCCAGCACGACGAGCGCGACCACAAAAATGATCAGGAGCTCGGGAAAGCGACCCTCGAACATGGCGGCTGTCTTGGAACTTTACGAGGGGCCTATCGCGACCCGGCCTCAGGCGGGACGATCGCGCTTGTCGGCGGTCTCGCGCGCCCGGGCGTCCGGGAACTCGGCGTCGGTGCTCTTGGGTGGGATCTGCTTGGCAGCGGCCTCAGCCTCCCCTTCGTTCACCGATTGCTTGAACCCGCGCACGGCGGCACCCAGGTCGGAACCGATCGTGCGCAGCTTCTTCGCTCCGAATACCAAGAGAACGACGAGCAGCACGACGATCAAATGCTTCATTTCGAACATGGGCTTAGGCTCCCTCTAAGGGATGTCATCAGTATGGGTCATGATAGGCCAAAAGCCTGATCCGAGCCGAGAAAGATCTGGCCCAAAGCGTGACCGGGTCACTGTTTCTGCCGGGTTAAGTCTCGAGCCAGAACGTCACCGGACCGTCATTAATCAGCGACAATTGCATGTGTGCCCCGAATTCGCCGCTGGCGACGCGAGGGTGGCGTTCGCCCGCGCGTTGCACCAGGTAGTCGAACAGAGCGCGCGCCTGCTCCGGTGCCGCCGCCGTGCTGAATCCGGGACGCATTCCGCGGGCCGTATCTGCCGCGAGCGTAAATTGCGGGACGAGGAGCAAGCCGCCGCCGACGCTCCCCAAGTCGAGATTCATGCGGCCGGCGCCGTCCGGGAAGATGCGATAGCCCAGAACGCGCTCGACGAGGCGGTCCGCGTCGCTCGTATCGTCGGCGCGCCGCACGCCCACGAGGGCGGCGATGCCGAGCTCAATCGACCCCAGAATGCGTTCGCCCACGCGCACTTCGGCGCGCGTGACTCGCTGAATGAGTGCGATCATAGTATGTGCATTGTGGCATTTGCGGCCGTGACTCCTTAAGATTCAGAGCCGTTTTGCAGACGATGCGGAGAAGAATTATGGGGTCTCGGATGTGGACGGGCGTTCTTGGCGTCGCGCTCATGCTGAGTGCACTCGCAAGCCTCACCCGCGGCCAGGACGCCGGCCTCAAAGGCGACCCCGTCCATGGAAAGGCTATTTCCTACACCTGTCTTGGCTGCCATGGCGTGCCCGG
>Ga0302325_10005589_pt1 | contig 28547 bp, 27 predicted proteins | sample Palsa_T0_2_FD_201948 | JGI IMG/M metagenome (GOLD analysis project Ga0302325, IMG submission 201948) | Peat permafrost microbial communities from Stordalen Mire near Abisko, Sweden - Palsa_T0_2 | ecosystem: Environmental > Terrestrial > Soil > Palsa > Peat permafrost | place: Sweden: Abisko...
TAGTAGTCGAAGTTGTTCCAGAAGATCTTGTTGTCCTCGATCACCCCGCTGGTGGCGGGTTCGAACGGCTCGGAGGCGAGCGTGTTCGGGACCACGCCGGCGCCGTTGTTGTAGAACATCGAGTCCTTGATCACGATGTACTTGGAGTTCGTGCCCGAGTAGCCGAGCACGTTCTCATAGGCGGTGTCGTGATCGATCAGCGTCTGCACCGGCTTGCGCTCAAACGGCGTGCCGCCGACGTAGAAAGCGGAGTCGCCGTTGCCGTAGCCAGTCGACTGGGTCATCCGTCCGCCGACGCACCGGTATACGTACATGCCGTAGGCGTGGTCAAAGCCGGCGATCAGATTCTTCATCAGATAGCCGTGGCAGCCTTGGATGAAGAAGCCGTTGGCCGCGTAGTGCTCCTCCTTCATGTTCTCAAGCGTGAGATCGTTGACCGTGTCGCCCTCGATCGCGTTCTGCGCGGGGTTGCCCTGCACGCGCGCGTGGGAGCCGTTGAGGTAGACCCCCGAGGGGGTCTTGCCGAGTCCCTCGATCGTCAGGCCGTCGTGCTTGTGGCCCTGGACGACGACGCCCTCGGAGTAGGTCCCCGGCTTGATCTGAACCGTCGCGTCGCGGCCCGAGGCGTTGACCGCGCTCTGGATCGTCGTGTACCGGCAGCCGTGCTTGCAGACGACGAACACATTCGGCTTGGTCGTCGGCGGCTTGGGCGTGGCCGCCGCCGCCGCCGGGGCGATCGCGGCCACCAGGCACGCGGCGAGGGTCACGGCGCCGCCCCGGATCGAGCACCTCATCAGTAATTCCTCCTCGCTCGACCCTCCCGCTCAAAGGAGGGCAAACCTACGAATTTGTCCGGCCTGCGCCGGGCACCGTATCACGCCTCCTGCTCCCTACACGTGCGTCGGTATTCTCGCCGGACCCGCTCAAACGAGACGCCCCTTCAGGAGCCACGAACGCATGGCAGTCGATACCGACGCGCAGGACATCACCGACGAGCAGCGTGCGATCACCGAGATGGTCCGCCAGTTCGCCGACGAGCAGATCATCCCCAACGCCGAGCATTACGACCACGAGGACGAGTTTCCCGAGCCGATCGTCGAGCAGATGCGTGAGCTGGGGTTGTTCGGGGTGACGATCCCCGAGCAGTACGACGGGATGGGCTTGGACCTGTCGACCTACGCGATGATCGTCGAGGAGCTGTCACGCGGGTGGATCTCGATCTCCGGGATCGTCAACACCCACTTCATCGGCTCCTACCTGCTGATGAAGTTCGGTTCTGAGGAGCAGCGGCAACGCTATCTGCCGCGGATGGCGACCGGCGAGCTGCGCGCCGCGTTCTCGCTGTCTGAGCCCGAGTTGGGCTCAGACGTGCAGGCGATCAAGACCACCGCCAAGCGGACCGAGGACGGTGACTATGAGATCAACGGCCAGAAGATGTGGGTCACCAACGGGCTGCGCTCGGGGCTGGTGTTCACGCTGGTGCGCACCGATCCGGCCGCCGACCCGCGCTACCGGGGGATGACCTGCTTCATCTGTGAGAAGGAGCCGGGCGCGCACGAGAACACCGGCCCGTACAAGGGGCTTGACGTCCCCCCCCAGATCCGCAAGATGGGCTACAAGGGCGTGGAGTCGACCGAGCTTGTGTTCAACGGCTACCGCACCCCGGCCGACAGCATCCTCGGCGGCGAGGACGCCGGCCTGAACAAGGGATTCGGGCAGATGATGGACGCGCTTGAGCTCGGTCGCGTCAACGTCGCCGCCCGGGGAGTCGGGATCGCGCAGCGGGCGCTGGAGCTGGCGCTGCGCTACTCGCAGGAGCGGCGCGCGTTCGGCAAGCCGATCGCCCAGCACCAGGCGATCCAGTTCAAGCTCGCCGACATGGCCACCCAGGTCGAGGCCGCGCGGCTGTTGACCCGCCGCGCCGCGCGCCTGAAGGACGCGGGCGTGCGTTCGGACATCGAGGCGGGAATGGCGAAGCTGTTCGCCTCAGAAGCCGGACACTTCTGCGTCGAGGAGTCGCTGCGGATCCACGGCGGCTACGGCTACTCAAAGGAGTATGAGATCGAACGCCTGTACCGCGACGCGCCGCTGCTGTTGATCGGCGAGGGGACCTCCGAGATCCAGCGGATGGTGATCGGCCGAAAGCTGCTGGAACGACACAAGATCTAAATGGTTGCGTCCGTGTCGTGCGTGCTCGAATGCCGCTCGGCTCACGGACGGGGGCCACTCGAGCCGATACCCTTGTCATGAGGGTCCAATCGCTGGGAGGTCGAGCAGTGCGCACACGCAGAGCCACCATCATCCGCAGGCGGATCGTCGCGGGCGCGGTCGTGCTGGCCGCGGCCGTCGGCGCGCCGGTTGCGCTCGCGACCGGGTCCCATACGGCGTCGACCGCCGTCCATGCGCAGGTCCAGAAGGACGGCACCGTGCTGGTGTCAGGCTATGACGGCGGCGTCCCGCTGCAGGCCGGCGGCCGGTAGGCGGGCCCGCTTGGCTTCCGACACCAAGACGCTGATCGAGACCGCGATCACGCGGTTCATCGAGGAGGTGCCCGCGCTGGCGCCACTGAAGCTGGTGGCGGGCCTGGAGCTGCGCGGTCGCGGGGATATCCAGATGTACCGGATCCAGATGCCCGGGCCGAAGGTGACCAAGGACATCGCGCCGGATGCCAAGGTCCGCCTCGAGATCCCGCGCGCCGCGTTCAACGAACTGGCGACCAAGGGACACATCGCGGACTGGCGCCGCGCATTCGAGCGCGGCGAGGCGAAGGCGACCGGGATCGACCAGGTGCTCCGGCTGATCGCGCAGGTCGTCGAGCGCCAGGAGGAGCGTTCGCGCACGCGCCGGGCGCGCGCCGGCTGACCTCAGGGTCCGCGACCGCGTCGCGGGCGCTTAGGACACCAGCGCGCGTCGATGGAGCGTGCGCGTCGCACCGTCGCCGCTGCCGACCACGACCGTCACCTTGCGCAGCGTCGGCCGATGCCTGTGTGCGCGCAACGTGCGGCGGAGTTGGCGTGAGGCGCGCAGGCCTGAGACGGTCACCTGGACGCCGCAGGCGGGCTGTCCGCGGGTGTCGATTCGCGCCGCGCCATGATCCAGCGACGCCTTGAACCGCAGCTTGACGTGATCGTCGGCGACGCTCGAGCGCAACGACACGTGGCGGGCGAACCCGCGCTGAGGGAACGTCAGCCCTGACGGCGCCCCGAACGTGTAGATGCGCACGCATGGGACGCCGTAGCCGGTCTTCACGGTGAACGACAACGTCGCGCGGTCGTGAGCGACGCCGCTGATCTCGGCCAGCCGCAGCTGCGCGGGGCCCTTGACGATCCACGTGACCGGAGCGCTGGTGACCGGGAAGGCGAGAGCGCTGGAGGCGGTGACGCTGACACGGAAGCGGCCCGACTGGTCCGCCTTGCCGGAGATCACGCCCGTCGAGGCGATCGACAGGCCCGAAGGCGCGCCGTTGAGCTGGTAGGAGATCGGCACCGGGGCGTTGACCGAGGCCCGGACCTGGACGTGCACGCGCTTGTCAATCGAGGTGAGGAGTGGTTTCAGCGCCGCGACCGTGACGGCGGGCCGCGTGACGTTCCACGGGAACGAGATCTGCTGGACCTGCGTGCTGGTGCTCGCCTCAACGGTCACCGCGCCGTTCGACGGAACGTCCGGCGTGCCCGCGAAGGTGCCGGTGGCGGGGTTGAACGTGACCCCGGACGGGACACCGGTCGCCGACAGCGTGACGGGCTGGCCATGTGCTGCGCTCGCAACCACCTGGGCCGTCACCGGCGCGTCGGCGACGGTCGTCTCCGACGCGGGCGTCGAGACCGACAGCGGGCCGGCGCACAGCATCGACACATCGCCCGCGGCCTTCGGGGTCCCCAATCCCGTCACCGGGTCGTAGCCCGGCGATGCGGTGAACGGGTCCATCCCCGCGATCCAGGCGTTGTTTCCGGAGGTGACATCGTTGAAGTCGTCGGCGTATTGCGCGCCCGCGCCGCCGTACAGGGTCGGGTTGATGAACCCCAGGCGGGCCCCGTCGCAGGTGCTCGAGCTCTGCGCGAGCGCGACCAGCGCCGCCCACAACGGGGTCGACGCCGAGGTGCCGCCGCCGACCGTCCACGTTCCGCCCCAATAGACCATGTACCCGGTGTAGCTGTCGGCCTCGGCCGAGACGTCGGGGACCTGACGGCAGAACCCGCCAGACGTGGCTCCCGGACAGGTTCCGATGCGGCTCTGCGAGCTCCCGGTCACGCTCACGTTTGCGGCCGCGTCGGCTTGGAACGACGGCACACCCCAGACTCCCGAGGTCCCGCCGCCGCCGGATCCATCCAGATCGTTCCAGGCCGACTCGACGGGTCCCGTGAGGCTCGAGAGCTCGGTGCCGCCGACGCCGGTGACGTAGGGCTGCGACGCCGGGTCGTCGACCGCCGGCTGCGTGTCCCCCGGGCTGCTGGCGTCGTCGCAGTCGCCCGAGCCCGTGTCTCCGGAGGACGCCAGCACGGTTATGCCCTCGACCGCGGCCTCCTCGAACAGCGTGCCCTCGGCGGTGATCACGTTGGCGCCGAGCTGAGACTCGCACAGCCCCCACGACTGCGACAGGATCGATGCCTTGTCGCCGACGACGATCGCCTGGTCGGTGTCGTAGGCGCCCTGCGCGGTGTCCGGGCCCTGATAGACGAGCAGGTTGGCCTTCGGCGCGAGCCCGATCACGTTGTCGATGTCGATCTGGGTCTCGAAGCCGTCATCCTCGGCGGCGCTCGGGGCCGGCGCGCCACCGTCGACCTTGACGGTGCTGACCGTCCCGGTCGTGCCGAAGCACTTCTGATAACCGGTCGTATCGGCGGGGAAGTTGCCCTCGAGCTCGTACAGGGCGACGGTGCTGCCGGCGCCGAGATCGCCGGCCGTGTACAGCGGGGTGAACTGGTACGCGGCGGCCACCTGGTTGATCGTGTACGGGTGATAGTCGGTCGTCGCATCGAAGTTGGCCTGTTGGGTGGTCGCGGCCGAGCACGGTGCCGGTCCGGCGGCGCGCGGCGCCGCGGCGACCGCGGCGCCGTGATCGGCTCGGTGGCCGGCGGCGCGTCCCGACGCGGCCGGCGGCGGCGGGGGTTTGGGCAGCCCCGCTCGGATCGGTCGCGCGATCGTGTTCAGACCGATGATCGCCTCCACGTCGGGCGCGACCGCTCGGCCGACCGCCGGCGCGCTGGTGTTCGCGAACGCGACCCGCCCGCCGCGCAGCCGGATCCGCTCAAGGGTCGTGTGAAACGCGGCCGAGACGGCGCCGGCGGTCCCGCGTACGGGGATCGACAGTCCGTCCGCGGCCGGCCTGCCGGGACGCAGTCCCCGCGCGCGCAGCGCCGCGATCACGCCATCGATTTCGGCGCTGCTGGCGCCGAAGCGCTGTGCGAACCGCCGGACCGTCAGGAAGCGGCGGTAGCTGCCCGAGCCGGGCTCTGACACCGCCTTGGCGTACGCAGCCAGCGCTGCCGGGTCACGCGGTGTGAGCGCGACCGTGACCGCCAGCGGCGAGGACGAGACCAGCGAGCCGGCGACTCTGGAGCCGGCGGGGCGCAGCGCCGGGGTCCCGAGCCTGACGAGCCCCGTGGTCCGCGGCGGGTCACCGCCGCCGGCGGGAAGCCCCGTGGTCCGCGGCGGGTCAGCGCCGGCGGCGGCAAGCCCGGGGATTGCGGCGGCGATTGCCAGGTATGCAAACACCAGGCAAACCGTTCGCATCCCACCTAACACGTCCGGAGTGTAAACGACTGACCGATTTTGCCGCCTCGTTTCAGTGGGCGATGTTCGTGGTCGGCGGCCGGTCAACGCTCGCGCTGCGCGACAAGCTCCTCGGCATCGCGCAACTGCTGGTCGATCAGGTCCAGCCCGGAATCCCAGAAGCCGGGATCGGCGAGGTCGATCCCGACGATCCTGCCGAGCTCCCTTGGGCTGCGTGAGCCGCCCGCGGCCAGCATCTCCAGATACGCGGGGGCGAACGACGGTCCCTGCGACAGGTAGCGGCTGTAGACCGACAGCGCCAGCAGTTGTCCGTACGCGTAGGCGTACACGTACCCGGGCGTGTTGATGAAGTGCGGCACGTAGGACCACCACATGCGGTAGCCGTCGAGCATCTGTACCGAGTCGCCGAACATCTCGGCCTGGCTCTCTACCCACAGCTCGCAGATCCGGTCGACCGACAGCTCGCCCTCCGAGCGCCGGCCGGTGTGCACGAGGTGCTCGAAGCGGTTCATCGCCATCTGCCGGAACACGGTCGCGATCGATCCGTCGATCTGCTCGGCCAATAGGCCGAGCCGGGCGCCGTCGTCGGGTGCCTGATCCAGCAGCCGACCAAACGTCAGCGCCTCGCCGAACACCGACGCTGTCTCGGCGGTTGTCAGCGGCGTCCCCTGATGAAACACCCCCTGGGGTTGCGCCAACGCGGCATGCAGACCGTGGCCGAGCTCGTGCGCCATCACCAGCACGTCACGGCGATTGGCGGTGTAGTTGAGCATCACGTACGGGTGGACGCTCGGGACGGTGTAGGAGCAGAACGCGCCGCCGCGCTTGTGCGGCCGGGTCGGCGCGTCGATCCAGCGCTCGTCGAAGAACCGGCGCACGACCTTGCCGGCGTCGGGCGACAGCGACTCGTAGGTGTCCAGCACGAACTCGCGTGCCTCGCCGAAGGAGTAGACGATCTCCTTGGTCTCAAGCGGCGCGTAGCGGTCGTAATCGTTCAGCCGCTGCACTCCGAGCAGCCTCGCCTTCAGCCGGTACCACCGTTGCGGGATGTCGAACCGGCCACGGACCGCCTCTATCAGCGCCATCACGGACTCGTCGGAGGCCTCGTTGGAGAGGTTGCGCGACGCCAGCCAATGCGGGTAGTTGCGCAGCCGGTCGTCGACGGACTTGTCGTAGACGAGCGTGTTGTAAATGAACGCCCGCGTGCGCAGCCCCGGCTCGAGCGCCTCCGACAGGGCCTCGGCGACCGTGCGCCGGGTCTCGCGGTCGGGGTCCATCAGTCGGCTCAGGGCGACGTCGAGCACGACCGGCTCGCCTTCGACCTTGACGCGCAGCGCCGCCGTCAGCTCGCCGAACAAGCGGGCCCAGGCGCCCGACGAGGCCAGGGACTTCTCGGCGAAGATCCGCTCCTCGGGCTCTGACAGCAGATGCGGCCGGTAGCGGCGGGCGGTGCGCAGATAGTGCGCGCAGAAACCGAGCGCCGGGTCAGACGAAAGCCGCTCGGCCTGCTCATCTGAGAGCGCGGCCCACTCCAGCTCGAAGAACAGCAGCGTGGTCTCGAGCTGGGTCGCGCGTTCCTGCACGAGCTGCAGCAGCGCGCCGCGCGTCGGGTCGTCGGAATCGGTCGCGAACCGCAGCGACGCGAACGAACCGGCCTTCCCGACCAGCTCGTTGATCGCGGCCAGCTCGTGCATCGCCTCGGCCAGCCCGGCCGCGTCGAGCTCGGCGAGCTTGCCGCTGTAGGCGGTGGCGAACGCCCCGGCGCGCGCCAACGCCTCATCGAGCTGGCGCTGGACCCCGGCTTGCTCGTCGCCGTCGACGAGGGGGCTCAGGTCCCACTCGGTGGCGAGCAGCTCCGGGTCGTTGAGGACGTCGGCGGTGGCCATCTGACCAGCTTCAGGTTACTTGGTGCACGCATGGTGATTAGATCGGCGCCGTGCGCGCGGTTGGGCGAACTCAAGCGGCGAGATGGTCGGCGCTGGCGACCGCGGTCGCCGCGGCGGCCGCGTGCCTGGCCGGCTGCGGACCCCAGGGCCACACGCCGGTGTCCGCGTCGCTGCGGCGGGTGCCGCTCGCGCCGGGCGCGAAGGTCGTCTTCCAGCAGCGCCGCTGCGACAGTGGGGCCAGGCCCTACTGCGCGATCCAGTTCGTCCTGACCGGCCCGAGGTACCAGAGCTCGGCGGCGCTGCGTGACGCCCAGAAGGCGGTGCTCAAGCAGGCCGGCTGGGGGTCGTCGCACGGCGAGACCGACGCCGAGCGCGCCTCCCAGTCCCCGCACGGGAACCTGCGGCTCAGCTACGCGACCGCCTACGACGACCTGCTGAGCATGGATCAGGGGACGATCGAGCGCGCGCCGGGCTTCGGCCGCCGGCTCGCACGCGAGCTGTTTAGTCAGACGCCGGCGCTATCGGGGATTCTTCAGACGGGGATCTCGTGAGCGCGATCCGACGTCTCGGCCCGACCGACAGCGACCCGCGGCCCTCCAGCAGCGTTCGCAGGTCGGAGCCGACCAGCTCCGACCGCCAGCCCGTGAGCGTCCGCACCGTCGGCTCGCGTTCGCCCCGCCGTGCCGCGGAGACGATCTGCTCGAGCTCTGCCCGCGACGCGATCAGCTCGTACGCAAGATCGGCCTCCAGCGCGCGCGTGCGCAGCAGCGCCTCCGACAGCGAGATCAGCGGGGCGTCGCCGGGCTCCGAGCGACCGCGCGGCTCGTCACGCGGAATCGGCTCGGCCTCACGGCCGCGCGCGATCGCGGCCAGGATCGCCTCACCCCGGCGCTTGATCACCGGCGGGTGCAGCCCGCGGATCTGCTCGAGGCCGGACACGCCCGACGGCTTTCGCTTGGCCAGCTCGACGAGCGCCGGGTCGGCCAGGATCGAGCCGACCGGGCGGTCCACGTCGGACGCCGTCTGCTCGCGCCACGCGGCCAGCTCGCGGGCCACCGCGCGCGCCCGCGGGTCAAGCTGGCCGGACCGCGGCAGCCGCTCCCATGCGGTCCAGGGATCACGCTGGTCGGTCGCCGACTCCAGCCGCCGGCACTCCTCGCGGGCCCACTCGACGCGGCCCGAACGCTCCAGGCGGCCGCGGATCTCGTCGGCCAGCGCGAGCAGGTGCAGGACGTCCTCGGCGGCGTAGCCGAGCTGCTCGTCGGTCAGCGGCCGCTGATCCCAGCGCGTGTAGCTGGCGGTCTTCGCGACCCGCAGCCCGAGCACCGAGCCGAGCAGGTTGCCGTATCCCGACTGGGCGCTCTGCCCCGTGAATCCGGCTGCGATCTGCGTGTCGAAGAGGTTGTTGACCTCGGTGCTCCAGGCGCGGCGTAGGATCGCGACGTCCTGGCGGCCGGCGTGGAGCACGACCTCGATCGAGGGGTCGCCGAGCAGCCGTGCCAGCGGGGAGACGTCGACGTCGGTCAGCGCGTCGATCAGCAGGATCGAGGGGTCCTCGTTGGGATCGGAGCGGTCGGTGTCGGATCCGTCAACCGCGATCTGCACGAGGCATAACAGCGCCCGATAACGGCCCTCGGACATGAACTCGGTGTCGATCCCGAGCCGTCCGGTGCGCGCCGCCTGCGCAGCAGCTGCCGCGATGTCGGCGGAGGTCGCCAGCCGGTGTCCAGACATGGTTCGATTGGACCCTATAAGGGATCGAGCTGCGATCGGTCGCTCGGCGCCCGCATGTGTCCGGTCCCGAGGTTAAACCTACCCCGGTGGTAGGATTTAGCGCCACGATGATCTTCTCCTCCAAAGCTGAGTACGGCGTGCGGCTGATGATCGAGCTGGGGCGCCAGGCGCCCGAGCACCCGACCAGCCTGAAGGCGATCGCCGACGCCGAGGGGCTGCCGCTGGCCTATCTGGAGCAGGTGGTGGCGCGGCTGCGCAGAGCAGGGCTGGTGATGAGCGCCCGCGGCGCGCACGGCGGCTACTGGCTCTCGCGTCCGGCCGACGAGATCGCGATGGACGAGGTCGTCCAGGCGTTGGAGGGGTCGATCGCGCCGATGGAGTGCTTCGTCTCCGACCACACCGAGCGCGTCCTGTGCTCGCATGAGCCCGACGCCGGCCGCGGCTGCGCGACCAAGCTTCTGTGGACGCGCGTGCAGGGCGGCATCATCCGCTCGCTGCAAGCGACGACGCTCGCCGAGCTGGTGCAGTTCTCGGAGGGGTCGGTGGCCGCCTCCGTACCGCGGCCCGCCGCCTCGATGACCGCGCGCAAGCCGCTGACCGCGCCCGAGCCGCTGACCGCTGCGGCGCCGGCCAAGTAACCGACCGACAGACCACGCAGAAAGACAGGCATGCCAGACCTCGAAATCCGAAATCTTTACGTGCGCGCGGGCGACAAGGAGATCTTGCGCGGCGTCGACCTGGCCGTCGGCCAGGGCGAGATCCACGCCTTGATGGGGCCCAACGGGTCGGGCAAGAGCACGCTCGCCAACGCGATCATGGGCCATCCCAACTTCGAGGTGACCGACGGCCAGATCATCTGGGGCGGCGAGGACATCACCGAGGCCGCCACCGACGAGCGGGCCCGGATGGGCCTGTTCATGGCGTTTCAGTACCCGGTTTCGATTCCCGGGGTGACCGTCACCAAGTACCTGCGGACCGTGATCAACGCGCACCGCGACGCCGCTGGCGAGGCGCCGATCTCGCTGCGTGACTTCGCCAAGGACGTCAAGACCGCGATGCAGCAGGTCAACGCGCCTGAGGAATGGTCGCGGCGGTACCTCAATGATGGGTTCTCCGGCGGCGAGAAGAAGCGGATGGAGATCCTGCAGCTGATCCTCCAGCACCCCAAGCTGGCGGTCCTCGACGAGACCGACTCGGGGCTCGACATCGACGCGCTGAAAGTCGTCTCAGCCGGGGTCAACTCGGTCGCCGGCCCGGACCTCGGCGTGCTGATCATCACCCACTACCAGCGGATCCTGCACCTGGTGACGCCCAGCCACGTGCACGTCATGTACGGCGGCCGGATCGTCCGTGAGGGCGGCCCCGATCTGGTCACGGAGCTCGAGGCCAAGGGCTATGGCTGGATCACCGACTCGCTCGAGCCCGAGCCCGAGCCCGAGGCGGTCTCGTAGCGATGTCCGCGGTCCAAGAGCTGCGCGACGTCTCAAAAGAGTTCCCGGTCCTGCGCCGGGAGTTCGACGGCCGACCGGTCGTCTACCTGGACTCGTCCGCGACGTCCCTGACGCCGACGCCGGTGCTCGAGGCGATGGACCGGTACTACAACGATTTCCGCTCGTCGGTGCACCGGGGCGTCTATCCGCTCGCGGTCGAGGCGACCGAGCAGTTCGAGGGCGCGCGCGGGCAGATCGCGCGGTGGCTGGGGTCCACCGTCGAGGAGACGATCTTCACCGCCAACGCCACCGCTTCGATCAATCTTGTCGCGTACACGTGGGGCCGTCAGCACGTCGGCGCCGGCGACTTGGTCGTCCTCACCGAGCTCGAGCACCACTCCAACATCGTCCCGTGGCAGATCCTCTGCAACGAGGTCGGCGCCGAGCTGGCCTACGTGCGCGTGCTCGACGACGGCCAGCTCGATCTGGACGGGTTCGACGCATTGCTGGCGCGTGGGCCCAAGCTCGTCTGCGTCGCCCACGTCTCGAACGTGCTCGGCACGATCACGCCGGTCGCGGAGATCACCCGCCGCGCGCACGGGGCCGGCGCGGTGGTCGTCGTCGACGGCGCCCAAGCGGTGCCGCAGCTGCCCGTCGACCTGCGTGCAATCGACGCCGATTTCTACGTCTGGACCGGCCACAAGGTCTACGGACCGACCGGGATCGGGATCCTGCACGGCCGGCGTGAGCTGCTCGAGTCGATGCCCCCGTTCATGGGCGGCGGCCACATGATCCGCACGGTCGCCGACACCGAGTCGACCTGGGCCGAGCTGCCGTGGAAGTTCGAGGCCGGCACCTCGCAGATCGCCGAAGCGATCGGGCTGGGTGCCGCCGTCGACTGGGTCCAGTCGCTCGGGATCGAGCAGATTCGGGCGCACGAGCAGGCGCTCTGCACGTACGCGCTGGCGGCACTGGGCGAGGTTCCCGGGCTGACGATCCACGGGCCGGCCGACGCCGCCGACCGCGGTGGGCTGATCTCGTTCGTGCTCGATGGCGCCCACCCGCACGACGTCGGCGAGATCCTCGGCCGCGAGGGCGTGTGCATCCGCACCGGTCACCACTGCGCGCAGCCGCTGATGCGCCGGCTCGGCGCCCACGCGACCAACCGCGCCTCGTTCGGGGCGTTCAACACGACCGCGGATGTCGACCGGCTGACCGAGGCGCTCAGCACGGTCGCGCGCGTGATGCAGCTGTAGGAGCGACCGGGAGACATGGAAGAGCTCTACCGAGAGAACATCCTCGAGCACTACAAGCGGCCCCACAACTGGAGCCCGCCCTCGCCGGAGCTCGAGCACGTGGACCTGCAGTTCCACGATCTGAATCCCTTGTGCGGAGATGAGCTGACGGTCAAGCTCGCGGTCGACGACGACCAGCGGATCACCGGCGTGCGGTTCGAGGGTCACGGCTGCGCGATCTCGCAGGCGGCCGCATCGATGACGTCCGACGAGGTCGTCGGGATGAAGCTCTCCGAGCTGCGCGAGCTGGACCGCTCGTTCGTGCTCGGTCTGCTGGGGATCGAGATCTCCGCCACGCGGATGAAATGTGCGCTGCTGTCGCTGAAGGTGCTCAAGTCGGCCTCGCTGGGTCAAGCGAGCGGCTGGGAGCCCGAGACGCCCGAGGCGCACGCTCCCGCCGCCGGCCGGCTCGATGCGGTGTGAGTGGCTCGACCGATGACCGTCGATCGCAGCACCGTCGAGCTCTCGGGGTACCCCGACCTGGTGGTGGTCTATCTCGGGATGCGGGTCCGCAAGCCCAAGGGCCTGCTGCGACTGCTCGGAATTGGTCCGCAGATCGACAAGTCGTGGCGCGCCTGGCCCGACGGGCTGCTCGCCCACGAGAACCTGATCTGGTCGCTGATACCGCCGCACCTGGGAATGCGCCAGTACTGGCGTGACCTGGACTCGCTGGAGCGCTGGACCCGCTCCGATCCCCACCGCCGCTGGTGGCTGGACTTCATGCGCGACACGGGCGGCACCGGCTTCTGGCACGAGGCGTACTTCATGCGCGGCGGCATCGACGCGATCTGGGCCGAGGTCGGCAAGCCGATCGGGCTGGCGGGATTCGCGCCGGTGTCGCAGGCGCGCGGGCGGATGTTCTCGGCGCGGCGGCGGGCCGGGGTCGGCGGCGAGTCTCCCGAGCCCGTGATCGCCGAGAACGAGCTCTACGGGGCCGATGACCCCATGCACCGACCGCTAGACTCCAAAGTGGAAATCCGATCCCCGCAGTAGGTTTTCATCACGACCTTGACCACGATCATCGACGTCTGTCCTTTGTCCGAGCTTCTCCCGGGCCAGAAACGCCTGGTCCGCTGGGAGGATCTCGAGATCGGCGTGTTCAACTGCGCCGGCACCGTGTACGCGATCGAGGATCGCTGCACGCATGACGACGGACCGCTGGTCGAGGGCGGGTTCGACGAGGCGGCGTGCACCGTCGAGTGCCCGCGCCACGGCTCGCTGTTCGATCTGACGACCGGCAAGCCCAAGACGTTGCCCGCGTACATGCCCGTCGACACGTTCGATGTGATCATCGAACACGACACGATCAAGTTGGAGGTGGACTAGTGGCGATTTTTGACCCCACCGTCGCGCCGGTGCCCGAGCCGGACGAGAACAAGAACCTGCGCGGGATCAACGCCGATTACACCGAGCGCTACGGCTTCCACGACGCCGAGAACTACCTGTACAAGGCGCCGAAGGGGCTGACGCGCGAGCTCGTCGCGAAGATCTCGGAGTTCAAGTCCGAGCCCGAGTGGATGCGCGAGTTCAGGCTCAAGGCGCTCGATTACTTCCTCGCCCGTCCAATGCCGACGTGGGGCTCACCGATGCTGGCCGAGGTCGACTTCGACGACATCCACTACTTCGTCCGCGCCTCCGAGCGCTCCGAGCGCTCCTGGGACGACGTGCCCGAGGACGTCAAGAAGACCTTCGACCGGCTCGGGATCCCTGAGGCCGAGCGCAAGTTCCTGTCCGGCGTCGGCGCCCAGTACGAGTCCGAGGTCGTCTACCACCAGGTCAACGAGAGCCTCGAGAAGCAGGGCGTGATCTTCACCGATATGGACACGGCGCTGCGCGAGCACGAGGAGCTCCTGCGTGAGTACTTCGCGACGATCATCCCGCCGAACGACAACAAGCTCGCGGCGCTCAACAGCGCCGTGTGGTCAGGCGGGTCGTTCGTCTACGTGCCGCCGGGCGTCCACGTCGAGATGCCGCTGCAGGCCTACTTCCGGATCAACACCGAATCAATGGGCCAGTTCGAGCGGACGCTGATCATCGCCGACGAGGGCTCCTACGTGCACTACGTCGAGGGCTGCACCGCGCCGACCTACTCGTCGTCGTCGCTGCACTCCGCGGTCGTCGAGCTGGTCGCCAAGCCGGGTTCGCGGATCCGCTACACGACCGTCCAGAACTGGTCGACGAACGTCTTCAACCTCGTCACCAAGCGCGCGATCGCGGAGACCGACGCGACCGTCGAGTGGGTCGACTGCAACCTCGGCTCGAAGCTGACCATGAAGTACCCGTCGGTGTACCTGATGGGCGAGCGGGCGCACGGCGAGATCCTCTCGATCGCGTTCGCCGGTGCCGGCCAGCACCAGGACGCGGGCGGCAAGATCGTCCACGTGGCGCCGAACACGACGTCGAACATCTTCGCCAAGTCGATCTCCAAGGACGGCGGCCGGGGCTCCTATCGCGGGCTGCTGGAGATCGCGAAGGGCGCGCACGGCTCACGCTCGAAGGTCGTCTGCGACGCGCTGCTGCTCGACGAGGAATCGCGGTCGGACACCTACCCGACGATCCGGATCGACAACGACGACGTCAACGTGGGTCACGAGGCGACCGTCTCGAAGGTCGGCGACGACCAGCTGTACTACCTGATGTCGCACGGCATCTCCGAGGAGGAGGCCTCCAAGCTGATCGTCAACGGCTTCATCGAGCCGATCACCAAGGAGCTGCCGATGGAGTACGCGGTCGAGATGAACCGGCTGATCGAGCTGCAGATGGAGGGCTCGATTGGCTAGCGGGGTTGCGCTGGACCTGCCTCAGTTCAAGGGGCGGGCCGGCTGGGAGTTCACCGACATCTCGTCGCTTGATCTGGCGGCGTACGAGCGCCTGCTACCCGTAGCGGACGGCGGCGTCGCGCCGCTGTGGGAGCTCGAGACGCCGCCGTTGCCCGACGGCGTGATCGTCGGCTCCCTGGACGACGCCCCTTCGCAGCTGGGGTCGCTGATCTCGGCCGACGATGACGCGTTCGTGGCCTTGAACGAGGCCGGCCCGCGCGGTGGCACGTTCGTGTTCGTCCCGCGCGGCGTCGCCATCTCGGAGCCGATCTCGCTGACGGCGGTCCAGGCCCGTGCGGGCACGCTGGTCAACCAGCGCACGCTGATCGTGCTGGAGCAGGGAGCCCAGGCCGAGGTCTGGGAGCAGTTCCTGTCCGGCGACGATGAGTGCGACGGCGTGTTCAACGTGGTCACCGAGCTGATCGTCGGCGACGGGGCGCATCTGCGCTACGTCTGCGGCCAGGGACTCTCGGAGCGGTCGTGGATCTTCGGCGCGCAGCGCGCCTCGATCGGCCGCTCCGGCGCGCTGGACTGGGTCGCGCTCGGATTCGGATCGGCCGGCGGGCACGTCCGGATGGAGACGCGCCTGGCAGGCGAGGGCGCCGACGCCCGCGTGACCGGCGCCTACGCCACGCGGGGGCGCCAGCACATCGACTTCGACACCACCCAGGAGCACGCGGCTCCGCACACGACCTCGGACCTCGCGTTCCGCGGCGTCCTGCAGGGGCGCTCGAGCGCGGTCTGGAAGGGCAACATCATCGTCGACCCCGGCGCCCAGAAGACCGACGCGTTCCAGGAGTCACGCAACCTGCTGATCTCCAAGCGCGCCCACGCGGACGCGATCCCGGGCCTGGAGATCCAAGCAAACGACGTGCGCTGCACGCACGCCGCCGCGGTCGCTCAGGTCGACCCCGAGCAGCTCTTCTATCTGCGCTCACGCGGGCTGCGTGAGGACGTCGCCAAGCAGCTCGTGATCGAGGGCTTTCTGTCGGCGCTGGTGGAGCGCTTCGAGGCCGGCGCCGTGCGCGAGGTCCTCGGCGAGGCGCTCGAGCGGCGGCTCGGGCTGATCCTGGCCGGCTGACGCGCGTTTCCGGCCTTGGCGTTGCCGGCGCGGCGCCGGCGGCTCACGCCGTGGCGACGCCGATCTGCTTCAGAAAGCCGGTGAGGTTGCCGGCGATGTCGCCGGTGGTGGTCTCGGCGCACCGGTAGGCGCTCAGGTCGGTCGGCTTGTGGTGGCGCTGCACGATCGTGATCTCGATCTGGATGCCGCCGCTGCATCCGCTCGAGGTGGTGGTGTGTGCGGCCTCGGCGATGTGGTTGGCGTTGAGTGCCTTCGTGACGGTCATGAGCTGGCCGGGCGTCGTGAAGGTCGTCGGCGTGTTCTTGGTCCCGGGCGGTGTCGGCACGCCCGGCTGGTCGACGTCGACCGTGACGCGGGTGAGGTCTGACCAGGTGGCCGTGTGGTCGTGGCCGCGGTTCGAGCCGCAGGCGGCCAGGGTCGCCGCGCACCAAAGGACCACTGCGATGCGCCGGACGTTCGCCACTCGTGTGCGTGTATCACACCGCGCTGATCGACCGGCTTGCGAGGGGCCGACGTGGGCCGTGCCGGCGTGAGCGTCGCCGGCGGGCCCGGCCCGCTCGCTTCGAGCGACCGGGGCGGGAGCGGCTCCGGGCTGGCGCCGCGGCTCGTAGGTCAGCTGCGACGGCTCCCGGCCGTCGACCGCGACACGCTGCTGCTCGGTCTGACCGCCGCCACCGGAGGCGAGCCCAGTGCCTGAGACCGACACCACCCTGCAGCTGCTGCGCTCGCTGGCCGACGTCGGCGTGACGCCGCCCGATCGCCGCGCGGTCCGTGACCGCGTGCGGACCGCGGTCTCCGCCGAGCTCTCCGCCCCCGCCGCTGGTCGTTCAGGCTCCGGGCTGCGTGGACGGCGCCGCGTCGGGTGGGGGCGCCCGGTCGGCGGGGCGCTTGCGCTCGGGCTGAGCGTGCTCGGCGTGGTCGTCGTCGCGGTCGGGGCTATCGCGCTGATCGCACACGGTTCCGGACCCGAATCGATCGATCCGGACTTCCGCCAGCGTGAGGTCAGGTTCGGGGGCGGACCGCGGCTGTGGGTGATCCCCGGCGCGAATGGGATGGAGGTCGTGTCCGGCCCGGCCGGCTCCGCCGTGACGAGCGTGGCCGCCGCCGTGCGCGACGGCGCCGGGTTCAGCTCGTCGGACCCCGATGTCCGCGTGGACGTGATCCCGAAGACGACCTCGTCGGTCACGGTGACGGTCCGGGGCGTCCGCCACACCTTCGACCCGGCCTACGGCGTGTATGCGATCGTCGACGGCAAGCTTTACCACTGACGGTGCGAGCGATATTTCCAACACCCCCCGTTGGAATGTCGCACGCCGCGGCGTCGGCTCGGCGGGTCAGCTGCGGCACCGGCCCGGCGGCGCCGCCCGCGTCGGCCGGGCGGGCCGGCCGCGGCGCGTGCGATGCTCCGGCGGTGGCCGAGCAGTACCCGCCGATCGAGCCTTACGAGCACGGGATGCTCGATGTCGGCGATGGCCAGCAGCTGTACTGGGAGACGGTCGGCAACCCCGATGGGTTGCCGGCGCTGTTCGTGCACGGCGGCCCTGGGAGCGGCTGCAGCTCGGGTCAGCGGCGATTCTTCGATCCGGCTGCGTACCGAGGCGTGCTGCTGGACCAACGTGGCTGCGGGCGCAGCACGCCGCTCGCCTCCGATGTCGACGTCGACCTGTCGGTCAACACGACGCAGCACCTGATCGCCGACATGGAGCGGCTCCGAGCCCATCTCGGGATCGACCGCTGGCTGCTGTTCGGGCTGTCGTGGGGCTCGGCGCTGACGCTGGCCTACGCGCAGCGCTTCCCGGAGCGCGTCGCCGCGATCGTGCTCGGGCCGGTGACGGTCGGCAGCCGGCGTGAGATCGACTGGATCTGCCGTGAGATGGGTCGCGTGTTCCCGCGTGAGTGGGAGCGGTTGATCGCGCTCGTGCCCGAGGTGGAGAACGACGGCAGCATCCCGGCCGCGTACGCGCGGCTGCTCGCCGATCCCGACGAGTTCGTGCGTGCCGACGCCGCCGAGGCATGGCGTACGTGGGAGGACGCGCACATCTCGCTCGTGCCCGGCTACCGGCCCACCCCTCACGGCCACGACCGCGAGCGTGAGATGGTGTTCGCCCGACTGGTCACCCACTACTGGAGCCACGACTGCTTCCTCGACGAGGACGAGATCTTCCTGAACATGGACCGGCTGGTTGGGATCCCGGCGGTGCTCGTGCACGGGCGCTACGACGTCTCGGGCCCGCTGGAGACGGCCTGGCGGCTGCACCGCGAGTGGCCGCGCAGCCGCCTGGTCGTCGTCGAGGACGCGGGTCACGGCGGCGGCAGCTTCGGATCGGCGCTGATGGACGCGCTGGAGTCCTTCAAGCGGCTCCCGCGCTGACGCCCGCGGTCCGACGCCTGCCGTCTGACAGTGGCGCCGGCGTCGACGATGAGTGCGTCGTTAGTGGCCGCGCAGGAACGTCGTCTGCAGCGTCGCGACGCCATCGCCGTCCGCGCGCGCCTCCATCACGAGCGCCCGATCGCCGTCGGCCCGCACCTCCCAGCGCGCCCACGGGCAACACTCGTTCTCGACCGCGACCAGCTCGCGCAGCTCACGCTCGACGCCGGCGTCGGCGCGGAACCTCAGCGCGATCCCGTCGGCGGTCGCCGCGCGGTCGGTGCCGGCGTCGCGCACGAGCCGCACCCATCGCTGCTCTTGGCGCTTCAGGTCAGCCGTGCCCAGCGAGCACGCGATCGGCGGCGGCGCGGTGGTTCGCTGTGGATCGGTACCTGGCGGCGGACTCATCGTCTGCGCCGATTCTATGGCGAGTTGCTGCGAGCGTTCCGCAGCAATTCGCCGGAGAAACCCGCGGCACTCGCCAGGCGTAGGATCCGCCGATGGCGCGCGCCTCAAGCTCCGGCAACGTCACCCCGCTGGTCCCGCTCGGCTACGGCAAGTTCGTCCGCGCCGATCGGATCTACGCGCTGGTGCCGCTCGAGGGCGAGGAGCGCGGGGACGGGCGGCGGACGCTCGTCCACGTCGACGGGATCGAGCAGCCGCTGATCGCGTCACGGTCGGAGGCGGCGATCGCGCACGACATGGCCGAGGCGCTTGGGCACGTGAGCGGATCACGTGGGCGGCGCGGCACCGAGGGCGTGGGCCCGGGGCAGGAGCCGCTCTTCTACGCGTAGATGCCCGCGCCGGTCCGCGAGCGAGCGCCGGTCACTCGTAGGCGAGCGCTTGCAGCGGCGACAGGCGAGACGCGCGACGCGCGGGGAAGATCGCGGCGATCAGGCCGACGATCCAGCTCGCGATCAGGAACACGATCAGCTTGCCGACCGGAATCGTGAACGTGATCTGCGACACGCGGGCGGAGAGCAGCGCGCCGAAGGCGATCCCGAGCACGATCCCGAGCACCGAGCCGATCAGCGCCGTGATCACGCTCTCGTGGCGGATCATGCGGCGGATCTGACGGCGGCTGGTGCCGATGGCGCGCAGCATGCCGATCTCCCGGGTGCGCTCGAAGACCGACAGCACGAGCGTGTTGACGATCCCGAACAGGGAGATGATGATCGACAGGCCGAGCAGCACGTAGAGGATGTTGAGGACGCTTGAGAGGCCCGATATCTGCCCGTTGATGAACTGCGAACGGGTCTGGACCTTCGCGCCCGGGAACCCGCTCAGCGCGCGGCGCAGCGCGGCCCGGTTCGCGGCCGTCTCACCGCCGCGCATCTTCACGATGCTGAAGATGTTCTGCGGCTGGCGGTAGAGCTGGTCGAAGCGCGCCGCGGAGATCGTCACCGACCCGAACGGGGAGTTGCCGTTGGGCGGGTTGAAGATCCCGCGGACGCGGAAGGTGGCGCGGCCCCCGGTCGGGGTCAGGATCGTCACCGGCGATCCGGCCGTCAGATTGTGCTTGGAGGCGAAGCTCTTGGGCACGATCGCCCCGGTGGACCCGAGCGCCGCGAACGTCCGCTGCGAGCCGTGGACCCACTTGACCGTGATCGTCTGGGCGACCCCGGGACTGACGGCGGTGAGGTCGTCGGTTGAGCCGAACACCTTGTCCTCGTCGCCGCGGACGTCGCCGACCGCGATCACCCCCGGCGCGCGGGCGGCCGCCTCGCCGGCCGAGATCGGGATCGGCGAGAAGTTGTTGTCGGCGACGACCGCGTAGTCGCCGCCGAATTGTGCGTTCACCGCGCCCTTGAAGTTGGAGATGATCCCCGCGGCCATGATCGACACGAGCGTCACCAGCGCCAGCCCGATCATCAGCGCCGACGCGGTCGAGGCCGTTCGCTGCGGGTTGCGCATCGCGTTGTCGCGCGCGAGTCGGCCGACGGCGCCCGCGACCACCGTCGCCGGCCAGCCGATCCACAGCGCCATGCCGGGCACGAATCGCGCCGACAGCAGCGACAGGCCGATGAACACGAGGATCGCGCCGGCGCCCATCAGCGCGAGCACGGGTCCGGTGCCGTGCGCGACGAACAGGCCGAGCACGATCGCGAGGAAGCCGAGCAGGATCACGACCGCGGAGCCCGGCGTGCGGAACCGAGCAAAGCGGCCCGGAGGGAGCGTCGAGCCCTCGCGCACCGCCGCGATCGGGTCCACCCGGGTCGCGCGCAGGGCGGGGCGCAGCGACGCGAGCATCGTGACGATGATCCCGACCAGCAACGCGACGATGATCGTCCTGGTCCTGAGCACGGTGCCGCTGTTGGGCAGCGACAGGCCGACGGCGTTGAACAGCGCGAACAGTCCCTTGGCGAGGAAGATGCCGACGACGAGCCCGACGATCGATGCGAGCACCCCGACGATCAGGGACTCGGCCAGCACCGAGCGCAGCACCTGGCGGCGTGAGGCGCCGAGCGTCCGCAGCGTCGCGAACTCACGCGTGCGCTGCGCGATCGTGATCGACAGCGAGTTGGCGATCACGAACGCGCCGACGAACAGCGCGATCCCGGCGAATGCCAACAGCAGCGTGTTCAGGAATCCCAGCGAGCTGTCGAGCGAGTTGGTGTCGGTCTGTGCCTGCTGGGCGCCCGTGCGGACCTGGGCGTCGCGGGGGAGGATCGGCTTGATCTCGTTGACCAACTGCTGGGGGCTCGTCCCGCTCTTGGCGGCGACGTTGATCGAGTCCAGCTGGCCGGGCTTTTGGAACAGCCGCTGCGCGGTGGCCAGCGTGAAGCCGGTCAGTGTCGTGCCACCCAGCGAGCTGGCCGAGCCGAACTTGACGATCCCCGAGATCGTCAGGTGCAGCACGGGACCGTCAGCCTGGACGCCGACCAGCTGGCCGACCTTCAGGTGCTTCTTGGAGGCGGTGTTGGAGTCGACGACCATCTCCGTCGCGGCCGGCCAGTGCCCGGAGATCAGTTTCAGCGAGCTCAGCTGCGGAGCCGACGGGTCGACGCTGTAGCCGAGCGTCGGGCTCGAGCCGAACGAGACGGTCTTGCCGCCGAGCACGAGCTGCGCGGTTCCGGAGACCCCGCCCTCGGCCTGGGCGACGCCCGGCAGACGACGCACGCGCGCCAGCAGCGACTGCGAGAACGTCGGCACCGAGCCCCCATTGGCCGCGTTTGCGCCCGTGTCGATCGCGTTGCGGCCGGTGATCGAGGCGGCCGTGTTCTTGTAGATCGTCTGGTACACCGACCCGAGGTCGGCGTGCAGCGAGTCGGTCAGCACGTAGGTCCCCGCGACCAGCGCCACGCCGAGCACGATCGCCAGCGCGGTCAGAACGGCCCTCAGCCGCCGCGTCGCGAGGCCCTTGACCGCGACCTTCAGCAACTCAGCCCCCGAGCGTCTTCATCGCCTCGATAATCTGGTCCTCGGAGGCGGCCGGCAGGTCCCGCACGAGCCGGCCGTCGGACAGGAACAGGATCCGGTCGGCGATCGCGGCGGCATGCGCGTCATGGGTGACCATCACGACCGTCTGGTCGGCGGTGTCGACGGCGCGACGCAGCAGCTTCAAGACCTCCTCGGAGGCCGCCGAATCGAGGTTGCCGGTCGGCTCGTCGGCGAACAACACCGTCGGGCGCGACAGCAGCGCCCGCGCGACCGCGACCCGCTGCTGCTGACCACCGGACAGCTCCGACGGCCGGTGAGTGAGCCGGTCACGCAGGCCGGTCTCGTCGATCACCGTCTTCATCCAGTCGGGGTCCGGGCTGCGGCCGGCGATCGACAGCGGCAGCGTCATGTTCTCCTCCGCGGTCAGCATCGGCAGCAGGTTAAAGAACTGGAAGACGAAGCCGATGTGGTCTCGGCGCAGCTTGGTCAGGTCGTTGTCCGACAGGGTCGTGATCTCGATCCCCTCGATCGTCACCGAGCCCTCCGTCGGCGTATCCAGGCCGGCGAGAATGTGCATCAGCGTCGACTTGCCCGAGCCCGACGGTCCCATCACCGCGGTCAGCCGGTCGCGCTCGATCTGCACCGATACGTCGTCGAGCGCGGTGACCGCCGTGTCGCCCTCGCCGTAGCGGCGTGTGACTCCCGTCGCGGTCAGGACCGAAGCGGGCCCCGCCCGGGGAGTCTGTGCCTGCTCGACGGCCACTTCGGCGACGATAGGGCAGCCGTACACTCGTCGCAATGCGCCAGGTCGCGATGTTGCGAGGCATTAACCTTGGCCCGTCGCGCAGAGTCCCGATGGCCGAGCTGCGCGAGCTGCTGACCGGCGCCGGCTACGACGACGTCAAGACCTACGTCCAGAGCGGCAACATCGTGCTCGGAAGCGACGCCAAGCCGGCCGCGTTGGAGCGGGAACTCGCCACCCTGATCGAGGAGCGGTTCGGGTTCGAGGTGCCGGTCATCGTCCGCAGCCGTTCACAGCTGGCCGCGGTCGTCGAGCTCAACCCGCTCGGCGATGTCGTCGACGATCCAAAGCGCTACCAGGTGTCGTTCCTGTCGGGTGAGCTGCCGGGCGCGACGGTCACGCGCTTGCAGGAGGTCGCGCACGAATCAGAGCGGCTCGTGGCGGAAGGTCGCGAGCTGTACGCGTGGCATCCGGAGGGCGTCGCGCGCTCGAAGCTCTGGAACGCGCTCGCCGGCAAGGGCCTCGGCGTGACCGCCACCGCGCGCAACTGGACGACGGTCAACAAGCTGCTGGAGATGGCCGGCGACTGAGATAGGGTTCTGCGCCGATGAAGCTCGCGACCTTCCAAGCGCCCGGTCAGGACGGCCCGTTGGCGGGGGTCGTGGACGGGGACCGGATCAGGGCGTTCGGCGGGCCCGACGGGGTTCGTGAGGCGCTCGCGTCCAGTGACGCGCCCGTCGCCACCGGCGACGAGTGGGCGCTCCGACAGGTGACGCTCCTGGCACCGGTCCCGCACCCGGGCACGGTCTATGCGATCGGCCTCAACTACGCACGACACGTCGAGGAGACCGGCGCCACCAGGCCTGAGCAGCCGATCGTGTTCGTCAAGGTGGCCGGGTCGGTGGCGCCACCCGGCGGGTCGATCCGCTGCCCGGAGGTGGTCAAGCGCCTCGATTACGAGGGCGAGCTGACGATCGTGATCGGGGCGGGCGGAAAGATCGCCGGCTATTGCGTCGCCGACGACGTCTCCGCGCGTGATCTGCAGGGACGCGAGCCGCAGTGGACGCGCGCCAAGGGCGCCGACACGTTCTGCCCGTACGGGCCGTGGATCACGACCGCCGACGAGGTCGCCGATCCCGGCAACCTGCGGCTGCGGACCTGGGTCAACGGCGAGCTGCGCCAGGACACGAGCACGAGCGACCTGATCTTCGGCTGTGACGAGCTCGTCGCGTTCATCGCGCAGACGTGCACGCTGAAGCCCGGCGACCTGATCCTGACCGGCACCCCGAACGGGGTCGGGATGGCGATGGACCCGCCGGCGTGGTTGAAATCTGACGACACGATCCGGATTGAGATCGAGTCACTAGGAGTCATCGAGCACCGCGTCGAATAACTCAGCGTTCCAATGACTTGAGGAGGGAATTGGGTGCTGAGGCTTCATCTAGGCACGGTTGACTACGTCATCCTGGCCATCTACTTCGCGGTCGTACTCGGAATCGGCTTCATCGCGCGCCTGTCGATCAAGTCCGATCTGGACTTCTTCCTGTCCGGGCGATCGCTCCCGGCGTGGATCACCGGCATCGCCTTCATCGCCGCCAACCTGGGCGCGCTGGAGATCCTCGGACAGTCCGCCAACGGAGCCGAGTACGGCGTCCCCACGGTCCACTACTACTGGATCGGCGCGGTCCCGGCGATGGTCTTCCTCGGGCTGGTCATGATGCCGTTCTACTACGGCTCCAAGGTCCGCTCGGTGCCGGAGTACCTGCGACTGCGCTTCAACGAGGCCACGCACGCCTTCAATGCGGCGACGTTCGCGGTCGCGACGGTGCTGATCTCCGGCGTCAACCTGTTCGCGCTGGCGCTGATCATTCACCTGATGCTGGGGTGGTCGATCACCCTCGCGATCCTGATCGCCGCGGCGCTCGTGCTGGTCTACATCACGCTCGGCGGGCTGACCTCGGCGATCTACAACGAGGTGCTGCAGTTCTTCGTGATCGTCGCCGCGCTGCTGCCGCTCACGCTGGTGGCGCTGCACTCGGTGGGCGGCATCGCCGGCCTCAAGCACAAGGTCGAAAACTTCAAGCCGCTCGGGTCGCCGGGTCTGCACGCCTGGGACGGCCTCGCGATCCACCACCACACCAACACGCTCGGCTCCGACTGGGTCGGCGTCGTGTTCGGGCTCGGGTTCGTGCTCGGCTTCGGTTACTGGACGACGAACTTCGCCGAGGTCCAGCGGGCGCTGTCGGCGTCGAACCTGTCGGCCTCCCGGCGGACGCCGCTGATCGGCGCGATCCCGAAACTGTTCCTGCCGGCGATCATCATCGTGCCGGGCCTGATCGCGGTCGTCACCGTCCACGGGCTCGGCGGCTCCGCGGTCAGCGAGTCGTACAACACCGCGATCCCGCACCTGATCGGCAACTACCTGCCGGAAGGGATGCTCGGCATCGCGGTGACCGGCCTGCTGGCGGCGTTCATGGCGGGCGTGGCGGCGAACGTCACCGCGTTCAACACGGTCGTCACCTACGACATCCTGCAGGCCTACGTCTGGAAGGAGCGCGACCCGGCGTTCTACCTGCGCACCGGGCGCTGGGTGACGGTCGTCGGGATCCTGGTGTCGGTGGGCACGGCGTTCATCGCCAAGGGCTACTCGAACATCATGAACTACATCCAGACGCTGTTCTCGATCTTCAACGCGCCGCTGTTCGCGACGTTCATCATCGCGATGTTCTGGAAGCGAGCGACGCCGTGGGGCGGGTTCTGGAGCCTGATCGCCGGCACCGCCGCCGCGTACGCAACCAACCGCCTGGCTGCGTACCACCTGATCTTCCACTTCGGCTCCGCGACGCTGGATGGGAGCTTCTGGCAGGCGATCATGGCGTTCAGCGTCGACGCGGCGGTGATGGTCGCGGTCTCGCTGATGACCAAACCGAAACCGATTGCCGAGCTCGATGGCCTCGTCTGGGGCATGGCCAAAGGCGACGACGAGGCCGACATCGACCCGCGCGACAAGCTGTGGTGGCGTTCGCCGTGGCTGCTCGGCGGGATCATCATCGCCTGTGTCATCGCTCTGAACATCATCTTCATCTAGGAGGGACGCACCGATGACCGAACCCGACGACAAGCCGTTCGGCGTGCCTGGCACCGAGGGAGCGTCAGCCACCGGCGAACCCGAAGTCGACGAGGTCGCGGTCGCCAAGGCCGCGAACCGGTTTGACATCCGGCGGCTGATCGGCGGCCTGTTCATGCTCTACGGCCTGATCCTGCTCGTGCTCGGGCTCGTTGGATCGCACCACGTCAAGACCAAGGCGGCCGGCATCAACGTCAACCTCTGGACCGGCCTGGCGATGCTCGTGTTCGGGGCGCTGATGGTGTTCTGGGCGCTCGCGCGGCCGACGGTGCCCAAGCCCGAGAAGGTGGCCGGCGAAGGGCCGGGGCAGATCGGACCGGCGCCGACGGCCTGATCAGGGGCCCGGCGAGGCGAGCTTCAGCGTGACGCCCTGCAGGGTCGCGTGCGCGTACGTGTCGCGCTGCGTCCAGGAGAGGCCGACTCGATAGCTCCGGCCGGCGGCGTGAACCGTGATCGTGCCGGCGATCTGACCGTTCGCCGGGTTCCAGGTGAACGTGCCGCTTGCCGCGGCGTCTGACACGAACCGATCGGCGTGGAGCGTGAACCTGCTGCCCGTGACGGCGAAGGTGCCGCCGCGCAGGCCCGGCCCGTGCGCGGCCGCGCTGTACTCGTCTGTGACTACGGCGTCCCCGGCCGTCTGTGCTGCGACCCAGGCGGCCCGGCGGGCGGCCAGGTTCACGCTGCCCGAGACGACCGTCGCGGCGGGCGCGGACGCGAGCGTCCGCGGATATTCGCCGGCGGTCTGGATCGGCGGGATCTTCGCCGCGCACGCGACGTTCATCGTCTGGAGCTTCGACGGGGTCGCGGTGAAGCGGTCGATGATCGAGCGCGCGCAGGCGGTGCCGGCCGACAGGAAGGTGTCGCCCTCGGACGTGGCGTGAACGGTGTTGTGCAGGTCGACGACGCGGACGTCGCGGCCGAGCGTCCGCGCGAACTTCCGCACGTCGGACAGCGGCGTCAGGTCATCGACGTCGCCGCCGACGACGAGGATCGGCACCGACCTCGGCAGCACGGTCGGCTTGGTCGGCTCGACCGGCGCCGTGTGGGTGGGCGAGGGCCAATCGAGGCACACGTCATACGGCTGGGAGTAACCCGACATCGTCACCCACTCGCCGGCGCTGAACGGCGCGAACGGGGCCGATGGCTCGGCCTGGAGCGCCCGTTCGAGCTGCCGGTGTCGCACAGCCGGCGGCGAGTTCATCGAGAACAGCTCCGGGTAGTCGGTGCACGAGACCGCCATGTACAGCGCGTCGTCGAAGTACACGGCGCTGGTCGTTCCGTGGTTGTAGGCCTGCTCCTGGGCGACGAGCCGCAGCAGCGGCACCTCGTCGCCGGCGAGCGCGGCGCGGACCGACGCGTCGAGCTCGCGCAGGATCACCGGATCGGAGCCCGAGTCCTGCTCAAGGTCGACCAGCTGTCGCACGGCGACTGTCTGGTCGACGCGCTGCCCGGTCGCCAGGTGCGCGGTGCCGGTGATCGGGTGGGCGTGGACGAGCTTCGCCAGCTGGGTGAACCGGTCGACGGCGTCGGCGCCGTCGTGCGCGTTGCATGCGACGCTGCGCTCGCAGACGCGCACCATCGCGCGCCGTCCCTCGATCCCCGACGACGCGTACCACGGGGACAGCCCGCGCAGGTAGTAGGTCGAGTCGAGGATCACGGCGCGGACCATCGTCGGGTGCCGCGCGATGAACGCCTGCGTGAACCAGCTGCCGTACGAGTCTCCGTAGATCGTCACCGGGCCGGTGTGCAGCTCGCGCAGGATCGCCGCGAGGTCGGCGATCGCGTACGCGGTCCCGTACAGATCGGACGCGTGCAGCCAGCGGCCATCGCGGAGCTTGAAGCGGTGGTTGATCGAGTCACCGCAGGCGGCGACCAGCTTCGCGAAGGCGGGCCCCGAGCTGCGTCCCGTATCGGACTGCAATCGCTTGCAGATCAGGATCCCCGAGCCGCCCGTGCCGCGGTTGTCGACGAGCACCAGGTTGTGGCTTCGCAACAGCGGCTTGAAGATACCCGTGTACTCGTCGTAGCTGCCCGTCGACGGATAGCCGGGGCCGCCCTCGACCGCGACGATCGTCCCGACCGCGTGGCCGTCGGTCGCCGGCACCCACTGCGTCTGGATCCCGATCTTCGGCCCGTCGGGCAGGCCCGGGTCCAATAGGCGCGGCACCTTCGTGCACCAGCCGGGGCCATGGTCGCCGCCGCGATGCGGCCCGCAGCGATGCAGTGCCAGCGTGCCGACGCGCAGCGTCCTCGGCGCGGCGGCGGCGGCCGAAGCGCAGATCAGGACCATCACGACCACCGTCGCCAGCGCCCAGGTTCGTCGCGTCACCCGAGGGGTTTCTACTGAAACCCTCGGGTGACGCAGCGCAAACAACAGGGCGGCGTCAGCCGTCCCCAAAAACAAATCAGTCGGGCTTGGTGCCGGCAGCGGTCACGGTCGGCGCGCCGGCGATCGCATTGACCAGACGCGTCCGGCGCGCGTCGATCCGCTTCCAGCGTGCAATGGAGCGGCGCATCGAGCGGCCGTCGGCGCGATAGAAGTGGCGTGCCCAGAGCGACGTCGGCGAGGCCAGCCGCAGGATCCCGAACGGCGCGATGATCGGCAGGAACACGCCGATCAGCCCGAGCAGCGGCTTGCCCTTGGCGATCACCGCCAGGGCCAGCGCAACGTCGATCGAGACCGCGATCACGACGCTGGCGATCGACGAGCTGTTGTGGCGGACGTTGAACGGCGCGAGTCCGAGCAGCACCAGCCCGCCGAGCACGGTCGCGACGATGATCGCGTCGAACGACTTGCGGCCCTCCTGTGCCCAGTAGACGTCGCGCAGGTAGACCCACAGGGCGAACTCGTCGAGCGTGAACCCGGCGCCGACGCCGAACAACCCCGCCAGGATCTCGTTCCACGGGCTGACCGGGTTCAGCGCAAATCCGAGAAAGCCCGCGGCCAGGATCAG
>Ga0302325_10005591_pt1 | contig 28545 bp, 26 predicted proteins | sample Palsa_T0_2_FD_201948 | JGI IMG/M metagenome (GOLD analysis project Ga0302325, IMG submission 201948) | Peat permafrost microbial communities from Stordalen Mire near Abisko, Sweden - Palsa_T0_2 | ecosystem: Environmental > Terrestrial > Soil > Palsa > Peat permafrost | place: Sweden: Abisko...
CGGCTGGGCGGGCGGCAACAGCTGCTTGGCCTGTTCGGGGGTCAGCTTGCGGAATGCCACGATCGGCACCCGCATGGGGACACTATCATCGCGCACCACCACGTAATCGCCGCCGTTGCCGCACAGCATGCCGTCGTGATCGGAATCCTCGAAGCCGACACGCTGTTTGAAATTCAACTCCCGGACCGGCTCGAACAGTTTCAGCAGGTAAGCGTCCTTGCGCTGCGGCGCATACACGATGAGCGTCGACGCATCGACCACCACCCAGTCGGACACCTCGCGCATGAAAACGCAGGCGTCGGTGCCCGGCAAGGGAGCGGCGGCCGGATGCGACCCGGTCGCGGTTGCGGCGCAGGCCGTGCCCGCAAGTGCCGCCACGACAAGCGCCAGGCGTGCGGCGTGGCCAACCGGTCTTATGAGCATGATCGCCTCCGTGCACCAGCACACGATCCGGGCGTGGTTGCCAGCCGGATTCTACTTAGGGGCGGCCGCCGGCGCATCAGCGCCGCTGGTACTGGCGGCGGGCGTGGCGGGGCTGGGCGTGTCTGGCGTCGGCGGCGCAACTGGCGCGGGCGCCGCGCCGCTGCTCTCCGGCATGGCGTCGGTCTTGAGCGCGCTCTCGTCGGCTTCCTTGGTCATCACGATGATGCTGATACGGCGGTTGATCGGATTGCGCGAGTTTTCCTTGTCGAACAGCACCGACGATGACAGGCCCACCACGCGCGACACCTTGTCGAGCGCCAGCCCTCCGCCCTCGAGCGCACGGCGTGCCGCGTTGGCGCGATCGGCCGACAGGTCCCAGTTGGTATAGCCGCCCATCGACACGTAGGCGGTGGTGTCGGTGTGCCCGGACAGGCTGATGCGATTGGGCACCGAATTCAGGTAAGGCGCCAGCTCGTGCAGGATGGTGTAGGTGTAGTCCTTGAGCTTGGCGCTGCCGAGATCGAACATCGGCCGGTTTTGCGAATCGACGATCTGGATGCGCAGCCCCTCGGGCGTGATGTCCAGCAGCAGCTGATCCTTGAACGGCCTGAGCGCCTGACTGTGATCGATGGCCTCGCGCAGTTGCGCCATCAGCGATTCGAGTTTCTTGCGATCGGCCTCGCTGGCGATCTTCTTCGCCTCATCCACGTCCGGCGCCGCCTTGTCGACCGTGGTCGGCGAGTCGCGCGGCGTGCCCAATCCGGTGGACAGCGCGCTGGCGGACTTGCGCGCATCGAGTGCGCCGCGCAGATTGATCACGCTGGTGCTGGCGCCTCCCGGACCCATCTGGCCCATCGAGGCGCGCGGCGACTTGCCCTGCTGCATGCTTGGATTCTTGAAGTAATCGAAGATCGCCGCACGCTCCTCCTTCGAAACCGAGGCGATCAGCCACATCACCATGAAGAACGCCATCATCGCGGTCACGAAGTCGGCATACGCGACCTTCCAGGCGCCGCCATGATGGGCAGTGCCGGCCTTCTTGGGCCGCTTGACGATCAGGATCGGCCGCTCGCCCTGCGGTGCGTTCACGCCGGCACGCCCTCTTTCTGGGGCTCCTTCTTCTTGCCCTTGAGATGGTTCTCGAGATCGGCAAAGGTCGGCCGCACATCCGACCACAGGAGCTTGCGCGCGAATTCCACCGCCACCGGCGGCGCATAGCCGCGCACACTCGCCACCAGCGCCATCTTCACCACTTCGAACGCCTTGCCCTCCTCGTGCACACGATGCTCGATCGCGGCCGCGATCGGACCGATGAAGCCGTAGGCCACGAGGATTCCCAGGAAAGTGCCGACCAGTGCCGCGCCGACCTTGCGGCCGATGGTGCCGGTATCGGCACCGTCGATCGAAGCCATGGTGTCCACGATACCCAGCACCGCCGCTACGATGCCGAAGCCCGGCAGCGCATCGGCTACGCGCTGCACCGCATGCGCCGGCTGCTGCGCTTCCTGGTGATGCGTCTCGAGCTCGTACTCCAGCAGGCTTTCAAGCTCGTGCGGATCGAGATTGCCGCCGACGATCAGGCGCAGGCAGTCGGTGATGAATTCGATCATGTGATGATCGGCGAGGATGCGCGGGTAGTCGGTGAACATCTTGCTCTTGTGAGGCTGCTCGATGTCCGCTTCGATCGCGAGCATGCCGGACTTGCGGATCTTCACCAGGATGTCGTAGAGCAGCTTCAGCAGATCGACGTAGTCCTCGCGCTTGTAGCGCGGACCCTTGACCAGCCCGAGGGCGGCGGCGAACGACCCTTTGACCACCTTGATCGGGTTGCTGGTGACGAACGCTCCGAATGCGGAGCCGACGATGATGATGACTTCGCCCGGATGCCACAGCAGCAGCAGGCTGCCGCCCTCCATCAGAAAGCTGCCGCAGACGCACAGCAGAACGATGACCGAGCCGATGAGGGTGAACATGCGCTGTGCAACTACCGGTAGCCCGAAGCGGTCCCAAGCAAAGATATCGGCCGCGCGCGGGCTTTCTTGAAGCCCGGGAAACGGCTATGTGGCTGATACCGTAGGTTGTTTTTGGCTCAAAGCAGCTGCGAACTGTGACCCAGTTCGCAGCGCCTAGGCAGCGGCGGACCGCGCGGTCAGTCGCCCAGTGTTGCCGCGAGGTGCTTCAGGTAGGCGCGAAAGTCCTTGCCCAGCGACGGATGCGCCAGCGACAGCTCCACCGTCGCCTGCAGGTAGCCGAGCTTGCTGCCGCAGTCGAAGCGCCGGCCGCTGAAGCGGTGGGCGTAGACCGGCTCACGCTGCAGCAGCCGTGCAATGCCATCGGTGAGCTGGATCTCCCCGCCCGCACCCTGCCCAACGCGCTCCAGCTCTTCGAAAATCGTCGGTGTCAGCACGTAGCGGCCGACCACCGCCAGCGTCGAGGGTGCCACCGCGGGCTTGGGCTTCTCGACGATACTCTTGATGCGGCTGACAACCCCATCGCCCGGCTCGACCTCGACGATGCCGTACTTGTCGGTATCGCGTTTCGGCACCTCCTCGACCCCGAGCACGCTGCCGCCACGGGCGCTGAAGGTCTCGGCCATCTGCTTCAGGCACGGCACCTGAGCGTCGATCAGATCGTCCGCGAGGTGCACGAAGAACGGAACATCTCCCACCGCCGGGCGCGCGCACAGCACCGCGTGCCCCAACCCCAGGGGCGCCGGCTGGCGGATGTAAATACACGATGCATAGCTCGGCAGCACGCTGCGCACCTGTTCGGCCAGCTCGTGCTTGCCCTGCGAATCGAGCAGCTTCTCCAGCGCATCGTCGGTATCGAAGTGATCCTCGATGGCGCGCTTGGAGGATCCGGTGATGAACACCAGGCGCCGGGCACCGGCGGCCAGCGCCTCGTCGACCGCGTACTGGATCAGCGGCTTGTCGACAATCGGCAACATTTCCTTCGGACTGGCCTTGGTAGCCGGCAGGAAGCGCGTGCCGCGCCCCGCCACCGGAAACACCGCGGTCCGAACCTCGGTTACAGCCATGCCGTCGATCCTTGTGTGTGCTTGATCAAGGCCCGGATGTTAGACCAGCGCAACGGTGCTGGCGATGCGCCTGTCACCATTCCGGCGGGCGGCGCAGTACTACAGGCGGCTTGGCTGCCGGCGGGGCTTCAATCGCGGATCGGGCGATCGGCACCGCTGTTGACGCGCTCGCGCAGGTCTTTGCCCGGCTTGAAATGCGGCACGTATTTGCCCGCGAGCGCCACCGCCTCACCAGTCTTTGGATTGCGTCCCTGGCGCGGGGGCCGGAAGTGCAGCGAGAAACTGCCGAAGCCGCGGATTTCGATCCGATCGCCCTGGGCCAGTGAATCGCTCATGATCTCGAGCATCTGCTTCAGTGCCAGCTCGACGTCCTTCGCGGGCAGATGCTTCTGCTTCGCCGTAATGATCTCGATCAGTTCCGACTTCGTCATGGCGTTTCCAGATTCTGGGCGTTTAGCGATCCGGTCCGTTGATCTGCTCCTTGAGCAGATCCCCGAGACTGGTTCCCGAGGTCGGTACTTCGGACCGATAGCTCTGCACGGCCTCCGCTTCTTCGTAAACCTCTTTCGCCTTGATCGACAGCGAGATGGTGCGGGTCTTGCGATCCACACCGATGAACTTGGCCTCCACTTCGTCGCCGATCTTCAACACCGCGCGCGCATCGTCCACCCGGTCGCGGCCCAGCTCCGAGGCGCGCAGCTGGCCCTCGATGCCGTTGCCCAGGTCGATCACGGCACCGCGCGGATCCACGTCCTTGACCGTGCCCTTGACGATGCTGCCCTTGGGGTTCTCGGCAACGAACGCGGAGAACGGATCCTTGGCAAGCTGCTTGATGCCGAGCGAGATGCGCTCGCGCTCCGGATCGATCGACAGCACCATGGCCTCGACCTGCTGTGCCTTCTGGTAGTTGCGCACCGCTTCTTCGCCCGGCAGATCCCAGGAGATGTCGGACAGGTGCACCAGCCCATCGATGTTGCCCGGCAGGCCGATGAAGATGCCGAAGTCGGTGATCGACTTGATCTGGCCCGACACCCGGTCGCCGCGATTGTGATTCTCGGCAAATTCCTTCCACGGGTTGGCTTTGCACTGCTTCAGGCCCAGCGAGATGCGGCGCCGCTCCTCGTCCACGTCGAGCACCATCACTTCCACTTCCTGCCCGGTGTGCACCACCTTGGCCGGGTTGACGTTCTTGTTGGTCCAGTCCATCTCCGACACGTGCACCAGCCCTTCGACGCCGTCCTCGATCTCGACGAAGGCGCCGTAGTCGGCGATGTTGGTGACCTTGCCGAATACGCGCGTATTGGGCGGGTAACGCCGCGCTATGTTTTCCCACGGATCGGCACCGAGCTGCTTCAAGCCTAGCGACACACGCGAGCGCTCGCGGTCGAATTTCAGGATCCGCACCTCGATTTCATCGCCGACCTTGACCACTTCGGACGGATGCTTGACGCGCTTCCAGGCCATGTCGGTGATGTGCAGCAGGCCGTCGATGCCGCCCAGGTCGACGAACGCACCATAGTCGGTGAGGTTCTTGACCGTGCCGCGCACCACGGCGCCTTCCTGCAGGTTGTCCATGAGCGCACTGCGCTCGGCGGAGAATTCCTGCTCCACCACCGCGCGCCGCGATACCACGACGTTGTTGCGCTTCTGGTCGAGCTTGATCACCTTGAATTCGAGCGGCTTGCCTTCCAGATAGCCGGTGTCGCGCACCGGGCGCACATCCACCAGCGAACCGGGCAGGAACGCGCGTACATGATCGATCTCGACGGTAAATCCGCCCTTGACGCGTCCGGAAATGATTCCAGTCACGATCTCGGCGTTGTTGAATGCTTCTTCCAGCCGGGTCCAGGTGCGCGCGCGCTTGGCCTTCTCGCGCGACAGGCGTGTCTCGCCGGTGCCGTCCTCGACCGAATCGAGCGCGACTTCGACCTGATCGCCGGCTTTGACCTCGACTTCCCCGCGCTCGTTCTTGAACTGTTCGAGCGGGATGACCGCTTCCGATTTCAATCCCACGTTGATGATGACGACATCGGGGCCGACATCGATCACCAGGCCGGTCAGGATCATGCCGGGGCGAATGCGTTGATTCGCCAGGCTCTGCTCGAACATCTCGCTAAAACTTTCAGTCGCAGCTTCGCTCATACACTCTCTCGCACGTTACCGTGCTTATCACTCCGCCTTCGCATCCGGCACAGCGGGTTGGACATGACAGACGCCGCATCCGTGCGGCGCCAACCTTCAATTCACTTTTTCCGAACGAGACCCCTCGCGCCCGCGCTATTTATGCGATCGGCCACCTACCGCCAGAGCGAGCGCCCGCGGCCGTGCGCAAATATCTCGTCCGCCACTTCGGCGGCATTCATGGCCGTCGAGTCCAGTACGATCGCATCGCCTGCCGGCACCAGCGGCGCCACGGACCGTGTCGAATCGCGCCGATCGCGTTCCGCGATCTCCAGCGAAAGGGCGGCAAGGCTAACACCAGAATCCTTCTCTTTCAACTGGTTATAGCGTCGCCGGGCCCTCTCGGCGGGACTTGCGGTGAGGAAGATTTTGAGTGCGGCGTGGGGGAACACCACGGTACCCATGTCGCGCCCGTCAGCCACCAGCCCGGGGGGCTGCGCGAAGCCGCGCTGCCGGTCCAGCAGCGCCGCCCGCACCGCGGGCCAGACCGCGACCCGCGAGGCCCCGGCCCCGGCGCCTTCCGAGCGCAGTGCGGCCGACACCTCGCGGCCGTCGAGGACAATGCGCTCCTGGCCCAGCGGGTCGGCGGCAAAAACCACCTGCATCTGCCCGGCAAGCCTCGCGTGGCCCGCGATGTCATCCGGCGCCAGGCCGGCCAGCGTCCCGGCGTGTGCCACCAGGCGGTACAGCGCACCGCTGTCGAGCAGGTGCCAGCCGCTGCGGTGCGCTAATAAACGGCTCACGGTGCCCTTACCGGCACCGCTAGGACCGTCGATGGTGACTACCGGCGCTGCCATGATCAGTCTTCGAGCGCGAGCCCCGCAGCGCGCGCCAGGCGGGCAAAACCGGGAAACGAGGTGGCCACGTTGGCGACATCCTCGATCTCGATCGGCCCGCTGGCAATCAGGCTGGCCACGGCAAAGGCCATCGCGATGCGATGATCGCCGTGGCTGTCGATGCGGCCGCCGCGCATCGCCCCGCCCTGCAGGCGCAGTCCGTCGGGCAGCAGCTCGCACTCGATCCCGAGCGTCGTAAGGCCGGTTGCCATGGCGGCCAGGCGATCGCTCTCCTTGACGCGCAGTTCCCCCGCGCCCGTCACGACGGTCTGCCCTTGGGCCGCGGCCGCTGCGATGAAAAACACCGGAAACTCATCGATCGCCAGCGCCACCAGTTGCTCGGGCACGCGGATGCCGCGCAGCGCGGCGGCGCGCACGTGGATATCGGCCATCGGCTCCGCCGCTGCCGGATGTGGCTGCAGCTCAATATCCGCCCCCATCAGACGCAGCAGCTGCAGCAAGCCGGTACGGGTCGGATTGACGCCGACGCCGCGGATCGTGAGCCCGTTACGGGCTGCCAGGCAGCCTGCCACGATGAAGAACGCGGCCGACGAGAAGTCGCCAGGGACCTGGATCTCGCAGCCGCGAAGCTGCTGGCCGCCAGCGAGGCGTGTGCGCCCGGCGGCGCACTCGAGCTGCACCCCAAAGCCGCGCAGCATGCGCTCGGTGTGATCGCGGGTCGGCGCCGGCTCGGTGACGCTGGTTTCCCCCTGGGCGTACAGCGCTGCCAGCAGTAGCGCGGACTTCACCTGGGCGCTGGCCACCGGCAGCGCATAGTCGATGCCGTGTAGTGCCGCACCGCCGTGGATACGCACCGGCGGGGTACCGCCCTGGGTGTCGATGCGCGCTCCCATGGCCCGCAGCGGCGCGGCCACGCGCTCCATCGGCCGGCGCATCAGCGACCCATCGCCGATCAGCGTGCTGTCGAAGCGCTGCCCGGCCAGCAGTCCCATCAGCAGGCGCATCGCAGTGCCGGCGTTGCCCATGTCGAGCGCCGCGGCCGCGCCCGCCAGGCCATCGCGGCCGACCCCGTGTACTCGCACCAGCGTTTCCTGCGGCCGCTCGATGCGCACCCCGAGCTCAGCCAGCGCCGCGAGCGTCGCCAGGCAGTCCTCACTCGCCAGGAACCCGCTGATCGAGGTCTGGCCCGCGGCGATACCGCCGAGCATCAATGCGCGATGCGAGATCGACTTGTCACCCGGAACAGTGAGCTCGCCCTGCACGCTCGCAGCCGGGCGAACGATGTAGCGTTGTGCGGTGCTGGTGTGACTCATAGGGCCTTAAGCGGCGCCGGCGGCCAGTACCTGCGGCAGCGCCGCCAGCAGCCGATCGTTATCCTGGCGCAGGCCGATCGAAATGCGCAGGCAATTCGCCAGGCCATAACCAGCCAGCGGGCGCACGATCAGTCCGCGTCGCAGCAGCTGCTCGAACACCGGTGCCGCCGGTCCATGCAGGCGCAGCAGCACGAAATTGGCGGCCGACGGTGCGGTCCACAACCCCAGGCGCTTGAACTCGGTCTCGACCCGGGACAGCTCGCTCATCGTGCGATCCACCGCCTGACGCATGTGAGCCTGGTCGGCGAGCGCCGCCAGCGCACCGGCCTGCGCCACCGAATTGACGTTGAAGGCCGGGCGCAGGCGATTGAGCACCTCGGCAACCTCCGGATGCGAGATCGCGTAGCCGACGCGCGCCCCGGCAAGCCCGTAGGCCTTGGAGAAGGTGCGCAGGATCACCAGATTGGGATGTTCGGCCAGCCACGCGACCCCATCCTGGGTCCCGCGCGCGCGGCCGTATTCGAAATAGGCTTCATCGAGTACCACCAGCGTGCTCGGCGGGCTGTCCTCGAGCAGGCGCTTGACCGCCGCCGCCGGCGCCCAGGTTCCGGTGGGATTGTTCGGGTTGGCGATGAACACCAGCCGCGTGTCGGGCGCGATCGCGGCCGTCATGGCGGGCAGATCGTGACCGAGCGGCATGTCGCTGGCATCGCCTAGCGCCGCCACCTCGATCGGCTGCGCACCGGTCTGGCGGATCACCAGCGGGTAGAGTGCGAAACCGTACTGCGAATAGACCGCGCTGTGGCCGGGAGTCAGGAAGGCTTCGGCCAGCAGCGCCAGCAGGTCGTTGGAACCGTTGCCGAGGCTTAGGGCCGCGGTATCGACGCCCAGATGCCGCGCCAGCCCGTGCTTGAGTTCGTGACAGCTGCCGTCGGGATACAGCCAAACCTCCTCCAGTGCGGCGCGCATGGCCGCCAGCGTGTGCGGACTCGGGCCGTAAGGATTCTCGTTCGAGGCCAGCTTGACGATGTCACGGATGCCGAGTTCACGCTCCAGTTCCGAGATCGGCTTGCCCGGCACGTATGGTGTCAGCTCACGCACCGCCGGCACCGCGAGCCGGCCCGGATGGCGGTCGGCGCTATGGCGCTCGCCGCTCATGGGCCTAAAGCACCGCGCGCGGATAGGAGCCCAGCACCCGGAACAGTGACGCCCGCTTCTTCAGTGCCGCGAGCGCCTTGCGCACCGGCGCATCCTCGGCGTGGCCCTCGATGTCGATGAAGAACACATAGTCCCACTTGCGCCGGCGCGAGGGCCGCGACTCGATACGGGTCATGCTGATGCCGTAGCGCGCCAGCGGCTCGAGCAACCGGTGCAGCGCTCCGGGTGAGCGCGTATCGCCGATCGACAGCAGCAGCGTGGTGCGATCGGCACCACTGGCGCGCAGCAGCTTGCGCCCCAGTACCAGGAAGCGCGTGGCATTGTCGGCCCGGTCCTCGATCTCGCGCACCAGGATGTTGAGTCCGTAGACCTCGGCGGCGGTCTCCCCGGCGATCGCCGCCGTGCCCTGCTCATCGCGCGCGCGGCGCGCGCCCTCGGCGTTGCTGGCCACCGGCACACGTTCGACCTCCGCCAGATGCTCATCGAGCCAGCCGCGGCACTGCGCCAGCGCCTGGCCGTGCGAGCACACGCGCAGCACCTGTGCCAGCGCGTCCATCTTGCCCATCAGGCAATGATGAATGCGCAGCTCGACCTCGCCGCAGATGTGCAACGGGCTGGTCAGGAAGCGATCCAGGGTATTGGTGATCGTGCCTTCACTGGAGTTCTCGATCGCCACGACGCCGAAATCGGCGTTGCCGGCCTCGACTTCCTGGAACACTTCGTCCACAGTCGGCAGCGCCAGGGCACGCACCGAGTGACCAAAATGCCGCAACACGGCCTGCTGGGTGAATGTGCCCTCGGGGCCGAGGAACGCCACTTTCAGCGGCTCCTCCTGCGCCAGGCAGGCCGACATGATTTCGCGGAACAGGCGCACCACCTCCTCGTTGCGCAGCGGCCCGGGATTGCGCTCGAGCACCCGGCGCAGCACCTCGGCTTCGCGTTCCGGGCGGTAGAAATCCACCGTGTGGCCGTCCTTGTGCTTGGAGATGCCGGCACGCTGCGCCAGGCGCGCGCGCTGGTTCAGCAGCGCGTGCAGTTGCTCGTCCACCGCGTCGATGTCGGCGCGCAGCGTGCCCAGGTCGGCGCCTGACGGCTTGGGCTCGGGCGGCTTGTTCGCCGCGCGCGCGCTGGCCGCGGCGCGCCTTTTTTTCGAACTGGTGTTGCGTGTAGCCATGGGTGCTTTAGTCCGGTGCGCGCACCAGGCGCGCCGACAACACGCCGTCGATGGCGCGAATGCGATGCAGCAGCGCCTCGTCGGCCACGCCTTCGGCATCGATCAGGGTGTAGGCGTACTCACCGCGCGAGCGATTGAGCAGCTCGGCAATGTTGAGCCCGGCACCGGCCAGGCAGGTCGAGATCTGGCCCACCATGTTGGGCACATTGGCATTGGCGATTGCCAGCCGTATCGAGCCCGCTTCACGCGGCAGCGCCGCGTCGGGGAAGTTGACGCAGTGGCGGATGTGGCCCTGCTCCAGGAATTCGCGCAGCGTATCGGCCACCATGACCGCGCAGTTGTCCTCGGCCTCGATGGTCGATGCACCCAGGTGCGGCAGCGTCACCGCGCGCGGATGCTGCTTCAGCGCGTTGGTCGGGAAATCGCAGATGTAGGCATGCAGGTGACCGCGATCAAGCTCGGCTGCCAGCTCGGCCTCATTGACGATCGGCGCGCGCGCGAAGTTGAGCACTGCGCCTCCCGGCCGCATCAGGCGCAGGCGTGCGCCGTTGATCAGGCCGCGCGTTTCTTCGAGCATCGGCACGTGCACACTGACGATGTCCGAGCGCGCGAACAGGTCATCCAGCGACAGCGCCTGCTGCACCGACGAGGACAGTTGCCAGGCTCGCGCCACCGTGATCTGCGGATCGTAGCCGAGCACTTTCATCCCCAGCGCCTCGGCACTGTTGCAGACCTCGACTCCGACGGCGCCCAGTCCGACCACACCCAGCGTGCGCCCCGGCAATTCAAAGCCGACGAAGTTCTTCTTGCCCTGCTCCACCGCCTCGTCGATGGCGCGGTCATCGCCCTGCAGCTCGCGCGCGTAGGCCCAGGCCTGGCAGATGTTGCGCGCCGCCAGGAACAGCCCGGCCAGCACCAGCTCCTTGACGGCGTTGGCATTGGCCCCGGGGGCATTGAACACCGGCACCCCGCGCTTGCTCAGCGCCGCCACTGGAATGTTGTTGGTGCCGGCGCCGGCGCGCGCCACCGCCAGCACCGAGGGCGCGATGTTCGTGCCGTGCATGTCGGCCGAGCGCAGCAGCACCGCATGCGGATTGCCGATCTCGGAGGCGAGCTCATAGCGCTCGCGCGGCAGGCGGTCCAGTCCGCGCACGCTGATGTTGTTCAGGGTCAGAATCCGGTATCCCATGGAGCTGCCCGCTCAGCCGTTGCGGCGCGCGAACTCGCGCATGAAATCGGTCAACGCCCTGACGGCCTCGATCGAGGTGGCGTTGTAGAGACTGGCGCGCATGCCGCCGACCGATCGATGCCCGGCAAGATTGGTCATCCCGGCCTGGCCGGCTTCGGTCACGAAGGTTTTATCGAGCTCAGGTTTAGCGAGCACGAACGGTACGTTCATCCACGAACGGCAGGCCGGATCGACCGGATTGCGATAGAAGCCGGAATTGTCGATGGTGGTATACAGCAGCTGCGCCTTGGCACGATTGCGCTCCGCCATCGCCGCCAGTCCCCCCTGGCGCTTGAGCCACTTGAAAACCAGTCCGGACAGATACCAGGCAAAGGTCGGCGGCGTGTTGAGCATCGAGCCTTCATCGGCCATGGCCTTGAAGTTCCAGACGCTGGGCGTGCGGTCGCGGGCGTGGCCGAGCAGCTGCTCGCGCACGATCACCACGCACAGGCCTGAAGGACCGATGTTCTTCTGCGCGCCGGCATAGATCAGGCCGAAACGACTGACATCGATCGGCCGCGACAGGATGGTCGAGGACATGTCGGCCACCAGCGGTGCATCCACCTGCGGCACGAACGGGAATTCGACCCCGCCAATGGTCTCATTGGGTGTGTAGTGCAGATACGCGGCCCCGGGCGTGAGCTTCCAGTCGGGGCGCGGTGGCACCGTGGTGTAGTTGGAGGCCGCGGCGTCAGCCGCGACATTGACCTTGCAGTAGTGCCGGGCCTCGCCCAGCGCCTTCTTCGACCACGAGCCGGTATTGACGTAGTCGACGCTGGCGTCGGGCAGCGCGAGGTTCATCGGAATGGCCGAGAACTGCCCGGTGGCGCCACCCTGCATGAACAGCACCTTGTAGTCGCCCGGTATCGCCAGCAGCTCGCGCAGATCCGCCTCGGCCTCGGCGGCAACGGCCAGGAAGGCCTTGCTGCGATGACTGATCTCCATCACCGACATGCCGCTACCGCGCCAGTCGGTCATCTCATCGCGCGCCTGTTCCAGCACCTCGAGCGGCAGCGCCGCCGGACCGGGTGCAAAATTAAATACCCGCACTCAACAACCTCTCACGGCGCACGGCTCACAGCGGGCTGACCTCGTCGCTGCCACCGTCGCCGAGGGCACCGCCCTCCTCGCCGCTCGCGGCGCTATCCGGATTCTGGTCGTTGCCGTCGCTGTCGATCGCAGTGCTGTCGTCACCCGGCTCGAGCCCGGCCACGCGCTCCACGCCGGTCAGCCGCTCCGCCTCCCCCAGACGAATCAGCCGCACGCCCTGGGTGTTGCGCCCGACCACCGAGATGTCGGCTACCGGCGTGCGCACCAGGGTGCCGGTCGAGCTGATCAGCATCAGCTCATCCCCGGGCTGCACCTGCAGCGCGGCCACCGTGGCGCCGTTGCGATAAGTGGTCTGCAGCGCGATTACGCCCTGGGCGCCGCGGCCGTGGCCCGGGAAATCCTCGAGCGAGGTGAGCTTGCCATAACCATTTTCCGAAGCCGTCAGCACATAACCCTCGCCCAGCACCAGCAGCGCGATCACGCGCTGACCGTCGGCAAGCCTGACGCCGCGCACCCCGGCCGCGTCACGACCCATCGGCCGCACCTGCTCCTCGTGGAAGCGGATCGCCTTGCCGCCGCTGGTGACCAGCATGATCTCGCGCGTGGCGTCGGTCAGCGCCACGCCGACCAGGTGATCGTCGCCACGCAGGTCAAGCGCGATGATGCCGCTGGGTCGCGGACGGGAAAACGCCGCCAGCGGGGTCTTCTTCACCGTGCCGCTGCTGGTCGCCATGAACACGAAATGCTGCTCGTCGAACTGCTTCACCGGCAGCACCGCGCTGATCTTCTCGCCCTCCTCCAGCGGCAGCAGATTCACGATCGGCTTGCCGCGCGAGCCGCGCCCGCCCTGTGGCAGCTCGAACACCCGCAGCCAGTACACCTTGCCGCGATTGGAGAAGCACAGCAGCGTGTCGTGGGTGTGGGCGATGAAGAATTTCTCGATGAAGTCCTCGTCCTTGACCGCGGTGGCGGCCCGGCCGCGACCGCCGCGCCGCTGCGCCTGGTAGTCGGACACCGGCTGCGCCTTGGCATAGCCCGCGTGCGACAGCGTCACCGCCACGTCCTGCGGCTCGATCAGGTCCTCGGTGCTCAGATCCAGGTGATCGCGGCTGATCTCGGTGCGTCGTGCATCGCCAAAGTTGTCGCGAATCTCGATGATCTCCGAGCGCACCACCTCGGTCAGGCGCGCCGGCAGGGCCAGGATGTCCGACAGGTCGCCGATCTCGGCCAGCAGCGACTGGAACTCCTCGACGATCTTGCCCTGCTCAAGGCCGGTGAGACGATGCAGGCGCATGTCGAGGATCGCCTGTGCCTGTGCCTCGCTCAGGCGATAGGCGTCGCCGGTCAGGCCGAGCTCGGCCGCCAGCCCATCCGGGCGCGTTGACGCCGCGCCGCTGCGTTCCAGCATTTCCGACACCGCCCCCGGCGGCCAGGTGCGCGCCAGCATTGCCGCACGTGCCTCGGCCGGGGTCGGCGAGGCCTTGATGAGCGCGATAACATCGTCGATGTTGGCCAGCGCCACCGCCAGGCCTTCGAGGATATGGGCGCGCTCGCGCGCGCGGCGCAGTTCGAAGATGGTGCGGCGCGTGACCACTTCGCGCCGATGGCGCAGAAAGGCGTCGAGCATCTCGCGCAGCGACATCAGCTTCGGCTGGCCGTCCAGCAGCGCCACCATGTTGATGCCGAACACGGTTTCCATCGGCGTCTGCGCGTACAGGTTGTTGAGCACGATCTCGGCCACCTCGCCGCGCTTGAGCTCAATCACTACCCGCATGCCGTCCTTGTCGGACTCGTCGCGCAGCTCCGAGATGCCATCGATCTGCTTGTTGCGCACCAGCTCGGCGATGCGCTCGAGCAGGCGGGCTTTGTTCACCTGGTAGGGCAGTTCGGTGACGATGATTGCCTGGCGGGCGCCGTTGTTGAATTCCTCGAAATGCGCCCGCGCCCGTACCGACAGCCGCCCGCGCCCGGTTTTGTACGCGGTGACGATCTCCTGCGCGCCGTTGATGATGCCGGCGGTCGGGAAATCCGGACCCGGCACGTGCTGCATCAGCCCGGCCAGCGTCAGTGCCGGATCGTCGATCAACGCCAGCAGCGCGTTGGTGATCTCCACCAGGTTGTGCGGCGGGATGTTGGTCGCCATGCCGACCGCGATGCCGGAGGAGCCGTTGACCAGCAGATTCGGGATGCGCGTCGGCATGACCGACGGCTCGTGCTCGGACTCGTCGTAATTGGGTACGAAATCGACCGTTTCCTTGTCGATGTCGGCCAGCAGTTCGTGCGCCAGCTTCGACATGCGTACTTCGGTGTAGCGCATGGCCGCCGGCGCGTCGCCGTCCACCGAGCCGAAATTTCCCTGGCCGTCCACCAGCAGGTAGCGCATCGAGAACGGCTGCGCCATGCGCACGATGGTGTCATAGACCGCGACGTCGCCGTGCGGGTGGTACTTGCCGATGACGTCGCCGACCACGCGCGCCGACTTCTTGTAGGCCTTGTTATAGTCGTTGCCGAGCTCGCGCATCGCGTGCAGCACGCGGCGGTGCACCGGCTTCAGGCCGTCGCGCACGTCCGGCAGCGCGCGCCCGACGATCACGCTCATTGCATAGTCGAGATAGGACCTGCGCATCTCCTCTTCGAGGCTGACAGGCACCACTTCGCGGGCTATTTCGCTCACTCTTAAATTATCTTCGTACGCTGAATATTAAGCGGGAAATCATAGCACAAAGGGCCGTCTCAACGCCGCTGTTAGTGCGGCTATACTCAGCTCCCATGAGCAGCACCGCCACAGCCCCGACGATGGACGCGGAAGTACGTAAGTTCGATGCTCTGGCGCATGAATTCTGGGATCCGCGCGGCGCCTTCCGGCCGCTGCACGTGCTCAATCCGGTGCGCGTCGACTACCTGGCACAGCGCTGCGCGCTGGCACAGCGACGCGTTTTGGACATCGGCTGCGGCGGCGGACTGCTGGCCGAATCCCTCGCGCGCCACGGCGCCCACGTCAGCGCCATCGACATGGCGCCGGCGATGATCGAGGTGGCGCGCCTGCATGCGCACGAAAGTCAGCTGCAGATCGACTACCAGCAATGCTCGGCGGAGCAGCTGGCGGCGCAGGGTGGCGCGCCGTTCGACGTGATCGCCTGCATGGAGCTGATCGAGCACGTGCCCAGTCCCGCGGCGCTGCTGGCCGCGACCGCCCGGCTGCTGCGGCCGGGCGGCGACCTGTTCGTGTCGACCATCAATCGCAACCTGCGATCATTCCTGCTGGCGATCATCGGCGCCGAATACCTGCTGCACCTGATTCCGCGCGGTACCCACGAATATGCGCGGCTGCTGCGCCCGGCGGAGCTGGCGCGTCTGGCGCGCGCCGCGCATATGACACTCTGCGACGTCAGCGGCATCGACTACAACCCGTTCCGCCACAGCGCGCGCCTGACAGCCGACCCGAGTGTGAATTACCTGGCGCATTTCCGGCGCGAGACCGAAGCGGCGTGATCCCAGCCACACCGCTGGCAGCCGTGCTGCTCGATCTGGATGGCACGCTGCTCGATACCGCGCCCGATCTGGCGCGCGCGCTCAATATGCTGCGCGGCGAGCAGCAGCTCGCCCCGCTTGCCTTCGAGCGCATCCGCCCGCAGGTCTCCAACGGCGCCACTGCAGTGGTGCGGGTCGGCTTTCCCGACGCCGACGCGCCGCAGTTCGAGCTGCTGCGGGCGCGCTTCCTGGAACTTTATCGCGCGCACCTGGTGGTTGAGACGCGGCTGTTTCCCGGTTTCGATGAAGTGCTGTCGCAGCTGGAAGCGAATCACATTCCCTGGGGCGTGATCACCAACAAGCCGCGCTGGCTGAGCGAGCCGTTGCTGCAGCAGCTGGGCCTGTTCGAACGCGCCGGCTGCGTGTTGTCGGGCGACAGCCTGCCGGTGCGCAAGCCCGACCCGTTGCCGCTGCTGACCGCCGCGCGGCAGCTCAACGTCGAGCCGGCGCGCTGCCTGTATCTCGGTGACGCGCTGCGCGACATGCAGGCCGCGCGCGCCGCCAACATGGTCGCGCTCGGCGCCAGCTTTGGTTACATCGGTACCCACGATGAGGTGCAGGACTGGCCGGTAACCGCCTGGATCGAGGAGCCGCTGGAACTGCTGGCCTGGGTGGGCCTGCGCCGCGCAGCGCTGCTGCGCGCGCCGCACGCGGGGGCCTGAAGCAAGGCCGCCAGCGGTGTCCCCGATGCAGATTGCGCTGGCGATGCTGGCAGGATTGGCGCTCGGCCTGGTGCTGGCGCTGGCGGCATCGCGACTGTTGTCGCGGCGTACCGCGCGCGCCCTGGCTGACAGCGAGGCGCGATTGCGCGCCAGCGTGCAGGAGTTCGCTTCCGCGGCGCTGCGCGACAATGCCGACGTGTTTCTCAAGCTGGCGCGCGAAGCCTTCGGGCGCGAACAGGCCAGTATCCAGGGTACCTGGCGCGAGCGCGAGCAGGCGTTCCAGGCGCTGGTTGAGCCAATCCGCAATGCGCTCGAGAAGAGCGAGGCGCAGGTGGCGGCGATGGAGCGCGAGCGGCGCGAGGCGTTCATCAGCCTGCGCTCGCAGATCGAGACGTTGGCGCTGGGACAGTCGGCACTGCAGCGCGAGACCCGCAATCTGGTGACGGCGCTGCGCCGCCCGGAGGTGCGCGGTCGCTGGGGTGAGCTGACGCTGCGGCGCGTTGTGGAACTGGCAGGACTGTCCGCCCACTGCGATTTTACCGAGCAGCCCAGCGTCGGCGATGGCAGCGGCATGCTACGCCCGGATCTGGTGGTGAACATGCCCGAGGGCCGGCGCCTGGTGGTGGACGCCAAGACCCCGCTTGAGGGCTACCTCGATGCGATCGACGCCCCGACCGAGGAGCTGCGTGCGCTGGCGCTCGGCCGCCACGCGCAGCAGGTCGAAGCGCGGGTGCGCGAACTGGCCTCCAAGGTCTATTGGGCGCAGTTCGAGCACAGCCCGGAATTCGTAGTGCTGTTTCTCCCGGGCGACCAGTTCCTGAGCACGGCGCTGGCAGAGCGGCCCGAGCTGCTCGAGCACGCGGTGCGCACCGGCGTCATCGTGGCCACACCGTCGACACTGATCGCACTGCTGAAGACCGTCGCCTACGGCTGGCGCCAGGCCGCGGTGGCCGAGAACGCCGCCGTCATCCGCGACCTCGGGCAGGAGTTGCACAAGCGGCTGTCGAGCTTCGTGGCCCACCTGGCCAGGACCGGGCGCGCGCTCAGCGGCGCGGTTGATGCCTACAACAGTGCCGTCGGGTCGCTCGAGCGCCAGGTATTGCCCGGAGCGCGGCGTTTCACCGAACTTGGCGCCGCGCCCGGCGAGCCGATCGCCGCACTCGAGCCGATCGAGCGCCTGGTGCGCGATCCATCCGCCGACAGCGCACCGGCGCCCTGACCCTGCCGCCGTGAGTCAGACTCCGCTGCCCGCGCGGTCCGTCCCACCATCGCTGTCCGTTACGCTGCCGCCATCGCCGCCGGCCGGATCGCCGCGCTACTTCGCGCTGCTCTACACGCAGGCCAATTTGCGCCCGCTGCTCCGCGCGCTGCTGGCGCTGGCCGATGAGATCAGTGCCGGGGGCGCGCGTGGACTTGATCACTCCGTGGCGCACCTGCGGCTCGAGTGGTGGCGCGGCGAGGCTGAGCGCTTCGCGCGCGGCGAACCGCAGCATCAGTGGCTGCGCGCACTGCTGGCGCAGCATCCGGCCAGCCGCGGCCTTGATCTGCAGCCGCTGGTGCAGGCCGCCGCGCTCGATCTGGCCACCCAGACGCTGGGCGCGCCGTCCGGCGTGGCGCTGCCGGGTGCGAAACTACAGGGCGCGGTGTTCGAACTGGCCGCGGACGCGCTGCGTCCCGATCGGCACACCGATCCGCTGTCACCGCAGCTGCAGCGCACGCTGCGCGGTCTGGGCGAGCGCGTGCTCGAGCTGGAGCGCTTCGCGGCCGGCGGCGCGGCGACAGTCAGCGCGCCGGCCGCGCCCGCTGCCGCGCTCGAGGCGCTGCGCCGGCAGGCCGCGGCGATCGACGCCGCCTGGCTGCCGCAGCTGGCGCCGCTGCTGGTGTGGAGCGCACTGGCCGCCGCCCAGGCGCGGCGCCGCGCGCGCCGCCCGGACCGAAACCGCGGCTCGATGTTCGATGGTTTTGCCGACAATATGCTGGCCTGGAATACCGCCCGCCGCGCCGTGCGCGGCCGCATCCGCATCGACTGACCGCGCGCGACCCTGGAGCACTGATGAGCGCCACCACGGAACCTGGATCGGAAAACCCCATGGCCCCACACCTCTCCTATCAGGCGGGGCCGGAGGAATTGCGCGGACGCGTCATCGCCATCACCGGCGCGGGCGACGGCATCGGGCAAGCGGTGGCGCTGGCGGCAGCCGCGCACGGCGCCGAGCTGGTGCTGATCGGCCGCTCGGTCGGCAGGCTGGAAGCCGTGCATGCGCGCATTGCGGACTTGAATAAAGCCGAGGCCAGCATCGCGCCGCTGGATCTGGAGCGCGCGGTCGCCGCGGATTACGACCAGCTGGCCGATGCACTGCAGCGCCGCTACGGGCGCCTCGACGGCCTGCTGCACAACGCCGGCATTCTCGGCGTGCTCTCGCCGATCGAGCAGTACGATGTACCGACCTGGTGTCGTGTGCTGCATGTCAATCTGACCGCGGCTTTCGCGCTCACCCAGGTGCTGTTGCCGCTGCTGCGCAGCGCACCGGATGCATCCATCGTGTTCACCAGCAGCGGTGCCGGCCGTCACGCCAACGCCTATTGGGGCGCCTATACAGTGTCGAAATTCGGCGTCGAGGCACTGACGCAGATTCTGGCCGAAGAGCTCGAGCACGCTGGCACGCCGCGCGTCAATGCGCTCAATCCCGGCCCGGTACGCACCCGCTTGCGTCGCCAGGCCTTCCCGGCCGAGGACGCCAGCCGCCTGGCGGCGCCCGAGGACATTGTGCAGCCCTACCTATGGCTGCTCGGGCCGGCCAGCCGCGGCGTCAACGGCCGGAGCCTGGATTGCCAAGTAAAGCGGTGACTTCCGCCGCCTCGAGCTCGCGCCAGTGACTGCGCGCCAGCGTGCGCGGCAGCGCGAGCGTGCCGACGCGCGTGCGCAGCATGCGCACCAGCGTGACCGCCTGGCGCTCGATCAGCTGGCGGATATCGTTGCCACTGGCGCCGACCGCGAGCAGGCGATACCAGCGATTGCTGCCCTCCCCGCCGGTGGGCTCGAGTTGCAGCACCTTCAGGGCGGACCCACGATCGAGCATGCCCTCCCGGATCGCCTGCTGCTGTACGGCGGACAGCTCACCGCGAACGCGCAGACTAAATTCCATCTCCAGCGCGTGCACCGCGCGCTGCAGGCGCGTCGCCATTGCGCCATCGGCGGTCAGCAGTTCCAGCCCGCCATCCACCGTGGGCATCGGACTGATACTGACGAAGCGACGTCCGGCGCGGCGCGGTAAGCGCTCGGCAATGCTGGCGCCAGGCGCCGCGCTGCTGCTGCCGCCTGGCTCGGCGGCGCCTGCGGCCGCGCCCGCCACGCTGCGCGGGGGCAGCAGCGGCTCACCCGGTGAGCGGTGACACAGGAACACCGGCACGTCCCTGGCGCGCTGGCGGCGGATGGGGCGGCCGTCGAGCTTGAGCTGATCGTCGGCGCCGACGCGCGTGCCCAGCACCGCGGCCTTGCCGTTGACCGTTATCCGGCCGGCACGGATCCAGGCCTCGGCCTCGCGTCGCGAAGCCAGCCCAAGCTGCGACAGCACCTTCTGCAGGCGCTCGGCTGCACTCACGGCCGCCATGCTTGAGGCTAGCGGAATTCGTCGCGCGAAGCGGCGACCAGGCCCGGCGCGGCCTGCGGAGCGGCACACAACTCGTCCGGCTCGCTCGCTTCCGCGTCGGCCGGTTCGTCGTCGATCAGTTCGCCGGCGAGCGCTGCGGGCTGCCCCGCGACCGGCAGATCGAGCTGCGGATCGAGCTCGCCGAGTGAACGCAGCTCGGTCAGCGGCGGCAACTCGTCCAGACTCTTGAGTCCGAAGTACTCCAGAAACTCACGCGTAGTGCCGAGCAACTCCGGCCGCCCCGGCAGATCGCGATGGCCGACGACGCGGATCCACTGCCGCTCGAGCAGCGTCTTGGTGATATTGGGATTGACCGCGACGCCGCGCACCGACTCGATCTCCGCGCGCGTGATCGGCTGCCGATAGGCGATCAAGGCCAGGGTCTCCAGCAGCGCGCGCGAATAGCGCTGCGGCCGCTCCGGCCACAATCGCGCCACCGCGGGCCCATAGGCGCGGCGCACCTGAATACGCCAGCCGGCGCCGGTTTCCTTGATCTCGATCGGTCGCGCCGCGTAGTCCACGGCCAGCGACTCGATCGCGGCCCGGATGGCGTGCCCATCGGGGCGATCGGATTCGTCGAAGATCTGCGACAACTCGTTGAGCGTCAGCGATTTTCCCGCCGCCAGCAGCGCCGCTTCAACGATATTCCTGAGTTCGCTTGCGCTCATTCCACCACTCCGTTGTCAGCCCCGGAGGACTCGTCTGCGCGGTCCGCCGCCGCAACCGCCGCCGTGGCGACCGGCCCGGGCGACGCATTGTCGGCGACCAGATGCAGTGTACGATTTGCCGCCGCCGCGCGCACGTGCAACGGCGCGTAGGCTTCGGTCTGCGTGATGTCGATCAGCCCCTCGCGCATCAGCTCCAGGATCGCGACGAAGCTGACCGTCACGCCGGCGCGACCCTCCTCGGGCACGAACAGGCGGCTGAACTCCACGAAGCTGCCGTGCTCCAGGGCGGCCAGGATGTTACTCATGCGCTCGCGCACCGACAGCGGTTCGCGCCGCACGTGGTGGTGCGCGAACATGGCGGCGCGCACCGCGACTTCCTTGAACGCCAGCAGCATTTCCTGCAGCGTCACCTGCGGCAGGCTGCGTGCCACCGGTTTGTCGCGCAGCTCCGCGCTCGCCTGCCACACGTCGCGCTCCAGCCGCGGCATGGCATCGATTTCCGCCGCCGCGCGCTTGAAGCGCTCGTATTCCTGCAGCCGTCGCACCAGCTCGGCGCGCGGATCCTCTTCGGCGTGGTCCGCCTCGCCCGGCGGCCGCGGCAGCAGCATGCGCGATTTGATCTCCGCCAGGGTGGCCGCCATCACCAGGTATTCGCCGGCCAGCTCGAGCTGCAGGTCCTGCATCAGCTCGATGTACTGGGTGTACTGGCGCGTGATCTCGGCAATCGGGATGTTGAGGATGTCCACGTTCTGCCGCCGGATCAGGTACAGCAGCAGATCGAGCGGACCTTCGAACGCCTCGAGGAAGATTTCCAGCGCCTGCGGCGGGATATACAGGTCACGCGGCAGGTGGGTGAGCGGCTCGCCGTTGACCACCGCGAACGGCATCTCGACCTGTTCCGGGGACGCTTGCGCCGCCGGCGCCGGCGGCGGCGGATTGGACACCACGATCTTCAGGTCCGGCTTCACCATCGTCGAGTGTTATAAATCATTGCGGCCGCAAATGCATGGCGCGGCGCACTTCATCCAGCGTGGCGCGCGCCGCGGTGCGCGCCTTCTCGGCGCCTTCGATCAGGATATTCGCCACCATGTCGGGATTGTCCTCGAACTCCTGCGCCCGCTTGCGCATGCCGGTGACCTCCTCGACGATGCGCTCGATCAACGGCTTCTTGCAGTCGAGGCAGCCGATGCTGGCGCTGCGGCAGCCCTGATCCACCCATTGCCGCGTGGCCTCATCCGAGTACAGCTTGTGCAGATCCCACACCGGGCACTTTTCCGGGTCGCCCGGATCGGTGCGGCGCACGCGCGCCGGATCGGTCTGCATGGTGCGCAGCTTGGCCGCCACCGCATCCGGATCTTCGCGCAGCGAGATGGTGTTGCCATAGGATTTGGACATCTTGCGGCCGTCAAGGCCGGGTACCTTGGGGCTCGCGGTCAGCAGCGCCTGCGGTTCGGGCAGAACGCTGACCGTGGAACCCTCAAGATAGCCGAGCAGGCGCTCGCGATCGGCGACCGTGATGCGGGTGTTGCTCTCGACCAGCGCCCGCGCCCGTTCGATCGCGGCCGCATCCCCGGTTTCCTGGAAACGGCGTCGCAGCTGCCGATACAGCGTGATGTTGCGTCCGCCGAGCTCCTTGATGGCGCGCTCGGCCTTCTGCTCGAAATCCGGTTCGCGGCCGTACAGATGATTGAACCGGCGCGCGATCTCGCGCGTGATCTCCACGTGCGCCACCTGGTCCTCGCCCACCGGCACGAACGCCGCGCGATACAGCAGAATGTCCGCGCTCTGCAGCAGCGGGTAGCCGAGGAAACCGTAGGTCGCCAGATCCTTTTCCTTGAGCTGCTCCTGCTGATCCTTGTAGGTCGGCACGCGCTCGAGCCAGCTCAGCGGCGTGATCATCGACAGCAGCAGATGCAGCTCGGCGTGCTCGGGCACCTGCGATTGCACGAACAGTGTGGCGACGCCGGGATTGAGTCCCGCGGCCAGCCAGTCGATCAGCACCTCATGCGTCGCCTGCGGCAGGCCGGAGGTATCTTCGTAGTCGGTGGTCAGCGCATGCCAGTCGGCGATGAAGAAGAAACACTCGTATTGGTACTGAAGCTCGATCCAGTTGCGCAGCGCACCGTGATAGTTGCCCAGGTGCAGCGCTCCTGTGGGGCGCATGCCCGACAGCACGCGCTTGCCTTGTGGGACGGCACTCATCCTTGCGGTCGTTCCCCGCGCGAACGGCGGGCCTCTGATGGAACAGAGTTTATTATACGGAGTTCCCCAGCACTTCCCAGCCAACCCCGGCCAGCTTGCCTTTACCGGCACGTACCAGCACCGGCGGCGACACCGCCAGGTCGATCACCGTGGTCGGTTCGATGCCGCAATGCCCGCCATCGAGGATGGCATCGAGCTGGTGCTCGAGTCGGGCGCGGATCTGGTCGCCGTCGGTCAGCGGCAGCACATCGCCCGGCAGCAGCAGAGTGGAACTCATCACCGGCTCACCCAGTTCGGTCAGCAGCATCTTCGGCACCGGGTGATCGGGCACCCGGATGCCGATGGTGCGGCGCTTGGGATGCTGCAGCCGCCGCGGGGTCTCGCGCGTGGCCGGCAGCAGAAACGTGAACGGCCCGGGCGTGGCGGCCTTGAGCAACCTGAACTGCCAGGTCTCGATGCGCGCGTAGCGCCCGATCTCGCTCAGGTCGCGGCACACCAGCGTGAAATGATGGTGCCGATCGGCACCGCGAATGCGCCGCAGGCGCTCGAGCGCCGCTGCATCGCCGATGTGGCAGCCGAGCGCATAGCAGGAGTCGGTCGGATAAGCGATGACGCCGCCGTTGCGCACGATGTCGGCCGCGCGACGGATCAGCCGCAATTGCGGATTCTGGCTATGCAGCTCGAAGTATTGGGCCATGGCCTGCGCGAATGCACTTCAATCCGCTATCATAGCGGCCCCGGTAACAGCCCCGTCGGGCGAACTAAATTCACGGATGCAAGCCCTGTCCGATCTTGCGCCATTGGTGGCGTTTTTCGTCGCTTATTACCTGCGCGGCATCTACGTCGCGACCGCGGTGCTGATGGTCGCGATGCTGGCACTGCTGGCGCTCGACCTGTTGCGCTTGAAACGCATACCGCCGATGCATCTGATGAGCGCGCTGCTGGTGCTGTCGCTTGGCAGTGCCACACTGATCCTGCGCGATCCGCGGTTTCTCAAATGGAAGCCGACCGTGTTCCTGTGGCTGGTGGCCCTCGCCAGCCTGCTGAGCCCATGGCTGAGCCGCGCGCCGCTGGCGCAGCGTCTGCTGGCGCCGATGGTCAGCGGCAGCGAGACGGTGCCACGACGCACCTGGCTCAGGCTCAATTTCCTGTGGGTCGGCTTCTATGCGTTGCTGGGCGCGTTGAACCTGTGGGTGGCGGATAATGCGAGCGAACGCGCCTGGGTCAATTTCAAGGTGTTCGGCCTGAGCGCGGCGTTCGCCTTGTTCGCGATCGCCCAGGCGCTGTGGCTCGCCGCGCGCACCGAGACCGTCGCCGTCTGACCCGCATGTCCGCGACTCCAAGCCCGACTGCCGTGCATATCCGCACTCTGCTGCAGCAGCAGCTGCAGCCCGCGCACCTGGAGGTACGCGACGACAGTGCCGCGCATGCAGGCCACGCCAGCGCTGGAGGCAAAGGGCACTTCCGGCTGCGGATCGTGTCCACATGCTTCGAAGGATTGAAACCGCTGCAACGTCACCGCCTGGTCAACGACGCGCTGGCACCGCTGTTCGAGACCGAGCTGCACGCGCTCGCGATGGAAACCCTCACTCCTGACGAGTTCACAAAGTAATCACTGTAACCCAATGAGATATCTGATGAAAATTTCCAATGCACTCCCGTTCGCCGTGCTGGCGCTGCTCGCCGCCTGTTCCAAGGGCGGCCCCACGGCGGACACTACCAAGCCGGCCGATAAGCCGGTGGCCACCGTCAACGGCACCCCGATCAGCCGCGCAATGTTCGAGTACTACGCAAAGAACACCGCCGGCAAGCCGGCGGCCGAACTCACGCCCGAGCAGCGCGCACAACTGCTCGACAACCTGGTGCGCGGCGAGATCATCGCCGAGGAAGCAGTCAAGCAGGGATTGGACAAGACCACCGACACCGCCTCGCTGCTGGCGCTGTCGCGGCTGGAGATCCTGCAGCAGGCCGGTGCGACGCATTACCTGGAGGATAAGAAACCCTCCGATGCGGAACTGAAGGCCGAATACGACGCGCAGGTCGCGGGCATGCCCAAGACGCAATACCACGCGCGCCATATCCTGGTGGCGAGCCAGGACGCGGCTCAGAAAATCACCGACGAGCTCAAGAAGGGTGGCAAGTTCGAGGACCTCGCCAAGAAGGACTCGATAGATTCTTCCAAGGATCAGGGCGGGGATCTGGGCTGGTTCACTCCGACCAACATGGTCAAGCCGTTCGCTGACGCCGTGGTGCAGCTGAAGAAGGGCGAGACCACCCCGGCGCCGGTGCAGACTCAATACGGCTGGCACGTGATCCAGCTGATCGATACCCGCGACACGCCGGTGCCGCCGCTCGATCAGGTCAAGGACCGGGTGGCACAGCTGGTGGAGACCAAGAAGTTCCGTGCCTATCAGGACGAATTGCTGAAGACCGCCAAGGTCGAGAAGAACCTCGACAGCGAGGCGCCGAAGCCGGCAGCACCGACCACCACCACACCCTAGCGCTCAACGCGCGCTCATTTGCGCGCCAGTAATTTCCTCAGGCCGCGCTCGCCGAGCACCTCGATACCGAGCTGCTCGGCGCGCTTGAGCTTGGAGCCGGGCTCGGCGCCGGCGATCAGATAGCTGGTCTTCTTCGACACCGAACCGCTGACCTTGGCGCCGAGGGCCTGCAGCTGCTCGGCGGCCTGATCGCGACTCATGCCCGGCAGCGTACCGGTCAGCACCACGGTGATTCCCGACAGCGGCAGCACCTTGTTTTGCCCGCGTGCGGCCGGCGGGCCTTCCGGCCAATGCAGGCCAAGCGAGCGCAGGCGCTTGAATTCCGCGCGATGGCGCGCGTCGGCGAAGAAGCCCTGCACGCTGGCGGCGATCACCGGGCCGACGTCCGGCACTTCCAGGATCTCTTCCACCGAGGCACCCGCCAGAGCGTCCAGTGAGCCGAAGTGCTCGGCCAGCGCCTTGGCGGTAGTCTCGCCGACCCCGGCGATGCCGAGCCCATGCAGCAGCCGCGGCAGCGTCGTTGCCTTACTGTGCTCGATCGCGGCCACGAGGTTCGCGGCCGACTTCTCGCCCATGCGTTCCAATTCGACCAGCTTTGCGGCGTCGAGCGCAAAGATATCGCTCGGGGTGCGCAGCAGATCCTGTCCCACCAGCTGATCGATCAGCTTGTCTCCCAGTCCCTCGATATCAAGTGCCCTGCGGCTCGCGAAATGTCGCAGCGCCTCTTTGCGCTGCGCCGGGCAAGTGAAGCCGCCGCTGCAGCGCGCGGCGGCTTCGCCCTCGACCCGTATCACGCGCGAGTGACAGATCGGGCATTTATCCGGCAGCTTCGGCCGCCGCGCACCCTTGGGGCGGCGCTCGGGCAGCACGCGCACGATCTCGGGAATCACATCGCCTGCACGCCGCACCACCACCGTGTCGCCCAGGTGCACATCCTTGCGTTCCACTTCATCCATGTTGTGCAGTGTCGCGTTGCTGACCGTGACACCGGCCAGCTGCACCGGCTCGAGCCGGGCCACCGGCGTGAGTACGCCGGTGCGCCCCACCTGGAATTCGATGTCGCGCACCACGGTCAGGGCTTCGTCCGCGGGAAATTTGTGCGCGATCGCCCAGCGCGGCGCGCGCGCGACAAAGCCGAGCGCCTGCTGATCGGCGCGCGAGTTGACCTTGTAGACCACGCCATCGATCTGGTATGCCAGCGCCGCGCGCCGCGCCCCGAGCGCATGAAAGTATTCCAGGCACCCGGCCGCCCCAAGGACGGCGCGAATCTCCGGATTGGTTCGCAGCCCCCAGTGCGCGAGCTGCTGCAGCAGCTCGATCTGGCCCGGCGGCGGCGGCATGCTCCCCTGCCACTGGCCGACGGCATAAAAAAACACCTGCAGCGGCCGCGTTGCCGTCACGCGCGCATCGAGCTGGCGCAGGCTGCCAGCGGCGGCATTGCGCGGATTGGCGAACACCTTGTCGCCGGCGGCCATCGCCGCCGCATTCATGCGGGTAAAGCCAGCCAGCGGCATGAACACTTCCCCGCGCACCTCAACTTCGTCCGGCGCCCGCCCGCGCAGCACCAGCGGCACGGCACGCAGAGTGCGTATGTTCGCCGTGATGTCCTCACCGCTGCTGCCGTCGCCGCGCGTGGCGGCGACGACGAAGCGACCGGCGCGATAGGTCAGCGACACTGCCAGGCCGTCGAGCTTGGGCTCGGCGCAGTACTGGATCTGCTGATCGGCGCGTCCCAGACGCTCGCGCACGCGCCGGTCGAACGCCACGATGTCGTCCTCGCTGAACGCGTTGTCGAGCGACAACATCGGCACGCCGTGCCGCACTTCGGCAAATCCGGCCGCGATCTGGCCGCTCACGCGCTGCGTGGGTGAATCCGCCGTTATCAGCTCGGGACGCTGCGCTTCGATGTCGCGCAGCTCGCGCATCAGGCGGTCGTATTCGGCGTCCGGCACCGACGGATCGTCGAGTACGTAGTAGCGGTAGTCGTATTGCTCGATCAGCTCACGCAGCTCGGCAACGCGCCGCCGCGTTGCCTGCTTCACGAACTCGGCTGCGCTGGCGCAGCTAGGGTCAGATCCTGCACCGTGCGCCGCAGCGTCTCCAGCTGCTCGGCGCCGAGCGCCAGCCCCTGCTCATCCTGCAGCCGCGCCCGCAGCCGCTCGGCCAGGTCCTGCGCGGTATCGAGCAGGTGATCCAGCGCTGCCGCCGGCGGCAGCGGCCCGGGCAGCACCGCGAACAGGCTCAAGCCCGAGAAGCGCTGGAAGTCCATGTTCGGCAGATCGAATATGCCCGGCTTGCTCAGGTTGGCGGCACTGAGCAGTGCCCGGCCATCGGCTCCGGGCTGATGGAAGATGCCGAAGCGGCCATGTTCGAAGCCGCACGCCCCGAGCGCCAGACGCACCACGCGGCCGGACAGGCGCTCGTGGCTGAGCGCCGCGATGCGCAGCGAGAGAATGTGGCGCTCGGATTCCGGCGGCCAGTCGACCACCGGCGGGCGCGGCAGTTCACCCGGCAGCGACTGCTCGGCAGCGCCCGCGCCGTTGGATCCCTCGGCACGCACGTACACGTAATAGGGCGCGCCATCGCCCGCATCGGCCGCATCGGCCGCCGGCCCGGGCCCATGGGCGCTGATCGGCTCGTCGAGCACGATGGCGGAGTCGGCGATGCGCATCTCGCTATCGCCGGCGAGGCTATCGGACGCTATCGGATCCAGCGGCGGCAGATCGACGCGTGGTGGCGGCTCGGCGCGGGTGCGAGCACCGCCCAGGCTGGCGCCGGTATAGATGCGCGAGCCGCTCGCCGATGCTTCCTCGGTTGCCGCATCGCTGCCTGCGATCGCGCCGCCGGTGCCCATCGCGCCCATCGGCGGTTCGCTGCGCTCGGACCTGCCGGCCGGTGCGTTCTCGTCGCGCCGCCCCTGGCGCGGCCTCAGGTGCTCCCAGGCGGCCAGTGCCGCCAGGAACACCAGAC
>Ga0302325_10005592_pt1 | contig 28541 bp, 27 predicted proteins | sample Palsa_T0_2_FD_201948 | JGI IMG/M metagenome (GOLD analysis project Ga0302325, IMG submission 201948) | Peat permafrost microbial communities from Stordalen Mire near Abisko, Sweden - Palsa_T0_2 | ecosystem: Environmental > Terrestrial > Soil > Palsa > Peat permafrost | place: Sweden: Abisko...
CTTACCGCGAGATCTCGCTGTTGCTGCGCCGTCCGCCCGGCCGCGAAGCCTATCCGGGCGATGTCTTCTATCTGCACAGCCGCCTGCTGGAGCGCGCCGCCAATCTGAACGCGGAGAACGGCGACGGCTCGCTGACCGCCCTGCCATTTATCGAAACGCAGGCCGGCGACGTCTCGGCCTACATCCCGACCAACGTGATCTCCATCACCGACGGACAGATTTACCTGATCGCCGATCTGTTCAACTCCAATATCCGCCCGGCAATCGACGTGGGCATCTCCGTCAGCCGCGTGGGCGGCAGCGCGCAGATCAAGGCCATGCGCCAGATCGCCGGCACCCTGCGGCTCGACATGGCGCAGTTCCGCGACCTGGCCGCCTTCGCCCAGTTCGGCTCCGATCTGGACAAGGCTTCGCTCGCGCAACTCAATCGCGGCAAGCATCTGATCGAAGTTTTGAAGCAGGGCCAGTTCCAGCCGCTCCCCGTGGAAAAGCAGGTTCTCATTATCTTCGCCGGAACGCAGGGCTACCTCGACGATCTCCCTGTGGAGCAGGTCCGCAAGTTCGAAGAAGAAATGTACCGCTTCGTGGATAATGCGCATCGTCCGATGCTGGCCAAGATCGTCGAAAAAAAGGTGCTCGACGACGCTCTTCGCGCGGAGATCCACGCGGTGCTCAAGGAATTCAAGGAACGCTTCGTCGCCGAGCACGCCCCGGCAGCCGCGCATGCCTAGCCTGATCGATATCCGCCGGCGCATCCGTTCGGTGCGCAATACGCAGCAGATCACCAAGGCCATGAAGATGGTCTCGGCCGCCAAGCTGCGCCGCGCCCAGGATCGCGTGATCGCTTCCCGCCCGTATGGCGCGGCGCTGCGCGCGCTGTTGGCCGATGTGGCCGCCGCGGCGGGCGCCGATGAGCGCGTGGCCGCCCATCCGCTGCTGGCGCGCCGCCCCGAACGGCGCGTGCAACTGGTGCTGATCACCTCCGATAAGGGCTTGGCCGCGGCGTTCAATGCAAACCTCACCAAAGCAGCGGTGCGCTTCGCCGAAGAACACAAACCCGCCGCTACCGATTTCGAATTGATCGGACGCAAGGGACGCGACTTCTTCCGCAAGCGCTCCGTCCCCATTACAGGCGAGCATCTGGGGATGGCGAAGGTGCAGTACGAAGACGCCGCGGCGATCGCCCGGAAACTGATGGAGCGCATCCGCAACGAAGAAATCGACGCGGTCTATCTGCTGTACAACGAATTCAAATCGGTGATGGCGCAGAGGGTGGTCCTGACGCAAGTCTTGCCGGTGGTTTTGCCCCAGCAAGGCGAGCCGGTGGACTTCATCTTCGAGCAGCCACCGCTCGAGATGCTGGAAAGCCTGTTGCCGCGCTACGTGGAGATCGAGATTTATCGCGCGCTGCTGGAATCCGCCGCGGCCGAACACGCCGCGCGCATGACCGCCATGGACGCCGCCACATCCAACGCGGCGGACATGATCGAAAGCCTGACGCTCTACATGAACCGCGTCCGCCAGGCCAGCATCACCAAGGAAATCATAGAAGTAGTGAGCGGCGCCGCCGCCGCTGAGTGAAAACAGGTGATGGGTGATAGGTTATGGGTGGGTGGCTCTGCACCCATCACCTACAACCCAACACCCATAACCGCCTCTAGAGGTTTTGTATGAACAACGGTAACGCCATCGGTAAAGTCGTGCAGGTAACCGGGCCGGCAGTGGACTGCCAGTTTCCCGAGGGCCAGATTCCCCTGGTCTACACCGCCATCCGCATCACCAGCGAGGGCTTCGACGTGCCAGCGCCCATCGATATCATCTGCGAAGTGGAGCAGCACATCGGCGAGGGCCGCGTGCGCACCATCGCGTTGCAGCCCACCGAGGGCCTGGTCCGCGGCATGCACGCGCTCAGCCTGGGCCACCCCGTCGAGGTTCCCGTGGGCAACGAGACCCTGGGCCGTGTGATGAACGTGATCGGCGAACCCGTCGATAAGATGGGGCCGATCAACGCCAAGAAGATGTATCCCATTCACCGTCCCGCGCCCTCCTTCGAGGACCAGTCCACTCGCCAGGAGATGTTCGAGACCGGCATCAAGGTCATCGACCTGATTGAGCCTTACTTGCGCGGCGGCAAGATAGGATTGTTCGGCGGCGCCGGCGTCGGCAAGACCGTCATCATTCAGGAATTGATTCATAACATCGCCATGAAGCACGGCGGCGTTTCGGTTTTCTCCGGCGTGGGCGAGCGCACCCGCGAAGGCAACGATCTATGGCTGGAAATGCAGGAATCCGGCATCGTGGATCCGCACGATTACACGAAGTCCAAGGTCGCGCTGGTTTACGGCCAGATGACCGAGCCGCCCGGGGCGCGCCTGCGTGTAGGCTTGACCGGCCTCACCGTCGCCGAATATTTCCGCGACGAGCAGAACCAGGACGTGCTGCTGTTCATCGACAACATTTTCCGTTTCACGCAAGCCGGCTCGGAAGTCTCCGCGCTGCTGGGCCGCATGCCTTCGGCCGTGGGATATCAACCGAACCTGGCTAGCGAAATGGGCGAGTTGCAGGAGCGCATCACTTCCACCAAAACCGGCTCCATCACGTCTGTGCAAGCCATCTACGTGCCCGCCGACGACTACACCGACCCCGCGCCGGCCACTGCTTTCGCGCACCTGGACGCCACTACGAACCTTTCGCGCGCCATCTCGGAATTGGGCATCTACCCAGCCGTCGATCCGCTGGCATCCACTTCGCGCATCCTCGATCCGCGCATCATCGGCGACGATCATTACGATACCGCACAGGCCGTGAAGGGCGTGCTGCAACGCTACAAAGACCTGCAGGACATCATCGCCATCCTGGGCATCGACGAACTATCGGATGAAGATAAGCTGACCGTATCGCGCGCGCGCAAGATCCAACGCTTCCTTTCGCAACCCTTCAACGTTGCCGAGCAGTTCACCGGCGTCCCGGGCAAGTACGTGAAGCTTGCCGACACCATTCGCGGTTTCAAAGAGATTGTGGCCGGCCAGCACGACGGGCTCCCCGAGCAGGCGTTTTACATGCAGGGGACCATTGAAGACGTGGTGGAGAAGGCCAAGTCGCTGCAAGGGTAATCCATGGCTGACATGCTGTCACTCGAACTCGTATCGCCCGACCGCCTGCTGGTGCGCGAGGATGTCAGTACCGTGCAGGCGCCCGCCAAGAACGGTTATCTGGGCATCCTGCCGGGCCACGCGCCGCTGCTGGCGGAGTTGGGCACGGGCTTCCTGAACTACGAAGCCGGCGGCAAGCGCTGGTTCCTGGCGGTGCACGGCGGCTACCTCGAAATCCTCAACAACGTAGTGCGGGTGCTGGCCACCGGGGCCGAGCGCGCCGAGGAGATCGACGTAGAGCGCGCCAAGAAGGCCCTAAAGCGCGCGCAGGACGAGATGCTCAATCCCTCAATGGGCGTGGACCCGGCGTTCGCGCTGTGCGCCATGCAGCGGGCGCAGGCGCGGCTGGACGCGGCCGCGCAGAAACAAGCTGGATAGCCGAGCGCAGGCCATGCGCGGATTTCGCCCACAGTTGAGCTTTGGTGCGAGACACACTTCCGACGAGTGGTACCATTCATATTTCAGTAGCCAGGTTATGGTCAGGGCAGCGAAAAAGACGAACGCTTTCTTTCGATTCTCGCCGAGAATACTGGACCATCTTGGCATCTCGGCATACAACAGTGTCCAAAAGTGCCTGGCCGAACTGGCCGCAAATTCTCATGACGCCGACGCGACCGAGGTGCGTATTTCCCTGCCCGACGTCTTGGGAGATGACGCCGTAATCGAGATTCTGGATACAGGTATCGGCATGTCTGCTGCAGACCTCGAAGAGAAGTTTCTGTTCATCGGCCGAAATAGGAGAGAAGCGGGACAACGGACGGCCAAAGGAAGGCTCCTAATCGGCAGTAAAGGCATCGGCAAGCTGGCTGGTTTCGGAGTCGCCGGGAGCGTCCAAGTTATTACCTGCCAGAATGGGGTACAATCGTCGCTCACAATCGATCGCGAGCACCTGCAAGATTTGGCCACGCTTTCAGAGCAACCACTCACGATCATGACGTCGCAGACGGAAGTGCGCGACGGAACGAAGATACGGCTGTTAAAGTTGAATCCCGACTTGCACCTTCCCGGTGCCGATTCGGTGCGCCGCCACTTGTACAGAACCCTGCCGAAAGTCCCCGACTTCAGAGTGTTGGTCAACGACGTAGAGTGCACAGCCGAAGACGTTCCAGGAACGCGAAACAGCTTTTCCGAGTCTGTCCCAGGCCGCGGCGGTGTCACTGGCTTCTACGTTATCGCCGACGCCAGACAAAGCGTTCCAGGCCTCGCGGTTCGAGTGCGCGGACGCATTGTGAAGGAGCCGTCCCTTTTTGGCCTAAACACACGAGCCCATGGCTTCTTTACGGCCGAAAAGGTTGTCGGAGAGATCAATGCCGAGTTTCTCGATCCAGAAGACGTGTCTGGGCGCAAACAGGACTTACTTAATACTACGCGCGACGGCTTCCTTGAAGACTCACCGGTAGTAAAAGATCTCAACCTGTGGGCTCAAGGTTTTCTTCGCGAAATTATCCAGGGAGTGGAGTCGTCAGAAACCACCAAGAGAACGGATGCGCTCCTAAGTCGCCCTGCCATAAGAGAGCGGCTTGACCGGATGCCGGCTCACGTCCGCGCCAACGCAACGAGTGTTGTGCGCGCGCTAATTGTCAAACTCAAGAGCGTTGAAGAACAAGAGGCAGCAGATCTGATTGAATGGGTCCTTCGCTATTATGAGTCGAACATACTGCGGGAATTGATGCGTGCGATCATAGCGGCGGACCTGACCGATGCGGAGAAGCTAGGACAATTGGTTGAGGAGTGGGGCCTTAAGCAAGTCAGCAGTATCGTCGAAATAATTAAGACACAGATCGATATCATCGAGAAACTCCAAGAGTTAATGACTTCCGATATTGCCAAGGAGATTGATGTTCACCGATTGGTCGAAAGCAACCTCTGGCTGATTAAAGAAGGACTGGAACTCTGGAGCTCAGACAAGCCGCTGAAACAAGTCCTTGATGGTCACCTCGATAAGCTGTATATCGGCCGAGAAGATATTAGGCCAGATCTGATTTGTCGATCTCGAAGCGACGGGAACGAGGCAGTGATTTTGGAATTCAAGCGGCCCAGAGTGACTGTCGTCATGGATCATGTCACGCAGGCGCTGGAATACGAGGGAATCGTCAAGAAACATAGGCCGAACATAACATTCGAAACGTATGTGGTGGGTCGGCAGTATGATCCTTCTGTCCTTGCTGCACGCGAAAAGCTACAGGCGGCTGGTCTCCATTTCTGGTCGCTGTCTGAAATTCTGCAGCTTGCTCGAATGCGGTTCGAGAAAATCCTTGAGATTCTCGGCCGATGAGGGCCGCATGCCTTCGGCCGTCAGGGTTCATCGATCAGGTCCAGGACTTCCTGCTCCGCGGCCCGCGACCTCACCAAGTCGAGCGCGTCCTGATCGGCAAGATCGACAATCTCCGCCAACACCTTTCGCACCTGGGTAGCTGTCTCCGGACGCCACTCGCGCAGCTTCATGTCCAATGTTTCAAGCAGGGCTTCCATTGTGTCCTCAGACCAGTTTAGCTCAGTTATTGGCATCACCTGAATGCGTCCGCGACTGGCAAAACCAGAACGTGGCGCGCGTGGACCCGGCGTTTGCCCTGTGCGCCATCGAGCGCGCGCAGGCGCGGCTGGACGCGGCCGCGGAGAAGCAGGTGGATGGCGGATCGTCCGCGGCACGCCATTACTCTCCTTAGTCTTCTTTGAACAGTATTCTTCGATTTTTGCTACGGTGGGGGTGCGAGGGCGCCGGCCGGCAAGAAGGCGCTTGGCCGGCCGAAGCCGCACAGCGGAAGTATCCAGGGACTGATGATCGAACAGACTCAACCTGCTCACAATTTTCCTTCCGCGACGCCTCCCGAGTCCGCGCGCCACAACATTGCCATTGTGGGCTGCGGGCTGATCGGACAGAAACGCGCCGCGGCGCTGGCCGGATGCCGCTTGGCGATTTGCTGCGACGTCGATTTGGAGCGCGCACAGGCGCTCGCGTGCGCCTATCGCGGCGCCGAACCAACCACCGATTGGCGTGCCGCCGCGACTGCCCCGGACATCGACATCGTAGTGGTCGCCACCACGCACGACATGTTGGCCCTCATCGCCGCCGCAGCCGCAGGCGCCGGCAAACATGTGCTCATCGAAAAGCCTGGCGCCCGCCGCGCCGGTGAACTCGACGCCGTCGCCGCAGCCGCGCGCGGCTCCGGCGCGATGGTGCGCATCGGCTTCAATCACCGCTGCCACCGCGCCTTCCAAAAGGCGCGCGCTATCTTCGATTCCGGCGCGATCGGCCCGCCGATGTTCATCCGCGGCCGCTACGGACATGGCGGGCGCCTCGGATACGAACGCGAATGGCGCGCCGATCCGGCTCTTTCAGGCGGCGGCGAGTTGCTCGATCAAGGCGTCCACCTGGTCGATCTGTCGCGCTGGTTTCTGGGCGATTTCACGCGCGTGACCGGCCGCACGCCGCGATATTTCTGGGAAATGCCGGTGGAAGACAACGCCTTCCTGCTGCTCGAAACCGCCGCCGGCCAAGCGGCCTTCCTGCACGCGAGCTGGACCGAATGGAAAAACCTGTTCTCGTTTGAAATCGCCGGGCGCGACGGCAAGCTTGAGATATCGGGCCTCGGCGGCAGCTACGGGACCGAGCGCCTCACCTTCTACAAAATGTTGCCGGAAATGGGACCGCCCGAAACCACGGCGTGGGAATTTCCCGGTCCCGACGATTCCTGGAGTACCGAATTCGCCGAGTTTCTGGAAGACATTCGCCTCCAGCGCCGGCCGCGGCCCGGCATCGCCGACGCGCAGGCCGCTTTGCGCATCGTCGAGTGCGTGTACCGGGAGAACGCCACGTGATCATCACCCGCAGCCCTCTGCGTATCTCTCTTGGCGGCGGCGGCACCGATCTGCCCTCCTATTACCGCGAGCACACCGGCTTCGTGATCTCCGCGGCCATCGATAAATACGTCTACATCACGCTGCACGAAACCTTCAGCCAGGAACTGCTTATCAAGTACTCGCAGATGGAATTGGTGGAAACCGTGGACCAGGTCAAGCACCCTATCGTGCGCGAAGCTTTGCGCCTGGTAGGCGTCGGTCCGCAGCCGTATCTTGAAATCGTGAGCATGTCCGACATCCCCGCGGGCACTGGCCTCGGCTCTTCAGGCAGCTTTACGGTTGCCCTGCTGCGCGCGCTGCACGCCTGGAAGCGGAACCCCATCCCGCGCCAGGATCTCGCGGAACAGGCCTGCCGCATCGAGATCGATCTGCTGCACGAACCGGTCGGTAAACAGGATCAATACATCGCGTCGTTCGGCGGCATCACCTGTTTCCAGTTTCTGCCCGACGATCGCGTGGAAGTGTCGCCGCTGCAACTCGCCAGCGAGACGCTTGCCAACCTGGAAGACAATCTGCTGTTGTTCTTCACCGGCTTCACGCGCTCCGCGTCGGCCATCCTGGAGGAGCAGGATACGCGTACGCGCCAACAAGACCCCGACATGATTTCGCAACTGCACGTGGTCAAACAGCTTGGCTGCGAAAGCCAGGCGGCGCTGGAGCGCGGCGATCTGCGCCGCTTCGCCGAACTGATGCACGTGCACTGGGAGCACAAAAAGGCGCGCTCCCGGTCCATGACTAATTCCCGCATCGACGAGTATTACGAACTGGCGCGGCGCAATGGCGCCCTCGGCGGCAAGCTGATCGGCGCGGGCGGCGGCGGCTTCCTGATGCTGTACACGGAAGACAAGACGCGGTTGCGGCATGCCATGCGCGGCGCCGGATTGCGCGAGGTGCGCATGCGCTTCGATTTTCAGGGCACCACCGTGCTCGCGCAATCGTGAACGCCATGCTGCCGGTGGCGATCTTGGCGGGAGGTATGGGCACGCGGCTGTATCCCTTGACGGAACGCATCCCCAAGGCCCTGGTCGAAATCAATGGCGAGCCGTTCCTGGCGCACCAGTTGCGCCTGCTCGGTGCGCGCGGCATCGAGCGCGTGGTGCTGTGCATCGGGCAGCACGGCGAGCGCATTCGCGAATACGCGGGCGATGGCGCGCGCTTCGGCCTGGCCATCGACTACTCGCCCGATGGGCCGGTGCTGCTGGGCACCGCGGGCGCCTTGCGCCAGGCCCTGCCGCTGCTCGGCGATGCGTTCTTCGTTTTGTATGGCGATTCCTACCTGCCGTGCTCGTATCGCGATGTCGAGCAGGCCTTCCACGCAGCCGGCCAGCCAGGCTTGATGACCGTTTATCGCAACCAGGGCCGCTGGGATACCAGCAACGTGGAGTTCACCGAAGGCCGCATCCTGGCCTACGATAAAGAGAACCGGACCACGCGCATGCAGCACATCGATTACGGCCTGGGCGTCTTCACCGCGGCGGCCTTCGCGGGATCGCCACACGCCGATCTCGCGGCGCTCTACCGCGACCTGCTCAGCCGCCAGCGACTGGCCGCCTGCGAAGTCCACGAGCGCTTCTACGAGATCGGCTCGTTCGAAGGAATCCGCGAGTTATCCGAGCATCTTAAATTATGAGCTTCGTCGAAGAGTATCTTGCCGAATCCGCCGAGGTCCTGCGCCGCCTGGACGCGGGCGAGATCGAGAAGCTGGCGCAACTGCTGGCTGCCGCGCGCGCGCGCGGCGGACGCTTGTTCATTCTGGGGGTGGGCGGCAGCGCCGCGAATGCCTCGCACGCGGTCAACGATTTCCGCAAGATCTGCGGCATGGAAGCCTATTGCCCCACCGACAACGTCTCGGAGCTGACCGCCCGCACCAACGATGAAGGCTGGGCGTCGGTCTTCGAAGCGTGGCTGCGCGTCAGCCGTCTGCGGGCCGAAGATTGCCTGCTGGTGTTTTCAGTGGGCGGCGGCAATCTCCAAAAAAATGTGAGCCCCAATTTGGTTTCCGCGCTGCAGTACGCGAAGTCGGTGGGTGCGGCCATCGGCGGCGTGATCGGGCGCGCGGATGGCTTTACCGCGCAAGTGGCCGACGCGTGCGTGATCGTGCCGGCGGTGAATCCCGCGCATGTGACGCCGCATGCCGAAGCCTTCCAGGCCGTAGTGTGGCACCTGCTAGTCACACATCCCGCGCTGAAAGCCGCCGAGACCCGCTGGGAATCGCTGCGATGAACCGCGCCGTTTTCCTGGATCGCGACGGCGTGCTTACGCGCGCCCTGGTGCGCGATGGCAAGGCTTACGCGCCGGTGACACCCGATGAAATGGAGATCGCCCCCGATGCGCCCGCGGCCCTGGCAAGCCTGAAAGCCGCGGGTTTCCTGTTGGTGGTGGTAACCAATCAGCCCGATGTGGCGCGCGGTGTAACCCGCCGGGAAGATGTCGAGCAAATGCACGCCACGCTGCGCGCCGCCCTGCCGCTGGACGCCTGCTACGTTTGCTATCACGATGACGCGGACGCCTGTACTTGCCGCAAACCCCTGCCCGGCATGTTGCTGCAGGCCGCCGCCGCGCACGAAATCGATCTGGCCGCCAGCTACATGGTCGGCGACCGCTGGCGCGACATCGACGCGGGGGCCGCCGCGGGCTGCCGCACCGTCTGGATCGATCGCGGATATCGCGAGCGCGCGCCGCGGCACGCGCCAAACGCGCGCGTCGAGACGCTGGCCGCCGCCGCCGGCTGGATCTGCTGGAACCGGCTTGAAGCGGCTTGAAGCGTGATATATTTGTGGCCATGCCGAGCGGTTACATACCGATCTTCATCTTCCTGGCAATCGCCATCGCCTTCCCGGTGGTGACCATCATTATCGCCAAGCTGGTCCGGCCATCCTCCCCGTTCGCCGTCAAGCTGGAAGCATATGAATGCGGCATCAAGGCGGCCTCGGATTCGCGCGGGCGCTACACCGTGCGCTTCTACATCATCGCCATTCTGTTCGTGATCTTCGACGTGGAAACCATCTTCCTTTTTCCCTGGGCCGTCCGGTATAAATCGCTGGGCTGGTTCGGCGTGGCGGAAGTGGTGGTGTTCCTGGCCATCCTGGTGGTGGGCTACATCTGGGCGTATAAGAAGGGCGCGCTGGAGTGGGTCTGAGCTTTTCGCAGGCCGCGCAATAAACGCACGGCCGCCCGCGCCGTTCCACCTCTTTCTATCTCGGGCAAAATGGCGTATAACTGAGCCTTTAGCCGCACTCACCGAGGCAATTGTGAACAAGGAATATAAGGTTTTTATCAGCTCGACATCGGACCTGGCGCAGGAACGTGCTGAAGCGATACGCGCTGTTCTAGCCTGCAATTGCATTCCCGTTTCGATGGAGAATTGGGCTGCGAGCAGCGCCGACCCCGTCTCGCGAATTACCGAGAAACTGGCCGCCTGCGATTACTTCGTTCTGCTGGCCGGCTACCGGTCGGGCACCACGCTTAAAGAGCTTGGCATGCCGTATGTGGAGCTGGAGTATGAGTACGCCTCCAAGCGCGATTTGCGAAAGGTCATTCTCCTGAAGGACCTAAAGCCGGGAGAAGAACCAGATCCCAGACAACTCGAATTTCGCACAAGATTGTCGGACAATCACGCCATCCAGACATGGCGGGACCCGCACGATATCGCCCGTCTGGTCATGGGCAGCCTGTTCGAAATGATCGTATTCCGCGAGTCTGCTGGGGTGGTGAAGACGAATGCGGAACTGGCCGACGAGGTGGGACGTTATCTTGAGGGGCCGGCCCGCTTTGAAGGTACTGCAAGGGCGTATGTCCTGCAGTACACGGCGGTCAACGCGCTTGAGGTGCTTAGGAAACTGCTATGGGCTGATGTTGAGACCGACTTGTATGTCGTTTCGGAGGATCGAGTGCGCGCGTTAAGCGAATATCAGGAAGACAGGCTCAAGAAGAATCTCCTGCACATGCCCAACCACCTCGAGCCGATCGGGCAAAAGCTCGATCTGGACAGGTTGTTGCACGTGTACGCCTACAACACTCCCGGCTCGCTCCGTGCCGTCCTCATTGATACGGTTCTTCCCACCGGAAAGGTAAGACACGAGTTTGTGGCGGTTAGCAGTTACGTGTACATGATGAAAGAGCCTGAAGGTAAACTGATTCTCGATATCCGGGGCGGCGAACTGCCGAGCATAGTCCTGAGACCGCGTCACGATGGCTTCGATCTGTTTTCGCGACTGGTTGCCATGGTATTGCGCAACTGGCAGGAATTTCGTGACATGGGCACCATCCAACCGGTCGCCTTTTCCGGCGGGAAAGCATAAGTTCAAAACGGACCGGGCGTGAGTTTCGGCCGGCGCCCATCGAAGCAGATCCTGCCCAGCGGGCAGCCAACGAAGCAGCCCTTCCGATGTAAGGTCGAAAGAGTACCCAAGCCCCACAACGATTTCCCCCGCTCCAGCGTCAAATCCAATGACGTCATGGGTACGCTCGTCGCCTTCCCCAAACTCGCTGAACTGCGCGCCCGCACGGACCGCGATTTGGTCCGCATTCTGAATGCGGATCTGGAGCGGAGCCTCGCCCTGGCGAACGTGGCGGCCACCAGGCGCTCCGTCTTCCGCTCCCAGGCGGAAGCCATGTATAACCGCGCGAAAATCCTGCTGCCCAGGCTGTCCGGGGTGACCGCGGGTGAGCGAACGGAACTCGAGACCAAGCTTAAGGAACTGGGAATGGCGCTCGACCTGGTACCGGGTACAATGGATCTGGAAGAGCAGTCCGCCTGCTTTTAAGGGGAAATACATATGCCTACCCGGCGCCATTTTCTGCAAGCATCTACTATCGCGGGCTTAGCCGCATCCGGCTTAGCCGCGCAGGACCAGGAAGCAAAGAAGGTCTCCGCCAACGATCGCATCCGCGTGGCGCTCATCGGCGCCGGCGGCATGGGCAGCGGCGACGCCGAATCGTCGCAGGAAGTGCCGGGCGTCGAACTGGTGGCGGTCTCCGACATTTACGACGGCCGCCTCACGCGCGCCAAAGAGCGCTGGGGCAAGCAACTTTTCACTACGCGCGACTATCGCGAGGTGCTGGCGCGGTCCGACATCGACGCGGTGCTGATCGCCACGCCGGACCACTGGCATGCCAAAATCTCCATCGACGCCATGAACGCGGGCAAAGACGTCTACTGCGAGAAGCCCATGGTGCAGCGCGTGGACGATGGCCGCGAAGTGGTGGCTACACAAAAGAAAACCGGCCGCATCATGCAGGTGGGCAGCCAGCGGGTCAGTTCCATCGTTTATAAGAAGGCGCAGGAACTGATGAAGGCGGGCGCCATCGGCGAACTGAACATGGTGGAAGCCTGGTGGGACCGCAACGACGCTATCGGAGCTTGGCAGTATTCGATTCCGCCCGATGCCACACCCGAAACTATCGATTGGGATCGCTTCCTGGGGCGCGCCCCCAAGGTGCCGTTCGAACCAGTGCGCCTGTTCCGCTGGCGAAATTATCGCGATTATGGCACTGGCGTGGCCGGCGATCTTTTCGTACACCTGTTCAGCGGCATGCATTTCGTGACCGGCGCCATCGGCCCCACGCGCGTGTTCGCGACCGGCGGGCTGCGTTTCTGGAAGGACGGGCGCGACGTGCCGGATGTCTTCCTGGGTCTCTACGACTACCCGGCCACCGCCCAGCATGCGGCGTTCAACCTGGCGCTGCGCGTGAATTTCGTATCCGGCGCGGGCGACAACTCCGGGTTCCGCTTCGTAGGCTCGGAAGGCATCTTGACCATCGGCAACGGCGTCTCGGTGGCCAAGACACCGCGCGAAACCGAACCGGGTTACACCATCGACACCTTCCCCAAAGCCATCCAAGAAGCGTTCCTGAAAGACTACCGGGCGAAGTATCCGCTGCAAACTCCTAACGCCGACAGCATGCGACCGTCGGAAGAGGAGAAATTTCAGGCGCCACATGGCTATAGCGATCACCTGGATCATCACCGCAACTTCATCGCGGCGGTGCGCAGCCGCAAGCCGGTGGTGGAGGATCCTGTATTCGGATTCCGCGCCGCGGGTCCGGCGCTGCTGTCGAACGTGAGCTATTTCGAGCAGCGCGTGTGCGCGTGGGATCCCGAAACGATGACCCTGAAATCGTAGCGCATGCGTTGGCTCCGCTTCCTCGCGCTTGCTTGGCTGGCCGCGGCGGCGGCATCCGGCGCTGCGCGTCCACATCTGCATAACGACCTAGCCGATCTGGCGGACCGTGCCCGCGCCCTGCCCGCCGAATTCGCCGCCGATGCACTCCTGCGGATCGCCGCGGCGGGGGGCACGGATGCGGTGTGGCGGCGGCAGGCCGTCGAAGACGCCTTCCAGCTTGCGGCCGGCGCGCAACAGCCGTTCGCCCGCCACGACTGGAACGGACGCCTGGGCAGTCCGTTCGACAAGGCCTATGCCCAGGGCCTCGATGCCTGCACCCTGCAATGCCGGGCGGTCGATGCCATGCTGGAGCTGGACTTCAAGAAGGCGCGTGAACTTTTCAGCTCGCTTCCCTCCCCCAGGATCGCGCCCTTGTCGTGCAGCGACCGGCTGGTCTACGATGTCTCCGTGTTCTACGCCACGGCTGGTGAACTGGCCACGCGCGCCTTCAGCGCCAAGGAAGTGGCCGCGGAAGCGCCGTTCCATCTTCTGGAACGCTACGCCGCCGACCTGAGTTCGCCGGTCCAAATTGCGCCCATCGCGCGCATGTTGGCCGCGGCGTCCCTGAAGAACGGCCAATTCGAAACGTTGGTGGATTCCTTCGCGGCGGGTCTCCAGCAGCTCTCGGGCGACGAGCGATCGTTCGCCGCAACGGTGGCCGGCGAACCGGACGGGACCGCCATCGCGGCGCTGGCTGCCGAGTGCACGCGGCGGCGCGTCAGCGCCCAACCGTTACTGGACGCCTGGCGGGCGTACCTGGTGCACAATCTAAAAGGCGCGCGCTGCGCGGATATAAACGTGGAACGCCTGCCGGCCGTGCTGCCGCCGATCTCCGCCGATGAGGCGAAACCGTCCAGCGTGGACGGCCAGGCGACGCCCGCCGGCCAATGCCAGTCACCCGAATGCCGCCAGTTAGCCGCCCAGTTTTCCGCCCTGCTGATGGGGCCCGACGCCCACACGCTGAGCGCCGAACAGAAGTCCACCGCCGAATGGAAGGCCAAGCTGCGGCAGTTCCTGGAGGCGGCGGCCGATTGGAGGGACTCCGACGATGCATCCGAGTGCTTCCAGTTCAAGAGCCACTTTTATAGCGAGCTGTTGCATACGGCGCCCAACGGCCCGGACCGCGATTTGCTGCTCGGCGCGCTGCTGAACTGGGCGCAGAACAACGCCTACCAACGGGACCATCGCGTGGAGTGGTTCTATCCGGTGAACGTCTTGATCGTCCGCGCTTTTAGCGAGCGTGCATTGCAGGAATCCAGCGACCCGGTGATCTCGCTGTACGCGCAACTGGAGCAGATCCTGCCGCGGCCGGTGACCAGCCTGTTCGGGTTGCTGTAAGCCGAAGCAGTCACAAGTGAATTTCAAATTCCGCTTGACCTGTCTATAGCTGTAGGGTTCACACTAGGATCAGAGCCGTGTGGACCGTATCCAAACTCGCCGAGCGCTGCGGCCTCAGCCGCGGCACGCTGCTGTATTACGAGTCCATTGGGCTGCTGAAGGCCCCGGCGCGCAGCGCTTCCAACTACCGGCGGTACGGCGAGACGGACCTGCGGCGTTTGCAACAGATCTGCGCCTACCGGCACGCCGGGCTGACATTGGACGACATCCGCACCATCCTGGACCGCCGCGAGACGGACGCCGTCGCGGTGCTCAAGCGGCGCTTGCTGGCGCTGGATGGCGAGATTGAAACGCTGCGCGCCCACCAGCGCGCCATTCTGAAACTGCTTAAAACCGATTCGCTAGGGAGAAAAAAAATGATTACTAAAGAGAAGTGGGTTTCCATTATGAAAGCCTCGGGGTTGACCGAGCGCGAAATGCACCGCTGGCACGCGGAATTCGAGAAGGCCGCCCCCGAGGAACATCAGGAGTTTCTGGAGTTCCTGCACATTCCCGCGGTTGAGATTCAGTCCATCCGGGAGCGCAGCCGCCCAGTTAGCGGAACCGATTAGTGGGCAAGAATTGCGGCATGGGAGGCCGGGCCCAGAGGGCACCCCGGCCGAGGGCCTGCCCCACTAATTAGCTGGCGCGCTCCAGGCGGCCGCCTTCGCGGTGATCGGCGCGCAGCAGCAGGATGGAGAAGACCAGACCGCAGAAGCCCAGCATTGCGAACATAATCTGGCTGGCGGTGTAGCCGTGTGTCGAGTCGCGCAGTCGACCGCTGGCCAGCGGGAAGGTCGCCAGACCGATATTTTGGATGGCGGTCATCACCCCAAACGCGGTGCCCACGCGTTGCGCTTCCACGATGAGCGGGACCGAGGGCCAGATGCAGGCTGGGACTAGCACGAAAGCGGCGCCCAAAACGATCATCGACATCACCGGCGAAAAGTGCGTCAGTCCCATCAGCAGATGCGCGGGAATCATGAGCAGCGATCCCACCACCATCAGGCTGGCGCGGCGGCCCAGGCGGTCTACGAAGTTGCCGGCAAAAGGCGCCAGCACCATGGACGCCGCAATGATGATGGACGTGGCGCCCTGGGCGGTGGTGAACATGTGCGTGAGGTTGTAGAACACGCCGGCGAAGAAACCCAGGCCTTCGCCGGAGGCCATCTTCATGCCCCACTTATCGTGGAAGAAGTCGGTGGCCAGTGCGGTGAACGGGAAGATAGCGGAATAAAAGGTGACACAGATACCGACCGCAAACCAGTAAGACGGGCGGAATTTGCCGATATCGCTCCACGCGATCTTGTCGCCGGAGCCGGCTTCGGGCAAGCGCAGAATCGGCTCGGCGCGGCGATCCATGAGCGTATAGATCCAGTTGCACAGCAGGCTGAACAGGCACAGCGCGACCGCGATCCAGAGCGCTCCGCGCCAACCGAAACGGCTGGCGAGCAACTCTTCCGTGTTGAAGGAAAACAGGGTGCCGAGGCGGGCGATGGTCAGGGTGATGCCGAATGCCATGGCCAGTTCCTTACCCGTGAACCAGCGTGCGGTGATGGCGCTCTGCGCCACGATCATGGATTCGGAACCGATGCCGAACAGCACGCGGCCGGCATACATCACCGGCAGGCTGGGCGCGGCCGCCACCATAGCGGCGCCCACCACCACGAAACTGGAAAAGATCAGGCTGGCGCGGCGGACGCCCACCCGATCGATGAGGAAGCCTCCGGCCAGCACCGCGAGCACGGCCGCCACGCTGTACATGGTGTACATGGTTCCGATCGCGGCGCGGTCGGTGTGGAACACCTGGATGAGCGTGGTCTCGATAGCGCCTACGCTATCGTAGGCGAAGTAGCTCCCGAAAGCCATCAGGGCGGCGAACGCCAGTATGATGAACCGGTAGGGCCGGCTTGCGGGGTGCACGAAGCGAGTATAGCATTCAGCCGCGGTAAAACAGCCAAACCAGCGCCGGCACGGCCAGACCCAGTCGTGAGGGGGCGCGGCCGCCATCGTATTTGGTTGTATTTTATCGGACCTTTTACGCCGAAAACGACGCCGGCCAAACTTGCGGCCCACCTGCAACCGTGCTACTCTACATCAAATTTTCACAAACGGAGTTTAGGGGGTAACATGACCAGTCGAGCGCGTCGAAGTGTATTTGTATTCGCTTTGGTTCTGGGCGCCATACTGATTCCGGCGTGCCTGGTGGCGCAGGACGCTACCGGCAAGATTAGCGGGGTGGTGACCGACCCTTCGGGCGCGGTGGTGGCCAATGCCAACGTGACCGTCACTAACCTCGAAACCAATTTCCGCAAAGAGGCGAAGACGGATTCCTCCGGCTTCTACCAGGCCCTGCTGCTGCCCATCGGCAAGTATAAGATCACCGCCGGCGCCACCGGATTTGAGAAGGTGACGATGGTGCCCCAGAACGCGCTCGAAATCAACCAGACCATGCGCGTGGATGTGCAGCTCCCGGTCGGCAAGTTGTCCGACACGGTGGTGGTGGAAAGCACGGCGAGCATGGTGGATACCGAAAGCTCTACAGTGGGCGCTACGGTGACCGGCATGGCCATTATGGAGTTGCCGCTGAACGGACGCAACACCTTGGATCTGCTGAAGACGCAGCCCGGCGTAACTCCCACCAATCCCGACTCGGGCGCGCAGGGAGAGTACAGCATTGGCGGACAGCGCACCGACTCGGTCACCTATCTGCTCGATGGCGGCAACAACAACAGCCTGCTCGGAAACGCGGTGGTGGCCAATCCGAATCCCGACGCGGTTGCCGAGTTCAGAGTGCTGGAAAACAATTACACGGCCGAATACGGGCGCAATGCCGGCGGCATCGTGAGTATCGTGACCAAAAGCGGCACCAATTCCTTGCATGGAACGTTGTACGACTACGTGCGCAATTCGGATTTCGACGCCAATCTTTTCTTCAATAACGAACAGGGCTTGCCAACCCCAGTGCTGAAGCGCAACCAGTTTGGGGGCACCATCGGCGGGCCGGTGGTCATCCCCAAGATCGTGAACGGCCGCAACAAAGTCTTCTTCTTTTTTTCGTACGAGGGCCAGCGGCAAACTTCCGCCGACGTGTTGAGCGAGACCACGGTTTACACACCCGCGGAAGCGCAGGGCAATTTTTCGGGGACCTCGCAGCAACAGGCGGTCGCTACTTTTCTGGCGAATAATCCCTATTACCAGTCGAATCCCGCCCTCGCGGCCCAAGGCATCATCGATCCCAACAGCATCTCCCCGGTGGCCAAGGCCTATTTTGCGAACAACCTGATCCCCATCACACCTTCCGGATACCTGTTTCCGCAGGCGCCGGCCATCGCTAACTACAATGAGTATCTCGGCAAATTAGACTACAACATCACTTCCCGGGACATCTTCAGCTTCACCTTCACCCACCAGCTCTATCCGCAATACTATCCGTTCTGGAACAACAACGTGCCGGGCTTCCCCATCAATCGCGGGAACGATACCTTCTCGGGCACCCTGGCTTACACCCACACCTTCACGCCCGCCTTATTGAACGAGCTGCGGGTGACCGCGCAGCGGCTGGACCACTCCCAGGATGTGCCCGCCAACAAGCAGCCGGATGCCAGCCAGCTTGGCATTAATATTACTCCCGACCAGAATACCGGGCCCCCCATTATGTTCTTCGACGGCACCGGGATGACCGTGGGCTATAGCTACCAGGGACCCACGCGGGAAGTAGACGACACCTATGCCTTGTACGACAACCTGTCGTGGACCAAGCGCCGGCATAGTTTGAAGTTCGGTTTCTATTTCTCGCCTTACCAAAACAATACCGTTTACGATTTCATTGTAAACGGGGCCTTCGATTTCTATGGCCCGAGTACGAGCGTCGGTTCCGGGTTCGATCTGGCGGATTTCCTGATGGGTCTGCCGGACGATTTCCAGGAGTTTGGCAAGGCTCCCTCCAACATTCGCTCGGACCAATATGCGGGATACGCGCAGGATACCTGGAAGGTGTCCAATCGCCTGACCCTGACGCTGGGTTTGCGTTACGAGTACGCCGAACCGAAGTATGACACACAGGGGAGATCTTTCTCGTACATTCCCGGCTTGCAATCGACGCGCTTCCCGAACGCGCCGGAGGGGCTGGTATTTCCGGGCGATGCTGGCGCACCCAAAGGCTCGAATTTCCCCGACCGCCGCGACTGGGCGCCGCGAGCCGGTTTCGCCTGGGACATTTTCGGCAACGCCAAAACCGTTCTGCGCGGCGGCACCGGTGTCTTCTATGACATCCTGAAAGGCGAAGACAATTTGCAATTCAACGGGCAACCGCCCTTCTTCGGTTACGCATACCTTTTCCCGCCAGGAACCAACGGCACCAGCGCCGGGACGGGGCTGTCGGACCCCTATGGGGACTCCGGCGCTCCCAATCCGTTTCCCTCCAAACCGCCCTCCAGCAGCGTCAATTTTGCCAACGAAGGCTATGTCCCGTTCGGCGGCAGCGGCGTGTTCTTCGTCGATCCGCACCTGCGCACGCCGCGCGTTTACCAGTACAACGTCTCCGTGCAACAACAAATCACCGGGAACATGGCGCTGGAAGTCTCTTACTTGGGGTACAAGGCGGATGGGCTCACCGGGTTGGTGGACGTCAACCCATTTCCGTTGGGTACCAACTCGCGGCTCAACACAAATTTCAACTACCTGGACGAATTCCAGAACGTAACGCATGCCAACTACAACGGCATGACCGTGAACCTGCGAAGAACCTTCAGCAGCATGCACGGCTGGGGATCGAGTTTCTTCACCTTGGGCTACACCTGGGCGCACGAGTTGGACAATGTTTCCGGGTTCCGCGAACGAAACAGCAGCGTCCCGTATTACGATCACGATCAATTCTACGCTTCGGGCGATACCGATGTGCGCAACACGCTGGTGCTGTCGGGGGGATGGGATCTGCCTTTCGATAACCTCTGGAAAAGCGGCCCCAAGCTGCTCACCTCGGGATGGAGTCTCTATCCCATCGTTACCTGGCACACCGGGTTTCCATTGGATGTCTTTGCCGGTCTCCAAACCACCCCCAGCGATCCGGGACCTTCCGGCGCGGGCGATGCGGGCGCGGTGCATGCCGACCTGACCGGCAGTTCGGCGGGCATCATGAACCCGCAAACGTATCAGACCATCAATGGCAACTCGGGCAACTTTTACTTCAACCCGAACAATTTCTCCAACACACGCCTGCTGAATCTGGATAACATAGCCCAGATGGACGCCTCGCAGCTTCCGGGCTACACTTACGGTACTTTGGGGCGCAACGCCTTCCGCGGACCCAGCGCGACGAATGTGGATGTCGCGATCGCCAAGAAATTCAAGATCCGCGAGCATGCCACGCTCGAACTGCGGGGCGATGCGTTCAACGTTTTCAACCACACGCAGTTTTCGAATCCCGATACTGGCATCACGGACCTGACCTTCGGCCAGATCACCAGCACGGCGGGCGCGCGCATTCTGCAAGTCGCGCTACACTTGATGTTCTAGAGCCACAGCACCGTGACCATATCCGCCGCTAAAGACGCACAACGAGCCATCGGGCGCTCGCCGGACCGCCTGAATCTGGACGAGCGCCACGCTCTCACCGGCAAGTACATCGCGCTGGAAATCTACACGCCCGACGACCTTCCGTTGCGGCGCATCGAGGCCATCGGCGACAGCGTCCAGGAATGCGTGAAGCAACTGGCGGCGCGCGGCCTGGATCCGCTGCGATTTGAGTTTAGCCGCCTGGGTCCGCCGTATTAGCGGGGTGCGCTTAGGCGAGCTTCGCTCGACGCTCTGGCCGGGGACCCTCTGGGTCGGATCTCCTGGACCCGCTTCGTCCGTAAATCGAGCGTTTGCGAAGAGAGGAGGGCGGCCTCGGAGGCCGCCGCAGACCGAGGGTCTGCCCCACTATTTGTGCCGACCCATCGACGACTCTAAAGTAAGTATCAAGGATTAACAATGCGATGCAAGTCAAGCGATGGAGGCGCCACCGCGGTCCGACTCAGCTCCATGAATGCTGCCGAAAGATCCGGCACATTTCTTCCGGTACTCGGCATCGTCCAACCGCGCACACTTCGCGAAGAGCCGCTCGTTCGCAGGCGGTTGTACCGGGCGAGCATTTGAAATGAGTCGGGAGTTCATCCGGCTCAATTCAGCGCGGTCGGACCGGCGGCCCAAAATACGGTGGCGCTTCCGGTACGGCGGCGCCATCCTTGCGCGGCGACGAAGCGCCGTAGTTCACTTGCGCGTCGGAGTCGCGCAGCACCGCCTGGCCGCCGCCCATCCAGCCGGAGAAGTCGCTCAGCACTTCCAGATGGTGGCCGCGCGCCGATAGCTCTTCGCGCACGGCGGCGGGCACACGGTTCTCGATCATGACGTCGCAGCCGCCAAAGGTCAGCTTGGTGAAGCGGGGAGCCTCCAGGGCCGACTGGATGTTCATGTTGTGGTCCGCCAGGTTGGAGACGAACTGGGCGTGCGCCTGCGCCTGGTTGTATCCGCCCATGATGCCGAAGCCGATGTGGATATTGCCCTTCTCCATGAAGGCCGGGATGATGGTGTGCAGCGGCCGTTTGCGCGGCGCCAGCGCGTTCGGATGCTCCGGATCCAGTTCGAATAGCGCACCGCGGTTTTGCAGGTGAAAACCGAACTCGTCCACCGCCACGCCCGAGCCGAAGCTCAGGTACACGCTCTCGATCAGCGACGCGATGTTGCCCTCGCGATCGACAACCGACAGATAAATCGTATCGCCGGCCGTCGACGGCGGCTTGCCCGGCGCCGCCGCGCAATTGGCCTGGCCGCGTTGGATCAGCGCGGCGCGCTCGCGGGCGTAGCTTTTGGAAAGCATGCCGCCGGTGGGCACCTGCGCGAAGTGGGGATCGGCCACGTAGCGGTGCAGGTCTTCATACGCCAGCTTTTGGGCTTCGATCTGCAAGTGCAAGGCCTCCACGCTGGCCGGCGCATAGTTGAAGAGCGGAAACGTCTCCAGGATGTTGAGCATCTCGAGCGCGGCGACACCCTGACTATTGGGCGGCAGTTCGTAGATTTTCCAGCCGCGGTAATCGGTGGATACCGGATCGACCCATTCGGATTGGAACTCCGCCAGATCCTCGGCGGAGAGCTTGCCGCCCAAGCGCGTGGAGGTCTTCAGAATGGCGCGCGCGATGTCGCCTTTATAAAAAGCGGAGGCGCCTTGCGCGGCGATCAGCTTATAGGCGGCGGCCAGGCGCCGGTTACGGAAGATCTGTCCCACCGCGGGGGGCCTGCCTTCCGGCAGAAAGATATCGCGGCCGGAGTCGTCGCCCTGCAGCTTGGAGGTGGCGCCTTTCCAGGTATCTTGAATAATCTCTGTGACCGGAAAGCCGTTCTCCGCATAATAAATGGCTGGCTGGAACAGCTCCGGCCAACTCAGCTTGCCGAAGCGCTTGTGCAGCTTTGCCCAGCCATCCACGCAGCCGGGCACGGTCACGGACTGAATGCCTTCCTGCGGCATCGAAAAGCGGCCGGCGGCTTTCAGAAACTCGATGGTGAGGGCGCGGGGCGCCCAGCCGCTGGCGTTGAGGCCGGTGAGTTTACCGGTCCGGGCATCCCAGTAAATAACGAAGAGATCGCCGCCGATGCCGCAGCTCATGGGCTCGACCACGCCCAGCAAGGCGTTCGCGACAATGGCCGCATCCATGGCCGATCCGCCGCGCGCCAGCACCTGGGCGGCGGCTTGCGAGGCAAGCGTCTGGCTGGTGGCGGCGATGCCGTGTTTGGAAATCACCATGGATCGCGCTTGAGTACGTTCCTGGCAATGGGTCGGCATGGCAATCCACAGCGCGGCGCAAAACAATGCCGCAACTCGGGAGACGGACAGCATCGGAGATCTCCCGATGATAGCAGGGCGCGGCAGCGCGCGAAATGCGCCAAATTGTTAACCTGTAATGAGCGCGTGCCATATCGTCTAAAACCCGGCGAACCGGTTCCCGCCGGCATCCTCCGCATTGTTGGCGAAGAGATCGAATCGGCCGCCCTGCAGTTGCGCGGGCAAGGCGAACCGGACCGCGACGAAGCGATCCACGAAGCGCGCAAAAACGTGAAGAAGATTCGCGGCGTGCTGCGCCTGATGCAGCCGGAACTCGGCGAAACCTATCGTGCCGAGAACATTCGCTTTCGCGATCTGGGGCGGCGGCTATCCCAGTTCCGGGATGGCGGGGCCATGCTTGAAACCTTCGACGCGCTGCTGGAAAAGTATCGCGCCGAATTGGGCCGGCGCAAGCTCGGTTCCATCCGCCTCGGGCTGATGGCGCGCAAAGAGCAGGCCGAGCAACAGAACAACATCGAAGACGTGCTCCGCGGCATGGCCGCTCGACTGCGCCGCTCGGCTAGACGGGTGGCCGCATGGCCGCTGGCGAACGACGGATTTCCGGCGATTGCCCCAGGTTTGGAAGCCACCTTCCGCCGCGGTCGAAAGGCGATGGCGCGCGCCGGCAAGCATCCGCATCCGGAGAATTATCATGAATGGCGCAAGCGCGTGAAGGAGCATTGGTATCATGTCCGCCTGCTGGAGAGTTACTGGTCCGGCGGGATGGAGGCTTACGAGAAGAGCCTGAAGGAACTGGAGACCGCGCTGGGAGAGGATCACAATTTGGTATTGCTGCAGGAGAAGGTAGGGGCGGAGCCGGCTTTCTATGGTAAGGCGCCCGATATCGCGCTCTTTACCAGGCTAATTGACAAGTATCACAAGGAACTGCGCGCGCAGGCTTTCGAGTTGGGCGGGAGCATCTACAAAGAGAAGCCTGGCCAATTCAACAGGCACATGCGGGGGCTGTGGGACGCCAGGCAGAGCGTAAGCGGCCGGTCTGCTGGACCGGCCGCTTAGTTTAGGTGGGGCAGCGCCATGCGCTGCGGCGGCGTCCCACGCCGCCCGGCCGGAGGCGGACCGAGGGTCCGCCGCAGCGCACGGCGCTGCCCCACTATCGCCGGAATAGATTACCGGCGGCCGTGGTCTCTATCGCCATGGAACCGCACAACGTGGCCGCGGTCCCAATCGCGGTGGAAGCCACCACCGACCCACACGCCGCCCACGTAACCCGGGCCGTAAACGGGAGCCGGAGCCGGGACCACTACTGCCGGAGGATGCGCCGGGTACACTGGATAAGTGTAAGTTGGCGCTCCTACGACTACGCCGAATCTCACGGCGGCCTTTGCCGGATGCGGGGCGAATGCCAGCATGCCCAGCAGCGCGATTGCGGGAAGTCCGATTTTCTTCAACATTTTCATCACCCTCCACTCAATTCGACGCGGATGTGGGAAGGATGCCTGTAAATGATTGTCAATGGCGGCTGAGCCAGCGGCCCGCCAGGACGATGGCGCCCATCAGGGCCAACTCCACGCCATAGCGCAACGCATCGGTGGGGTGCAGCAGCCTGCGGACAAAGGCATCGCCGAGCATCATCTCTCCGCCCACCCGGCCCAGAATGGCGGCTCCCAGGTACATGGTCAGCGGGTATTTTTCCATGATCCGCGCCAGCAGCGTGCTCGAAGAAACCACCAGCGGGATGCTCGACGCCAGGCCGAACAAGATCAGCCATACGTTGCCCTTGGACGCGCCGGCCACGGCCAGAATATTGTCGGTGGACATGGTCAGATCCGCCACCATGATGGAACCGATAGCGCGCCACAGGTCGCCAGTGGAAACGACGGCGCGCTCCTGCGCTTTGGCGTCCCGCACCACCTTCACAGCGATCCAGATCACAAACACTCCCCCGGCGAATTGAAGGAACTGCACTTCGAGCAGCTTGGCGGCCAGGAAGGTAACAGCGACGCGGATCACTACCGCCAGCCACGCGCCCGAAATCAACGCCACGCGCCGCTGCCGTTTGGGCAAGGCGCGCACGGCCATGGCGATGACCAATGCGTTGTCGCCCGCCAATAGCAGGTCGATGACAATGATCGATAGGCAATCGACCAGGTAGTGAGAGTAGCCGCCAGTCAACCCACACGGTAGCACCTTCGGTGGGGCAGGCGGCGCCTGCGGATCGGCATAAATAGTGGGGCAGGCCCTTGGCCTGCGCGGGTCCCTTGGACCCGCTTTCAAGATGGCGGCTTGAGAGGCCGCCGCAGGCCGAGGGCCTGCCCCACTATTTATGCAGAATCGGCTCCTTGACGGCAAATCCCAGGCCTTTGGTCACCGGGAGTTGGATGCCTAGTTTTCTGGCGGATTTCTATAGTGATGACCCGCATACTCGACCCCCACCAAGAACAACCCCTTCGCCGGTGCGGTCGGCCCCGCTTTGCGCGCGCAGCCTGGAAGCAGCATCTCCCGCAGACCGGACTCATCCTGAATCCCGCGTCCCGCTTCCAGCAGCGACCCCACCACGTTGCGCACCATGTGCTTCAAAAATCCGCTGCCGCGCACGCGGTAAATCAAGCGGTCCGGCAGCGTCTCAATGCGCGACTGGAAAATCGTACGCACCTTGCTGTGGCCCTCTTCGTCCCGGTGGTCCGACGCGGCGAAGGCCGTGAAGTCATGCTCGCCTTCAAGCACTGCCGCGCAAGCCAGCATGCGCTCCGCATCCAGCGGATACGGATGATGGTGCACGTAGCGCCATTCCCATGGCGGGCACACTTCGCTCCGCACGATGCGATATTCGTAGGTCTTCGCCAGCGCCTGAAACCGGGGATGGAAATCGGGCGCGGCTTCCTGGGCCGAAAGCACGCGAATCGCCGCGGGGAGTAGCCGGTTCATGGCCTTGCGCAAGTTCGGCAGCGGGATAGGATTCTCGATGCTGAATGCCGCCACTTGCGCGAGCGCATGCACTCCCGCGTCGGTGCGCCCGGAGCCGGCCACATGCACCGCGCGCCCTTCGATCTCCGCCACTACGGATTCCAGCATGCCTTGAATGGTGGGCAAGCCCGGCTGCACCTGCCAGCCGTGGAAATCGGTGCCGTCGTAGCCCAGCGCGATGCGGACGCGGCGCATCAGGCGGGCCGCGAGCCGGGCTTCACCGTCGGCACGCCTTGCGCGCACAGCGGGCACTCGGCCGGATTGTAGGCGACCACCTGCAACGTGACCAGGGCCACGCGCGGCGCGCCAACATCGGCTTGGCCGCCGCTGCGATCCACGATGGAGCCTGCCGCCAGCGGCCGCGCACCCGCCGCCCGCAGCACTTCCACTACATCGCGCGTGCTGCCGCCGGTGGTGATCACATCTTCCACCACGAAGGCCGCCTCGCCGGGCGCCACGGTGAAGCCGCGCCGCAGGGTCATCTTCTTGTTTTCGTCGCGCTCGGTGAAGATGAAGCGGGCACCCATCGCGCGCGCCACTTCGTGTCCGATAATCAGCCCGCCTAGCGCGGGCGAGACCACCAGCCCCACGGGCTCCGTCGCCAGCCTGCGCAGTTCATCCGCCAGCAGGCCGCCCAGTTCGGCCGCGTGCCGCGGATGCTGCAACACCAAAGCGCACTGCAGATATTCCGGGCTGTGCAGTCCGCTGGTGAGCCGGAAATGCCCATTGAGATACGCGCCCGTGGAGCGGAACAACTCCAGAATGGACTCGGCTTGCGGCGTCACAAACGCCTACTATACCATTGAGAAAACTCATGCATCGTTCTCAAACCGTCGTCTCCCTTCTGTGTGCCCGGCTTTTGATTGCGCCGGTCTTTGCGCAGCAAGCGCACGTGATCGGCGATCCGGAAGGATCGTTTTCCTTCGTCACCGGCAGATACCGGATGAAGGAGGTGCCGCCCATCGACGTAGCCAATTCCGGCCGCCTGGAGCAATTGCTGCGCGCCGGGCGCCTGTATCTCTCGATGCAGGACGCCATCGCCCTGGCGCTCGAAAACAACCTGGATATCGACATCCAGCGCTACGGCCCGCAGATCGCGGACACGCAGGTTTTGCGCGCCAAAGCCGGCGGATTCGCGCAAGGTGTTTCCACCTCGGTGACCGCGGGACCCACCAGCGCGCAGCCCGGCGGCGTGGCGCAGAGCGGCGTGAGCGGAAATCCGTCCACGCAGGCCAGCGCCGCCAGCGCCACGGCGGTCGGCAACACCGTGATCACGCAATCCGGACCTCCCATTCCGGTCTTCGACCCCGCCCTGGTGGGCAACGCAAGCTGGGCGCATCAGTCGATTCCCGAAAGCAGTACGTTCATCGCGGGCACCGACGATTTGATCCAGCGGCAGGATCTGTCGGGCTTCACCTACCAGCAAGGGTTTTCGACGGGGACCTCGGTGAGCGTGGGGCTGAACAACTCCACGGCCGTCGGCAACAGCGCCACCGCGCTGTTCAATCCGGTGACCAGTTCGTCGCTGGGCATCACTGTGACGCAGCATTTGTTGCAAGGATTCAGCATCGCGGTGAATCAACGGCAGATTCAGATCGCCCGGAACAACCGCGAGCTTTCCGATCTGACCTTCAAGCTGCAGGTGATCACCACCGTCGCGGCGGTGATGGATCTGTATTGGGACCTGGTCACCTACAACGAAAGCGTGCGCGTGCAGCAGCAGGCGGTGGCCACCAGTACGAAGCTTTACGAAGACAATAAAAAGCAAGTGGAAGTGGGCATGATGGCGCCCATCGAAGTGGTGCGCGCGGAAGCGCAGGTGGCCACCGACCAGCAAAACCTGACGCTGGCGGAAACCCAGCTGCAGCAGCAGGAGACCATCCTGAAGAACGCGCTGAGCCGCACGGGAGTGGCCAGCCCGGCGGTGGCCGATGCGCGCATCGTGCCTACCGACCGCATCCGGGTGCCGGACGTGGAGCCCGTCGCCCCCATTCAGGATCTGGTGGCTATGGCGCTGTCGGCGCGCCCCGAACTGGCGCAGAATCGCATCCAGGTGACCAATCAGGAGATCACCTTGCACGGCTCGAAGAATGGGCTGCTGCCCACGCTCGACCTGGTGGCGTCTATAACCAACAATGCGCTGGCGGGCCAGGTGAACAATATCCAGTCGAGTTTCCCCTTCAGTTTCGGGACGCCCAGCCCGGCTTTCATCGGCGGATACGGCACGGTGTTGAAGCAGCTCTTTGCGCGCGACTATCCGAACTATTCCGCGGGATTCAACCTGACCATTCCGCTGCGCAACCGGGCCGCGCAGGCGCAGGCCATCAACGACCAATTGACGCTGCGCCAGTTGCAGCTCGGCGTACAACGGCTGGAGAACCAGGTGCGGGTGGACGTGCAGAACGCCGTGATCGGGGTGCGCAACGCGCGCGCGCAATACCAGGCGGCCGTGAAGGCGCGCATCTTGCAAGAGCAGACGCTGGACGCCGAACAGAAAAAATATGCCGCCGGCGCTTCGGTGATCTACAACGTGATCCTGACGGAGCGCGATTTGGCGACTGCGCGCCAGAGCGAACTGGCGGCCGAAGCGGCTTACGCCAAGTCGAAAGTGGAATTGGAGCGCGTCACCGGGCAGACACTCAACAGCAACAACATATCGTTGGACGAGGCGTATCGCGGTGTGATTTCCCGTCCACCCAGTCCGCTGCCGGGGACGGATCAGCCATAAAGATGTGACGACTTTTCGTCCCGGTACTGTTCCAGAATTGGACAAAAGCGGCCAGCCGGTGCCAAATTTGCACCGGCGGCGCGCGTTGTCACACTTAGAATGCTGATAGCAAAATGGTTACGGTTTGGCGAGCCGATTGCTTTAGGCAAGGACGTGATACACAAAGAGCAGGCCCGGCGAGAAGCGATTGAATCCCCGTTTGGCACCCGCCTTAGCTTTCACCCGCATAGAACCCGCTAAATCCCTCAAAATCCTCGCAATCGCTTTCGCTGGGCTTGCAGATTTGCTAGTCGGTAATTTCAGAAATACACATGCATATAGCCGGGCTTCCCCCGGCGCTGGAGTTTGGACTTATCCGGCCAATTTTTCACTCCGCTCAGCACCTAACTATCTGTGAGGCTTGAGGTTGGGGGCTCCGCAAAAAATTGGCCCGATAAGTAGCGTCTAAACCGGCCAATCTTGCTCATTCGAAGCCG
>Ga0302325_10005594_pt1 | contig 28534 bp, 22 predicted proteins | sample Palsa_T0_2_FD_201948 | JGI IMG/M metagenome (GOLD analysis project Ga0302325, IMG submission 201948) | Peat permafrost microbial communities from Stordalen Mire near Abisko, Sweden - Palsa_T0_2 | ecosystem: Environmental > Terrestrial > Soil > Palsa > Peat permafrost | place: Sweden: Abisko...
CCACCTTCAACCCCACCTCCACCTCCACCTCCACCTCCACCTTCACCCCCACCTCCACCTCCACCTTCAACCCCACCCCCACCTTCAACCCCCAATCGGACATATCCGAAATGTCGGGCGGACTCCTGGCCCGGGTACGCGTCGTCGACTTCTCCGCCTACGTGGCAGGCCCGCTGGCGGCCGAGATCCTCGCCGACCTGGGCGCGGACGTCATCAAGGTGGAGCCGCCCGGCGGCGAGGCGATGCGCGCCGCCGCCTACGCGGTCGCCGCCTGCCAGCGGGGCAAGCGGAGCCTGGCGCTCGACATCAGCGTGCCGGAGGCGCGCCCGGTCCTCGACCGCCTGCTGTCACAGGCCGACGTGGTGCTGCACAACTTCCGGGTCGGCGTCGCTGAGCGCCTCGGCATTGGCGAAGCCGACGTGGCGCGTCTCAACCCCGACGCCGTTTACTGCCACGCCAGCGCCTTCGGCACCACCGGCAGGCGCGCGCTGTTCCCCGGCAACGATGCCCTGATGCAGGCCGTTACCGGCGTCGAGCAGGCCATCGGCGGCGCCGGGAACGACCCCACCGCGGCGACCTGGATACCGATCGACATGACCGGCGGCTGGGTAGCGGCAACAGCGGTACTGGCCGGCCTCTTCGCCCGCGCCTGCGCCGGCCCGGCGGCCGAAGGACGCGGACAGAGCACGGCCGAAGGATGCGGACAGAGCGTGGCGACGAGCCTGCTCGGGGCCGGCCTGCTGCTGCACAGCGGCGTCTTCATCCGCGACGGCGACCTAGTGCGCGGCCCCTCGCTGGATGGCGAGCAGACCGGATACGGCCCCGGCTACCGCATCTACCGTGGCAGTGACGACGCCTGGTTCGCCCTCGTCATCCCCACCCCGGAGTCATGGCGCACCCTGGCAACCCTGCCAGAGACGTCATCCCTGCCTCCGACCTACACCCCGCTGCGCGTCGACGCCCCCCACCCGGCTGCCGCCGACGCCCGGTCGGCGGAGGCCGTACTCGCGGCCGCGTTCGCGACGGCGCCCGCTGCCGCCTGGGTGTCGCGGCTGCGCAGGCTCGGCCTGCTGGCGGAGCTCATCGCGCCCGCCAGCCGGGACGACTTCCGCCGAGCGATCCTGGACGACCCGGTCAACCGGCAGCTAGGCCGGGTGGTCAGCTACGAAACAGCCGACTGGGGCCACTTCGAGCAGATCGGCCCCCTGGTCCGCTGCGGCCCGGATCCCGCCGACGGCCCACGGCTGATGCTCCCCCAAGTAGGGGAGCACACCGTCGAGATCCTCAGCGAGCTAGGCATGCCCACCGCCGACATCGACGCTCTGCTGGCCGCCAAAACCGCCAAACAACTAGCTCCGCCGTAGCGCTCGGACCTCGACTTCGATGGTGCTGGCACGAACGTGGCAGTACTCGGCCGGGCGAAGTTGAATGCCGCGTCGTCACGACCACCACCCGACGGCCTTCGGTCAGGCAGCAGGACCCGGCAGGTGGCCAAGGCGTCCGACGATGCGCTCGCGCAGCAGAAGGTACTCCGCCCAGCGGCGTGGAGCCGGTCCCGGCGGACGTTCCAGAATGCGCGCGGCGGTGACCGTCTGCCCGGCACGGAACTGCTCGCGGGTCAGATCAAGTTCGACCCCGCTTGGCAGCCGATTCCACCAGTGAAACCCCTGCCGTTCCCCGTCGCGGTGCACCTCGCCCACCACGAGTTCACCGCCAAAGATGTCGTTGACGATCAAGGCGGTGATATCGCAGTGCCCCCAGGCCGGATTATCGGCCTGCCAGCCAGCCCGAGCCATATCGTCAGGAGAGCAGGTGTCGGCCGCCCAACTAGCGCGCAGCGCCGCATCTAGCTCAAGCAGATTCCACGGGTACACCCCACCAGCATCGCAGCCCCCACCGACAAAGAGCACCCCTGCCATCCGTCGCCGTCTCCCGATCACCCCGCTAGGCCGCCCGGCATTCCGGAAATTTCACGACATTAGCCAGCAGCGGCACCGCCCCCGGCCCCGCGGCGGGTGCCGTCCGGCCCGGGTTAACTTTTCCGCTGGGACTTTTACCGCCCACAGCGGTCTAACGCCCAGCGGAAAAGTTAACGCCTCCTACCTGGGTGCATATATGCCGATAAATCCGGCCCGGCAGCCACGCCCGCCAACGCCCCCGGGCCGCCAACGCCCGCGCCGGGACCGGGCGGCAACCTTTCCTGGCCTTCGCGCGGACGACGTAGCATAATAAGTCATCGCTCACTCACTGACGAAGGGTCCGCCATGAGAGTCGCCGTCGCGTACGAGGTCGGCCAGCCGGTTGTCCTTGAAGACCTGCCCGTTCCCGCCATCGGGCCGCGTGACGTCCTCGTCCGGGTGGGCGCGAGCGGCATCTGCCACACGGACCTGAACGTGATCGACGGTATCTCGGCGCTGCCGCTGCCGATCGTGCCGGGCCACGAGGCCTGCGGGATCGTCGAGGAAGTCGGTGTCGAGGTACGGCGGACCAAGGTGGGCGACCGCGTCCTGGCCTCGGTCACCCCCGCCTGCGGCGACTGCTGGTGGTGCGTTAACGGCATGTCCAACCACTGCGAGCTCAACGCCATGGTGAAGTCGGCCAAGCGCTTCACGCTGGCCGACGGTAGGACCGCGGGCGCAGTCTGCGGCGTCGGCACCTTTGCCGAGGCCATGGTGGTGCACGAGGCGTCGTTGGTCCCGGTGCAGACCGACTTGGCCGACGAGCAACTCGCGCTGCTCGGTTGCGGTGTCACCACTGGCCTCGGCGCCGCGCTGAACACGGCCGGCGTCACCCCCGGGTCAAGCGTGGCGGTGATCGGCTGCGGCGGCGTCGGCCAGTCGGTCATCGCGGGCGCCCGGATAGCGGGCGCGGCGGTCATCATCGCGGTCGACCCGATGCCCGGGCGGCGTGACGACAGCGTCCGGGCGGGGGCCACCCACACCGTGGACCCGGCCCAAGGCGACCCGGTCGAGCAGGTTAAGGCGCTCACCGAGGGCCGCGGGGCCGACTACACCTTCGAGGTCGTCGGGCGGCCTGCGCTCATGGTCCAGGCGTTCGACATGGCGCGCACCGCGGGCACGGTGACGCTGGTCGGGATGCCCGCGCTGACCGACACCCTCACGCTGCCCGCCATCAAGGCGGTGTTCTCCGGCAAACGCCTGGCCGGCGCGGTCGTCGGCGGCGCCCAGATCCTGCGCGACTTCCCCCGCTTCATCCGGCTGGCCGAGTCCGGCCGGCTGGACCTCGCCTCGATGGTCTCCCGCCGCATCAAGCTCGAGGAGGTCAACGACGGCATCGCGCTGACCGCCCGCGCTGAAGGGGTGCGGACCGTCATCGTCTGAGCCCGGGTGGTGCGCACGGCAGCCTGCCAGGTTAGCCTAGGCAGATGGGCCATGAGCTGGTGGACCTGCGAGGGTCCGCTCTCAACTCGGCGATGCCCCGCGTACCGGCCGACGACGCGGTCACCGGCATCACCACAGCCCTGTTCGTTGCCATCGCCGGGGCGAGCCCGTGGGCGTTCGGCGTATTGATCTTCCAGCACCCGACCGGCTGGCAGACGGCGGCCGGGCTGTACGCGCTGCTGCTCGCCCAGGCGATCGTGGCCGTCACCGCAGTCGTCGTCGGCACCGGCGTTGTCCGCTCCCGGGTGCAGCGCGGCCGCGCCTCGGCGGCCGGCCCAGCGCAGGCCTTCCCCGGGCGCGACCTGGCGGGCGGTGCTCTTGACGCCGACGGTGACCGGTTGGCCGACGATGACCTCGACGCCCGCGCCGAGGCGCTGCTGCGCCGCGTACAGGACGCGGTCCGCGCGATATCCACCGCCCAGATCTGCCGCGACGGCCTGCTCGACGAGCCGACCACCACCGCGGCGCTAGGCGCGCAGCGGTCGGAAATAGCGAACGCCCTGCGTGAGCAGGCCAGGCTCCGGGCCGAACGCTCCGAACTGCCCGAGCCCAGCCCCAACTCGCGCGCGGCGGAGCTACTTGACCAGCATCGGCAGGCAGCCCGGGCGGCCGACAAGTCGATCGCCGCCCGGGTCGCGGCGCTCGAGCGCTACGCGGCCGAGGTTCGCCAGGCCGACGCCGCCTATCGCGCCTGGCAGCAGCACGCGGCCATCACCGAGCTCACCGGCCCCCACCTGGACATGCTCGCCCGCACTGCCGCCGACGAGCACCGCATCGCCGAGCTCAGCGCGATGACCGAGCAGGCCCGAGCCGTGCGCCGGGCACTCAGCGAGGACCCGGACTGATAACGGGCACCTGCGGTGCCGCCGCCGGGCGGCCGCGTTCGGCAACGGGATAAATGTCTACGACTGGATTATTTACCCACGGGCCGGTGAATTCTACGATGAGCAAGGCGCGCATTGGGCTCGCCTAACTCGTAATGTCACTTTCTGGGGATGTGTGGTTTTTATCCTGAATAGCAAGTGTCATCGTGCCCTTTCCCGTGCGACTCGGTCATGTGGGCCATTGAAAGAAATAATTTCCCACCAAGTCGCACGGACCCGACAGAATTCAAACGCAAGCCGTCGCTTGGGCTGTCTATCTGCCGGGAGCACGGCACCACAGTCAAGGGGGACCAGTGTCTTTTTTCGACTATCCGAGTGAACAGCCCACCGCGCGGCCCCAGGCGCGCCTGCTGCCGGCGGCCACCGACGAGGAGTGGGCGGAAGTGCTCAAGCACACCCACTACCACCAGTTCAGTCCCGGCGACGTGGTGGTGACCGACGGCGCCACGGAGCAGTCGCTTTATCTCGTACTTGAAGGCGAGCTGGAGGTGCTGGTTCCGCGTCGGCGCGGCCACCGCCGGATTGCCACCATCGCCGCCGGCAGCGTGATGGGAGAACTGTCGTTCTTCGACGGCGCCGCCCGCTCGGCCATGGTCCGCGCGCTCACGCCCGCGCTGCTAGCCGAGCTCACGCCGGCCGAGTTCGACGCCCTGGCGGCGGCGAACCCCACCTTGGCCAGGCAATTTCTGTTCGACCTGGGCGCGATCCTGGCGCAGCGACTGCGGGAAGCCCACGACGCAGCCGCCGCCGGGGCGAACTGATGGCAGGTGAGCCCATTGTCGAGATCAGGGAGCCAGGGCAGCCCGCCCGCCGGGTGACCCTCGACCGGGCGACCGAAGTCGGCCGGGACTGCGACGGCGAGTTGGTCTCCGACGCGGAGGTGTCCGGACGACACCTACGGCTTGTTCCCACCCCGATCGCGCTTTCTGTGGTCGACCTCGGCAGCGAGAACGGGACCATGCTGAACGGGGAGGCGATCACGGGCCGGGCGGTGCTTGAGCCGGGCGACGTCGTGCGGCTCGGCGACACCGAGATCATCATGATCGGCCGGGTGGGCTCCGATCTCGTCCAGGTATCCGAAGTGCGCACCGCCGCCGCGCGGCCGCCCGCCGCGCGGCCGCCGTCCCCGCCCGCGCCACCGGAGCCGCCGAAGCCCCCGTCGCCGGCGGGCCAGTTGGTGGCACTCACCCTCGGCATCGGGCCGCGTCCCGGGCAGCCGCTGTTCCCCGCGTACACCGAGATGCCGCGACGGATCCCGGTTCCGTTCTGGCACGCGATCAGGATCGGCAGCGTGCTCGCCTACCTGGCGCTCTGCGTCGGCCTGTTCATCGCGCCGTCAGGCGCGCTGTTCGCGTTCTTCAAGGTGGTCGTGCCGCTGCTGCCGATCACCTTCTTCGTCGCGCCAGGGCTGTGGCGCAACATCTGCCCGCTGGCCGCCGCTAACCAGGCACCGCGGGTGCTCGGCTTCAGCCGGGCGCTCACCGCGCCGGACTGGCTGCGCCGGTACGGCGCCATCATCGCGATCACTTTGTTCTTCGGCATCACCGCCGCCCGCATCGCCTTCTTCAACTCCAATGGCGCCGGGCTCGGCGTGCTGCTGCTGCTGACGATCGTCAACGCGTTCGTCGCGGGCGTCTCGTTCAAGGGCAAGAGCGGCTGGTGCAGCAGCCTGTGCCCGCTGCTGCCGCTGCAGCGCGTCTACGGCCAGACGCCGCTCGCCAACGTGCCCAACAGCCACTGCCAGCCGTGCGTGGGCTGCACCAAGAACTGCTACGACTTCCGACCGAGCGTCGCCTACCAGGCGGACCTGCACGACCCGGACCCGGAGTGGACCAGGCCCCGCAAGTTCTTCGTCGCGGCCCTGCCCGGGTACGTCCTCGGCTTCTTCCTGCTGGTCGCCCACCCCGGCTTGGCGCTGCCCGAGGTCTACCTGCGGCTGGCCGCGTTCTTCCTCGGCAGCGTCGGGCTCTTCTACCTGCTCCAGGCGCTGGTCAGGGTGCGGACCGGGGTGCTGGTCACGCTCTTCGGCGCCGTCGCGATCAACCTCTTCTACTGGTACGCCAGCCTGACGGTGGTCTCGTCGGTCGCCACCATCACCGGCGCCGAGCTGCCCTGGCTGCGGTACGTGATCCGGGCAGGGGTGCTGGCCCTGAGCCTGTTCTGGATCGCGCGCACCTTCATCAAGGAACGCCAGTACGAGGAGGACGTCGCCTCCCGGCCCGCGATGCCGGTCATCCAGATCAGCCCCCGCGCCACGCGGGCGGCTAAGCTGGCGGCCGCCGCCGACGCCAAGGGCGCGACCGCCGAAGCCGACGGTGCCAGCGCCGGCACCGAGGTGCAATTCGCCGACAGCGACGCGTCGGCGCGGGCGGAGATCGGCATCAGCCTGCTCGCGCTGGCCGAGCGACAGCGGCTGCCGATCGAGTCCGGCTGCCGAATGGGCGTGTGCGGCGCTGACCCGGTGGCGGTCCTCGACGGCGGCGGCTGCCTGTCGGCCCCCGATGAGGACGAGCTCAACACGCTGCGGCGGCTTGGGTACGCGGACAACACCCGGATGGCGTGCGTCGCGCGGATCCTGTCCGACCAGTCCGGCCCGGTCACCGTGTCGCTGACCCCCGAGACCGGCGACGCATCGCGCAGCAGGCCGTCTGAGTTCGACAAGACCCTGGCCAGCGTGGTGGTGCTCGGCAACGGCATCGCCGGCGTGACCGCGGCCGACTTCGTCCGGCGCGGCCATCCGGAGTGCGAGATCCACGTGGTCGGCAGCGAGCCGCACGTGCTCTACAACCGGATGGGGATCTCCCGCCTGGTCTACGGGCGGTCGGCGATGCAGGGCCTCTACCTGCTGCCCGAGCAGTGGTACGACGACCACCAGGTCATCGCGTGGTTGAACACCGTGGCCCGCCGGATCGACGTGGAGTCCAAGCGCGTGTTCCTCGCCACCGGCGAAACGCTTCCCTACGACCGGCTCATCCTCGCCATGGGCAGCAGCAGCACGCTGCCCCCGGTGGCCGGGTTCGGTCTGCCGGGCAGCTTCGTGCTGCGCAGCGCGGACGACGCCATGCGGGTACGGGCCTACGCGCAGCAGCACGGCTGCCGCGAAGCGGTGGTGGCGGGCGGCGGGCTGCTCGGGCTCGAGGCCGCGCACTCGCTGCTTGAGCTCGGGCTGCGGGTCACCGTTCTCGAGCGGGGCACGCGGCTGCTCTCCAGGCAGGTCGACCAGCGCTGCAGCGACCTGCTCGACGCTTACTTCGCGCGCATCGGCCTGCAGGTGAGCTACGGCGCCGAGTCCGAGGCGCTGGTCGGCGAGGCTCAGGCGCCAGCGGGCGAGAGCCAGGCGGCGGCCGAAGACCGGGTGCGGGCAGTCGCGCTCAGGGACGGCCGGACGCTGCCCTGCGACATCTTCCTAGGGGCGATCGGGATCAGGTCCAATGCCGAGCTGGCGCGGGAGGCGGGCATCGCCGTCAATCGCGGCGTGCTCGTCGATGACCGGATGGCGACCTCGGCGCCGGGCATCTTCGCGGCCGGCGACGTGGCCGAGCACGGCGGGATGACCCTCGGCCTGTGGCCCATCGCCGCCAAGCAGGGTGAGGTGGCGGCGGTCAACGCGCTCGGCGGCGACGCAACCCTCACGGCCGAGGTGCCGGCCACCATCTTGAAGGGCGTCGGCCTCGACCTGTTCTCGATCGGCCGGCCCGAGGCGCAGCCCGGCGACGAGATCATCGTCGACGAGGACGCGAATCCGAGGGCGCCGTCCTACCGGCGGCTGATCGTCGCCGACGGCCTGGCCGCGGGCGCCATTGTGGTCGGCGCCTACCCAGAGATCGTGGCCCTCCTAACGGCCGCCGTGAAGAACGGCAAGCCGATATCGCCCGCGCAAGTCACCGAGTTGCGGCGGGGTAACTGGGAGGCGCTCAAGGACACGAGTCCGGTCTCTCAGCTGTCCGATGCCTAGCCAACTAAATACCATTTCTCTGGTCCAGTTGCATGCAGGACCGGACTAAGCGAATGCGAGATATTAATAACCGTGCGTGTCTATTTCTGCGGGACTCGCGGCTCCACGCCGGTCAGCGGGGGAAGCCGGGCACGCTTCGGCGGCTGCACCTCCTGCGTCGCGCTGTCCTTCGAGGACGAGCCGCCTACCCTGGTGCTTGACGCCGGCACCGGGTTGCAAGAGCTGTCGAGGACCCTGGACGGCGCGCCGTTTCGCGGGTCGGTGCTGCTTGGTCATCTGCACTGGGATCACACCCACGGCATGCCCTTCTTCCGCGCCGGGATGCTGGACGGTCACCGGGTGGACGTCTACCTGCCGGAGCAGGGCTGCGATCCGGAGGAGCTGCTTGCCCGGGCCATGGCCCCGCCCCATTTCCCGATCCGGCCGAAGGAGCTAGGCGGCGGCTGGGATTTCCGCGCTCTCGAACCGGGTGAACACCAGATCGAGGAGTTCTCCGTGCTGGCGGCGGAGATCCCGCACAAGGGCGGCCGGACCTTCGGCTACCGGGTAAGTGACGGTTCCTCGTCCGTCGCCTACCTGTCCGACCACAGCCCGCTTGGGCTCGGCCCCGGGCCGGAAGGCCTAGGGGAGTACCACCCCGCCGCGGTCGCCCTGGCTACCGGGGCCAGCGTGCTCATTCACGATGCCCAGCACACCGCGGCGGAGCTGCCACGGCTCGCCTTCCTCGGGCACTCGGCGGCGGAGTACGCGGTCGGGCTGGCCCGCCACTGCGGGGTCGGCACGCTGGCGCTCTTCCATCACGACCCGGCCCGCACCGACGCCGAGATCGACCAGATCGCGGCCGCCTGCAGCGGGGCGGGGGTCCGCGTCGTCGCCGCCTTCGACGGCATGGTGCTGGAGCTACCGTGACGATATCGGCCCGCGAGCCCGGGCCGACTAGCCACCAAGAGGCGGGCCAGCTGCAGGCCTATGTGCCTGGCGTCCTGGTCGACTGGCTCGCCAGCGAGTCGGCCACCGCCTACCGCGCCCTCGACGGGACGCTCGTGTTCGCCGACATCTCCGGCTTCACCCAGCTGACCGAGCGGCTGGCCCGGGCGGGCAAGGTGGGCGCGGAGGAAATCAGCCAAGTACTTGACACCGTCTTCGTCGCGATGCTCGACGCCGCCTACCGTTACGGGGCCGACCTCATCAAGTGGGCCGGAGACGCGGTCCTGCTGTTCTTCGACGGTGCCGAGCACGCGCCCCGGGCGTGCGCGGCCGTCGGCGAGATGCGCGCGACTCTGCGCCAGGTCGGCAAGGTCCGGGGCACCTCCGCCTCGGCCAGCCTGAAGTTGTCGGCCGGCCTGCACAGCGGCGAGGTGCTGCTGTTCCTGGTGGGCACCGGCCACCAGGAACTCATACTTGCCGGGCCGTCGGCCACCGTTACCGCGCAGCTCCAGCGGGCCGCACCGTCGGGCCAGATCGCGATCAGTCACGCCACCGCCGCCCTGCTCGGTCCCGGCCTGGCCGGCGAGTCCATCGGTCCCGGCCTGCTGCTGCGCGGCGTGCCCCGAGTGGCCACGGGACCTGACCGCGAACGGCCCGATCCGGCCGGTCTCGGCCTAGGCGGCTACCTGCCGGCAGCGATCGCCGAGCAGCTGCGGGCCGGCCAGTCCGACGGTGAGCATCGCCGGGTGGCGGTCGCCTTCGCGCAGTTCACCGGAACCGACGACCTGCTCGCGCAAGGTGGCCCTGAGCAGTTGTCGGCCGCGCTCCAGCACGTTATCGGCGCCGCCCAGGATGCGGCGCAGGCCAATGACGTGACGTTCCTGGAAACCGACATCTGCCCCGGCGGTGGCAACATCATGCTGGTGGCCGGTGCTCCGCGCAGCGCCGGCCGGGATGAGGAACGGCTGCTCGCCACGGTGCGTGCCATCCTCGACCAGCCGGGCGCACTCACGGTGCGGGCCGGGGTGAACGCCGGCCGGGTGTTCGCCGGTCACCTCGGGCCGTCCTACCGCCGCGCCTACTCGGTCAAGGGGGATGCCGTTAACCTGGCCGCGCGGCTGACCACACAGGCCGCCCCCGGTGAACTGCTGGCCACGGCGGCGGCGCTTGACCGTTCGGAGCAGGCGTACCAGACCACCCCGGTGCCGCCGTTCCGTGTCAAGGGCAAGGCGGCGCCGGTGCAGGCCTTCCGAGTGGCCGGGCGGGCTGGGCGCACGATCGCCGAGACCGACGGAGAGCTCGTGGGCAGGGACGCCGAGGTGGCCGCGCTGCGCGACGCGCTCGGCTCGCTGCAGCGCGGCCACGGGGGCGTCATCGAGCTGTCCGGAGAGCCCGGCATCGGCAAGTCGCGGCTGCTTGGCGAGCTGCTGACGATGGCCGGGGCGATGCGATCGATCGTGGTCAGGTGCGACCCCTACGGCAGCAGCACCCCTTATGCGGTCGCCGGGACGCTGCTGCGCGACCTGCTCGGCCAGTCAGGCGAAGCCACGCCGGGAACTGTCGTTACGGCGCTCGAGACGGCGGTACGCACCCGTGCACCGCAGTTGCTGCGCTGGCTGCCGCTGCTTGCCACGGTCGTCGGCGTCGACCTGCCGCTCACCGTGGAGGTCGCACAGCTCGACCCGGAATTCCGCCGGCCGAGGCTGGAGGAGGCCGTCACCGAGTTGCTGCGGCTGCTGCTCAGCGGCCCGGCGGTGCTGCTGGCCATCGAAGACGCTCAGTTCGCGGACGAGCCCTCCGCCAGCCTGCTGGCCCGGCTGCTGCACGAGACCGCCGAGCGGGCCTGGCTGATCGTGGTGGTCGCGGTGGATCCAGCCCGATCGGCGTTCCGCGTGCCCGAGGATGCCGAGGCACTGCGGCTGGCGCTGGGGCCGCTGCCGGACGAGGCGGCGCGGGCGCTGCTGCTCGGCGCCACCGAGCAGGCGCCGCTGCCGCCGCACCAACTGGCCGCGATCGGCCGCCGTGGCGCGGGCAACCCTATGTTCCTGCGTGAGCTGGTCGCGATGAGCGCCCTCGACCGCGACCTGGAGGTGCTACCAGAGTCGGTTGAGGGCGTCATCGCGGTCGAGATCGACCGGCTCGCCCCGGCCGACCGGTCCACGCTCCGCGCCGCTGCGGTGGTCGGAACATCATTCGAGCCCGGCCTGCTCACGGGCGTGCTCGGCGGTTCGCTTGACCGGGGCGTGCTGACCCGGCTACGGGCCTTCCTCGTCCCGGAGGCGGCCGGGACCTATCGGTTCCGGCACGCGCTGGTCCGTGACGCGGCCTACGAGGGACTGCCGTTCGCGCGGCGTCGGCAACTGCACGGCCGGCTGGCCGAGACGGTGGAACGGCGGGCGGGCGACAAGGCGGCGGCCGAGGCGGCCGCGCTGTCGCTGCACTTCTTCCATGCCCAGCGCTACCTGCCGGCCGCCTACTACGCGCGCATCGCCGGCGAGCAGGCCGCCGCCGCCTACGCCAACCCGGAGGCGGCCGGGTTCCTCACCCGCGCGCTTGAGGCCGTCAAGCGCTGCCCGCAGCGGGTCGTCGAGGATGAGGCCAGAATCGCCGAAGCGCTCGGGGATATCAGGTACCGTCTCGGCGAGTTCTCCGCCGCGACACGGTCGTTCGCCGAGGCCCGCGCGGCCTCCCCGCACGACATGGTCGCGGTCGCCCGACTCTGCGAGAAAACCGCCCTGGCCGTGGCCAGGACCAGCGGCGCGTCGGCCGCCCTGCGGTGGACCTCGCGCGGCCGCCGGGCACTGGCCGGACTGACCGGCCCCGACGCCGACCGGCAGGAGGCACTGCTGCTGGTGGCACGCGCGCTGCTCCGGTACCGTCAAGGTCGGTACGCCGAGGCGGCAAGGGTGTGCTCTGAGGCGGTCGCGCTGGCGGAGAGTTGCGGTGCCCGCGACGTGCTGGCCCGAGCCCTGTATGTGCGCGACGTCGCGGACGTTGCCCGAGGTCAGTACTTGGGCGAGCGCTGGGCCGAGCAGGCGCTTGCGATCTGGCGCGACCTCGGTAACCTTTCGTGGCAAGCGCGAGCGCTCAATGTGCTTGGTGCCCGTACCTACTTCGAGGGGCGCTGGGACGACGCGCTGAGTTACTACCGGCAGGCGGCCGATGTCCACGAACGGACCGGCGACCAGTGGAATGCGGCGATCGCGGCAGGCAACGTCGGAGAAATCCTGTCCAACCAGGGCCGTTACCCCGAAGCGGAGCAGGCGCTGCGACCTGCAGAACGGGTTCTGCGGGCTTCGGGGGCGCTAGCCGAGACGGCCTTCGTCAGCAGTGTGCTAGGCCGGGCCGCCGCCCGCGCCGGGCAGCCGCTGTCCGCTCTGCGCCTGCTGGAGGAGGCTCGGGCCAGCTTCCTTGAAGCGGGAGAGCCGGACGAGGTGGCGGCCACCGAGGTGGGCATCGCGGAGGCGCTGGTCTACGCCGACCGAGCCGACGAGGCCCTGGCCCGGACGGAGGAGATGGCCGCCAGCGCGCTCGCGCGTCCGGGCCAGCCGAACGCCAGCGCGCTCGCCCGGGTGCGCGGTTACGCGCTCGCCCGGCTTGGGCTGATCCCGCAGGCGCGGCAGGCCCTCACCGCAAGCCTGGACGCGGCCCGCAGGAGGGGCGATGCCTACGACGAGGCGCTCGCCGCGGACGGGGTGATCCGGCTGGCCGAGACCGGCGGGCAGGCTCCAGATCCGGACCTGCCCGCCTGCCGCGATGAGCTGTTCAGCCGGCTCGGCCTGGTGGCGGTCCCGACGCCCAGCGCGAGCCTCGGACCCCGCGCACAGTAGCTCCGGCGCTCGATAGCTCCGGCGCTCGATAGCTCCGGCGCTCAGTAGCTAATGCGCGGATCGCCCGGCGGCGCGTCGATCGTGGTGACGACGGGGCCGTGGCACTTCTTCTGGATCTGCCGCTTGATGCAGGGCGACGGGCCGTGCGCCCAGCAGTACGGGAGCAGCCCCTCGTACTCGTTGTTAGCTGCGTTGAACCCTGAGGCTTGGTTGCTCGCGGTGATGAACGGTGTGGGCGACCCCCAGCAGATGCTGAACGGACCAGACCCGGCCGGCGGCTGGTCCAACGTCAGCGTGATGACCTTGGCCCTGTTCGTGACCGAGAAGCTGAGCACCCCGCCGTGCACCGAGCACGATAGCGAGGGAAAACCGCCGCCCGTCGCGGTGAGCATGTCGCTGGTATGCGCCTTGGCGGCGGTCACCGAGCCTGAGGTACCCGCGGAGCTGACCGTCTCGCTCCGGCAGGACTTACCGGAGTGGCAGCTCACCAGCTGGGTCACGATGTTGAACGGCGTCGAGGCGGAGCTTGTCGTGTTGCCGGGGCTCGACGCCTGCAGCTCGAACCCGAAGCCGACGGCGCTGAACGTCAGGCCGCTGAAGGTGGCCACGCCCTGATCGGCGTTGACCGTGCTGTCCGCAGGCGCCGGCGCGCCGATCGGGTTGGCCGCATAGCTGAGTGTCACCGGCCCGTTGTAGCCTTGGTCGACCGTCCCGTTCGATTGCTCGACCTCAACCACCACCGCTGGCGTCATCACCGTGTTGACCTGCGTCGTCGTCGGCTGCACGGTGAACACGAGGGTGGGGCAGGTCCAGGCCAGGGCGGCCGAGGCCGGCAGCATCAGCCCGGCGACCACCAGTGCCATGGGTACGGCTAGCAGCAGCGCCAGACGCTGTGACCACTTCATCTAAGTTGTCGTTCCTTCCCGCCCAGACGATGATCGGCGCCGCGCCACGGTAAATTCTGCGTGCCGCCGCAAACCGGTGCCAGTGAAGTTAATCAGATGGATGGGGAGAGATCGAGTTGCGGCGTCGGCTGAACGGCTAAGAAACGCCATCCCCCGCATTTCAACATTTCGACAAGGCATCAGAATTCGTCATTATCAAACTTGCTAATACCACGCCACACCTGGCATTGGATAGATCTAGTCCAGCTCGAAGTGTCCACGTAGAGTCCTTTATAAGGGCGGGCATTAGGGCGGTCATTCCCGGGGCGGAGAGCTGATTGATGATCGGCGATGCGGCGGTGCCCGGCGAATCCGCGCCCCTGCGGCAACCGCCTCGGCTGCTTGGTGTGTTCGCTCACCCCGACGACGAGACGTTCTGCGCGGGCGGGACGTTCGCCCGTTACGCCAACGGCGGCGCCGAGATCATGGTGGTATCCGCGACCAGGGGCCAGGCGGGCCAGATCCGGGACGCATCCGTCGGCACCCGGCGCACGATCGCGGCGATCCGCGAGCGGGAGCTGCGCCTGGCCTGCGAACGGTTGGGCGTGGCGCACGTGCGGTGCTGGGACCATCTCGACGGCGCTCTCGCCGAGGCTGATTTTCCCGGCCTGGTCGGGCAGGTGATCGCCCTCATCCGCGAGTTCCGGCCCCAGGTGGTAGTCAGTTTCGGGCCCGACGGCGGCTACGGGCACCCCGACCACATCACGATCAGCGCGGCCACCACGCAGGCCTGCCTTCTAGCTGGAGACGCCGATAGCTATCCCGGCCAGCTGGCCGCGGGGCTGGCCCCGCATCAGCCGGACCGGCTTTACCACAGCTATTTCCCCTCGCACGACGTGCTGCTGCTTGACCGGCTGGCCGCCTGGCTGATCACCCGGCCCGACCGCTTCACCGGAACGCTGGAGTTCGCGCATTCGCTGCTGCTGATGGCGGAGGAAGCCGGAACGATGGGGTTCGTCCGTGACCATGCCCACGTGCACTGGTACCCGCCGGGGTGCTACGTGATCGAGCAGGGCGAGGCGGCGACGGAGTTGTTCATGATCCTGTCCGGGCACGCCGAGGCCTGGCAGGAGGCGGCCGACGGGACCCGCCGTTTCCTTCGGCGGATGGGGCCGGGGGAGTTCTTCGGCGAGCTGGGCGTGGCCGACAGCAAGCCGCGCAGCGCCGACGTGGTCGCCGCCGAGGGGCTGACCTGCCTGGTGCTCTCGCCGGGGGCGCCGACGCTGTTCGCGGGGCGGGGCGAGGGAGCGCACCTGACCAGCCCGGCCGATGCCGCCACTACCGCCAGCGCCAGTTTCGCCCAGCAGGTCGGCGCTGACGTGGCGACGGCCCGGCTAGACGTGACCGACTTCGTCGACGCGAAAGTCGATGCGCTCAGCGCCTACCGCAGCCAGTTTCCGCTGAAAAGGGAGATGTACCCGGATTTCCTGCTCACCGAGCTTTTCGGCCAGGAGTACTTCGTCCAAGTTTTTCCACCTCATCGAGCAGAGACCGAGCTGCTGTGAACTCACACCAAACGGCACCGACAACGGAAAAGGCACCGACAACCGCAATGACAACGGCGCTGGCCGCATTCCGCCGGGCCTACCCGGATTTCGATGCAACCGCCACCCTTGACGAACTGCGCGCAAGAGAATACGGCCGTCTGGACGCGCTCGGCCACACCTACCTGGACTACACCGGCGGCGGTCTGTACGCCACCTCCCAGCTACGCGATCACCAGGCGCTGCTGGCCGACTCCCTGCTCGGCAACCCGCATTCGGAAAACGTGCCCTCGCGGCTGATGACCGATCTCATCGAGGCGACCAGGGTGCGCATCCTGGAGTTCTTCCACGCCGCGCCGGAAGAGTACGAAGTGATCTTCACCCCCAATGCGACGGGGGCGCTCCGTCTCGTCGGCGAGGCCTATCCATTCGGGCCGGGCGACAATTACCTGCTGACGTTCGACAACCACAACTCAGTCAACGGGATCCGCGAGTTCGCCCGGGCGAAGGGCGCCCGGATCAGCTACATCGGGGTGACTCCGCAGGAGATGCGTGTCCAGCGCGACTCGCTGGACAGGCAGTTCACTCCGGCCACGTCGGGGGGCCATCGACTGGTCGCCCGGCTGGTCGATGGCCTGCGCGGGGTCAGGAAAGGCGGGCACAATCTTTTCGCCTACCCGGCCCAGTCCAACTTCTCCGGTGTGCAGCATCCGCTCGAGTGGATAGCCCAGGCGCAGGCAGCAGGCTGGGACGTGCTGTTGGACGCCGCGGCCTACGTGCCCACCAACCAGCTGGATCTGTCACGCTGGCACCCGGATTTCGTATCGCTGTCGTTCTACAAAATCTTCGGCTACCCGACCGGGGTCGGCGCTCTGCTCGCACGGCACCAGGCGCTGGCCAAACTGAGCCGGCCCTGGTATGCCGGCGGCAACATCACCTTCTCGGCCGTGCAGGGGGCGGACAAACCCGGCGGTGGCTTCTACCGGACCCCGGGTGCGGCCGGGTTCGAGGACGGGACGCCTAACTACCTGAGCATCCCGGCGGTCGACATCGGCCTGCGCCACATCACCGAGATCGGCATCGACACCATCCACACCCGGGTAATGTCCCTGACCGGCTGGTTGCTGACAGCCCTGACCGAGCTGAGGCACAGCAACGGCGAGCCGATGGTCCGCGTCTACGGCCCCGTCGGCACCGAGATGCGGGGCGCCACCGTCACCGTGAACTTCTTCGATCCGGTCGGCGCCCTGATCGATTCCCAACTGGTCGAGCAGCACGCGAACGCGGCTGGCATCTCGCTGCGGGCCGGCTGTCATTGCAACCCGGGCGCGCGCGAGATCGCCCTCGATTACTCCGAGGCCGACATGACCGCGACCTTCCGGGATAAGGATCAGCTCAGCTATGCGCAGTTCATCCAGGTCATTAGCGGCAAGACCACCGGCGCGGCGCGCGCGTCGCTTGGATTGGCCAGCACGTTCGCCGACGTGTACCGGTTCTGGGAGTTCGCCGGCGGCTACCGCGATGTCATGCTGGCCGACGTGGCAACGGTCGGCTGACGCGATGTGGGGGAACCCCTAGCCGCCGAACGTTCGCGCGGTCGCCGTCACCGCGAGCCGGTCGTCGCGCCCGGCGTCGCGCACCTGCACCCGGCCAACCCCGGCGCAGATCGTCGCGGTCGCGACGGCCGGCCCCACCCGGGCCGGCTGCAGATAGCGCAGCCCAAGCGCGCTCAGCGTCCGGCCGGGCACCAGCGAGAGCACGGACTCCTCGGCCACCAGCGCCAGAAGTCCGCCATGGATCGTGCCGACGCCGTTCAGCCCGTCCTCGGTCCGGGGGAGCACCGCCATGCCCGGCTGCTGGCGCTTGCAGCCCGCCCGGTCCGCCAGCGGCAGCCCCAGCGTCGGCTCGCGCGGCGGCCGGTCGGCGCGGCTGCGCGGCGGGAGCGTGATGCTCGCGTCCGGTGCCGCCATGAACGATGATCCGCTGAACCCGAAAATCTCGCCCCGAGAGTCCAGGAACTCGACCTCGATCACGGTGACCGACCGCCCGGTCTTGGCGATCCGCCCGACCGCCTGCAGCCGTCCGGCGGCCGGTGCCGGTCGGTACAGCTGGACGTCAAGCTCCAGCGTGACCGGCACCCGGGGGGCGATGGCCTGCATGGTCAGCGTCCCGCCGAGCATGTCCGCCCAGCACGCCAGGATCGAAGTCCGCAGCTGGTCGGTGCCTGGCACGTGCATGTGGGGGGAGAGCGCGCCGGTGCTGAGCAGCTCGCCGTCGACCACGCGGGAGGTGATGCCGAGCTCGGACAGCAGGTGATGGCGGAGTTCGGCCACTATCCGGCCCGGCCAGTCCGGCTGGACTGGATCGCCCGCCGCGCCTGCTCTGACGACACGGTCACGATGCTGTCGTCGAACCGCTCGAGCACCAGCGCCTGGGTCGCCGCCAGATGGGCGCGGGCGACCCGCTCGGCCTCGTCGGCGTGGCCGGCCGCGATCTCCTCGGCGATCCGCGTGTGCACGCTCACCGCATGCGTCGCCTCGGCCGCAGAAGGGTACTCGCCGCGCCTGGTCATGGCCTCGGCCCACGCCTGCTCCTGCGCGGACCAGAGGGCGACGAGGCTGCCGACCACGTGGCGGATGGTCACATTGGGGGTGAACGCCACCAGCAGGTCGTGGAACTCGCGGGCGGCCCTGGTGAACGCCACCCCGTCCCCGGCCAGCGCAGCCGACTCCGCGATGTTGGCGGCCAGCAGCCCGACCAGTTCCGTGCGGTCCACGATCCGGGCGCACTCGGCCGGGCAGAGCGGCTCGAGCAGCCGCAGCCCGGCGGCCAGGTCGCCCAGCGGTACCCGGCGGGCCTGCAGCGCGAGCCCCAGGTGATAGGCGGCCGAGGACTCGTCGGGGCGGTGCACCTCGGCGCCGCCGACGTTGCCGCGCCGGACCGTGACCAGGCCCTCGGTCTCCAGGATGCGGATGGCCTCCCGGACCGAGGGATAGCTGACGCCGAACTCGCCCACCAGTTGGTCCTGCGTCGGTAGCCGGTAGTCGTCGGTTCCGTCACCGGACAGGATGCGGGCGCGAAGCTCGGCCGCGACCGTCTCGGCGATGCGATGCTGGGGGACTCGATCCCGGCGGACAGTGCTACTCACGCGGCCGCGCTTGGGTTACTGGCACAGGTCACAAGGGTAATCCTAACGGCCGAAGTTGCATCATGACTAACCTAGCAATCCTTATAAGGATTGTCCTACTATGGCCGGGTGGACTTCAGCATGGGTAAAGCGGTCGCCGAGCTCCGTAGCGAGCTCCGCAGGCTCGTCGCCGAGCACGTCCCACCGGATTTCCTCGGCGCGTTCACCGACGATCCGGCGGACCTGGAGACGGCGCAGCGGTTCTGCCGGCTGCTGGCCGAGCACGGGCTGCTCTGCCTGGCCTGGCCGGAGGAGTTCGGCGGCCGCGGCGCGTCGGCCTGGGAGCAGACCGCGGTCCGCGAGGAGATGTGGGCGCACCACGAGCCGCGCGGCGCGCAGTACATGGGCGTCAACTGGGTTGGACCCACGATCATGCGGCACGGCTCGCCCGAGCAGCAGCGCAAGCACCTGCCGCCGATCGCGGCGGGCGAGGTGATCTGGTGCCAGGGGTTCAGCGAGCCCGACTCGGGCTCCGACCTGGCCTCGCTGCGCACCGCGGCCCAGCCCGACGGTGACGGCTGGCTGGTCAACGGCCAGAAGATCTGGACCTCCTACGCGCTGATGGCGCAGTGGTGCTTCCTGCTCGCCCGGACCTCGCGCGGCGAGAAGAAGCAGCAGGGCCTGACCATCTTCCTGGTGCCGATGTCCGCCCCCGGCATCGAGGTCCGGCCGATCCGCTGCCTGATGGGGCCGCACCACCTCAACGAGGTCTTCTTCACCGATGTCCGGGTGACCGAGGCCGACGTGCTTGGCGAGGTAGGGCAGGGCTGGTCGGTGGTTCAGGAGGTGCTGTCGTTCGAACGGGTGGGCATCGCCCGCTACGCCCGCTGCGAGCGGCTGCTGCTGGCGGCGCCGGCCGTGCTCGGCGACGAGTGGGAGACGCTCCCGGCCGAGCTGCGCGGCCGGTGGGCGCGGATGCTCACGCACTGCCGCCGGGCACGGCTGCTCGCCTACCGGGTGATCGCCCTGCAGAGCGAGGGCCAGGTGCGGCCGGGCGATGCCGCCGCCTACCGGATCGCGGTGACCAGGCTCGACCAGGAGAGCGCGGAGGTGCTGATGGAGATCGCCGGGCTGGCCTCGCTGGCCGGCGCCGACGGTGCCTGGCTGCGGGGCGAGGTCGAGGACCACTGGCGCTACTCGCAGGCTTCCACGGTGGCCTCGGGCTCCATCGAGATGCAGCGGATCCTGCTCTCACGCGCCCTGCTGAAGGCGTCATGAACGTCGAGCTGAGCGCCGAGGCGCTCGAATTCGGTCGGCAGGGGTCCCGCGCGATCGAAGCTGCCGGCGGCGACACCCTAATTCAGGATTCTGAACGGTCCCGTGCTTCGAGCGACAGCCGCATTGCCCCCGTCCTAGCCGACCTGGGGGCGTGGGAACTCGATCCCCGAGGCGACGCCGATGACCTGGAGGCGGCCGCGGCGCTGTGCCGGTCAGTCGGCTACTGGGCCGCGCCGTACCCGGTCGCCGAGCGGCTCGCCCGCCCCGCCGACCTGGACGTCGACGGCCTCGTGGTGGTGGCGGGCCCGGCCCCGGCCGCCGCGATCAGCGGCATCGACCTGCGCTGGGCGGCGGTGACCCTGGACGGCGCCCGCGCCACCGCGCTCGCGCGAGCCCCGCTCGGCCCGCCGCGGACGACGGCGTTCGTCGCCCCGCTCGACCTCGTCCATCTCGACCACGACGGCGCCGGCGACCTCGCGCTTGCACTGGTCCTACCGTGCTGGACGCTGCTCGGGATGCTCGACCGCGCCATCGACCTGACCAGGAACTACGTCCGCGAGCGGCAGCAGTTCGGTCAGCCGCTGGCCGCCTTCCAGTCGGTCCAGTTCCAGCTCACCGACGCCGTGGTGGAACGCGACGGCGTCGAGATGCTCGCCAAGTACGCGCTCTGGTCCATCCAGGCGGGGCTGCCGGAGGCGGCCGACGACGCGCTCGCGCTGCGGATGGCGGCCATCGAGGCGGCCGAGGTCACCTTCCGCGTCGCGCACCAGCTGCACGGCGCGATCGGGTTCTGCGATGAGATGGTCGTGTCCTGGCTGTCGCGGTACAGTCAGCCGCTGCGGCGGCTGCCGCTCGGCCTGTCGGCGACGCGCGACGCGCTGACCAGCCGACTCGGGCGGCAGGGACTGACGGGGGTGTTCCGTGGCTGAATCCGACCAGTGCCATTCCGACCAGCGCCATGCCGGTCCGCGCCACCATTCCGGCCGGGAATATGACCTGCCGGACGAGCTGACGGTCGAGAGCGACGGCCCGGTCCGCACCGTCGTGTTCAACCGGCCCGCCGAGCTGAACGCGATCAACCAGAACCTGCACCGGGCGCTGGCGGAAGTCTGGCGGCAGCTCGCGGCCGACCTCGAGGCCAAGGTGGTGATCCTCACCGGCGCCGGACGGGCGTTCAGCGCCGGCGGCGACCTCGACTGGATAATGTCGTTCCTCGAAGACCGGGCGGCCGGCGACGAGTCGCTGCGCGAGGGCGCCCAGATCATCGAGGAGGTGCTGCGCTTCCCGCTGCCGGTGATCGCCGCCGTCAACGGGCCGGCCGTGGGCCTCGGCTGCAGCCTGGCAACGCTGTGCGACATCGTGCTCATCTCCGAGAAGGCGTTCCTGGCCGACCCGCACGTCTCCGTCGGCCTGGTGGCGGGGGACGGCGGGGCCGCGTTCTGGCCGCTGCTCACCCCGATCCTGCGCTCCCGCGAGTACCTCTACACCGGCGACCGCATCCCGGCCGCGACCGCCGTCGAGCTCGGCCTCGCCAGCCGAGTAGTGGCCGCCGATGACCTGCTGCCGTCGGCCCGGGCGCTCGCGCACCGGCTGGCCGCCCAGCCGACGGAGGCGCTGCGCGGCACCAAGCGGGTGGCCAACCTGTACCTGTCACAGGCGCTGAGCGGCGCCATGCAGGCCGGCTTCGCCGCCGAGGGCCTCACCATGCGCTCCGCCGAACACCGAGACCGCCTCCTCGCGCTGCGGAAGGGGACCAGCTGATGCCCCCTTGCGCCGGCCTCTTCGGCCTCGCTTCCCATCAGTTCGGACTAGACCACGTCACTTCCCATCAGTTCGGACGCCATATTTCCGGCAAATCGGACGCAAAAGTGACCCGAACCGATGGGAAGCCGGAGCAGTGCTCCGAAGTGATGGGAAGCCGGAATCCGACATGACCGCCGACCTTGACGAGTTCCGTGCCAGCGTGCGCGACTGGTGCCGTACGCATGTCCCGGCCGATTGGCGGACGGCGCAGACGGGCGTGAGCGAGGCCGAGTTCGCCGCCTTCCAGCAGTGGTGGTTCGCCGAGCTGCGCGCCGCCGGGTACGCGGTGCCGCACTGGCCCAGTGAGTGGGGCGGCGGCCTGTCGGCCGCCGAGCAGGTGGTGCTGTACTCCGAGCTCGCGGTGGCCGACGCGCCCCGGCTGGTGCTCGCCTTCGTCTCGATTCACCACGCGGCCGCCACCCTGCTCGCGGCCGGCACCGACGAGCAGCGCCGCCGCCATCTGCCGGCCATCCTCGACGGTGAGATCTGGGTGCAGGGCTTCTCCGAGCCGGAGGCAGGCTCCGACCTCGCGTCGCTGCGCACGACCGCCCGCCGCGACGGCGACCGCTACGTCGTCAACGGGCAGAAGCTGTGGGCGAGCGGTGCGATGCACGCCGACTGGTGCCTGCTGCTAGCGCGGACCGACCCGACCGCGCAGAAGCGGCGCGGTATTTCCTACTTCCTGATGGACATGCGGTCGCCCGGCCTCGACGTCCGGCCGATCAGGAACGCCGTCGGCGAGTCGCACTTCTGCGAGATCTTCCTCAACGACGTGGTCATCCCGGCCGCGAACCTGGTCGGGCCGGAGAACGCCGGCTGGCAGGTCGCGCAGCAGACGCTGGGCGCCGAGCGCGGCATGACCATGGTCGAGCTGGCGGAACGCCTCGGCAACGCGGGCTTCCGCTGGCTGGTCGAGGCGTGCACCAGGCAGGGAACCGTCGGCGACTCGCTGGTGGCCGACCGGCTGGCCGCCTTCGAGACCGAGATCACCGGCCTGCGGGCACTCTGCCGTGGGTTGGTCGACCGGCACGAGGCCGGCACGGCGGGTCCGGCCGACGCCTCGATCGTGAAGCTCTACTACAGCGAGCTGCTGCAGCGGATGACGGACTTCGGCGTCGAGATCGCCGGGCTGCCCGCGCAGGCCGAGCTGACCAAGCCCGCCTCAAGCGGCTGGGAGTCGGGTGCCTGGATGCTGGACTTCATCGGCTCCTGGGAGTGGACGATTCCCGGCGGCACCAGCGAGATCCAGCGCACCATCATCGCCGAGCGCGGCCTCGGCCTGCCCCGGGCGCCAGCCGCGTGACCGAAGAGATGACCGCCGCGACCGCGACCGTCGGCGCCGACGATGAGCTAGCCGAGATCCGCGCCGAGCTGCGCGCGGTATCGCGTGACCTACTCGGCAAGGTGAACCCGGGTACCGCCGTCGGCTGGCGGCAGCTGGCCGACGCCGACTGGCTCGGACTCGAGGTCCCCGCTGCACTCAACGGCGCGGGTGTCACGTTCGCCGAGGTCGCGGTGATCCTGCAAGAGCTTGGCCGCGCCGCCGCCGCCGGCCCCTACCTGGGGGCGATCGCCCTCGGCGTCGGCACCCTGCGCGAACTCGCGCCAAGCCCCGGCCGGGATCAACTGCTCAAGCAGGCGGCCAGCGGCCAGACGCTCACCGTGCCGGTGCTCACGGACGGCGCCGACGCACCTTGGTACGGCAGTGGCGGTAGTAGCGCGAGTTCCGGCGTCCCATTCCGGCTGGAACGCACGTCGGACGGCCTCCGGCTGCACGGCCACGCGTCCTTCGCCCCCGATGCGGCCGAGGCGGGCCGGCTCCTGCTGCTAGCCACCGCCCTACCGGGTAGCGCCCCCCCACCCGACAGCGGCGCATCGCAAGACACTGGAGCCCGGCAAGGTGACGGTGCCCCGGCCGACGGCGCAACGCCCGTGATCGTCGACGTCGACCCAAGCGCAAACGGGCTAGCCGTGTCGGCGCAGCCGGTGCTCGACGCGACCCGTCGGCTCGCCCTCGTCACCGCGGACGGAGTCCAAGTGGACGAGGCGTCGGTTCACCGGTTTGACGCCGATCCCACCGCCGCCATCGGCCGGCTGCTCGACCGGGCCGCCGTCGCGATCGCCTGCGACAGCCTCGGCCTGAGCGAGGCGATGCTGGACGCGACCGTCGCCTACGCCGGGGTGCGGCAGCAGTTCGGCCGTCCGATCGGTTCCTTCCAGGCGGTCAAGCACGCCTGCGCCGACATGCTGGTCCAGATCTCCGTCGCCAGGGGACTCGTCGACGCGGCCACGCAAGCGGTCGCGGCAGGCACCCCCGACGCCAGCGTCGCCGCGTCGATGGCGAAGTCGTATGCCTGCGCCGCGGCGGTCGAGGTGGCGGGCAAGGCCATGCAACTGCACGGCGGCATCGGCTACACCTGGGAGAGCGGCATCCACGTATACCTCAAGCGAGCAGCGCTGAACCGCTCGCTGTTCGGCTCCCCGACCGCGCACCGCAAACGCCTGGCGGCACGGTATAACCAGACAGATGGCTGGCGATCCTCGACGATTCCGGCGTAGGGGGGCGGCGGCTGCCTCATAGCTGAGGTGGAGGTCCGACAGCTCAACGAGCTGGCGGCCAGTGTCGGCTAGCAACGCTGCACGGCTGCATCGGCTACCCGACGCCGTCGTGACTGTTAACTCGCCAGATGGCTCAGCCGAGATCGCGCTCAGGGAGGCCGCGTCCGTGGATATCGACGACATAGCGCGCTTGGCCGAGGCCCTGACGGGTGTGCGCCGCACTGCGTCGGAGGGCCTGGCGCAATGGCGGTACCACGGCAGGCTGGTGGCCCGACAGCAGGACGACGCGCATCTGGTGATCCGGGCCGATTTCGATTATCGCGACTCGATAGTGCGGCAGTTTCCCGGGACCTTCAGCGTCCCAACCCGGTACGTTAAGCACATGATGGTCGTCGCTGACCTCGCGCAGGGCGATCGCGGCGCAATTGAGGATGCGCTCGAAGCGGCATGGGACCTTCAGCGCCGCGCCGACTGAGCTGAAGGCACCCGGGCAGGCGATGGCGGTAAACGTGAATGCCCCACCTCCGGCCAGCCCCCGGCTCCCGCTGGGGTCCGGCGTCCGTCTGAGGGCCTTTTGTGTACGCTGATGACTAGGGCAAACATCGACGAAACGGACGGCCGGGTGTAACAAAAAGGCCCCAAGGCGCGACGCCACACCAAGACGAGCCCGTTCCGGCCACAGTGCGCGTTCAAGCAGCATAGGCCTGCCCCCCTTGGCCTTCTCCCGTCCGGGCAGGTCGGCCGCCAAGCCCGGAATGCCCCGTTCGCCCCGCCCCTGCCGGCCCGGCCCCCTCGGCGCTGTGGCCCGCAACGCTAAACACCTACTGGCGCGATGGCCCTCAGCGACGATAGGTCCGGCGCTACGGGCCACCGCGCCAGGTGCCTTCCAGCGCTGTGGGCCACAGTGCCCAACTCGCGGGTAAGGGGCGACCGTAATCAGCCGCGGGCAAAACAAGTCAGTGCGAATGGCTGCCGTTCGCCGTCGCCAGGGGACTCGGTCCCGTGACACGCTACGACGCGACCGCCGCGCCAGCCGAGGCGCAACCCAACCTCACAACCGGCCTAGTAAAGGGGTGGTCAGGAAACGCTGATCGCGCGCTCGGGGCAGTTGGCCGCGGCCTTGGCCGCCTCGGCCTCGAACTCGGCCGGAACGTCCCCGGCCAGCGCAACCGCGTTCCCCACCTCGTCCAGCGAGAACACCTCCGGGCAGATCTCCCAGCAACGGGCATGGCCCTGGCAGCGGTCCTGATCCACGGTGACCTTCATGAGTCACTACCTTCCGTTCAAAATAAGCTGAATTGAGGTATTTTTCGCAACGGGCCGACCGCGCGACAAATCATTTCAGAAGGTACGGGAGAGCGCCCAGGGGCCGTCCGGCAGCGGCCGGCCGAGCAGCTCCATGCTGTAAACGATGCGGCCGGTCACGGTGCCCGGCGCGGCGGTGCACAGCAGCAGCGCCGCGTCCGCCATCGCGCCGTCGGGCTCGACCGAGGCCGTGTCAGGCGTGTAGTCGGAGACCACGGCCACGCCCGGCGTCAGCACCAGGCCGGACGTGCCGAGCGCGTTGACGCTCACGCCGGTGCCGTGCAGTTCGGCCGCCAGGCCGGTGGAGAGCCGGTCGAGCGCGGCCTTGCCCATCCCGTACGGCACGCAGCCGTCGCTGGCCCAGTCCGGGTACGGCGGGCCGATCGGATGCCGGGCCTGCTTGGAGGTGATGTTCACGATCCAGCCGCGGCCGCGCTCCAGCATGCCGGGCACCGCGAGCTGGCAGAGCCGGAACGGGGCGTGCACCATCATCGCGAACATGACCGCGTAGTGACTCGGCCGGACGGTCAGCGCCGGGCCGTAGAAGTTCGCGCCGGCGTTGTTCACCAGGGTGTCGACCGGGCCGAGTACCGCCTCCGCCCGGGCGATGATCGTCTCCACGTCGGTCGGCACGGTGAGGTCGGCCGCGATCGCCGCCGCCGACCCGCCGTTGCTCCTGATCCGGTCCACGACCTCTTCCAGCGAGCCGGGAAGGCGGGAGGTGCCCGCGGCCTGGGTCCGCGCCACCAGCGCGACGGCGGCGCCCTCGGCCGCGAACCGCTCGGCGATGCGCTGCCCGATGCCCCGGCTCGCGCCGGTGACGATCGCTACCCGGCCATCCATCGATCCCAAGTGCACTCCCGGACAGACTCGGCCGAGCGCGAACCGCTCCAGCCCCGCCCATCGTAGCAAAGTGAGTGCACACTTTTATATACGGCCCTTTGTATACGACGAGGGCCTTATCTACGACAAGGGCCGGAAGACGGCGCCGTCAGCAGGCGGTGATGCCGTTCGCGACGAAGTCCCAGATCTCATCCGCGCTGACCGGCCGCCCCCCGTCCCCGCCGCCCCCGAGCTTGGTCGAGCCGCTGGTCTGGGCGGTGAACATGACCGTCTCCATGGTGAGCGCGGCGGTTCGGCGCGGATCGGAGCCTGGCCGGAGCTTGCCCGCCGCGACGCCGCCGGTCACCAGCGCGGTGAGCAGCTCAAGCAGCGGTGCGTGCGCCCGGCGGACCTCGATCGGGTGGCTGAGCAGCAGTTGGGGCGCGAACTCGGTGAACAGCGGCCGGTGCGCGGCCGGATCGGGCCGGGACAGCTCGAATAGCAGCTGGACGGCGGTGCGGAGCGCGTCGACAGGATCGCGCTGCGCCTCCGAGGCGGCGGCGATCTGCACCGTGGCGCGGCGCAGCGCGTCCTCGAACAGGGCAAGCAGCAGCTCGTGCTTGCCGTCGAAGTGCTGGTAGAAGCTGCGCAGCGACTGCCGGGAGCAGTCGACGACCTCCTGCACGGTGAAGTCGGTGGTGCCCTTCTCGGTGATCACCGCCTGCGCGGCGTCAAGGAACCGCTGCACCCGCTGCTCGGCGCGGAGCTTGGCGGCCCGGGTGGACCGTTCCACCGCCCGCTGCTTCCAGGACGGCTCATCATCCGATGCCGGCATAACCTCATCCATGTTCACGGTCACCCCTGTCTCTGACGCGCGTTCACGGCTGGTAAGCGTGCGGACGCCCGGAATCATGCGCGCCGCTGCGACGCATGAAGGTCATCTTCCGCGTCTGCAGCCGCCAGCCGTCATCGGTGCGCAGATAGGTGTCGTTGTAGTAGCCGATCCGCATGTCGTGGGTGGTCTGGTCGATGAAGCAGAGCGGCTGGGTCCCGGTCGCGGCCGAACCCGACGGGTCGAGCGCGACCAGCGCCGTCCCGGTCATGAAGAGCCCCTTGGGCGCCGCCGCGACCAGCGCAGGGAACTCGGAAAGTCCGAACGTGTCGCCGAACGCGCTGTACGTGCCATCCGGCGTGAACACCGAGGTAAGCCCGGGGATGTCGCCCTGGCTGATGGTCACCGCGTAGCGGGCGAGCAGTTGGTTGATCTCCACCACGTCGGCGACGGAATCACCGGAACCGGTGAGGTGAGTGGAATCCTTAGCGGTCAAAGACCTTCCCGCCCTTCATCACGAACCGCACGTCCTGCGTGACGGTGATGTCCTGCAATGGGTCGCCAGGCACGCCGATCACGTCGGCCAGCAGCCCGGGCGCGAGCCGCCCCCGGTCGGTGACGTTGATGAGCTCGGCGGCGGTGACGGTGGCCGCCCGCAGCACCGCCAGCGGCGTCATCCCCCGGGAAACCAGCGCGGCCAGCTCCAAGGCGTTCTTGCCGTGCGGGATGGCGGGCGCGTCGGTGCCCACCGCGATGCGGACGCCCGCGTCGGCGGCGGCCTTGGCCGAGGCGCGCGCGGCCGGGAACATGATCGCCGCCTTGGCCTGCAGCTCGGGTGCCGCCTTGGAGACGTCCATCCCGTCCGCCAGGTACGTCGTCGGCACCAGGAAGGTCCCGTGCGCGACCATCAGCTTGATCACGTCGTCGTCGATGAGGAAGCCGTGCTCGATGCAGTCGATCCCGGCCTCGACGGCGGACCGGACCGCGTCGGCGCCGTGGCAGTGCGCGGCGACCCGCAGCCCGCGCCGGTGCGCCTCATCCACGATCGCGCGCAGTTCCTCGTCGGAGTAGTGCTGCGCGCCGGCCGTTCCGGTGTGCGACATGACCCCGCCCGAGGCGCAGACCTTGATCAGCTTGGCACCGTGCTTGATCTGGTAGCGCACCGCGTGCCGCACCTCGGACACGCCGTCGGCGATGCCCTCCTCCACCGTCATCGGCAGCACGCCCGGCATCATCGCGCTGAACATCGTGGGGTCAAGGTGCCCGCCGGTGGGGGTGATCGCATGCCCGGCGGGCACGATGCGCGGGCCGTCGATCCAGCCGGCGTCGATCGCCTTCATCAGCGCCACGTCGAGCAGGTAGCCGCCGGTCTTGACAAACAGC